>Ga0209628_10004210_pt1 | contig 10333 bp, 10 predicted proteins | sample TergutCu122P4_FD_187285 | JGI IMG/M metagenome (GOLD analysis project Ga0209628, IMG submission 187285) | Cubitermes ugandensis P4 segment gut microbial communities from Kakamega Forest, Kenya - Cu122 P4 (SPAdes) (version 2) | ecosystem: Host-associated > Arthropoda: Insects > Digestive system... | reverse complement strand
TGATGGTTACAACCAATCGCTGCGAACCGAATTGGGAGTAATCAGACAAAGTCAACGAATACGGAGGTGTCAGCATCGGGGTTACATAGATCGGGTAGGTTTGTTGGGCGAGGAGCTGCACAGGTCCATCCAAAACCCCCATAAACAACAGTAATAGAATAGGTAACGTGTTTTTCATATATTGTTAAGTGTCATAATAAAGGCACAAAGATATGTGATCTTATTAAATAATGCAAGAGGTGAGTAAATTTTTTTTATAAATTTCATCAAACCTGCTTTCCGTATCCTTTTTTAGTCTTAACTTTACCATCGAATTACTATTATTTAAGTCAAATGAGAAGTTTTGCCAGCGATAATAACTCAGGCGTGCATCCTGCGATTATGGATGCCATTGTCCGTGCGAATAAAGATCATGCCATTGCTTACGGCGATGATGATTGGACGAGGCAAGCAGGCGGTCGATTGAAAGTGATTTTTGGCGAAGACGTTGAGCCTTGCTTTGTATTTAATGGAACCGGATCGAATATGGTGGCGCTACAGTCGATGATACGACCCTTCCACTCAATTATTACAACTTCAACCGGACACATTAATGTGGATGAATGCGGCGCTCCGTCGAAATTCACTTCCGCCATGGTAAAAGAAATCCCTACTTCCGATGGCAAACTAACTGTCGATTTGATTCGTTCGGTGCTGCACGGTTTTGGCGATCAACATCATTCTCAACCCAAAGTAATTTACCTCTCGCAGGCTACCGAGTTGGGAACAGTTTACACATCCGGAGAATTGGAGGCAATTTGCGATTTAGCCCATTCTTATGATATGTATGTCCACATGGACGGCTCGCGGTTAGCCAATGCTTGCGCTTATTTAGACTTATCCATGGCTGCCCTGTCGCGCAATTGCGGTATAGACGTTCTGAGTTTGGGCGGAACCAAAAACGGCATGATGATGGGCGAGGTCGTCATTCCTTTTCGGTCGGAGTTGAACGAATACCTGAAATTCTACCGGAAACAATCGGCACAGTTATATTCCAAAATGCGGTATCATACTGCGCAGTTCATCACTTATTTCGAAAACGACCTTTGGTTGCACAATGCCCGCCATGCCAATGCAATGGCTCGGTTGTTGGCTGATAAGATCAAGGACTTGCCCGACATACACCTTACGCAAAAAGTAGAATCGAATGCGATTTTTCTTACGATGCCCAAGGATACTATCGACAAGATGCGGCAAAGTTATTTCTTCTACACATGGAATGAGGAAAACAACGAAATCCGTTTAGTCTGCTCGTGGGATACCACCGAAGAAGACGTAAACGGATTTGTTTCATTGCTGATGTAGAGACGTCGCGTGCAATGTCTCCACCGAATATTCTGTTTTATTTCTGAGCGGGGATATTCTTCAACAATTCGACCAAAAATTTCCACCATTTTTCTACTGTTGGAATGTTGAGCCGTTCATCAGGCGAGTGGGCGCCCAACAATGTAGGGCCACAGGAAATCATATCCAATTTCGGATTTCTTTCCTTAAACAATCCACATTCCAAACCGGCATGCATCGAAGTGATGTGTGGTTTTTCTCCAAACAATCGCTCAAACACGGCTTGGGAAGTCTGTAAAATAGGAGATGCAGGATTGGGTTTCCACCCCGGATAACCGGTAGATGATTGCGTTTCGGCACCGGCTAATTTAAATAGAGCCGTTACCATATTTACCGTACTGTCTTTAGCAGAAGCCGTCGAACTCCGCTGACTGGTGGTAACTGCAATCTTATGATCCTCTTTCATTTTGATTGATGCCAGGTTGGTGGATGTCTCTACTATCCCCGGCATATCGAAACTCCAGCCCAAAACGCCGTGAGGCATGGCATACAATGCCAAAATCAGATCATTGACAGTTTTACTGTCGATAACATATTTGGGCATATCAACCGAATGAATATTCAATTGCACCTCCTGATCTTCAGACGGAAGTTCGGTCAATATGTTTGCTTGCAGAATGTTCAACAAAACGCTCGCTCTTTCTTTCAATGTAGCAGGAATACCTACGGTGGCACTCGCTTCGCGGGCAATCGCATTGTGCAAGTTGCCGCCATCAATTTTCGACAGCACAATCGGTGCTTCCTGCATCAAGGAATATAAATACCTTATCAGGATTTTGTTGGCATTTCCCAATTCTCTGTGAATATCGCTGCCCGAATGACCGCCTTTCAATCCGGATATTTTGATTTCAAACCAAAAATAATCCTTTGGCACCGTTTCCGATTGATAGGTAAATGTACCTACTGTACTTTTTCCGCCGGCACAACCGACGCAAAATTCGCCCCATTCTTCGCTATCCAAATTCAAAAGAATATCTCCCTGCAAAAAATCCGGACTCAGGGCATTGGCTCCCGCTAAACCGATTTCTTCTTCGGCAGTAAAAAGCGCAACAACGGGTCCGTGTTCTATATCATCCGATGCCAAAATAGCTAACGATGCCGCCATGCCGATACCGTCGTCGCCACCCAATGTTGTTCCTTTTGCTTTAACCCATTCGCCGTCAATATACGTTTGAATAGGGTCGGTTTCAAAATTAAATTCTACATCGTTATTTTTTTCACAAACCATGTCTGTATGCGATTGCAGAATTACGGTTTGCAAATGTTCTTTGCCGGACGTAGCCGGTTTGCGGATAATAACATTGAGCGCATTATCTTTCTCAGCCTCCAAGCCCTGCTTTTTAGCAAAGTCCAGCAAAAACGCCACAATTTTTTCTTCCTTTTTGGAAGGACGCGGAACTTTTGTAATCTGATCAAACAAGTTCCACAACAAAGATGGTTTCAAATCTTTCATTCCCATACGTTTAATTGTTTAATACTCTTAAAATTTCAATTTCAAACCATAAAGAAAGTGAAAATTTATCGAATTATCAAGAAAAATAGAAGAAATAAAAAGAAATTAAACTATATTTGCGCCGTGAGACAAAATACAACAAAAAATAAATGGTTTTTTTCTAAATTTATGGAACATACTTTACGCACAATTAGCGGCATTTTTGCACTTTTAATTACTGTTTCTCTCTTTGTACAATGTGGAAATCGAGTAACGAAAGAGTCGGAAGAAACAAGCGCACCCAACGAAATTAATCCGGAATATTTCCCTTTTGCTTATGTAGAAGCTGATTCGTTATTGGCGCATTTCAACTTTTACAATCGGTTGGCGAGTAATTTGGAAGACAAACAGGCGAAGCACAACAGCACCCTTAACGCCAATTATAAAAAGTTGGAAAACGAAGTAATCAATTTCCAACAGAAAGTGCAAACCAATGCTTTTCTTAGTCAAGAGCGGGCACAACAAGAACAAAATCGCATCCAACGTATGAAAGACGATTTGGATAAACAGGCTGCTCAGATAGAACGGGAATTGGCTTTGGATTATCAATTGTTGCAGCAACAATTTTCCGACACTTTGGCTTTAGGTATGAAAGAATTTAATACTCCGCAAAAATATCTTATGATATTTTCCAAAAGTGGCAATAGTATCCTTTATGCCGATGTGCGCCACAATATTACCGGAGAAGTTATCGAATTTTTAAACAAACGATTCAAGTAATACGGTATTTAGTCTCGTAGGAAGGCTGTCTTTAAAGCAGGCAGCCTCGTTTTTTTTAACCTAAAACATTCGATTTCATATTTTTCCAAGAAACACAAATATTCGTCTCCAAAAGTTGTTTTCTTTTGAAAATATTTTACCTTTGTGTTGTAATACAGTTTTTATGAAAAAAGAAATAGGCAAATGGTTTATGGATATTGCCAAATATGTGGCTACTGCCATTTTGATTTCTTCTTTTTTAGGAAGTTTTGAGCATAGATGGGTTGTGTACATCGTTGGTTCTGTCATTGTTGTAACTTGTTTTTTATTGGGATTGTTTTTTATTAAAGAAAAAAAGTAAAGATTATGGAATCGATTATTGTAGGTTCTGTTTTTATTGTGTTTGCTTTGGCTGTCTTTGCATTTGCACACACTAAAACCGGAAAGAGGATTTTAGAATAATAAAAAAACATACAAGAAAACGTGGTTGGGGTTATCAGCGATTTGACAACCTCGACCGGTACTGTGTATCACTGTAATTCCGCCCCTCACTCCGCCGTCACCCTCATCACAATTTTCTGATTTTCGCTGTCGAAATCAACCGTGATGGTATCTTTCTCTTTCAAATCGGATCTGATAATCATTTCTGCCAATTCGTCTTCCAAATATTTTTGGATGGCTCGTTTCAGTGGTCGTGCGCCAAATTGAACATCGTAGCCTTTGGAGGCAATAAATTCTTTGGCAGCATCGGTAATCGTTAGTTGGTAATTCAGATTTTCTATCCGTTTGTAAAAATCTTTCAGTTCGATGTCGATAATCTTGTAGATTGCCTCTTTATCCAATTGGTCGAACATAACAATATCATCGATCCGGTTCAAAAATTCGGGAGCAAACGCCTTGTTCAGGGCTTTTTGAATCACACTCCGTGAAAACTCCTTATCGCTCTCGTCCGACAAATTAGCGGTAAAGCCGATGCCTCGACCAAAATCTTTTAACTGGCGTGTCCCAATATTGGACGTCATAATGAGAATGGTATTTTTGAAATTGATCCGACGACCGAGGCTGTCCGTCAAACGACCTTCGTCTAACATCTGCAACAAAAGATTGAAAACATCCGGATGCGCTTTTTCAATTTCATCCAACAAGACAACCGAATAGGGTTTGCGGCGTACTTTTTCCGTTAGTTGTCCGCCTTCTTCGTAGCCGACATACCCCGGAGGTGCCCCTATCAAACGGGTAACGGCAAATTTCTCCATGTATTCCGACATATCGATGCGTATCAGCGTATCAGCCGAATCGAACAGATATTCCGCCAATTTCTTCGCCAAATGCGTTTTCCCTACTCCGGTCGGCCCTAAAAACATAAACGTACCGATGGGTTTATTCGGGTCTTTCAATCCAATCCGGTTGCGCTGAATGGCTTTCACGATCTTTTGTACTGCTTCGTCCTGACCAATTACGCTCGACTTGAGGATACTGTCCATTTCTTTCAATCGTTGGTTTTCGGCTTTGGCAATCCGCTGTACCGGAACGCCCGAAATCATCGCCACCACTTCTGCCACTTTGTCACCATCGACTACCTGGCGGTTTTGCTGCAATTCTTTTGTCCATTTGGCCTGCGCTGCTTCTAATTGCAGTTCCAAATCACGACCTTTATCGCGGAAACTCGCAGCCAACTCATAATTCTGTGCCTTTACCGCCTGCGCTTTCTGCTGTTTGATGTCTTCGATTTGACCTTCCAAATCTTCAATGGTTTTTGGAACAACGACATTCGAAATATGCGTCCGCGAACCTGCTTCGTCTAAAGCATCAATGGCTTTATCCGGAAAATTGCGGTCGCTGACATAGCGGTCTGTCAACTTTACACACAAATCCAACGCCTCATCGGTATAAGTTACGTTGTGGTGCTCTTCGTATTTCGGTTTGATATTCTCCAAAATTTGACGGGTTTCTTCTGCGGTAGTCGGATCCACAATTATTTTTTGGAACCGGCGTTCCAAAGCACCGTCTTTTTCGATATTTTTCCTGTATTCATCGAGTGTAGTAGCACCAATGCATTGAATTTCCCCGCGTGCCAAAGCCGGTTTCAACATGTTGGCGGCATCCATCGAACCGCTGGCTCCTCCGGCGCCGACAATTGTATGGATTTCATCGATGAAAAGGATGATATTTGGGTTTTTAGATAATTCATTCAAAATGGCTTTAATCCGTTCCTCAAATTGTCCTCGGTATTTAGTGCCGGCTACAATCGAAGCCATGTCCAAATTAACGACCCGTTTATCAAACAGCGTGCGTGATACTTTCCGCTGCACAATGCGGGAGGCTAAACCTTCCACAATGGCAGACTTCCCTACTCCGGATTCACCAATCAGTACAGGATTGTTTTTCTTCCGGCGGCTGAGTATCTGAGCCAAACGTTCGATTTCGATTTCCCGACCGACAATCGGATCCAAGCGGTTTTCTTCTGCAGCCCGTGTTAGATCCATCCCAAAACTGTCGATTACCGGAGTATCGCTGTTTTTTGCGTTTGGACTATTTCGAACAGCTTCTTTTTTCTTGGAAGCGGAAAATTGATCTTCTTCCTCGTCTTCTTCGTCCGAAAACGTAGCACCCATTTGTGGCACCGGTTGCACTTTGCTGATTCCCTTGCGTTCCAAAATCGCATTATACACTCGTTGGTAGTCGATGTCGTATGCACTTAAAACACGATAAGCCAGCGAATTTTGATCTTTCAGTATTGCCAAAAGCAAATGCTCGGTATCTGTTTTTTCACTGTTCAATCCGATAGATTCCAACTGACTCAATCGCAATAAATGTTCCACGCTTTTATCAACCGTCAATTGATTTTCAGAAATATAATTGCCATCCTTGTACATCTCTTTGTCCAACACCTGTTTCAATTCTTGGATGTCCACGCCTAATAACTGAATAATATCAGTAGCATCGTTCTGATCCGTCCGCAATATTCCCAACAGAATATGTTCCACTCCTACGTTAATATTACGCAGGCGACCGGCTTCTTCGCGGCTAAACATCAAGATTTCCTTCACAGTATTTGAAAAGTTTTTATTCATATTTATTTCTAATACATTACAATTATTCCACTGTTGTCAAATAATATGCCAACTAAAATGTGATTCAAAATGGCAGACAATGCAGATATAGCAAAAGAAAATTATCTTTAAAGCATTTTCAAAGCATTTTTGATGACCTGTTCTACTGTCAGAGCGGGATCATCTTTTACGAGTTTGTTTACCACTTTTTGCGAAGCCGGCTGATTGAAGCCCAGCATCGTTAATGCGGATATGGCTTCTTTCGCTGTTTCTGATTGAACAATCGTTGTTTCTGTGCTTCCAATCGCACCTGCACCTGTGAGTTTTACCTTGTCTTTCAGGTCGATAATGATTCGTTCGGCGGTTTTACTGCCAATACCTTTGACTGTTTTCAAAGCCGATGAATTGCCGGTCGAAATAATGCCTTCCAATTCGTAAACTGCCAATGAAGAAAGCACCATGCGAGCGGTATTGGCACCAACACCCGATACCGAAATCAACAACAGAAACAAATCGCGTTCGCGTTTCTCGAAAAAACCAAACAGCCCGTGAGCATCTTCACGAATGGCTTCATACACAAATAATTTACATTGCTGCATTCCGGAAAGTGCCGAATAGGTATTCAACGAAATTTGGGCAATATAACCTAACCCGCCGGTTTCGATAATTACCGAAGCGGGGGTTAGTTCGATGATTTCTCCTTTGATGTAGTCGAGCATAAGTGTTTTTATTGTTTAATTGATAATTTTCGTTCGCGGCTGTAAAAATAACAAACATTTTCCGATAAAAAAAACGCCTGACATCGCCGTCGGGCACGAGGAATTTATTTTTTTGTTTTTCTCACCAATAATTCGTACCTTTGCGGTGTTTTAGTTGACAGAAAGTTCGTCTTAGCGAAGAAGGACGCTGTTGATCTCCGAAAATCGGAGGGAAATTGTATAAAAAAATGGTCAAACAAATTTGGAGCAATTTCTTAGTATGAACTTAAAATTGGTATTATGAGGTATTTAAAGCGGATTTCCCTCGCGCTGATAATCGCCCTGTTTTTTACAGGTGCCGGCACAAGGGAAACCAAACTTACCGAAGGTATTCAACCGGGGAACCTTGCTCCGGAAATTAATTTGCAAGGTATTGACTTAAAAGGAAATGGTTATGTTTTAGTGCAGTTTTGGGCGGCTTACGATCCGCAATCGAGGCTCGAAAACGCTCAAATGTACAATGTGATTTCTCGGTCTGAAACTGCCGATTTGCGGATGGTATCCGTTTCATTCGATGAAAATCCGGCTGTATTTCGAGGAATTATCAAAGCCGACCATTTAGACGAAGCAACCCAGTGGAATGAGGCGGATGGCGTGCGTTCTGTGCTTTTCAAAGCCTATCGCTTGAAAACCGGTTTCGGAAATTGGTTGCTGGATTCAAACGAAGTGATTGTGGCGAAAAATGTAAGCCCAACGGAAGTTCTGGAACGAATTTCATTGTAAGTTCCAAAGAACAGATAGGAGAAAGTCGCATAAATATTTATCGAGTATGAGAAAAACAGTTATTTTTATATTGTCGTTTGTCCTTTTAGGATTTATTCATTCTTGCGATAATTCAAAAAGTATGCAGGAATATATCAGGGAGGAGAAAAAAGCCATCGAACGTTATATCCTCCTGCAAGGCATTGAAGTATTGAGTGAATATCCCCAAAATCATGCTTTCAACGAAAACCAGTATTTCAAAACCAGAGAAGGCCTTTATATGAACGTGGTTGACCCAGGCAATACTGCTCGTCGGGCAAAACTTTACGACGAGATAATGGTACGTTTCGATTATATGTATGAAATTAAGAGATATGTATCGGGCGATACCTCCAAAATCGTTTTAAGTTACCTTGATCTTCCAATCGAATTCAAATACGGCATAAATACCGACAAAACCGGATTCTATGCCTGTCGAGGCTTTGCCATTCCTCTCGATTCTGTGGGGGAAGGAGCTGTGGTTAATTTAATTATTCCCTCTGCACTGGGAAGCACCGGCGACAACAATCAATTTATACCGGTATTCTACAAAAATTTGAAATATACAAAATTTAGATAATCAATGTCGTTAATCAAATCTATTTCCGGTATTCGCGGGACCATCGGAGGTAAAAGCGGCGAAGGTCTTTCTCCGATAGATATTGTGAAATTTACTGCAGCATACGCCACATTGATACGATCGAAACAATCTACGGCAAAAACCATTGTCGTAGGACGCGATGCGCGCGTTTCCGGAAAGATGGTACGTAATTTGGTAACAGGAACATTGATGGGTATGGGATTCGATGTGGTGGATATTGGTCTCGCCACTACGCCCACTACCGAATTAGCAATTCCGATGGAAAAAGCAGCTGGAGGTATCATTCTCACAGCTTCGCATAATCCCAAACAATGGAACGCCTTAAAATTACTGAACGAAAAAGGTGAATTTCTGAACGCTACCGAAGGAGAAGAAATTCTACAAATCGCCGAAAACGAATCCTTTGTATTTGCCGACACAGAGCATCTCGGAAAATTGACTACCGACTCCTCTTACACTCAAAAACATATCGAACATATTCTGTCGCTACAATTAGTGGACGCGGATGCTGTTCGGAAAGCCGGTTTTACCGTAGCGATTGATGCCGTCAATTCGGTGGGAGGTATTGTGCTTCCGCAATTACTCAAATCTTTGGGTGTCAAGGAAATTATCGAATTGAATACAGAGCCGACCGGAATTTTTGCACACAATCCAGAACCGCTTCCACAACATTTGACGGAAATTGCCGAAGTGATGAAGAATCAGAAAGCCGATGTAGGTTTTGTTGTCGATCCGGATGTTGACCGCCTCGCTATTCTAACAGAAACCGGCGATATGTTTGGCGAAGAATACACGTTAGTTGCATTAGCCGATTACGTTCTGTCGCAAACGCCGGGCAATACGGTTTCAAATTTGAGTTCGACCCGAGCTCTGCGCGATATAACCCAAAAATACGGTTATACTCATGCGGCATCGGCAGTGGGTGAAGTGAATGTGGTGGAAAAAATGAGAGCCACAAATGCAGTTATCGGAGGAGAAGGAAACGGCGGTGTGATTTATCCGGCTTCGCACTACGGTCGGGATGCATTGGTTGGTATCGCCCTGTTTTTGACGCAGTTGGCAAAATCAGGAAAAAAAGTAAGCGAACTCCGCAAGGAATATCCCAATTATTATACGACAAAAGAAAGGTTGGATTTATCGCCCGACACAAATGTAGAGGCTCTTTTTGATAAAATAAAAAAACAATACGCCGACCACTCAATAAACGACCTTGATGGAGTGAAAGTAGATTTCCCTGATCGTTGGGTGCATTTTCGGAAATCCAACACCGAACCTGTTTTGCGTATTTATGCGGAAGCGCCCACTCAGGAAGAAGCCGAAACTTTGGCTAAATCGGTTGTGAACGCCTTATGAAACGTTTGGCAGCACATTATGTTTTGTTGCCCAACGACCGTTTACTGAAACAACATTACATCGAATTAGATGATGCGGGTCGTTTGCTCGGTGTTTTTCCTTTAAACAAAGAAACAGCAAGTACGGTATTTTATAACGGGGTTTTGGAGATTCGTCATCGCGAGGGCGTTAGCCCAAAGCAATCCGGCACCTCACCTCCACCTCCTCTCCACGAGGAAAGAGGTGGTGAAGTTGAAATCTACTTACTAACCCA
>Ga0209628_10004208_pt1 | contig 10334 bp, 7 predicted proteins | sample TergutCu122P4_FD_187285 | JGI IMG/M metagenome (GOLD analysis project Ga0209628, IMG submission 187285) | Cubitermes ugandensis P4 segment gut microbial communities from Kakamega Forest, Kenya - Cu122 P4 (SPAdes) (version 2) | ecosystem: Host-associated > Arthropoda: Insects > Digestive system >... | reverse complement strand
GGGGGGGGGGCAAACGGGAATGTAAAAAATGAAGTTACAATAACATGTTTCATCCCACAGCACTGTATGATGAAATTAGCTCCTGCATAATTTCACTGTTAGTTTCCACTTTTTCATTGCCTAGAAAGTTCCTGCAGACATTTACAAGTGTTCCCAGGCTCTTCTGTCCCTAGCATTTAAGTCTGTACTAAAGTCATGGTACTCAAATAGTTGCTTAATTCATGGACCAATGAGAATTCCTTTTCATTTCGGCCTCACTATTTTTGGAAATCTTGGCTTAAATAGGCAAACCCTTCGCTTTCTCTATCCATCGCTTTCACAAATATTTTTGTCAAACCAAGCATGATATGCAGGGGAGGTAAATAGATTTTTGACTTATCCACTAAAGCAGGATGTGCCACATTCTTCTGACCTCGTGTTGTTTCTGAATGGAGTGGCCATTTTTTTTTTTTATTCTGTAGTGGAAGTCTGTTACTTGGCAGTCCCAGTCACACATAAAGCAGCAGAATTTTATGTATCTGCCTTGCAGCCCATTCAGCATTGTCAGAACTTTTAGGTCAGCACACATATTCCACCCATGTTCTTCACAGCACATTTTTTTGCAGCAAAACCTGAAGGTTCTCATACATTTTTTTCACATGAACTGCATGAACCGGTGGGATAGAAGAGGACGTATTTCGATTGTGGCATAACACTGCCTTCAAACTGCTTTTCCATAAATCAATGAAAAGCCTCCACTGCTCAGGGGCACGTTCAATTTGCAATTCTTCCATTAATTCTTGGATGTTATTGAAGTACACTAGATCACCATCCACTGAGTAATATTTTGTTATGTTTGACTGCCTCTTCCTATACAATGATACTATACACCCTTTTCAAGAATATTCCACTGCTGAAGCCATGATCCAAGTAGCTGAGCCCATGTTCTTGGGAGGTCCGTATCTTTAACTAAATAAGTTAATTCTGCCTAAGTGATCACACAAAGCTCTGCAGTATCACATGCTGAAAAGTGTGGGTTCCCAGCCCATCATACACACACCGCAGGTTCAAAATTACGCTGCCAAACACTGACCAAGCACACAAAAAATATCTGTGAGCCACCACGAGTAATTTCAGTCAAGCACAACTCAGTACTCCCTGATGATGGATCGCCCACAATCCGAAACGTGTTGGAGTGATTTTTAATTGTCTTTTAGAATTTATACAATGTAGATTTTAACATCTAAGTTTTATATGATTGAGTGCATTAGTCGGCCAATAAAAGTAATTAAAATGTCAGTGTGTTTAGCGTCCCCTTAATTTGCAGTGTCACACTTATCACGATGCAAATTAAAGTGACATTAAACAGCAGGATGCAAGCCTTTCCAGTTTGAGAGATAGTTTGAGACAATATTATTCCAGGGTTTTTAGTGACTTAAAGATGTAAAAATAAACGAACCGCATAACAAACCTTTGGCCCAGCCCCATATTTTGGTTTTGGGCCATTCAACTAAGGTATTAACTGGTATCACCCAAAAAGAGGGTGATATAAACATTTTACTCACACATTTGAGTTTGTGAACCTATTCCCAGTGAAAATCAACCAAAATTATTTCAAGGAGGAAACTGATGCCAACCAGTGTAATCAAAGGGCCATGAGAGAGCTTCAAGTTAAAAATTAATCATATATGAATGAATCAGCATTAAAAATACACAAAATCGTACATCTGGAGCTGGAAAATTGCATACATTTAAAATTATATGGTATTCTGAATTAACCAATTCCAAATTAACAAGGTTTTTCTGTATTCATTACCAAAAAAACACTGGAATGGGGTATTTTCATACTGTATAAAGTTCCAAAAAATATATAATTCACTTAAAACAACAAATACCAACCATTGAGAGACATATTTAGGACTTCAAGAAAATTTCCTTGTGCAGCTGTAGAGTTGACAGCTCTTGGGATATGAACCAAGGGTCTTTTGTGATATTCAAGCACTATCTTCTGATAATCAGTAAAAAGTCGACGTAGCTGTACTAATGTATATGTCCAGTCATCATATCGCTCATTCTGAACTGCAACTCTGGAAATGTAAATAACATGTACTTACTTGTAAAGAACCAAAGTAGCTACTGACATCCTACTTAGATGCTCTGCATGCCAGAGTAACTTCTTTGTGTAAAAGATTCGCAGATATGTCTCTATTTGTCAACAGAGTAACAGATGGTTAACATTCCACTGTCATCTGATTATCATATTTCCCGGCCCATAAGACACACTTTTTTTTCCGCGAAAAATGTGACCTAAATTTGACCTGCGTCTTATTTCCAAACTTATAAATACTCGTACATCTATTATACAACATCTTTATCGTGAGACAGTGAAAACAACCATGAAGATGATTTTAGTGGCAGTTATGATGAATTTCTGGGTTTCTATGATGAATAAACTATATTATGGTTGCTAATTTTGGTATGTAACAATCCTGTTTCCTTCCAATAAATTACTAAAATTAAAATACATTCATCATTATTTTTTTCTAAAATTTCTAATGAAAAAATCACGCGTCTTATGGGCCAGTGCGTTTTATGGGCCGGGAAATACGGTAATCGATGGAACACCCATGTAAGAGAATGGATCACTGCAACTAGTTGCGAGATAATGTTAGGTGATGCAAAGGCGATGAATGAAGATATATAGAAGGCAGGTTGTGACTTCTTTCAACAAGACAGTAACCTCACATTTGTCTGGAAACACCAGGACAAACCACAGACAAACCTACTCAGGGTAGTCAGTTTCAGTCAACATATACAATCAAGACACTTACCATCCAATAAAAAATAAAAAACATAATTCTTTTATATCTGTAGTAAATCAATTTCCATGGGCATATAGGAAAACCATCAACAATATTACAGCTTAGGCCATTCACTTCATTCTGTCTCCAAAACTAAGCCTACAATATATACAACACAACTGTATGACAAAATTAAAATAATCAAATAAACACCATATGTTGTTGTTGTTGTTGTTGTCTAATGGCAGATCTTGGATTTATTCCATTTATCTTCTGGCATCTCAATACAGTTTTGATAACTCTTTAGAGGTATGGTCTAGTTTTGGGCATACAAGGAGGTGATTTTTGTCCATTGTTGTGTTCTTCAGTTTGTATATTGTGCAGTAGTTATGGCTAAGGATTTTGATGCAATAGAGGTGTGCTGCGAGACAGTCATGACCTGTGTTGAGCTGGAAATTTGCAACTGCTTGTTTTCTGGGTTTATTTTTGTTGTTTTCCCATGTAGACTTGATGTTTTGCCACTGTGTCTTGCTGGAGGAGGCAATGGTTTCCTGGGAGAATGTTTCTTGTGTTTTTGCTTTATAAGTCTCTTAATTGTTGCAAAGTTGGGTGGTGTTTGTTTGTTTTGAAGTGTGATGCCTAAACACCATATGTCTTATGAGGATTTTGCTCACATTTCTTAAAGCTGACAGACACACCAGTTCATGTTTGGTATTCTCAAACAAAGAAGCCAACTGCATTCCGATTTTATAACAACCAATGTTGGCAATAAATCCAGCAGCATATGTTTGTATGATGTATGTTACATATGTATTATCTTGCACCATATGCACCATGCTTCTAGATGAGAGATAAAGAGTCATACTTAATTTTTTAACTAACATAGCTCTATAATGTTACCTGTAGAAATCTTCATAGAAACGTCCTTTGTAGTCCTGCTGCAGACATTCCCGCATGTAACCAGGAAATTCTTCCAAACTGCTTGCTTTGTAAAAAGTACGTGAGAATAAGACAATAGTCACTTCATGGTTACTGCCATTTTTCTGGAAGAGTATTAACATATGTGAGTAAATATCTCCTTAAAATTAAAGAATATCATCTGGAAGGTGAAATTCAAGTGATTAAAACAATGGGCTTTGTTCTTTGAAATTCTCATACAAGACATTACAGCAAATTGTTTTTGTTATAAAACTTAAAGACATAAAATTTATGTACTGTGACCAATACTTAACACACACAAACACACAAGTTGTCATTAAAAAATATTAATCAACATTGCTGCCATAAGTAATATATTTTCTATACATTAAATTCACTTGCAGGAGGGTTCACACAGTTTCAAAAAGCAGCAATCAGCTTTGTCATGTCTGTTAGTCCGTCACTCCATCCACATGGAAACAACTCAGCTCCCACCAGAAGGATTTTCATGAAATTTGATATTTGAGCATTTTTCAAAAATCTATCAAGAAAATTCAAGTTTCATTAAAATCTGATGAGAATGGCAGGTACATTACATAAAGACTAATATATATTTTTAATCAATCCTTATTATAATGACAAATGTTTTGGAGTGATGTTGTAACGAAAACCAAAACACATTTTATGTTCAATAACTTTTTTTAAAAAATGGTGCATTTAAAAGATAAAGCGGAAAAATACCATGGAGCCTGCCAGCCACAGACAACAATATGGCGCATGTGCATTGCATGCTGGACACCTACGGCTACATATACACACTCAGAATAAGTAATACGTATTGCTTTTCCACTGCAACAATGGTTGCAACAATGTTACATTATATGTACACTGCCTGTCTTGTTAAACATTTACTAGTTTTGTTGTTACTGAATATCTAGATTGCTACCCACCTTACAATAATTTCTAGATTGACCACGTTAATTCCAAAAATATTTGACCCAAAACACAACAGCACAAAAAAGAAGTTAAGTGTTCAAAGTTCATCCACTAGAGCAAGAGTCCATTTGGAGACATATTTTGCCCTTCAGTGTCCTTTTTTTTTGCGTCCATCATCAGGAGCACTATAAACTGTAACAGCAGCCACTGGTGTTTGTCATGAGTTGGGTTGGAATAAATCCTGTATAGATGTCAAGGTCTGTGAGTACTGTACTATTCCATGGCCAAAATGTCACATTTTGGCCATGGAATAGTACAGTGCTCGTAGACTTGTGATGCACGAAAACTCAAATATAAAATACAGCAATAGGTATTTGTCATGCTAGTTATGTTGACTGTCTGCTAGCGAGGTCAGGATGACCTCGCTAGCAGACAGTCAACATAACTAGCATGACAAATACCTATTGTTGTGTATACAGAGTTGAGACTAAATGAATATGAACACACATGCACAGGCAAAGAGCACAGTGATCTCGTAAGCCTACTTTCTTTCTTGAAGAAAGGGAAGGACGATATAAAAAGGACTAATGATTATTAATTCATAAGAAGTTATGAATAAGACCTTACTATACACACCTACAAGTAAACAAACACGTTTAAATTTTTGGGATGCACTCATCATCTGTAGTTGTTGGTTTAGTGACTCCCCAGAGGCTGCAGGATTTGGGGATCAAATGCCATTGGGATTAAGATTTTCAAACCCATTCAGACCAGCCTTTGGGATCCACCCAGCCTCCTGTACAATGGGAACTGGGTCTCCTTCCTGGGGAGAAAGCAGCTGGTGCACAGCATTGACCACCCACTCTTATCTAGGGCCAAGGTTCAAGAAACAGCAGAGCTCTACCGTTACTCACCATCTGGGTCTCATGGCCTGTTTTAGTGTGAAATCCACCTTTACCACATCACATGAGAAAGAAACAGATTTGAAACAAAAACGCAGAAAACTGCATAAATTTATGATAAATAAAACACTGAGAAATAAAATAAGGAAGAACGCCAAAGTAACACAAAGACAAGCATGGTTAGAAAATTGCATGGCATTAATAAATTATTCACATGACATAAGTGTTACATAACATAGTAAAATCTACCATTATTTAGACGTCATATACAACATGTTCCTCATTACCTATCCCTCTTTTCTCTACACCACCCACCCGCCAAAACCGACGGAATTCAACTACGAGGAGCTAAGGACGTGCAGGTCACACGTGTCTGCATTTATGACTATGATCAATACTGTTTTAAAAAGAACATGTGGACATGTGGATAAAGGGCAAACTGGATAATCCAAGCACACATGAATGGGAGTACAGCAAATAAATAAGTGCTTGGAAATGTTCAAGATGGAGAAAGGAAATTCAAAATGCAACAGTTCTTGTTTTCAAAATGCTGGAGGGGGAGGGGGGACACTTTTAGCATGTAATATTCAATATCCCTGAATTTACAAAATATACAGTCTTCTAAAAATGCAAATCTGACTTATTAATGGCAACCAACCTTCCATTTCTGGAACAAATCAGCAAGAAAGCCATTAACAGCTTTCTCAAAATACAGGTCTCCATGAATATCAAAATCCCACATTTCAGAACTCATCTGAATGAAGAGGTACACCATGCTTGTAGATGATCGGAACACCACCTAAGTAGAGGGAAGCAAGAATATAACTTTGCAGGTCTTCACAGCAGTAAATGTTCAGACTGCGGTTATGTAATCTTGTATGTGCAAACCAAGAGGGAAGTGTCGCTTCCATTATCAGAGTTGAAGTAATAATGGTGAGAATGTGGCCACATTGTGTGTATATGGTGTCCAGAAATGTGGTTACTCAAAAGTCAGGAAGAGGAGAGAAGGAAGAGCCCAGTATGAGCCAATAAGAAAGGTGAACAGGTACAAGCAAAACTGCCCTGTGCAAGACAACCTAGATAACAAAGGAATGACAAAATGGAATTGTGAGAAAGTGCCCTTCTGCACAGTTCACAACTTAAAAGTTTATCTCATTAATTCTATAACTACAGCTAACACAGCCAGGAGTAAAAAAAGTGTGGTAACCTCCCTGGTCAATTACAACATGTCAAGTGGTAAAAGCTGTTGGTTATTCAAGGGAACCATCAGCTAGTAACATTTCAATGTTGGTTAGGTTTGTAAGTGATTACACTGACCAAAATAAAGTGCTCCACCTTAACATTATTTGAGAAATAAAGACATCTACAACAAATTTAATTCTTCCGCAAAGTAGTATTGAAAATGTAAGAGGGTCAGTCACGAAACATTACATCTGGGGAATTTGCCACCAAGCAATTTTCATCAAATTCCAGGGGTGATGCAAAATCCTAGCAGCCTCAGGTTTTAAGATGATGGCATGATGGACAATTGTGATGTGACAGCTGGAAACACAGGCCAGTGACTTCTATCAATGGGCAACAAAAAAGTACGTCTCTCGATACAATTAATGCCTCAACTCTGGCACACTTCTTCTTCTTTTTGCTTGGTGCTACAATTCTGGTAAAGTCTTGGCCTTCTCAACAATTCCTTTCCATTTGAGGCGATCTTGGACTTGTTCTGTCCATTTTATGAGTCAACTCTGGCACACACTATATGGAAAAGTAACACAACAGCAGCCATATTAAATGAACTGTTCTTATTACACTCATGCATCACTTAACGATGGGGATATGTTCTGAGAAATGCATCATTAGGCAATTTCGTTGTTGCGTGAACATCATAGAGTGTACTTACACAAACCTAGATAGTACAGCCTGTAGTCTATATGGTACAGCCTATTGCTCCTAGGCTACAAACCCGTACAGCATGTTACTGTACTGAATACTGCAGGCAATTATAACACAATGGTAAGTATTATAATATTATATTATAATGTTATGGGACCATCTACGTACATGCTGTCTGTCAATGACTGAAATGTCATTATGTGGCACATGACTGTACAGTAGAAAACAAATAAACCAAAATACATGCATTGTAAACTTAATTTCTGACCAACCCTCATATGTCTATCCAATTATTAACTGTTCTCTTACTTTTGTATCATCTGTGATTACACCACAAGCAACTCTATCCCCCATGGACCACATTTCGTACACTTGGCATCTGATACTTCCTGCACAGAATTCAATTTTCTTATTCAAATAAACACAGGTGTTCACCTGAAAATTGAAAAGCAATAAAAGTAAACATACAAAATATATATATACACACACACATATATACATATATATAAAAGAAGTATAAGACATCATTATTCAAGTCCATAAACTACACTCACCAAACTGTTCTTCAATCGCCACATTTCACTACGACCAAGGTACTGATCCTTAAATGTGAGTTCAACAGAATCAAGAGCAACATCTTCAGGGTTCGCAATATTCATGTAAACATCAGCGTACGTTCGAAGCTGGAACGCTGTAGCGATACTCTGCTCCACACTAATTGCATCTGGAATGCAAAAGACAGTCATGGTAAATACCACACTTATGAAAAGCATGCATTCCACAGGTTCATTTGTGAACCTTACGTTTGAAACTAAATTTCCTATAGATACAAAATTATTAATGTTAGTTTCCTTCTCCAGACAACAACTACACAATAGTAAACTTATCTCATAAGAAAAAAGTTGAAATATACTTAATTTGGAATGTTTAACAACAACACTGGAAAGGTACAATTCTTGGCCTACTAATTTCTGATAAGAAATAAGCTGTTCACAATCTGAAAAAATTATTACCCTAAGTTAGGCAAACAACTTTAATTTTGTAACCTACATTTAGCATTCCTAACCCTGTAACAAAATGCAATTCGGCTCATGTGCTAATAAGACAGGCTTGTGAACATTATCATACTTTCACATCCCAGTCAAGAAAAGTTTTTAATCAGTTCAAGTATTTTATTTATTTATTCATTCATTTGTTTATTTATTTATTCATTCATTTACATGTTTATTTATTTTACTACTGGGAAGAATCTGACAAAAAAAAAGTGGACAAGTACACCACGAGGCATTTTGTCTGCTGGTTGGCAAAGGTTGTGGTTTACTACACACTTCTTAGGTGATAAAGATGAATTCACTGTTAATTTTAGAGGTTCTGCTATTTCACATGAGAAGCAAGTCATGGGTGACTTGTTACAATATGCAAAATAATTTAACATGTGAACAGAAAATCAAGCAAGATGATGAGGGTACAGACAAACCATTACACACAGACAGAAATTGCTGCTCCCATTACTCTCCAACTCACAGGCATTGAAACAGTTCACATTGTTATTATGCAGCTTAATAAGTGAATAGACACTGTCAATAAGACTGAAGATGGGGCAAACGATGAATACATTCCAATATTTATTTCTGAGCAACACAATACGTGGATATATTAAAAAAACAAGAGGTTTAAAGAACTTAAATGCATGAAACAATTAACTTGCAAGACATGTCTAAAAAGATTAAAGAATGGTTTGCTGATATAAGCACTAAATCTGGCTGTCATGGTTCATCTGCAGGCAGTTTTTAGGTAAAGCAAAGGTTAATTAATGTTTTAATTACAGAAAAGTACATGTGTAAAAATTTTTTGGCCAAGGACCCATAATCCGTAACATCCCCAAAATCTAGAAAACCTTTAGTCACTTACTTTCCAGATAATTGGTACCATACTATACAACCACACACATGTCAACAATCAAAGTCTTTAATTATTTCTGATATAAAAAAAAAAAAAAAAAAAAAAAAAAGAGGCAATTTCCATTCCCATCTGAATACTTCTGTAACCAGACAAAAAGCCTAACCTCTTAGCAAGAAATGGCTCAAATTAAGCAATTTGTGGCTTATAAAGCACACATACAAACCAACTCAATGTGTTAAATATTTTCATTTCTGAATAAAATAAAAGTTTCACCTTTTCCATGCCAGTCTTCTTTCAATTCTGTTACTTGTAACAAAAGTCTGCTAAACTCATCATCTGGATGATATATTTCAACTATACTTCCTTTCTTAATACCAGGAAAATCTTTTGGGTTTATAATTAAATCTTCACCTGAAATTTTAAAAAACACATTTTTAACAAAGTTGGATAAACAAACAAACAAAAATATGCGCGTTTTGCAGTTCTCACAGCAGCATTACTGCATGTTATTTAACAACGCTGTTAATGACTAAGACCATACAACATCAGTAACAGATGACACAGTGCGTATGGAGCATGGGTGGAATGATACTGACCAAGCAAAACTGAAACACTCAGCAACAAACCTGACATAGTGCCACTCTAGCCATGACAAATGCCGCAAAGACTGGCCTTGATTCAAACTCAAGCTGCCAGAGGGAGGGGAGTTGTGGAGGATTCAGGTCTTCTGTGATGTGACACAGTGGACGGCTTGACCCTTGAAGATGCACTATGTTCCTTCAAAACATCTGGAACCACTCATCAACCCACATGACATCACACCCCAAAAGACATGCATCCTCAAACCAACTATGTTCTCTCGAGTGCTGTTACAGTTTAGTCTACACAATTCACAATGCAAGACCAAGCAATATTGTAAAATCTCAGGTTAAGTTCTACAAAAATATTTAATTTAAGCAGATAATCTTCAGTGAGAGCTGGTGTCATAACGCAGTTTAAAAATGTGGAT
>Ga0209628_10004206_pt1 | contig 10337 bp, 11 predicted proteins | sample TergutCu122P4_FD_187285 | JGI IMG/M metagenome (GOLD analysis project Ga0209628, IMG submission 187285) | Cubitermes ugandensis P4 segment gut microbial communities from Kakamega Forest, Kenya - Cu122 P4 (SPAdes) (version 2) | ecosystem: Host-associated > Arthropoda: Insects > Digestive system... | reverse complement strand
AGAGTTAAGAGTTAAGAGTTAAGAGTTAAGAGTTAAGAGTTAAGAGTTAAGAGTTAAGAGTTAAGAGTTAAGAGTTAAGAGTTAAGAGTTAAGAGTTAAGAGTTAAGAGTTTTTTTTGCTTGATTTTCAATGTTTTAATGGTTGATACAAGCATACTGACAAGTTCATTGCAATCATTATAAAAACTTTCAAATAATTTTAAATCTAAATAATCGGTATCTTTAAGCAAAGATAACCAATATAATGTTTCATTTGCCTCTTTTAATGAAATACTGAATTTATGAATAAAGTCCAAATTACTTTGAGCGTATTCTGCTTCAAAAATAGATGCACCAACAGATGTACCGCTTCTGATAATCTGCTTGCTTAAAATATATTCTCGTTTTTCTTCTTGTAAAAATTTGCATAATTTTACAATTCTAACAGAAAAATTATAACTTTTATCTTTTAATATTGAATTATTTTTCCCCATAACTCTTAACTCTTAGTTCTTAGTTCTTAACTCTTAACTATTAGTTCTTAACTCTTAGTTCTCTCTTATATTTAATTTCCTTGCAAGATTTTTCAACTCCTCTTTTCTTTCTTCTTCAACCGAAATTTTATCTAAACAGTTCATTGCCAACGAATAATATTTTTCCAATTCGTTTTCGCAAATTTTATCAATATTTAATTTTTTAAAAATATTTGTAACAGAAAGAATTTTTTCTTCATCGGAAAGAATTTTATTTTGTAGTGTAAATGTAAGATTTACAGCGGTTTGTTCGTCTGCATTTTGATAAGCGGAAAGTAGAAGAAGTGTTTTTTTGTTGCACAGAATATCGCCGCCAATGCGTTTTCCGAGCGTCTCAAAATCGCCGAAAGTGTCAAGGTAATCGTCTTTTATCTGAAATGCGATGCCGAGCGCAATACCAAAATCGTACAGCAAATCGGCATCTTTTTCGAGTGCATCAGCCAAAATCGCACCGATTTTCAGCGAACAAGCCAAAAGCACCGCCGTTTTTAGTTTTATCATCAAAAAATAATCTGCAAACGAGACATTTTCCTTTGTTTCAAAGTCCATATCAAGTTGCTGACCTTCACACACTTGCAACGCCGTTTTGGTAAAAAGCGGAAAAATTTTGCTCCAATATTTTTCAGGAATTTTTTGCAGAAATTCATACGATTTTATCATCATCGCATCGCCAGAAAGTATCGCCGTGTTTGCGTTCCATTTTACGTGAACGGTCGGTCTGTTGCGGCGCACGAGCGAATTGTCCATAATATCATCGTGCAAAAGGGTAAAGTTGTGGAAAATTTCGATTGCAGCGGCCGCATTGAATACATTTTTTTCCTCTTTTTGGAAGAGTTTGCAACCGAGTTCAACAAGCAGCGGGCGCATACGTTTTCCCCCGCTTTGCAGGGCATAACTTATTGGTTTATAGAGGTTTATCGGCTCTAACTCTAAGTCGGACAACAATACTTTTTCATCAAAATTGCTTGACATACAAAAAACACAAAATAATATTTTTTGCAAAGATAATAATTATTTTGTAAAAACAATTAATTATTATTAAAATATAAAAAAATCATATTAAATTATTATGAATATCCGTAAATTGTCCATAAAATTTTCAGAAAAAAGATTTTAGACATAAGAAGATAGAAATAGAGATTTTGACTATTAGATTTTGTCTTTCTTCTTTAATCTTTAATCTTTTGTCTAAAAAATAAATTATAGGACATTATACGGATTATTATTAAATTATTTACTGCATTTCCCCACAAATAGATATCATTAATTTGCGCTTAACCTCATTTACATCAGAATATTTTCCTAACAGAAACATCAGTTTTGTAACAGCCGCTTCGGTGGTTATATCGTAGCCGCTTATAACGCCCGACTGCTGCAAATTTACGCTTGTTTCGTAACGTCCCATTTCCACGCTGCCGGCGCGGCATTGTGTAACGCTAAACAAAATTATTCCTTTTCTGTTTGCCTCGCTCAACAACTCTTTGAGCCAACTGCAAGAAGGTGCATTGCCTGTGCCGTAGGTCTCTATCACAACTGCTTTTAAACCTTTAATATTCAATGTGCTTTCTACAACATTTTTGTTAATTCCGGGGAAAAGTTTTAAAATTGCGATGTTATCATCAATTTTTTTTGAAATTATAAGAGGTAATTTTTTATTATTAAAATGACAATATTCGGGAAAATATTTGATATGCACGCCAACTTTTGCAAGTATATGATAGTTGAACGAGGCGAAGGCGTCAAACTCTTCTGCATTACGTTTAGTGGTACGGTTTCCACGAAAAAGTTGGTCTTCAAAATAGAGGCAAACCTCTTGAATCATTGCCCCGCCGTTTTCTTTTTTTGCTGCCGCAATCTCTATTGCGGTAATCAAATTTTCCTTTGCATCGCTGCGATAAACCCCCACCGGCAGTTGTGAGCCGGTAAAAATGACGGGTTTAGAAAGATTCTCAAGCATAAAACTGACCGCAGATGCAGAATATGACATAGTGTCTGTGCCGTGCAGCACCACAAAACCATCAAATTTATCGTAATTTTCTTCAATAATTTCGCAAATTTTAACCCAATTTTCAGGCATAATATCAGAGGAATCAATCAATGGCGAAAACGAAATTGAGGATATATCCACACCCAAATGGTTTAGTTCGGGAATGCGGGCAAGAACCTGCTCGCAATTCAAAGGCGAAAGCGACTTGCTGTTTGCACTCTTATCCATTGAAATTGTGCCGCCGGTAAATACTAAAAGGACTTTATCTTTCATTTTATTATCATAAAGTAGTAAAATAGTTTGTGCAAAGGTAAAGAAAATTTTAGAATTATAGAGAAAAATTGTACTTTTGTACTCTATTTTCAAGGGCTTTTGCTCTATTTTTAGAAAATCGAAATCTGGTAAATTTTATTTTCACAGTTGAAAATAGGTTAATAGTTTGCGCTGCGGCGTGAATTGTTGGTGCTTGTTTTCTCTGTGATGGCTTACCAGATGCCTGATTTTCGTAAATTAGCAACAAAAAACAAAACAATTTCACGCTACTTTTATGCAAATCAACCACAGCAGACAAATTGGACAAAAAATTTCTACTCACGGCAAAAACAAAATTTTTATTGACCTGACCGACATTTTATATATGCAGTGCCAAGGCAATTATACTACACTTTTTTTGCAAAACAACCGTCAAGTTTTAGAACTTAAACCTCTTAAAGAATTCCAAAAAGAACTTTCTATTTTTGGCTTTTTGAGAATTGACAACAATACGCTTGTAAATGGTAAATTTCTCACAGAAATTTTGACAATAAATGGTAAAAAATTTGCAAAAATTGACGAAATATTATTAAAAATTTCTCGAAGAAGGGTGAAAATTGTAAAAAAATTGCTCTAACAAAAACCGCAAAAAAGTTAAAAACGACCACTTATGTGTTAATATATGCCGACTGTTACAAAGTTTCTAAATTGCTTTTTTTAACAAAAATTTCTCTGTAATTTCACAGCGTATTTTTTTTATTAACTAACTTTAAAAAAAAATTATTTTCTTATGAGTAAAATTTTTACTAACTTTGCTGCTGTTTTATTTACGGCGGCATTAACAATCGGTATGGTCGCTTGCAATAAGAGCAGCGACGTGGTAAACACAGGTTCTCCTGTGTCGCAAAACGCACCAAAAAACATTATGCGTTTTGACAGTTATGAGGCGTTATCATTAGCGATAAACAGGTCATTGGAGATGGCAATGTCGCAGAATGTTATGAAAGCACCTGGGCAAGGAACCCCTAACGGATTTTTATCCTTTGGAGAACTTGCTGATATGGCTTATGAAGAGGTCGCTCAGTATCAGGATGACTACAAAAGCATCGAAGAGGTAAGAGCGGCAATAGCCCAACACTCTGATTATCTCCAACTTATACAAGATGAGAATGGAGAGTATGAGTTGGAAACAAAACTTTACCAAAGTCCAACAAAGTACATTGTCAATGTAGACAAAATGTATCAAGTAAAGGACACGCTGGTAAAGACATTGGAAGAATACACAATTCTAACCCCTGAAAAAAATTATTCGGAATTGCTGAAAGTTGATGAAACAAACATTAACAGTTATTTGAACAATCCGGACTTTTTAGTTGTAGATAACATTGGAGAAGTTATAATACCTGGACAAGGAAATGGTAATAACCCACCACCTGCATCCTTGGGAAGAAAATTAGTAGGACAAAAATCTGATAATGGTGGAAGTGATAAGAGACACCGCAGATTAACAGCAACATTTCAAATATGGACTGATATTGCATTTGGGTATTCAAATATAAATGAATATTGTCTTATGACCATCAAATCACAAAGAAAAGATATGTGGAATGTTTGCTGGTACAATTGGGCTCGCCCCATAGATTTTGATGTTACTCCCGAAATTTATGGTGGTGGTAACTATCTTAATTCTATGTTTTATTTCCGGTTCAAGGATTATTATAATGTATGGAAAATTAATCAAAAAAGGTATTTCTCGTATCAAGGTAGCGACTTTGCACGTTTTATAGGCATAAGCGGTTATGTACAATCACCTGAATTTAAAATAACCAGTTTTAATCCAAAATAAATTCTTTTAATAATTAAGTTTGTCATTCCAATAATGTAAATTTTTACGACTGAATGGAATAAATCTTGAGAAAATATTTATCAATAGATTGCTGGGGACTGTCATTGCGGTTGCGGATCGTAGCCCGTAATGACAGTCCAGCAATCGCAACGACAAATAATCATGAGATTTCTCCCTTTGGTCGACTTGAAAAGCAGAATGAAAAATGACAAATGGTGTTTTTAGAGATGTCAATAATATAAAAACCATTTTTTATTTATGAAAAAAATACTGTTTATATTTACACTTTTTTTGTTTTCATTCTATTTAACAGCTCAAACTCTCTCTGTTAAAGGCAGATGGAATATAAAAGCAGGTTATTCTGCATACAAAACACATAATGTAGATTATCCTTTGTTTGCACTTGGTGATAAGTTAGAAATGGGCTATTTAAGAAAATCCAATGTAAGAGTGGAGTTAAATTACGGTGTATTAAAATGGTTAGAGGTTGGAGGTTATTTTGGGCTAATGAGTTATAAAGTTATTTTAGAGAAAGCGTTTCAAGCGTTTCTTCAAGGAAATTCGAATGCAATATTAGTAAATGGTTCATTTAACGTAACAGCAATATTGCCGACATTTGGAGTAAATATAAATGTTCATATTCTTCCTTTTTTTGTAAAAAATCCCAAATGCCATTGGGATTTTTATGTTCCTGTTCGCTATGGCGGTATGTATCTTACAAAATGGGGAGATGGTAAGTATGGGGTTACATTGCCTAAAGGTGGTGTTGGAACTTGGGAAGATGTTGGCTTCCTGCCAAAATGGAATAAATATAGGCACGAATATGGTGCAGGTTTTGGTGGTGCTGTTTATATCAAAAATATAATAGGTTTTTATGTAGAAGCACTTGGCGGTCAATTCTCTTATGCCCCTGAAATTTTTAGAAGTCCCTACGCAATAAGGGTAGGTTTGACTGCAAAGTTTTAAATGTTAACCGTAACAGGTTTCAAAAACCTGTTACGGTTAAAAATTCCCATCCTGTTAGGAGGGGTAGCAGTTGAGCGATAGCGAAACTGACGGGGTGGTTAAAGCAATTAATTTTCAAGCGATTGCGGGTCAAGCCCGCAATGACAAAATGTTTTTTTGGCTTTTAAGACAGATACGTCTTTGTTCTATTGTCTTATAAAATGCAAAGATACAAAAAAACATTTTTTAAACTCAATTAGTAAAAAAATATTTGCAGAATAAAAAAAAAGTTGTACCTTTGCAGTCCAAATTTTAAAAGAAAATTTTATATAAAATTTAACGTAACTATCTTAAAATGATTGTAGTACCAATTAAAGACGGCGAAAATATAGAGCGCGCCTTAAAAAAATTTAAACGTAAATACGAAAAAACCGGTGTGGTTAAAGAACTTCGCCGCCGTCAGCAGTTCGACAAACCCTCTGTTGTAAAACGAGAGCAAAAAAAACACGCTATTTACGTTCAGCAACTGCAAAGAACAGAAGAATAAATCACATTTTTGATTTTTTTTTGCAAAAATTTTTTTAACTTTGCCGAAAAAATCAAATTGTTATGTTGGATTTGTTTATCAACTATATTCAGAGTGAGAGGAAATACTCTTCTCACACTGTTTTGTCATATAAATTTGACATAGAACAATTTGAAGAATTTTTAAAGAAAATCAATACAAATCCAAATTTAAAAGACGCAGAAACAGATGATATTCGGCTTTGGGTAGTGAAATTAATGACCAAATTGTCGGCTGCTTCGGTAAATCGCAAACTTTCTGCATTAAAATCGTTTTATAAATTTTTATTAAAAAAAGGCACTATTAAAAAAAATCCTGCGCTTGGAATCGTTGCGCTGAAAAACAGGCAGCAACTACCGGTTTTTTTTACCGAAAAAGAGATGGATTCCGACTTTTTGAACGAACCGCAATATAAAGAGACGACATTTGAAACAGAACGCAACAACTTGATTATTGAGACATTTTTTCAGACAGGGATTCGCCGTGCCGAACTTATTTCGTTGAAAGACAGCGATATTGATTTTTTCCGAAAAACAATAAAGGTCTTCGGAAAACGACAAAAAGAGCGGTTAATTCCATTTGGAAAATCGTTAAACAATCTTTTTTTGGAATATTTAGAAATCAGAAACAGAGAAATTAAAAGAGTTTGCGATAATTTTTTTGTTATGGAAAACGGCAAAAAAATGTATGATAAAGCGGTTTATAACATAGTTTGCAGCCGTATGAAAAATGTCAGCACGCTTATAAAACACAGTCCGCACGTTTTGCGCCATACGTTTGCTACTGCAATGCTCAACAACGGCGCAGAACTGAACACCGTAAAAGAGTTGCTCGGACACAGTTCGCTCGCCTCAACGCAGGTCTATACGCACACAACTTTTGAAGAACTGCAGAAAATCTACCGACAGGCGCACCCAAGAGCAGAGAGAAGTTAAAAACTAAAAATTGATTGTTGTTTGTTGGTTTTTGGTTTATGTTTAAGCAAACAACAACCGACAATCAAATAACAAATAAACAAATAAACAAATAAACAAATAAACAACAATGAAAAAACACATTCCTAATTTATTGACAATCTGCAACTTACTTTGCGGTTGTGTGGCAGCACATTATGCTTTTTTGGCATCTATTGCTTGCAGTCCTGCACCATATTACAAAAGTGCATTAATTTTTGTGCTTATGGCTGCCGTTTTTGATTTTCTTGACGGCTTTGCGGCGCGTTTGTTAAAAGCGTATTCGCCGCTCGGCAAGCAACTTGATTCGCTTGCAGATTTAATTTCGTTTGGCTTAACGCCTGCCATAATTGCCATTTCATTAATATGGCGTTCTGTAAGAATTCTTGAGGTTTATGAAAGTAACCTGCTTTGGCAAATTGTGATTTACAGTGGTTTTATTATTGCCGCATTTTCGGCTCTGCGTTTGGCAAAATTCAATATTGACGACAGACAAACAAGTTCATTTATCGGCTTGGCAGTTCCTGCGAACGCAATTTTTTGGGTGGGGTTGGGAAATTCATATTATCAGCAACTTATTAATTTTCCGATAGTTATAGGTTTATTAATAGCAATTTCCTGCTTTTTGCTTGTTTGTAAATTGCCGATGTTTTCGCTCAAATTCAAACATTTTGGCTGGAAAGGTAACGAATTTCCGTTTATTTTGATAATTTGTTCGGCTATTTTACTGATATTCTTGCGGTTAGATGCTTTTGCGTGGATAATTGTTTTGTATATTTTGTTGTCGTTAATAAAAACTATATTCACAAAAAAAACGCAATTAGTATGACTTACAACCCTTTCAGTCCTTAAAACAACCCACCAAAAAAAAAATTCAAAAAACAGTTACAAAATATAAAAAAATACTACCTTTGCACCATGTTTAAAAACCAAATATAATGACTTAAAAAACTGAAAAATTATGACAAAAATTATCACCCCCAATAAGAGTAAGGTTTCCGTCTCTGTTCCACAGGAATATATCGGTAAGCCAGTAGCAATTACAATGGCGTTGGTCGACAACAGGGAAGAGCCAAAACAAACTACACGCCTTGCAGACAAATATCGTGGCGTTTTTTCGGCAGAAGATGCTAAAAGTTTTATGAATCACACAAAAGAAATGCGTAACGAATGGAACACTATTTGATTGATAATAACGTGATTTCCAACTACTTTTTTGATATTTTTTCAAGAAAAGCGATGGATTTTTTGGCAGATGTTATAAATCGTGTCCCTAATATATCGGTTATTACAGAGATTGAAGCATTATCGTGGCGAAGTTCTGATATTATCAAAGAGGAAATAACGAGGTCATTTGTTGAGGACTCAAATGTGATTGCCTTGTCGCCAAAAGTTGTGGCAAAGTGTGTTGAAATACGCCGCAATCGCAAACTAAAAACGCCTGATGCCATTATTGCAGCAACAGCAATTGTACATAATTTGACGCTATTAACAAGCGATGCAGATTTTAAGAATATTCCCGATTTAAAAATAATTAACCCATTAGATTTATAATAAACAATATGACTTAAAAAACTAAAAATAAAGCAAAAAAATTAACAATTAACATTTTATTCTCACAATAGAAACATAGACAATTTCTTTGAATAAACAAAATGTTATTAAATTAGTATATAAGTTACTCACGCACTGCGTGGGCTTATTATTCTAATTTAATGAGCGGGTCTATGGCTTCTATTGTGGGAATAGTAAGCTTTTTTTATTATACGTCTTTTAATAAATATATTTTATAATTTAAAAAATTAAAAATTTATGAAAATTTTAAACAATTTTGTTAACATTTTTTGCAGCAAGAAGAACAGTACTGCTGCAACGTTTGGGTATTCATTTTTGGTTGCTGAGCGGTTACTGAGCGTAGCCGAAGTAAGCCGAAGCACAAAAAATGGAATATCTATAAAAACACTTTTTATCGCACTTGCCTTTATGGCAATGAGTGCTGGTGCAAATGCACAAACACAAACTTGGCAAATTGGTACGCCGAATGCTGCCGATGTTATCGCAACTTTAAGTAACGACACACTAATTATTAGCGGCACAGGAGCGATGCAGAATTTTGCAAGCGGTTCATCTATCCCCTGGTATAGTGTTAAAAGCAGTATTAATGTATTGGTAATTAACAATGGCGTTACTACAATTGGAAATTTTGCTTTTTATTACTGCAGTAATTTAACATCTGTAACAATCGGAAATTCGGTTACGTCAATAGGATATAGTGCTTTTTATAATTGCAGTGGCTTAACAACTGTAACAAATTTAAGTTCTATGCCTCAAAATATTGATAATAGTGTATTTTATAATGTAAATTTGAATTATGCAACTCTAAATGTTCCCTGTATAAATATTTATCAACATACACCTATTTGGCAAAATTTTGGTACAATAACAGGCAGTAATAATAATTGCCCAACGTTTTCTTGGCAAATCGGCTACCCAAACGCTGCCGATGTAATTGCAAGTTTGAATTTTGCAGATAGTACGCTAACTATCAGCGGAATAGGAGATATGTCAAATGATTTAAATAATCAACCTTATGTAAGTTATCGTTCTTGTATAAAAAAAGCAATAATTGAAGATGGAGTTACATCAATAGGAAATTATATTTTTCAATATATAGAATCTTTAAAAGAAGTAACAATTCCTAATTCTGTAACGATAATAGGAGTTTATGCTTTTGATGGTTGCAAAGGTTTAACTAATATCACAATTCCTAATTCTGTAACGAAAATAGAAGGTTTTGCTTTTAGAAATTGCAGTGGTTTAACAACGATAAATTTTAATGCAACAAACTATAATAATAATTATTATAATAATGGTACAATTTTTCAATCTTGTACAAATTTAACAACTTTAAATATAGGAAATAATGTACAAACTATTCCGCAATATCTATTTAGTGTCTGCAACGCTCTAACAAAAGTAACTATTCCTAATTCTGTAACTTCAATTGGACAAAACGCTTTTACTAACTGCAACGGTTTAGCAGAGGTAATTATTGGTAATTTGGTTACTACAATTGGAAAGAGTGCTTTCGATATGTGTCATTCTTTAAAAAAACTTACTATTGGAAGTAGTGTAAATAGTATTGGACAGTGGGCTTTTTCCGAAAGTCCATTAGATACTATTATTTGTTTGGCTGCCACACCTCCGGCACTTTATTATTATAATGGTTATAGTAATGTTTTTAATTATAATAATCTGGGTGCCGCTCCAAATATTCC
>Ga0209628_10004205_pt1 | contig 10338 bp, 8 predicted proteins | sample TergutCu122P4_FD_187285 | JGI IMG/M metagenome (GOLD analysis project Ga0209628, IMG submission 187285) | Cubitermes ugandensis P4 segment gut microbial communities from Kakamega Forest, Kenya - Cu122 P4 (SPAdes) (version 2) | ecosystem: Host-associated > Arthropoda: Insects > Digestive system >... | reverse complement strand
ATGTATGTGTGTGTGTATGTATGTATGTATGTATGTATGGTGTGTGTATGTATGGATGTATGTGTATGTATGTGTATGTACGTATGTATGTGTGTATGTATATGTATGTATGTATGTGTATATGTATGTATTTTATTTATTGCATGCTCCATTACAAGGAGTAATACATGCCTCATTATAATATTTACAAATACAAAATTTAGAAGTAGCTACACGGATTATTACATACTATGTAGTTAACTTAATCTACTTGGTATGATGGATTTACACTTGGTTGAGTTTATCAAATGATATTTCGTTAGTGAATTTAGCAAATATTTTAAAATGTTTCCTTATTAGTTTGCTATTGTTTATTGGCCAAATGTCTGCCTTTAATACTATTGATATTAAATTGTCTCTTTCCTTATTTAGTAGCTCACATTCAAATAACAAGTGATCTGTTGTTTGGTCCATGGTGCTACAAGGACATATTGGTGTTCCAATTATTTTAAATCGGTGTAGATATGATCTTATATTTCCGTGCCCCGTGGACATGAGTGTGAAATTTTGGGTAATGTTTTTTTTTATTTAAAAGATTGATTTATTGCTCTGATATGTACAAATGTTTACATGAATTTTCCATTAAAACTGTTCCAGATACCAGTTTACATGAGACTTCTGACGGGTAATGTTTATTTTCATTTTTAATCTATCAGCAACTACCGGGAAGTATTCTTTCGTGATTTTTCCCTTTGTTGTTTGGTCCCATTCCCTTTGCTACTTCTCAACACTTATCGTACAAGTTCACTAATCACTACACTTTTTGGAACTTTCTTGTAACATTCTATGATGTCCGCTTTCGTCGCTGCCTCCTTCGTGACTGTGTCTAACTCATTTCTCTGGATCCCGACGTGAGCCTTAACCCAGAAAAATTGAATTGTCTAGTTTATTTTTCCCACTTCCGTCATTTTCCTTCTTATTTTTTCAATGAGGAATGTGTGGATGTTGCTGATTTTAAGCGAGTCCAGTGTCATTCGGCTGCCTGTGTATATGGTGGCCGTCTTGTCTTCTGTTTGTATGTTTTCTATATACTCCATTGCTCTCAATATTGCCAATTGCTCGGTTTGGTTATTGGTGCACCTTTTGTTTAATCTGTATTGTAGGCTTTTAATGAGGTTACCTGACATGAATTAAACTATGCCTGCGCCTACCCCCTGTTCTGACCTGCTTCCGTCAGTGAATACTTGAATTGTACTTCTCTCCTCGTTATTTTCTGTGCGGAAGATTGTTGTTTCTGCGGGGTGATGCCAGTATTTAACTCCCAGGTCACAATCAACTAGCGCTTCCTCTTTTGTGCTACATTTGGTAAATTCGTAGAATTGAAATGCCTCCTCTATTTTAATGGCGATGGGGGTCAATTCTGTCAGTATGCAGAGGGCTTCGTTCGACACTGTGCGGTATGCCTTTGTATGTATGTATGTATGTATGTATGTATGTGTGTGTGTATGTATGTATGTAAGTGTGTGTGTACGTATGCATGCATGCATGCATGTATGTATGTATGTAAGTGTGTATGTATGCACGTATGTATGTATGTGTGTATGTATGTATGTAAGTGTGTATGTATATATGTATGTATGCATGCATATATGAAAGTATGTATGTATGTATGTATGTATGTGTGTGTATGTATGTATGTATGTGTGTATGTACGTATGTGTGTGTGTATATGTATGTATGTATGTGTGTGTATGTATGTATGTACGTAGTATGTACGTACGTATGTATGTGTGTGTGCATATATGTAAATATAGGATATGCACATATAAATAAATACACACACACGCACACACCAAAACTTATCACAAACAAGCGTACCGTACAAAGGTCCACTGGCTGCTTGACGCCTGACCAGCAGCTGGTACCTACTGTAGTGGTACACGAAGTAAGAACATTGACACGAGCAGGAAGTCATGCGCCAAGATGAAATGCACACAAACTAAACACGTAACATTCACTGAGTACCGGGTTTTTCCAGCCAGTAAACGTCGCACGTTACAGATCGTTCGGCATCTTAAAATGTTTCAGTTGCAACAAGAAACGTCATTAGTCAAAACATAACTGGATCCAGTAAATATTGAACTAAATGCAAGTAAACATTTGAGTTGGCACATTGCTCACCGACGGACTGGACAGCACAAACATGGCTCATTCACACAAGCAGGATACCATTTAGAATCTCGATAACGGAACGATTATGAGGACCAATTCAGGCTAATCGTGGTTTTCTGCATTCCCTACAAAAATAACTTTGGTGTATTATAGAGCAGACCACAACCGATTTGTCCCGTATGAATAATTGCTTGTGGGTCTGTGGGCACGTATGTATGTATATATGTGTGTGTATGTATGTATGTATGTATTATGTACGTATATTAAAAAAATCAGAAGGTTGTCCGTCAAACCAGGTCTCCGTGGCAGAAATAACCTCCGCGTCGGACGAACAATGGCGACCTTTCAATTGGTTTTTTTTTCCAGTCCAGGGAACAGGTGGTAGTCCGACGGGGCCAGATCCGGAGAATAAGTTGGGTGATTAAGACACTGGAAACCCAGGTAGGCCAGTTTCTTCTGGGTTGCAAGTTCCCAGGGAGCCGGGGTATTGTTGTGCAAGAACAAGAAGCCACTGGGGAACTTCCCTCGGCGTTTTTCCTTCAAAATATTCTTCAATTGCACCAGCAGAGATGAGTAATACTCCGCGTTGATAGTTTGACCCTTTGAAAGATAATAAATGAGGAGGATGCCGTCTTGATCCAAAAAAATCCAGGCGAGAACTTTTCCAGCAGATTTTTGCACTCGGAATTTTTTTGCGGTGGGGTGAGCCGCTATGCCGCCACTCCATTGATTTGTTGCTTTGTCTCCGGGTCATAGTGATATAACCAGGTTTCGTCCATGGTCACCAATCGCGCCCGACAGGAAATCATTTGGATCGCGCCGGCCGAAAAAATTCCAAATTTTGCTCAGACGACTGGCACCGTTGACGTTTTTGATACGCGTTCAGGCATTTCGGGATCCACTTCGCGGAGAGCTTCCGCATGTCCAAATCTTCATGAATGATAGACCCAACCCGCTCACGTGAGATGCCCAGTTGCTCAGCTATTGATTTAGCCGAAATCCGGTTGTCTTCCAAGATTAGCTGGTGAATTTGATCAATAATCTCCGGAGTGGTCACTGTTTTGGGTCGTCCAGGACGAGGCGCATCACAGGTGGAAAAATCACCACGTTTAAAGTGGGCCACCCAGTTTTTGACGGCGGCATACGATGGTGCATGTTCCCCTAATGTTTCTGTCAGAATGGCGTGAATATCCTTCGGCGCCTTGCCTTGCAGAAAAAAAAAACTTAACAGCTCGCGTTTCGATGTTGTTGAAATCGCGCGCGTCGCCTGACATGCTTCCTTTCAGCCTCTGTACAAGAAAATACTTCCAATTCGGCACATGAACAGAACATGAACGACACTATCGATTCCGTCCTACGACATCGGGAAGTAGGTCGGGCTAAGAACTTGTCAGCACCCCATCGTATGTGTGTATGTGTGTGTAGGTACATATTTACTCGTTATCCTACCATTATCCTAAGGAAGGGTACCCTCTCTGTGCACATTCATCCGCGACCAAACTTGCTAGTCCCAGCATCTACGCTTCCCCGCAAAGCTGCGCTTGTAGCAGCCCAAACAAAATGCAATCCGAGTTATATAGGCGATCCTGTGTACAAGTAAAAGAATTGCACTTCAGCAGTTACACGTGTTTGGCTGCCTTTCCGTAACATAAAGCACTAGTGTAATTTCTGTTGTAAATTCCGCGGAAAAACTTCAAACCCCCCCCTCCCCCGCCAGCTATGACTTGCACAAACTGTCCATTCATCCTCCATATCCAATATAACATCTGACGGCAAATGTAAAATTAGATCTGACTGCCTAATTTACGTAACTTCTTTCGGTACAGCCCGAGAACGCAAAACCGAACGAAGGACAGGCACATGTCACGCATATTACTAATGCCGTTACAAAAGATACACTTGTCTCTGTCCACACCACGAACACACACAGGGGGGTAGACGTATAGATCCAGTCATTCTTAACCTCGGCTCTATACGGAGGAGCGTGGTCAACCTCAAGCTCGAACTGCTATACTCCGAGAAAGAACTCCAGTTGCCAGCGAACAAGAAGCTGTTTGTCTCCCAGACTCAGTCGAGATGTTTTGAAGAAGAGAAAATTGTCTTTCATCTGCCGGCATTCGAACCGCAGGTCGTCCATCCCGTGTTTTCGCCACTCTACCGAATACGCTATCCCAGCTCTCTGTTACTGTCTGTGTCTCGTCTCGTTCTTATTTGCTATCTACGACACATACTCCTGCACAACACGCACACAATCATACGCCACACCCTGTTGGCTCTCTTAATACACCATACACACTGGTTAACATAGCAACGAATTTTCAGCGTTAGGCCTCACGCATAGCAACACATTCTGATTCGCTGTAATAGTTCCGGTTTGCCTTTGCTCTTAATCTTTCGTTTTAGAGTCTTGGTAACATTTGGGTATTGAAATGCAGTTAAGCTTTATTTGATATGTTAATTGCTGTATAGGAGTTAAAATATCAACTTCAAGAAAGACTCCTGCAAGTTGTCGGTGATCCTGTACAGTCTGACACAACTTTATTAAAACGGAGGCCGACTCAACTGGTCGCCGGATGTTTGCGTGTTTTGACGTCAGGCCATTAATATGCAGACCTCCCACTGCATCAGATCACATACCCATGGAAATGACATACCATACTTCATAAACGAAGTGACGCGTATGTTTGACTTTTTTTCGTCTGTGTTTTGTTAATGCACACAACGTTTCGGAAGCTGGCACTGCTTCCCTCCTCAATCTGATGTGTGCGTTTTATGACTTTCATGCGTGCTGCATGCCACGCTCATCTTATCCTCCTCGAATTGGTTTTGTTAGTAGCACGCGTGTTCGGTCTTGACAACAAATAATGCTCTTCATAATGGGATTTTCTCCATCATTCTGACTCTCACTCCCAAATCGTGCGCAGTTCCACGCGCTTTAGCCTTCTGATACCGAGTAAGTCGTTAAGTAGCCATTACTAAGAGGTAATGTTCATGTTGAGTGTGTTCCGTCAGTAATAACGAAGCCACATGAGCACCACAGAGGTAAATTGGTGTACAGGGGGACAAATTTAAGGGTAGTAATGTTGGTACAATGTTTGTTCAGCAGCACTTCGTGAAGACATGTATGAAGATGGAGGTATTGCTCCATGGATTCTGAGCGTCGACAGTAGTTAGAGGAGTCCAAACCTACTCTGTGCTTAATGCATTACAAACGTTAGAGAACCAAGGGTGAAATAAATTAACGTCGATCGTGCCGTGTTAGAAGTTCGTGAAATCCGTCGCCGCCATTTCTTGCTATGTCTTTAGTCTTATGGTGTCCTGTGCAGAGCGCAGGCGTCGTTTGGTACGGCTCATGGACGTCCCGCTCCTGCAGGGAGTAGCAGAGGATGACGAAAGTTAACAGCAATGTTTAAATCTGACATTCTTTGGACCGTGCATCGCGATATATTTGCGTAATAAGAACCAACAAGATGCAGAGTTCTGTCTTAATTTATTTCAGTAATAATCCTCTACACGTTTCGAACAGATTTATTCATCAACAGGAGGTATTTTACTGTATATGCGGCATATGGTATTTATCTTGCATCTACGTTGGCTAGCTACTAGCACGATCAGAGTGCTAGCAGCCAGCCAACTTAGATGCATGAAAAATACAATTTGCTGCATATGCAGTAAAATACCTCATGTTGATGAAGAGTTAATCTATTCGAAACATGTAGAGGGTTATTATTGAAATAAATTTAAGAGAGAAAAGTGCATCTTGTTGGTCCTTATTACGCAAGTAATCTTTAAAACGCCGCGAGCGTAATGAGGTGCTTCGTACGTTACACCTTCAACGGATGTCATTAAATGTTATTGAGAGTTAGAAAGATGAGTGAAACTGTACCGCGCGTTTTGGAGATGACAGATGCGTATGAAACTGTGATTACAACACCTGAAGGGGACTGACCGCTTGGAAGTTTTGAGTGTAAATGGGGGGACACTATAAATTGAATTATGAAGAGATGTGGCAGGGGTGTGGGAAAGTTACATTACGCGCTGATTCTAAGCGGCCATCATTCACATATGGAATATTTAGAGGTTATAACAGAGCGCACATGCCAGAATTGTTGCGCTGTGCGTTCATTTCCCATCGTTTTCGAAATCAATTACCGGTATCCCTGGGCTAGGGGTACAGAAGTAGTATTCATGTGGGTGTTAAATGATTCAGCTGGCATGGCCCCCAGGCAAAGTCACAGCCAAATATGCCAAGTAGAATTTTAAAAGTTGTTAAATGCTGATAGAAACGTGAACAACGTACGTACTGACGCCATAAGCTAAGTGACAGTTTCCAGCCGCTACGACCACGCATTCCATCGCGAGTTGGGAAGCAGTTTCTTATTGTTCTGGAAGTAAAGGGAAATATCAGATTCGTGACCGAAAGTTCAGGCTGTTTTTGCCCATAGATGGCGATACAGTTTGAGAGAGAGCTCGATTGTACTGCCAGAACAGTCGGACGTAGCTTTACTATTATGGCGTTACTTTATACACCCACCGAAGTAAGGCCTGTAAACAATGCCAGTTGTAATGATGTCCTAAATCGCAGTAGGCCTGCAGGTTCAGTCAGGCTCTGTTACGGGGTGTGTTCAGTGTGTGTGTTGTTGGTGCCATATGCTGCTTACAGCCGCAGAATATGATGCATGGGTTCTGCAAACCACGTGATAGGATCACATCTTACACTGCAATAAATCCTATACATTGCCGCGAGGAAGAGCCGACATAATGCCGGTAGAAGGGAAGCTTTTGAATGTTGTGTTGCCTAGAATAATTCATGACTGCGACAGCCCGGGGAAAAGTCACGTGAATGGATGTAAAATAGAAAACGTAGTTTCTTTCTGTAGGCTGTCTTAGTTTGCGCTCGTATCGATAGGTTTATATTCTTGCACACTCCAACGAATGCCTGTCTATTGACGTTCTGCAGCATCTGTGAAGTTTCTACTTAATGTGAGACTAGATACGCCAAAGGACATGCAGTGTTCAGCGGAACTCAAGAGTCGTTATTCCGTCTCTGAGCGTAACGAATGCTGTCCATTACCACACCGTCTACACATCACCTACACACAGGATTAAAACTCACCACATCACTACATCAAGCATCACTCCGTATGCACCACCAATTTTAACTCCCAATATTTTAATCATTACCAATTTTTAACCTATATTTATATTACTTATATAATTTTTACTGAAATTATAATAATTTTTAATTGCAGCGGAGTGACGGCGAAACAGCTAACTACATTTGTACCTTTGTGTTCTTGTAATAATATCACCCTGAAGATGGCAGCAAGAAGCGGCCGAAACATGTTGGTGAGGAGTTAGTGAAAGAAATACATCATAAAAGTTGAGGTGCATTTTTGATTATTTATACATTACGGTGCCGGTCCCAATGGCCGCGCGGTCTGAGGCGTTGGTCTGCGGCCGCTCGCCTGCTGAGATTGTGGGTTCGAATCCTACCGAAGGCATGGATGTTTGTCTGTTGTGAGTGTTGTGTGTTGTCAGGTAGAGGTCTCTGCGACGAGCTGATCACTCGTCCAGAGTCCTACCGACTGTGGTGCGTTGTTGTGTGTGATATAGAAACCTCGTGAATAAGGAGGCTCTGGCCCAGTGGGGGGGGAGGGGGAGCTTTTGCGCCAAAAGAAAAAAATATATTACGGATGTGATTAATGTACGGAAGATGGAGCATATCAAAATCTTATTACTGTTGCTAGTACATCCTTCCAACTTTCTGAATAAAATACAGTGCATTCATCGTATTAAACTTGCGCCCTACCGGGGAGTTGGTAAGTCCTTAGCCCGACCTACTTCCCGATGTATTTTTTTTCATGGTGAGAATATTTCGTTTGATGTTAGTCTTGATATATATATATGTACACACATATATATATGACACACATCTATATACACATATATATGTACATATATGTATAAATAATACTAATATTCCTCCAATTATGATTATAAATAGGATATATGAAACCCAAAATCTTCTGTCTCTGTAGCTTGTTTCCTTCCTGGTCGGGCTAAGGACTTATCAGCACCCCTGTACATGTATATCCATCTCACCTTCTTTCATTTAATCATGCTAATAGTATTTCATGAAAAATTCATATTTTGAATGTTGTCGCTACGTAATATTCTCCCTCCTGCTCTTCCATTCTTTCTCTGATGTTAAATAATATTTTTGACAATCAATGGTATTTTTTGTTTCGGTGCGGTCTGGTAGATAAATGTTCAGACGTTTCGGAAGAACGTACTGCCTCTCTCTTCACCCTGAAAATGGAGGCAGTATGTTTCTCAGAAACATCTGAACTACACGAAATAGAAACCAAGAGAAGGCCGTAAACTTTTTAGAAGCAACCGTGGAAATCTAAAAATCTTATATTTTAGACGCTTTGGTCTCAAATGCCCTCGTTACGTAGCTTGCAGTAAGGGACCGCACATGAGCCTCTCAACCTAGACAAAATTAGATGAACATAGAAGCACTTGGTCTTGACTGGTACCCTGCGTTCGCCTAATTTAGTGCAGGGTTACTGCTAGCACTGTGTGATTACAGTTCGGATTTAGTATTTTTCGGTATATGGAATAAATACCTAGTTATTAAATTCTCATAGAGAGGTAATTTGAAACGGACCGTAAGAAGGTGGTTTGTGTCTCACCTGTATGTAATTTATCTGTCACATTGCAGCAAGTGACAATACTACCGTAATTTCGAGGTAATGAGTAATTTAATGTTGGTGTAGGAGAAGAAAGAACCGACAGATGACACAAGTATAGATGTTTATTCACAATAGGTTAACTCATGTTTAGGGCATCATTATGCACATCGTCAGGAGAACAGACTGTATAAAATCGCGTATGGTGTTAGCCTGGATGTGCTGGCTGCGGTTGTGTGGAATCGGGACCCGAGCTGCACGTACTGTGTCACAGTGCGCTCAGCTCGTGTCCCGACTCCACACAACCGCCACAGTGCGCTCAGCTCATGTCCCGACTCCACACAACCGCAGCCAGCACATCCAGGCTAACACCACACGCGGTTTTAAACAGTCTGTTGTCCTGACGATGGGCATAAGGATGCCCGAAACGTGTTGAGTTAACCTATTGTGAATAAACATCTATACTTGTACAATCTGGTGGTTCCTTCTTCTCCTATGTTAATGATACACGGTCACACGAACCTGAAGCTTATTGTTGGTGTATTTAAGGACACCTTGCCACATGCTGAATACATTGCGGATGAAGAGTGGCAATGGTGTGGAAAGAAAGCACACCAGTGCCTTAATATTGTCCATTTATTGTACACCCAGCACTTGTTTTACGTCTTTTTTTATACGCCTTTTGCATTATGGTCCATTTCCAATTTCCACCATTTCATAATCAACATTCTCTCAGTCTTGGTTTAACGCCCTTCGACTGTTTTAGTTACAGTTATTTGAGTGTTTTATGGGATTATTATTTTTTATTTACGTCTTTTTTATTCACGTCCACTTTTCCAGCAACGCGAAAGGCCTAGAACAAGGGCTGGGTGTACTACCCTGATATTCAGTCTGTTGTTGTTTTCATGTATGAAGCACGATGAATAAGAACCAACTCAGTCGTTGGTTACTGCAGTGTAACAGAACGATCAAGTCAGGGTCTCTTAAGCAGACCTTCATGGTTACCTCCACGCCTGGACATATCCGTTCTTTAAAACACTCTCTTTTTCCGCTATTCCTAGTGCTCCTCTTTGCCGAACCCCGATTGATTTTACAAGGACTTGAATTATATAAAATATTGATAGAGCTGTACTAGATCTGTGTTACTGTATATACCTTGTGTTTCGCTCAACGAAGGGTTTTTAAACCTTACGTGTTTCTGTGTGGAAATAAAATGCCAACTGGATGCAACAGAGTTTTTATTGCAGATCTTATTGTCTGCTCAGCATGTTTCGGACACCACTATGCCCATCATCGGGAGCTCAAGAATATTATACAGTGGTTGCTGCCCGTGGTATTTGGTGCTGTAAAGATGTAAAAAGTAATTTGTAAGTTAGGTAGAATTTGTGTTCACATTACATCAAACTTATGTGTTCCATTTTGAATTTAAAATCAATTGCGGGTAATATTCGTGCAGTGGAAACGAAAATAAAAAAAAAAATCTTCCCACGTT
>Ga0209628_10004204_pt1 | contig 10338 bp, 3 predicted proteins | sample TergutCu122P4_FD_187285 | JGI IMG/M metagenome (GOLD analysis project Ga0209628, IMG submission 187285) | Cubitermes ugandensis P4 segment gut microbial communities from Kakamega Forest, Kenya - Cu122 P4 (SPAdes) (version 2) | ecosystem: Host-associated > Arthropoda: Insects > Digestive system >... | reverse complement strand
TCCCCCGCTTGGCGGGGGAGGGCCAGGGAGGGGGAGCGGCGCTTGAAGTTGCGCATGGCGTTCAGAAAAATGTCAGCATTTGAATCAAAACCGCTCTAAGTATTGAATGATGCGTTCAGAATCCATCGTCATTGCGAGGCACGTAGTGCCGTGGCAATCCAGACCGCTGCTTGGATTGCCGCGGGGCTTCGCCCCTCGCAATGACGGCGGAAATGTCAATGGCCGGCTCTATAGCCGAAGAAAGGCAACGGACATCCGCCAATGCTGCTCTCGATACCTGGATAGAGCGAACCGGGTGCGCATCTTGCTTTGAACAACGATTTTTCGTGTGCCTATTGGGGGGAACGCCAGCATGAATCGCAGCTACAAGACTATCTATAACCGTAGCCTGGGCCTTTGGCAGGTCGTTTCGGAGATTGCCCGGTCGCGCGGCAAGGCGGGGACGACGCGGCGGGCGGCGCTGGCGGCGGCGCTCCTGGCGTTGCCGGCAGTGCCGGTTTTGGCACAGAGCCTGTACTGGAATGGCGCGGCGGGAGACTGGCTGTGGAGCGTTGGCAGCCTGAACTGGAATCCGGTGTCGGGTAACGCGACCGGGGCGGATTGGGTCGATGGGCGGCAGGCGGTGTTCGATTTCACCGCGGTTCCCGGTCTGAATGGCGCGACCATCACCGTGAACGGCACAGTGACGCCGGCGGGGCTGGTTTTGCAGGGGGGCAGCGGGAGCCTGTCCTTGTCGGGCGGCACGATCAATCTGGGCGCGAGCGGTTCCACGATCAGCGTCGCCGGTTCTGCCACGACCTTGTCCATCGACTCCACGATCACCGGCGGCAGCCTGACCAAAACCGGCGCGGGCGTTCTGAATCTCACCGGCACCGGCTATGGTAATGCCCTCTGGAGCGGCGATACCGTGGTCAGCCAGGGGACGCTTTCCAGCGTCAATATCCCCAACGGCACCAACCTCACGGTGGCCAGCGGCGCGGTGCTTAACCTCACCGATAACGGCAACCAATCCTCGATCAACGCCCTCAACGGCGCGGGCACGATCAACCTCGGCTACTACCAGGACCTGGTGGTGACAAGCGGCGTGTTCAGCGGCCAGATCCACAGCCTCTGCGCCATCGGCTGCGGCGGCTCGCTCTCCAAGGACAACAGCGGCGACCCGGGCAACAACACCCTCATCCTTTCCGGCGCCAACAACATTGTCGTGGGGCTGTATGTCAACGGCGGCACGCTGGAAATTGCCAGCGGCGGCAGCATCACGGTGGGGACGTGGATCCAGGTCAACAACGGTGCCTTCCTGAACAGCGGCACAGTCACGGGAGATCTGTACGGCAGCAACGGCACCATCACCAACAACGGCGCGTGGAACGGCAGCGCGCCCGTCAACGGCGGCACGCTGCGCGGCAACGGCAGTTTCACCGGCAACGTGTCGGTGGATAACGCCCACCTCGCCCCCGGCGCGAATGCCACTACCCCTGGCGTGATGACCATCAACGGCAATCTCACGTTCGGCAGCGGCGCCACGCTCGATTACCTGCTCGGCAAGGCCAATGACGTGACCAACACCAGCGGCCTCAACAGCCGCATCGATGTGAGCGGCGACCTGACGCTTTCCGGCACCTTGAATGTGACGCAAAGCGCCGGTGGCGCCTTCGGCCCCGGCGTCTATCGCCTCATCAACTACGGCGGCGGGCTGACCAACAACGGCCTCGCCCTCGGCACGCTGCCCGCGGGCGGCACGAACGTCGTCCAGACCTCGGTCGCCGGTCAGGTCAACCTTGTCAACACCGATGGCTCGACGTTCTGGGACGGCGATGCCAACCACGACAACGGCATCGTCAACGGCGGCGCTGGCGCGTGGAACAACAGCAACAGCAACTGGACGGATTCAACCGGCGTTATCAACGCGCCCTACACCCCCAACTCGTTTGCCATCTTCCAGGGCGCGGGCGGCACGGTAACGGTGGATACGCTCGGCGTCGCTTCAAGCGGCATGCAGTTCGACGCCAACGGTTACACGATTACTGGCGGGCCGGTTGCGCTGTCGGAAACCACTCCCGGCAGCGGCGCGGCGACGATTCGCGTGAGCAGCGGCGACACCGCCACCATCGCCTCGAAACTCATCGGCAGCGTGGGTCTGCTCAAAACCGACCCTGGCACGCTGGTGCTTTCCTACGTCGGCAATGCCTACAGCGGCGGCACGACGATTTCGGGCGGGGTGCTCCAGGTCGGCGACAACCAGCTCGGCTCGGGAACGATCACGCTCGACGGCGGCACATGGCGCGCGCCCCTCGGGAGCGGCTACACCAACAGCACCCACACTGCCGTCCTCACCGGCAACAACGGCACGATCGAGATTACCAATTCGGGTTCTGATTTGGGGATCATCATCAGCGGCGCGGGCAGCCTGACCAAGACCGGCGCGGGCAATCTCTCCATCGTCACGAGTTCTTACCTCGGCGATACTTTCGTCAACCAGGGCCTTCTCGCGGGCCACCTCCCCGCCAACACCAACCTCACGGTGGCCAGCGGCGCGGAGTACCGAACCCTTGGCTCTGCCACCACGGTCAACGCCCTCAACGGCGCGGGAACGATCAACATCGCAAACCCCAGCGACAGCCTGAGCGTCCAAAGCGGCGCGTTCAGCGGCCCGATCGCCGGCAGCGGCGCGCTCGTCAAGGCCGACAGCGGTGACCCGGGCCACAACACGCTCACCCTTTCCGGCGTCTCCAACTCCTACACCGGCGTAACGACCGTCAACGGCGGCACGCTGGCGATTGCTTCCACGGGCAAAATCACGTCGAATGTCACCAACCACGCCACCTTCCTGAACAGCGGCACGGTCACGGGCACTTTGACGTCAGATGGCGGCCTCGTCACCAACAACGGCGCGTGGAGCGGCAATGCCACCGTCACCGGCGGCACGCTCGCGGGCAGCGGTACCTTCGGCAGCAACGTGTCGGTGAATAACGCCCACCTCGCCCCCGGATCGGACGCCGTCACCCCCGGCGTGATGAAAATCAACGGCGGTCTCACGCTCGGCAGCGGCGCCACGCTCGACTACCTGCTCGGCCAGGCCGACGACGTGACCAACACCAGCGGCCTCAACAGCCGCATCGATGTGACGGGCAACCTGACGCTTTCCGGCACATTGAATGTGACGCAAAGCGTCGGCGGTACTTTCGGCCCCGGCGTCTATCGCCTCATCAACTACGGCGGCTCACTCACCAACAACGGCCTCGCCCTCGGCACGCTGCCCGCGGGCGGCACGAACAGCATCCAGACCTCGGTGATCGGTGAGGTCAACCTCATCAACACCTCTGGCGCCATGCTCAACTTCTGGGACGGCGACGCCGGCCACGGCAACGGCATCGTCGAGGGCGGCGCCGGCGCGTGGAACAACACGAACAGCAACTGGACGGATTCGACCGGCGCTGTCAACGCGCCCTACACCCCCGACTCCTTTGCCATCTTCCAGGGCGCGGGCGGCACGGTGACGGTGGACGCGCTCGGCGTGAGTTCGAGCGGCATGCAGTTCGACGCCAACGGCTACACGATCACCGGCGGGCCGGTTGCGCTCTCGGAAACCACCGCCGGCAGCGGCAAGGCGACGATTCGCGTCACCGGCGGCGACACCGCCACCATCGCCTCGCAACTCACCGGCAGCGTGGGCATCACCAAGACCGACCCCGGCACTTTGACGCTTTCCAACACCCTCAACAGCTACAGCGGCGGCACGACCATTTCGGGCGGGGTGCTCGATGTCAGCACCAACAGCGACGCCCCGCTCGGTACGGGCAGTGTCACGCTCGACGGCGGCACGCTGCGCCTGAGCGGCCTCACGACCATCGTCGCCACCAACCGCGCTTTCGCCATCACCGGCAACAGCGGCGTCATCCAGGTGGATGCCAACACCTACCAAATCAACAGCGCCATCACCGGCCCGGGCAACCTGACCAAGACCGGCGCGGGCCAACTGACCCTCGGCGGCGCGGCCACTTACAGCGGCGACACCTTCGTCAACGAAGGGTGGCTTGCTGGCCGCCTCCCCACCCACACCAACCTCACGGTGGCCGGTGGCGCGACGTATGGCACCGACGGCAACGCCATCACGGTCAACACCCTCAACGGCGCGGGAACGATCAACATCGCAAACCCCAGCGACAGCCTGAGCGCCCAAAGCGGCGCGTTCAGCGGCCAGATCACCGGCCCCGGCCCGCTCATCAAGGCCGACAGCGGCGACCCGGGCCACAACACGCTCACGCTTTCCGGCGCGAACACCTACAGCGGCGGCACCCATCTCGATGCCGGAACTCTCGTGGCGGGCAACAACAACGCCCTGGGCAGCGGCACGCTGAACATGGCGGTGGGCACGACCCTGGGCTTCAATGGCAACGTCACTCTGGCCAATCCCATCATCCTGACGGGAGACCCCACATTTGACGTGGCTGCCGGGAATACCGACACCCTTTCCGGCAACATCACCGACGCCCCGTTACCCGCGCTGCCGGGTGTGCTGGAAAAGACCGGCGCGGGCACGCTGATCCTCACCGGTGCGAACACCTACAGCGGCGGCACCACGGTTTCCGGCGGCACGCTGGCGGGCAACACGACCAGCCTGCAAGGCAACATCGAAAACAACGCCATGGTGGAGTTCAACCAGAGTGTTTCTGGAATTTACGCCGGCCAGATGACCGGCGCGGGCGGTCTGACCAAGACCGGCACGGCCACCTTGATCCTCACTGGCGCGAACACCTACAGCGGCGCGACGACCATCAACGGCGGCACGCTGAACGTCACCGGCTCGATTGGCCATTCCGCCGTGACGGTGAATAGCGGCAGCACGCTCGCCGGCACGGGCGGCATTGCCGGCGACGTGACGGTCAAGAGCGGCGGCACGCTCGCGGCCGACCAGAACCTGGGCGCGCTGACGGTCGGCTCGCTGATGCTCAATGCCGGCTCGATCTCGAGCTTCACGCTCAACCCGACGCCGAACGACGTGGCAGTGGTCAATGTCACCAACGACCTGACCCTGGGCGGCGCGCTCAAGGTGCCGGGCGCGCCCTCGGCGGGCTATTACCGGCTGTTCGACTACGGCGGCGCGCTCGCCGGCGCCTTCGCCAGCGTGACGGTGACGGGCTTCTCGAACGTCACTGTGGAGACGGGCACGGCCAACCAGGTGAATCTGTCGCTGCTCGGCGGCGGCGGTGGCGGTGGCGGTGGCGGTGGCGGTGGCCAGCCGCCCCAGTTGATGCAGTTCTGGGACGGCCAGGACATGAGCGGCGCAACCGTCGGCGCGCAAGGCGGCGCGGGCGTCTGGAACCGGACCAACAGCAACTGGACGAATGAACCGGCCAACGGCACGAGCAACCAGGCGTGGAACGGCTCGGTCGGCATCTTCCTCGGCGCGGCGGGCACGGTGACGGTGGGTGCGGGCACGGCAGCGCCGGGCTTCGACACGATCCAGTTCAAGACCGACGGCTATACGCTGAACGGCGGCCAGATGAGCATCGGCGTGACGGGCGGCGCGACGATCAACGTGGATGGCGGCGTCGGCGTGCGCATCAATTCGGTGATCCAGGACGACGCGGGAACGGCGCTGAACGTGGTCGGCGGCGGCCAACTGACCCTGGGCGGGGCCAATACCTACACCGGCGGCACGACCATTGCCAGCGCCACGACGCTGGCCATCACGACCAGCGGCAGCCTGGCCTCGGGCGTGACGAACAGCGGCGCGCTCAGCAACGCCGGAACCATCACCGGCGCGCTGACGCAAAGCGCCGGCAGCGCGACCAACAACGGCACGATCACCGGCAACGCGACGATCAACGGCGGCGCGCTCGATGGCGCCGGCCGCGTGGCGGGCAACGTGACGGTGGGCAACGCCCATCTGGCCCCCGGCGCGAACGCTACGACGCCGGGCGTATTCACCATCGGCGGCGATCTGAAACTGAACAGCGCCACGACCCTCGACTACCTGCTCGGCAAGGCCAACGCCGTCGGCGATGCGCTCAACAGCCGCATCGACGTGGGCGGCAACTTGACGCTCGACGGCACGCTGAACGTGACGGTTTCGCCCGGCGGCAGCTTCGGACCGGGCGTCTATCGCCTCATCAACTACGGCGGCGCGCTGACCGACAACGGCCTCGCCCTGGGCGCGCTGCCCCTCTCCGACAACACGATCCAGACCGCGGTGGCCGGGCAGGTGAATCTGGTCAATGGCAAGGACAACGGCAGCGGCCCGACGAGCGGCCTGAGCTTCTGGAACGGCAACAACCCGGCCAGTGGCGTCGTCAGGGGCGGCAACGGCACCTGGAACGCCGGCAACGCCAACTGGACGGATAGCGCCGGCCAACACAGCGCCCCCTACGCCGACGCCTCCTTCGCCATCTTCCAGGGCGCGGGCGGCACGGTGAACGTGGATGACAGCGGCGGCCTGATCGCCGTCGGCGGCATGCAGTTCGACGCCGACGGCTACGTCATCACCGGCGCGCCGCTGGCGCTGTCTGAGACCACTCCCGGCAGCGGCATGGCGACCCTCCGCGTGACGGCGGGCAACACGGCCACCATCGCCGCGTCCCTGATCGGCAGCGCGGGCCTCCTGAAAACCGACGGCGGCACGCTGACGCTTTCCGGTCGCAACGCCTACCACGGCGGCACGACGGTGAGCGGCGGGCTGCTGCGGGGCATTGATGGCAGCCTGCAAGGCAATATCCGCAACGACGCCGCCGTGGAATTCAACCAGACGACGGACGGCTACTACGCCAGCCAGATGAGCGGCAACGGCACCCTCATCAAGACCGGCACGGGGACGCTGACCCTGAGCTGGACGAACAGCGCCGGCCAGACCGAGGTGCGCCAAGGCGTCCTGGCCCTGACCGGAACGGGGTCGCTGCAAACGACCACGCTGGCGCTGTACGACGGCAGCGGGTTGGCGAATGGCGGCGACCCCGGCATCTCCCTGAACACGCTGGACGTGCACGGCAGCGCGACCTGGTATGGCCCGCTGAACATGGCGGGCAAGACCCTGAATTTTTACGCGCCGGCCGCGCTGGGGGCGAACGGCGTCCTGCTCGATGTCAGCGGTGGCGCGAACATCGCCGGCGCCACGGTCAATGTCGGCATCGAAGGCAGCGCCCCGGCGCTCAAGCCGGGTAACCGGATCGTCCTCATCGACGCCGCCGGCGGCCTCGCCGGCGCGCCGCAAAACAGCCGCAGCAAGGGCGAAGGCCTACAGGGCGTGACCGTGAAATACACCTTCGACCTGACGACGACCAGCAACCAACTGCTGGCGACCGTTGAAACCGCCGGCGCCAACCACCAGAGCAAGGCGCTCTCCGAAGGCTTCCTGGGTGGCCTGCCGCTGGTCAATGAAGCCGGCAACCGGCTGGCCCTGCAAGGCATCACCGATGCCGCGCGTGCTGCCCGCAAGGCCGAGAGCGAACAGGAAAGCAGCAGCGGCAGCGGCGGCTTCGCCTTGATGTCCGGCGGCAACTCGCGCTACAACAGCGGCTCGCATGTCGATATGGGCAGCTATTCGCTGATCGGCGGCCTCGCCTGGGGCCTGAAGACCGCCCCCGGCCACCTGACGCTCGGCGCCTTCCTCGAATACGGCAACGGTTCCTACGACAGCTACAACTCGTTCGCCGACGCCGCCAGCGTGCACGGCTCGGGCAGTACACACCACGCCGGCGGCGGCGTGCTCGGCCGCTTCGATCTGGACAACGGCGCCTACCTCGAAGGCAGCGCGCGCGGCGGCAAGCTGAGCAACGACTTCCACGCCAGCCCGATGGGCCGCTACAAGACCGATTCAGCCTATTACGGCGCGCACGTCGGCGCCGGCTACCTCGCCGCGATGACCCCGACCGTCAAGGTCGATGTCTATGGCAAATACTTCTGGACGCGGGTGGAAGGCGACCAGGTGACCCTGACGACGGGCGACCCGGTGACGTTCGCCGACACCGATTCCAGCCGCCTGCGCTTGGGGGCGCGCTTCAATTTCGCCGCCAGCGAAACCATCACCCCCTACGCCGGCCTCGCCTGGGAGCACGAATACGATGGCAAGGCCAGGGGCACCGCCTACGGCTACGCCATCGACGCCCCGTCGCTGCAAGGCGATACCGGCATCGGCGAAGTGGGCCTGACGGTGAAACCGACCAGGACGCTGCCGCTCTCCCTCGATCTGGGCGTGCAGGGTTACACGGGAAAACGGGAGGGCTGGACGGGATCGTTGCAGGTGAATTACGCGTTTTGAGGAGGGGCGGGTCGAGCCCGCCCTACGGCGTTGCTCCTCCTTGCAGGCCGTAGCCCGGTGCGTCCAGCTACGGTTTCAAGGCTTATTCAATTTCTCATTCGTAACGACAATAAACCGCCGAGAATCGTCATTCTGCGCGGAGCGAAGCGTAGTCGCAGAATCCACTCGCCGCATGGATTCCGCGACTACGCGCGGAATGACAAGCTGGTGCCGCCCGGCATACAAATAATTACCTTTTGAAATAGAAATGGAATTACTCTTCCGCGCCGAATGTCCACAGCCGGTGGGCGTCGAGTTGCAGGCGGTAGAACTGCTCCAGGGCGTCGAGTTGGCTGGCGCGGCTGGCGAGTCGCGCTTCGTGGGCGAGGCGCAGGGCGGTCAGCCAGTCGTTGAGGCTGCCTTCGCCCAGTTGGTAGGCGCGAAAGGCCATGTGGGCCGCCTGTTCTTGTTGCGTTGCCGCCGACTCGCTGGCTTGCCAGGCGGCATGCGCCGAGCGGGCGGTGTGCACGGCGTTGGCGGTGGAAAGGGCGATCTGCCGGGCCACGGCCGCTTCGCGGTAGCGGGCGGCGTCGGCGGCGGCTTGCGCGCCCTGCTCGGCGGCCTGGCGCGCGCCGCCGGCCAGGGGAATGCGGATGAAGGCGCCGACTATTTTTTCTTCGCCGCCGCGCTCGTTGGCGAAGGCCAGCCCGACGCTGGGATCGGGGGTGCGCTCCTGACGTTGGCGCGTGGCGGCCAGTTCGGCCAGCCGGGTTTGCTGGCGGGCGAGCAGGAGTTCATGGCTGTGTTCGGCGACCGCGCTTAGCCATTCCTCGTCGCTGCCGGTCGGCAGCGGCGGTTCGCCGATGGTCGTCGGCTCGATGAGCGCCAGGGCCGGGTAGCGGCGGCGCAGTGTTTCACGGGCGGCCTGCTGCCGGGCGACGGCCTGGATGGCTTGCGCCTGGGCCTGGGCCAGCGCGGCCGCGGCCTGGACGCTCTCCCGCTGCGCCGCGTCGCCCAGTTGCCGGCGGCGTTCGATCATCCGCGCCTGGCGTTCGAGCAGTTCGGTCTGCGTGGCCCATTGTCCGGCGGTGGCGCTTTCCTTCAACCAGGCGAACCAGGATTTGAGCAGATCCCGCTTGATTTCGTGCCAGGCGTCGCCGAGGGCGGTTTCCGCCCGGACGATGCCGCCCGCGCCGATCTCGGCGTCGGTGGCGGCCTTGTCCGGCAGGCGCAGCGGCCGTTCGAGCGTGATGTTCCATTCGGTGTACTTCTCTTTGTCGCTGCCGCTGATCTGCCGCTGCTGGCCGCCAAGGCTCAGGTTCCACTCGTGTTCACCGGCTTCCAGGCGATCCCGTCTGGCCGTTTCCAGACGCACTTCGCTGGCCGCCGCCAGGGAATCGGGATGATTTTGCAGCGCCTGTTGCACCATGTCGTCCGGCGGCAGGCCGGGCCATGATTCGGCGTGGGCGAGGCTGGTCCAGGCGGCGAGTGCAGCAACCGCGGTGATGACAGATAGCTGTTTTTTCATAGCGACCCCGTGTCGATGAGCGGCGACAGCCAGAAATAGATGTTGCCGTGCGGCAAGGTCTGCTTGATGAGGGCCAGCATCTGGCGGATGGCGCTTTCGTCGCCGGCGGAACGAATCACCGTGCGCAAGGCGTAGCCATCCACCAGTTCGCCGGCTTCGACCAGTTCGACGGTCGCGCCGCGGCCTTCGGCATGGGTGGCGGTGAAGCCGTGGATGAGGTCGGGGCGGGACAGCAGCAGGTCTTTGATTTCCTGCGCCAGTTCGTCCGGCATGACCAGGGTCAGCAAGACTTTATTCATCGGTTTTCTCTTTCGCCGGCAGGCCGGGGACAACGCCGAAGCGGCGGAACAGGATGGGCAGCAGCACCAGCGTCAGCGCCGTCGAGGTGACCAGCCCGCCGATGACGACGATGGCCAGCGGCCGCTGCACCTCGGAGCCGGGGCCGCTGGCGAACAGCATCGGCACCAGGCCGAAGGTGGCAATCGAGGCGGTCATCATCACCGGGCGCAGCCGCCGGCGTGCGCCGTCGACGACCACTTCGGCGATGGGCAGGCCGCGCGCCAGCAACTGGTTGAAA
>Ga0209628_10004203_pt1 | contig 10339 bp, 7 predicted proteins | sample TergutCu122P4_FD_187285 | JGI IMG/M metagenome (GOLD analysis project Ga0209628, IMG submission 187285) | Cubitermes ugandensis P4 segment gut microbial communities from Kakamega Forest, Kenya - Cu122 P4 (SPAdes) (version 2) | ecosystem: Host-associated > Arthropoda: Insects > Digestive system >... | reverse complement strand
ATTAAAATATGTTTTAGCAACATTCATCAGTATCCTTAAGTGTGTAATTATGTACCTTATAACAACATTTTTGGGGACGTCAATGACAGTTTTTTGACGATTCTAAATTACAATAGACCAAAGCGTTTACTGATTAGGCCACTATTCTGATTGTTTATTAATTCATGGACATTTAGACGAAACATTTGATTGCTGTGTAAGCAATTATTAATTCTTAATAATTAAAGCTCGACTTATTTCGTAAGTAAAAGAATTTAACACTTCAAATTATTAAACCCTTTTTAAGTAATATTTCAAAATTAAGTTACTGAATCAAATAAAACTCTGTGAATCTGTTATATAGAAAACCGGTTAATGCAGTGTACGGAAATAAGGGATGTTTTTAGTAAGAAATGTCACCAAAACTTCTTGCGAGTAAAATTGAGAGTTTGGGGATATTAACGCGGATGGTACATAGACTTACCACTGTCTTTAAAGGGCTACAAGCTGCGCGTGTTCTTCTGAGTAAAATAACATAAATTGCTTCCATTCTCCCACAAGAATAATAGGGGCGCACTGCAACGTGGCGTTGCAGTTTCCATATAAACGTCTCAAGGCACATATGAGAACAGACTTTATTAACGGTTAATGCTAGTAGGGGTCCTTGCGGTTATGGACCAAGAAACGCAATAAATAAACCTGCTATATTTCATACTTAGCGACCTGCGACTTAGTTGTGTTTTATTATATCTGTTTGTAGCGAGACTGTGTTAAATTCCTGCGCGTCTGGACCACTGGTACTCAAATTTCATTTTACGAGGACCCGCATAGCGCAACCCTCCTATACGTGAGAGTCAAACTGGCTTAGGTCCAACTGGTAAATGTCCAACTTCCAGTATTTTTATTCATTCATGTCCCTCTATTCCTTTTTAATAGAATTCACACACTTTAGACACACAGGAAAAGTCACAAATGCATCGATACTCTAATGTAAATAACAACATTCATGGAATAGACTTCTTCTTGGAAAGCTAATAAAAAATTCATGGCATTTTTTAAAGCCAAAGCGCCCGCAAATTGTCCCGAAACACCTGCCCAATTCCGCGGCTTTTTCAGCCTTATCATAATATGATTGGTTTTTAGGGCAAGGAGTTTATAACCGTTCGCCCAGTCACTAAAGCTGGAGGACAACCTTTTGTCGGCTGTCCTCAGCTGCTTATTCACTATACTCGCAGCTTCCTCCCACATCTACAGACCGTCCCCACATTCCGTAACCCGGGGATGCGGGATGCCGTAGTTACGAGTACAAGGATCGAATTAGCATTATTTTAACGTAAATGTCTTCAGTTTAGCTACCCACCGTTTTTGTGAAAAAATTTTAGATGTATGTTTTGATACATAGGCCTGTCTAAGTCTCAGTTGTTTAAATAATTAACGTAGAATTTTTTTTCTTTTCATGTTTTGATATCCATTATTCCACTCCATTCAGTGATGGATATAAGAGAATTATCTAAACGTAGGTACTTCTTACCTACAATATTTCACCTAATACCTTTCGTTACGACAATAATAATAATAATAATAATAATAATAATAATGAAGCGGAAAAAAAGATAAAATAAAAGAGTTCGGGTATAGAGATAAAAAGAATGTGGAACCTGAAATGTACCAGTAATAATTGGAGCCACTGGAATAGTAACGAGAAGCTTAAGAAAAAATTTGGAAGATATGCCAAGGAAACATTCGATAGATTCACTATAAAAGACAGCTATACTTGGAACATCACACACAATACGGAAAGTACTGCAGTGTAAAACTTGAAGCCTGAGCGGCGGGGATCACCGCTGGTTCAAGAGAAGTACCAGGAAGAAAAGGCCTGTTACAAGAGATGGTGGTGGTGGTGATGATGATGATGATGATGATGATGATGATGATGATGATAATAATAATAATAATAATAATAATAATAATAATAATAATAATAATAATAATAATAATTGTAATAATTGGAGGCCTTGCCATGAAAATATTGGATAGCTTTACTACAAAAGACAAAAATACGTGGAACATCATACAGTGAACGGAATGTCCACCAGTCTGAACCTTGAAGCCTGAGTGATGGTGATCATTTTTGGTTCTAGATGAGAAGTATCAGAATGAAAAGGTCCGTGACAAGAGAAAAAGAAACAATAATATGTAAAATATGATTTCGAAAGTTGTAAGGATAGTGAACAGTTAATTGGAGAGGATTTGTGAAAATAAACTTATGGTGTAATTGAGGCACAATTTCGTAACGTACGTGGAAGGGCTGAGGAAGACTACCAAATGTTTCAGCCATTATAGCCGAAATTGCTGCCATGTATATGAACACGTTGACCAGAAAAATAGTTTTAAAAAACACGATTTACTTGTAATTTAGATTCTATACATGTCGTTTAGACTTGTTAATGTAAAGAAATTCAGAAGACTATGAAGACTGAATAAGCAGTCGGGATTGGGAGAATAACATGCGTATAGACTTCTGATGTGGAAAAGAAAGACGGAGCCTTGGATGAAGAAGAAGATCGTGTAATATTACTATTAAGACGTGTAATACGGAGTAGGGATCTAAATGTAAATAAATCGCGATTGTGTTCGGTAGAAGGCGGTAGAAGGCTTAGGTGTCAGCAGTGTTAAACCTTCGGCCTTCATAGCTTACAACAACATTACTTAGTTGGTTTGGGACTTGCCCAGCTCCGCAGTGTCTGTAAGCCCGCTGCTGGGTTCTTACCTGCACCCACGCAAATTAGTCTCTTTATAGCGCGAAGCCTCTGCCAGAGACTGGCGACCTTTCGTCACGTCTCCTCCTTCGGCGTTGTTACATAATTGACTCTTGTAAAACGACTAGCTACTCCAGTAGGTAGGCTAGATGACGATGTGATGAAATAGTGAAGTGCGGTTTTATTGCAGATAGTGATAAAGTAAACACACTGTTACCAAGCTACGTAGTCGTGTCATGACTCAAGCGGTTAGTCGCCTGGCTGTAACCGCCGAGAGCCGGGTTCATACCCTGGCAAGTTCATGCAGGATTTGTGACGGACAAACTGACATTGTGACAGGTTTTATCGTCCTAGTACATAAATAGGCTTTCCCACGCTAGTATAACTCCAATACTGTTCATGCTAATTCAGTCGTATATCAGGGAGATAATAAACTTGGGATAGTGTCGTTGAAAGACATGCCAATACAAAACATTTTCTTATAGTCTCTTAGCTTTTCATTGCGTCTGGTCCGGCGGTCCAAAATTTTTCTTGTTTCTATTTGGTCACAAACTTTCTATGCGCCCTTCTGTTCCTTCACTGACGCTCATTGCCAATGCCCTTTCGTACGAAGCGTGTCTGGAAAGTAAAGATACAAAAGTCTTAAACATGTACAACATTTTTAATTTACAAAAGGGACACTGTGAATGAATTGCACATAACTTTATTTTTCAACATAGTCGCCGGCATTGTCCAAACATTTATCAAATCTTGGGACTAGCTTGTATAACCCCGAGTCATAGAAGTCTGCTGCCTGCATTATGAACCACGTCATGACTTCTTCTTGCATCTCATCATCGTCTTCGAACTTTTTCCCAGCGAGATGTTTCTTTAGGTGAAGAAACAAGTGGAAATGGAGTCCATAAACTCATCTCCTTCATGTGCGTAGCGCGTGAGAAACTTCAGCGCGGAACCCATCTGTTTCGTTTTGTGATCGTCCGTTAATATTTTGGGGACCCAGCGTACGCACAATTTTCTGTACCATAACTTTTCTGTCACAGCTTCATGAATTGTGGTCTTAGACACTTCGGGAATGATGTGATGCAACTCTCTTATCGTCATGCGTCGATTTGCGCGAATTTCTTCTTCAATTTCCTGAAGAAGGTCGTCAGAGATCAAAGATGCCCTACCGCTCCTTTGTTCGAAGTGAATATCAGCCCTTCCTTCGAAGAATTCACGGCACCACTTATTCACATTTTGCCAATTCACAACGTTACCATAAATAGCAACAATTTGTTTGTGAATTTCCGATGAACATTCACTTTTGTGTTGAGAAACCTTGTGATGGTAATCACCTCGTATTTGGCGAGACTTTGGATCGGTGCTGCCATTTCAAATATGTATCACTCAAACAAAGCCGGTTCTACCACTGTCAAACGAGCACGACTCACAAGTAAAGGATCAAGGTCGACGACAGTGTTGCCACAATAAGCATAAAAGATGTCCCTATCGGCCTACACGTGATGTATCTTTACTTTTCGGACAACATCTCTATTTTTAGCGTTGCCCTTTGTCTTGGATACACTGATTTATGGAAATGCTTAACCACAAAAAACGTTAATCCGAACAGCCATTTACAAGGTGCATTAACAACAACAACAACAACAACAACAACAACAACAACACTGCCTTTTTTTAATCTTTCAGCCATCTGGACACTTCTCTCTACATCTTACTTTTTAGCGCCCAACCTGAATAACTTTCTTACGTACATTTCACAAGTTTGTACCTTTTTTGAATAAAAGTTGAATCAGATCAATGTCCTCAGCTGCTTTCAGTCAGTAAATCAGCCATATTAAAATTGTCAGTATGCAAAGACAGTGACCACTTGGGATACTTCGTCCAATCGAGTATTTCTCGATAAGGTTCTAATTAGCCGGCCAAACACAATCATACAGATACATTATATTAGTCTTTCATTATACACTGTAACATATTTCGGCTGTCCAGATCAGCCATCATCAGGTGGGTGTCGAAAACACAAAAAAAGAATATAAAGGTAGAGAGGCCTCTCTTTAGAGAAGTATGTAATATGCGACTAATGTACTTGATCTTTATGGTTGTGTTTGGTGGGATAATTAACACCTTACACTGACCACTAACATGAGACTTGAGGCTCTACTCGGCATAAATACTAAAGCTCAGGTCTTCTTAGTAATGCCACCAAACTACTTTGGTGTCATTTTGCAGTAAATAGTGGTCCTGTTGAAAAGCCACATTTGCATCCACGTTGTGGTGTTCTGCTTGTGACGCCGTTTGGCCTCTGTATTTGTATTAACTTTACGGAAAATTCGTTATTTCCTTCTTCAGGGTATATCTGCTGGTAATAACCTCCAATAGTATGAGATATTGCAACTCGGCAGGACAACGAATGTAAACACTTTTAAACCTCTAAAGTTTCTTCATTTCTACTAACATAGCAACAGGTTTAACAGTTTGATGTGCAGTTTTATCCATACATGTCGCCTGTTTTAAATTTTAATAAATTCATATTCCTCTCACAGAGTTTTGACTTGTTCTCGGAATAATTAATGTAAATTTTTCTTAATTTTCATTAGTTGAATTAATTTAAAAATTAATGTTCTGTGTTTTGTGTGACGTAACTAAGCTTTAAATACTCTTAAAATAAGCTGTTCTGCTATAAGGCTAAATTGCAATAAACGTTGCCCCTTTTCATTGCCTCGCATATTGCTTCAAGACACACACATATCTCTTCTATATCCTAAGTGTGACTGTACAGCACTATGCGTTTAGAGAAGCATAAAATTCGGTTTTGCTCTCCAGTGGACCCTAACTCGGAATGTTAGATTCGAAGTACCAGAAACGTTCACCCCCATCCTTTGCTGCACAAGACAAAATACACACAACTTTTTTACTGCTGATCCTTACTGAGGGCATGAATGTTGTTCTTCCAAATCCGATTTTCCTGTCTGGATTTGGAGGTGGGGGGAATCTGCAGGGTAGAAAGGGTTGTCCTGCACACGATTCACTGGAATTACTACATAATCTCTTTCAGCGTTGTATGCGTCAAGAAATGTTATCACGTGTTACGGAGAAATTACGAGCCTTCTAGCAAACGTTGCACCAATTACGGTTATTGGGCCGTTAAATCTGCCAACTCGAACGGCAGTCACGCCGGTCAAAAAATAAGTTTACAGAACATATAATTTCCTAACTAATCATACACCGATTCGTCGCCTCGATATTGTAATCAGTGTAAACCTCCCCAAACACCGGGTGTTTTATCATTATAACGTCATTATGTTTGATAGAAAGCTCAGTAACAAACCTATAATATTTCGTCAAACGGAACCATGTGTCTTTATTCAAATAACTACATGTTTCGGTCGCAACAGATCATCATTTAGCCTTTTCAATCGTCACGTCAACAGGCAGTGTGCCGATACTACCAATACGCGGCCTTATTCTTAGTATCAGGTTGCCACAAATTAAACAAAACGGCTGTTGCTCCGATATTACCAATTCACTAACCTAGTAACTAATGTTTAGAGTATTGTACAAAGACAACCATCCAATATTAAACAATGGGTCTGTTCAGTAAATATAAAATCAGATATAAGATATAAGACAAAACCAAGACCATAATAATAGTAATAATAATAATAATTATTATTATTATTAACTGCAATTGGACTGTCACCCGGTGGCAGTGGTTATTTTACATGGACACAAATATGAAAAAAGTAAATAAAAGAGGTAAGGTGAAAAAAAAGGCAAGCTAAACAAAGGTAAATGAAAAAAAGACAATGAAAAAAAGGTACTGCCAGCCTCTGTATTTTCCGGCTTGTCATGTACAACAAACAACCATCAGATCTGCACAAAATATGTACTCGACGTCTGGAATCCAATTTTACCCAATTTTATGCTCCTTTGTAAATATTTTAACACAAGTAACATACATCTTATTACGACAAAGAAAAAGTTTGCGAACTGTCGGCTACTGAGTGACCACAATTGAGAATTTGTGGGATACCACATAGCAAAAAAACTGCATGTGGTGAATTCATTTGTATTACATTTTAACTTGTGTTTTTTAAACGTTGTATTGCTGGCCCGATAATAGTCTGTTAAAACCAAAATATGTAGCTGTTCGCGAATTGAGACATATGGTTGCGTTGGACGGAACACCAGGGGCTTATTGCTGTGCGAAATATTGTTCGGCGGATCAGATCAAGAACGAGAAGGGCTTGGCACGTACGGACAGGAGAGGTGCAACAGTGTGTTGGTGGGGAAACCTGAGGCTATGAAACCATTTGGAAGATCTACACGTAAATAGGAGGATAATATTAAAATGGACCGTCAAGACGTTGGATGGAGCGGCACGGACTGGATTGATCTGGCTGAGGATAGGGACAATTGGCGGGCTTTTTAGAATGAGGTAATGAAATTTCAGGTTTCATAAAACGCTGGGAATTTCTCGACTAGATGACTACCGTTCGCTTCTGAAGACGGACTCTGTGCATGGAATTTAGTTTAGATTAGTTACAGCGTTGAAGCAAAACATTGGCAGGGACACATGTAACGCTGTAGGAAACTTGAAGCAGTTCTGAGACGCAATGGCTGGACTCGGACTGATACAAACAGGGGTTATGACAGTTCCTCCCTAAATTACTGTATGAAGTGGCGGGAGGAGACAGCAGGGTAATGAGAAAGTGGTACAGTTCAATGTGAAATATTATTATTGCAGCTTGAACTTAATAAACCTAACTATGTACATTGTAAATGTATTTTCTAACCAACCGACATGTAAGTGTGGAGAGACAGTAAGAATAGAATGTCCAAAGAAGTTAACAAGACAGACAGTGTACGTATATCCTAACAATGAGGCGCGTTCCTGCAGCCATTGTTGCAGTGGAAAAGCAATGAGTATTACATATTCTGAGAGTGTGTGTTTGTAGCTTCAGGCATCCAGCATTCGCCATATTGTCATCTGTGGCCTCCCCGGCTGAACAATATTTTCCCCATTATCTCATAAACGGACGATTAACGAAAAATGTTATTGAACGTAAATTGTGTGGTTTGATTTCCTGTACAACTTTTGCCTGAAATATTTCTGATTCTAAGAAGAATTGATCGCGATATCATGGATGTGCATTGGTCTTCATATAAAGTCTTGTCAGATTTTCGAAAAATGCTCAAATATCAAATTTCATAAAAATCCGTCCGTATTAGGTCATGGTGTTTCTGTCCCATGCAAAGACGCGTTAAGTTTCAAGTGAATAAAAATAGGACAAGATGTATATTATTCGAAATTTCTCGATCTTGCACAAAGAGTAAAGCGCGCCAAAATATTGTAGTGTCTACTTCGTCTAGAAAAAAACTCATAAAAAGGATTAGATTGAGAAAAACTTGATTTTATTTGGCTCATTCCAACAAATGTTAAGTTAAAATACGTTGTATTATAAAATCAAGTACTGAAGGACTACCGAAGAAGGATTAAAAAATGAACGAGCCATTCAAGTGGCAAATGTATTTCGCCCACACATTCTCACTCAGAGACACGTTATGAACTAAAACACACACAGCCCCCTTTTTCTATTGCTATACAGAATCTAAAGGAAAGCCATGGTCAGGTTACGCAAAACCTACATAAATTTAAAAAATGGTAGAATTTCGCATATAAGTTACGGTTCGTAGTTAGACACAAGCAACATTTGATGCTCCGGACGAAGCAACCTCCTTTGGTAGAGTTAAAAAGTAGCAGCTGAGCCCTTTACAAACATTCAACACATTAACTAAAAATTCCCTCAATAAAATAAAATAAAAATATACGGATCATAAAATGCAATTCATGATGACAGTCAAACTGCTACATGTTTCGGCACCCCAGCAGCATCTTCAGGCAGTATAGTGGAACAGAGGAATATAAGTTTAACACGCCAAATTAGGTATTGATCGCCCTCACTGCTATAATTAAAATATTAAAATTCTAGAATGCATAAATTTGCGATGTGATATCTGAACTATGTGATAGCCAGCCTCATCAAGTATAAGTTCGCAACATTTCATATTCTGTCTGGAGCATGTATACAAATATCTGCCTCGATTTATGTAATCCAAAGGGGTCTCGTCCTACAAAAATGTTGTCATTGCTGATTTTAAATTTTTAAAATAATTGTAAATTTCCTACGCATTGTAATTGTGGGTAAAAGTAACTCCATGCCGCCCTGGGCAAAGCACCGATGTAAACGTCTAGGATGATAAGATGATAATGCACGCAATCCGTGGGGTGTGTTGTATTTGATAATTTTACTGACTTAGTAACTCTTCTCAGGGATTTCGTTCATAGCGTTTTGTAACTAACGTTTAGGAAATTTGCTTTAGAAATGAAGGTTGTGCAGGCAGAGTTCTCGAGCACTTTATGCAGAATAAGGAGATTAGACTTTGAACGAAATAAACGAAGTTTCTACAGACGATGGCTTGGTCATATAGAAAGAATGCAAGACACCGCAATCCCAAAAAAGATGTACGGAAAGCTGTATGCAACAAGACGTAGAGGAAGACCGAAAATGAGATGGCTGGATGACGTGTCCATGGACCTGAGAAAGATGGGTGTAAACGAATGGAGAGACAGAACAAGAAATCGAGAGGCCTGGAGGCATATTATAGAGGAGGCCAAGGCCCACCCCGGGCTGTAGCGCCATCTGGAGGAGGATATTTCTACAGAGAACAGGCCCGCTGTATTAAAACTTAACCCTTTTAATTACGAAAATTAACTTGAAATTTATTTAAACATTGTTTTTGAAACGCAAATTGAAAACCTTCCATTTCGGTTACAAAAACCAACCAGTTTATGATGTTCAGGGAAGCAATCGCTCTTGCTTCCGGAATTCATACAAAGCACGGAAGTACATTCTGTGCGGAAAACATAAAATATTCGAACGTCAGACCTCTTGATGCATGTAGTAACCGCTGGACTTTCAACTGTTATGATGGGCATCAATTTGATACATTTTATTTGCTACCATTTGATTGACGATTAAGAGGGTGCTGTTTTAATATATTGTCTTACGTTAAGTAATACTTAGCCAGCAAACTCAATGAAACAGAATTATTTATAGCTAATAATACTTACGCCTGTCAAGAAGTAACCCCGCGTTTAACACAAGAGTCGACTGCCATGTTTACAATATCCTACTACAAATTCCCACGCGGTTGCGCAGTTCGTTGAGGCACTGCGCTACAAGCCGGTAGGTCGCGGGTTCGATTCCCGATGGTACAAGGTGGTTCAAATATGACCGGGACTGATTTGTATGTAAGCAAGCCGCACTGCACAGCAGCTGTGCAGTGCGGCTTGTTTACACACAAATCAGTCCCGGTCATATTTGAACCACCTTGTATCAATGAAATTTTTGATTGACATTTTCCTTCCGGCCGCACTATGGCCCTGGAGTCGACTCAGTCTGTAACGGAAATGAGTACCAGGAATATTTCCTGGGGGTAAAGGCTGCCGGTGCGTAGGGCTGACAACCTTACCACCTTCATGTGCCGACTGTCTTGAAATCTGGGAGCCTCAAACTCCTGGAAACCTCCGGGCCTCT
>Ga0209628_10004202_pt1 | contig 10339 bp, 5 predicted proteins | sample TergutCu122P4_FD_187285 | JGI IMG/M metagenome (GOLD analysis project Ga0209628, IMG submission 187285) | Cubitermes ugandensis P4 segment gut microbial communities from Kakamega Forest, Kenya - Cu122 P4 (SPAdes) (version 2) | ecosystem: Host-associated > Arthropoda: Insects > Digestive system >... | reverse complement strand
ATACAATAAACGCCACGCCAAGCGGTTTCAACATGCGCCCTTCCATACCCGAAAGGAAAAACAGCGGTACATACGCTGCAATAATAATCAGCGTTGCCGTCAGTATGGAAGCGCGAATTTCGACCGAAGTCTTGAAGACGACATTAAATGCCGTGTCGCGCTCCTCTTTGGGCAGGCGATAGTTTTGTCGCAGTCGTTTATATGTGTTTTCTACGTCAATAATCGCATCGTCAACCAACGATCCAATCGCAATACACATTCCGCCCAGTGTCATTGTATTGATATTCATACCTAAGAGATAGAGTACGATAACCGTTCCCAGCAACGAAAGCGGAATGGTAACAACCGAAATAATGGTCGTGCGGAAACTTGTCAGAAACACAAAAAGAACGATAATCAGAAATGCAGCGCCTTCCAAAAGTACCGTTCCAACGTTATTGACCGCTATCTCGATAAAATCTGCTTGACGGAAAATTTTTGTGTCCATTTTCACGTCTGCAGGCAATGATTTTTGAATTTCTTCAAGGTTGCGTTCGATATTTTCGGTCACCTTCAAGGTGTTGATATTCGGCTGTTTGGATATAGACAGGATAACGGCAGGCTCAGCGTTTTGCGAAGCGTAACCCATCTTTACAGCGCTTCCAATCACTACCTCTGCAACGTCGGAAACCACTACAGGCTTGCCATTGACGGATTTGACAAAGGTAGCGCCTAATTCTTCCAGGTCGTTCGTACGCGCCATTCCGCGCAGTGCGTATTCGTTGCCATAGTCACGAAGCACGCCGCCTGTCGAATTGACGCTCATCGAACGGCCTGCCTGCGCCAGTTCGTTCATCGTAACGCCGTAATAATCCATTCGTTGCGGGTCGGCAAGGATTTGATACTGTTTGTAGTCGCCGCCGATAATCGTCACCTGCGACACCCCGCCTGTGGCCAGAATAGCAGGTTTCACCAACCATTCGGCCAGCGTACGCAAATCCATCAAAGAAGAAGCCCCCTCTAACTCCCCCCAAGGGGGAGGATTTTCCCCTCTCTTTTGGGGAGGGGTTAGGGGTGGGGCTTTAACCTGCAATCCAACGAACAATATTTCACCCATCACACTCGACTGCGGCGCAAGCACAGGCGTAATACCTGCAGGCAACGCGCTTGCCAGCGTCACCATCTTTTCGCTCACAATCTGACGTGCCTTGAAAATATCCATTCCCCAGTCGAACTCAACCCACACAAACGAAAATCCCTGCGAGGAGTTGGAGCGTACGCGGCGCACATCGGTAGCGCCATTGACTGCCGTTTCGATATGAAACGTTATCAACCGCTCGACCTCCTCTGCCGACATGCCATGTGCATCGGTCATGACAACAACTGTCGGCGCTGTGAGGTCGGGAAATACATCCACATCCATCTTTTGCGTGGTATATAATCCGCCAACCGTCAGCAACACCGCCCCCAACAATACGAATAACTTATTGTTGAGCGATAACTTTATGATATTGTTAAACATAGTTTATATCGTCTAATGTACATGCCCCGCATGCGCATCCAAAGCGCCCGATGCCTGCGCCAGTTTAACCAAAATCGATCCTTTGCTTACCACGCGGTCGCCTGCCGAAATGCCTTCCGTAATTTCGGTGCGAACACCATCCGTAACGCCTTTCCTGACTGCCTGTTTTTCAAACAGTTCGGGAGTGAGTTGCACAAACACGAAATAGTTGCCCATTTCCTCGATAATCGCCCCGTTTGGAACGGTAATGGCTTGCATATTGGTTTGGGTTTTGATAAACAGTTCGACAAAACTGCCCGGCAGTAGGGGTGTATCGCTATACGCCCTTCCATTATTAACCTGAAATACAACCGGAATAAGCGGGTTGTTGATATCGGTAGATTTGCCGAAGGAAACCAAACGTCCACCCATTTCTTCGAGTGTGTAAGTACGGTTATTATTCAACGTGCGGATATTTGCCGATTTGATATGGGCAAGCATATCGAAGAACTTGGGTTGCAGTTCGGCTTTGATAAACAGGTCGCGGTTCTGCGACACAACCAATACCGGCTGCCCTGCTTCGACATACTGTCCGTTTTGCACCAATAAACGCGTCACAAATCCGCCTATTGGCGAACTGACTGACTGTCTGCCTGCTGCAAAATTCCGGTGCAAATTCGTGTAATTGGCTTCTGCATTTGTAAAATCCGTTTGGGCTTGCAACAATTCGCTCTGCGACACGATATTGTCTTTGGCCAATTCTTTTTTGCGTTCGTATTCGGTTTTGGCGCGGTTAAATTCGCTTTCGGCTTCAGCAAGGCGAACCGACAGGTTGTTATCGGCCAACCCGCTTGCATCAATCGAAAACAGGGCTTGTCCTGCGCCTACGGCCTTGCCATCCACAATATGCTCGGACGAAAAAAGTACAACGCCATTTGTATGTGCAGAAATAATCCGCTGGTCGCCTTGCGAAGGTTGTACTTGCGCCACCGTGCGAATGATTTGCCCGAATGGTTCGAGACGTGCTTCATCGGTCGCAAAATCCACCTTCCAACTTTGTTCTTTGGTGAATACCACGCCATTAGCGCTTTCTATGGCGGCTTCAGCGGCTGCTTCATGCGCAGCGTGTTCACTCGTGAAGACCATGATGTCGGGAACAACAATTTTATATTCACCATCAGACGATTTGATATCGAAGACTAATCTGCCCGTTCCTGCTACTGTTGGCTGTATGGAAAAGTGGTAAATCCCCGTTCGTTCCGATTGTTCGAGCGTTTGACGAATGTCTGTTGCCCCAACAATCAAACGAGCGGTTATGCTACCCTCTGTAAGCGGTTTGAAATTTTCCAACCGTGTAAAATGAGCCAGAATTTTGCCTGTATTACCCACAACAAAAGGGTCGGTTTCGGCAAAAACCTCAAAATCGTCGCTGTATGCAGTCAACTGAAGCGTTTCATCATGAGCATGGCCACTAACTTCTTCTGCATGTTCATGATTATATCCGCAACCGCCTGCCATAACGGCAACGAAAAATATTGTAATAATTTGAAATATTTTCATCTGTTAATTTAATTTTTTACGCTTTGCTCGCACGGATTTTTACCCTAACAGGGTTTGAAACCCTGTTAGGGTTAGGTCGTTTGGATTACCAATCCGCGCGAGCATGTTTTATTATCTTGAAAATCTTATAACTCTTGAAAAAATCAAGGTAAGTATCAGCACACAGGAGGCGCCCTCAATCCAATGGACTGAGCGATAAATTCGGAATAAAAGAGTAGAACAGAAGGATTTTGCCTGAAATGGATGATTGGATCATCAAAAGCAGCATAGGTGTATAATATATTAGAAATCAGCGCATGTTTACAATCACATTTCTCATGCTGGCTGCAAGATGATTTTATTTCGTTTATAACAAGAGCGTACGCATTATCAATAAAACAGCATTGGTCGGAAGAAGGAAATTGATTGTGCTCATGATGAGCAGTTTGCCCGTCATGATTTTCACCTGAACATGCTTCTTCATCTGTCGAGCAACGCGTTTCAAAAAAGCATAAGCCCTCATCTTCATGATGATGATGAGGCACAACCGCATGCGCCATTAAAATCATATTGGCAAGTAATAAAAAAGATAACGAAACGATTTTTTGACCTCTCATTGTTTATTGCATCTTTTCGGACGTAAAGATACAACATTAAATCAAAATAGCGACAAATTGACGGAAAAAGGCGAAAAATTTCGCAAGAAAGAAGAACAAAAAAAAAATTTTTCATTCATATCTTTTTTGAAATGAAATAAAAACGTATATTTGCAGCATAAAAACTTACTGTATGGATAAAGTTCATTCCTTGAATTTTATAGACTTATTTGCCGGCGCCGGCGGCTTGTCTGAAGGCTTTATTAGGGCAGGCTATACCCCTTTGGCGCATATCGAAAAAGACAAATATGCCTGCGACACACTAAGAACTCGCGCCGCTTTCCACTATCTGAAAAACACTAACCGGTTAGACATTTACAAAAAGTACCTGTACGAAAAGCAGGAAAAAGAGGACGGCAGCAAACTTTGGAATCAAGTCCCCAGTTTGGTGACTGATACCGTAATACAATCAGAAATTGGCGAAAAGACAATTGAAAGCATTTTCGAAAAGGTTGATGCACTTATTGGCGGAAAGCAGGTAGACATTATCATTGGCGGTCCACCATGCCAGGCATACTCCATTGTTGGACGTGCAAGGGTAGGAAAAACAATAGAAAATGACCCGCGTAACGATCTCTATAAATTCTTTATCATGTTTTTGGAGCGCTATAAACCCAAAATGTTTATTTTCGAAAATGTGCCAGGTATGCTTTCAGCAAAAAGCGGAACAGTGTGGGGTGATTTTAGGCGTGCTCTTGTAAAAGCCGAATATTACATAGGGGCAAATGTAATGGATACATCTAAGTATGGCGTACTGCAAATCAGAAAGCGTTGGATAATCGTTGGTCGGCGTTTTTTATTTGGTAATCCACATGTTTTTTACCCGTATTTGGAAGAAGAAGAAAACGAATATCAAGTATTAAAAGATTTATTTAGCGACCTTCCTGAAAGAAAGCATGGTGAGGGACAGTTATGCGTACCTGTTGCATATACAAAACCGCTTTCAGAAATGGCATATCTTGAAAAATCGGGTATTCGAAATAATGCATTTCAGTTTACAACACAGCACATTGCCCGTCCTCAAAACGCAAACGACCGTTTTATTTATAAATTGGCAATTGACAAGTGGGTCAATGAAGGAATACGACTAAGCTATTTAGATATTCCCACGGAAAACCAAACCCAAAAAAACAAAGATTCATTTCTCAACCGTTTTCGGGTGGTTGCCCCATTTGGCAAAAGCCATACAGTTGTTGCCCACATTGCAATGGACGGTCATTATTACATTTACCCTAAAATCAATCCGACCATTGAAAATGTCCGTTCCATCACCGTCCGCGAAGCCGCCAGAATACAGTCCTTCCCCGATGATTATTATTTTGAAGGCAGCCGTACAGCAGCTTTTCGGCAAATAGGAAATGCTGTTCCGGTCGTATTGGCATATAAAATAGCAGAAAAGTTAAAAGAAAAGTTGACTTATGGATTACAGTAACTTGCAAAAAGCAGAAGCTATTCCCGAAGCATCCTCAATGATAGAAACTTTTCGGGCGATAGGTTATAGCCTTGAAACTGCTGTTGCCGATATAATTGACAATTCAATTTCTGCCAACGCTAAAAACATATACATTAAACGCTTGTGGAAAGGCGGGAAGTCTGTTATTACCATAAAAGATGACGGTGAGGGTATGAGAAGCATCGAGATAATCCAAGCCATGCGACCGGGTGCACAAAATCCATTGACTGACCGCCCCGAAACTGATTTGGGGCGTTTTGGTTTAGGTTTGAAAACAGCCTCATTTTCACAGTGTCGCAAACTTTCCGTTTTAAGTAAACGAAAGGATTTTGCCCCTACGTTCTGGTCATGGGATTTGGATTATGTTGCTCAAAGCCACAAGTGGGAGTTATTGCAGTGGATTCCGGAAGAATTCATGAACGAATTAGACGGTCAGCAGTCGGGTACGCTTGTTATCTGGTCTGATTTAGACAGAATTTTGAAACCTCAAACAGAAGAAACTGACGATAATGCAAAACGCAAATTCTCTGATGCTCTGGATAAAGTAAAAAATCATATCGCAATGACTTTTCACAGATTCATCGAAGATAAAGCAATAAAAATATTTTGGGGTGGACATGAGATTGAAGCGTGGAATCCGTTCTGTACGAATGAAAGTAAAACACAGGAGCAGCCAACAGAGAGTATTAACGGCGGCGTAAGAATGAAAGGTTATGTTTTGCCGCACAAAAACAATTTTTCTACCGAACAGGCATACAAAAAAGCAGAGGGAATTAACGGCTATCCTGCTATGCAGGGATTTTATGTGTATCGTGGCAAGCGACTTTTACTGGCGGGCGACTGGTTAGGATTGTTTCGCAAGGAAGAACATTACAAGTTAGTGCGCATACAAATTGACCTGCCCAACAGTTTGGATACTGAATGGCAAATTGACATTAAAAAGTCAAAGGCATATCCACCCGTAGTATGTCGTGAGCAGTTAGAGGCTTATGCAAAGTCGGTACGCAGCCTTGGTATGGAAGTTTACAGGCACAGAGGCAAGATTTTGAAACAGAGAGCAGGGCAGAATTTCCAACCGCTCTGGCTCGAAAAGAAAAAAGATAACAAGTGGTCGTTTGTGGTTAATCGTGAACATTTAATGATTCAGGATTTGAAAGTATTGGCAAAAGATAAACCCGAACAGGCGATTGAAACTCTTTTGAAATTTTTGGAGGAGGCAATACCGACAAAAACAATTTATATCAACGAGGCACAGAGCGAAGAAACACAGAAAACGCCATTTTCGGATATGGATACGAACATTGTTAAACAAACGCTTATGCTAATGTTTGCCAATCAAATAGCATTGAATAAAACCCCCGAACAGGCAAAAGCCTATTTGAAAACAATAGAACCGTTTAATAATTTTGAAGATTTAATAGACGAATTGAAATGAGCGATAATTACCAAGTAGCGATAGAAATCTGTCAAAGTATAATCGGCAGGAAAGCGAGCGTTGCCGACAGCGAAATTGACAATGCGGTTGTTAAGGCAAAAATGCTTTTCCCCGATGTAGATACCGTAACGTTGAAAAACGATTTACTGTCAATGTACAGTGTTAAGATTGAAACTTTTCAGATTTTGGAAGGCAGGGAACGCCGCGAACCATGGCTGAGAGATTTCAGAGCAAACAAAATATCTAAGTGGGAGTTTTGGACTCGATACGCTGAATATCTGGAAAAACAAAAAAAGTTTGCCCCAAGCGTTATTTTGCAATTGGATGAACTGACCGACAAGGTGCTTGACAAACTTTTCAATCCACAACGTTCTGAAATTCAAATATCTAAAAAAGGACTTGTTGTCGGACAGGTACAGTCTGGAAAAACAGCCAATTACACTGGGTTGATTTGTAAAGCCGCTGATGCGGGGTTTAATCTGATTGTTGTTTTGGCAGGCATTCACAATAACCTGCGAAGTCAAACGCAAAACCGTATAGATGAAGGATTTTTGGGGTTTGATACGCAGTATGAAAGAGCCTACACGATGAATAAAACAACAAAAATCGGCGTGGGACTTATCCCTGGATTTGAAAATGCCATTGCAAATTCCTACACAACAAGTCTGGAAAAGGGCGATTTCACAAGTCGAGCCACCAATACGGCAGGTTTCAATTTCAATGCGCCGCAGCCCATTTTGTTGGTTGTAAAGAAAAATGCCTCTGTTTTGAAGCGCTTATGTACTTGGTTGCAAACACAAGCCACCAACGACAAAATCACAAATAAATCGTTGCTGATTATTGATGATGAGGCTGATAACGCTTCAATCAATACCAATGTAAAAGAATTAGACCCGACAGCGATAAACAGGAACATTTGCAAAATTATTTCACTGTTTAACCGTTCTGGCTATGTTGGCTACACGGCTACGCCGTTTGCCAATATTTTTATTCCGCAAAACGAGGACGATTTGTTTCCTCGCGATTTTATCATAAACATTCCCGCACCGACAAACTATATTGGTCCCGAAAAAGTTTTCGGTACTTCTATTATTCCCGATGATACAAATAATGATTTGTTGCCAATCGTTTTTCCAATAAAAGATTACGATTATTTTGTATCACAGGGACATAAAAAAGATGATGACAAACCCACTTTCAGCGATATTCCCGAATCGCTGAAAACTGCCGTAAAATGTTTCATTGTTACTTGTGCAATCCGAATTGCCAGAGGGCAGGGAACAAAGCACAATTCAATGCTCATTCACGTTTCGCGTTTTCAAATGTGGCAAAACCACATTAAAGATTTGGTTGAACAACTTTTTAATTATTACAAACACGAAATTGAAGCAAGTGACCACGCAATTTTCGAGGAATTTCGCAAGATATTAGAAAACGACACAGCAAATTACAAATCATACAAAACCGTTACAACCGAAATTCAACAGTCAAAATTTGGCGACATAGACAAAAATTTAGCTGTTCACTCGTGGGAAGAAATAAAACCGTTGCTATATAAGGCTGTGCAAAAGGTTGAAGTAAAATCAATTAACGGAACTTCGGGCGACTGCCTGACTTATTACGAAAACGAAAAAACAGGTATTTCAGTAATTGCTATTGGCGGCGACAAACTTTCACGGGGTTTGACTTTGGAGGGACTGTCGGTTAGTTACTTTTTACGTGCCTCGAAAATGTACGATACTCTTATGCAAATGGGGCGTTGGTTTGGCTACCGCCACGGCTTTGTAGATTTGTGCCGTCTTTTCACAAGTGAAGAATTAAACGAGTGGTTTAGAAAAATTACTATTGCAAGTGAAGAATTGCGTTCAGATTTTGATTATCTTTCAAGTATAAATGGAACCCCAGAAGATTATGCGCTAAAAGTTAGAACAAGTCCAGGATTATTGATAACTTCTCCCTTAAAAATGCGAGAAGCCCGCGAAGAACAGGTATCGTGGGCGGCAACATTATTACAAACATTTCAACTCCCAATGGATAAGGGTAAAAAACGCGGAAATCTTATTGCAACGGATAATTTTCTTTCTTCGCTTCCTGTCTCTTATAAAAAAATAAACGATAATTTTCTTTGGACGAGTGTTTCATACGAAGAAATTTGTGATTATTTATCAGGTTTTGTTGCATACAATGTGGATTTAGATAAGGTTAAACGCTATATTCAAAAACTTGCTATTGACAACGAATTAACTAATTGGAATGTTGCATTGATAAATATTTCACGAGAACAGGATATTAAATCAACCTATACTTTTTCTAACGGAATAAAAGTGAATTGCGGATATAGAACAAGAGCGACTGATTGCGGCGAAAACAACAATACATATTATCTTAAAAAGAATAATATTGTTAATCCCACAGATGAACTGATAGATTTAAGTAATGAAACGTGGAATGATGCACTAAATACGACGAAAAGACGTAACGAAAATTGGAAATTTAAATTTCCTTCGCCTAAAATAGTTCGAGAAGAGTATAGACAAAATATTAATCCGCTGCTGTTTATCTATCCTCTAAATCCTGAATATGCCAATATTTTAGATTTGCAAGGCAATGTTGTTAAAAATACTGTTTCATTTCAAAAAACAGATGAGCCTTTTATTGGTTTTGCAATCTCATTTCCAAGAAATAATGGAAATCACACGGTTTCTTATATGATAAATAGAAATCCTGATTTTGCGATGACAGAAGATATTTTTGATAACGAAAACGACAATGATTATGACGAACAGTAATCACATATTGGAACTTTGGGAAACGTTGGAAGAAGAAAAAAGCGTTGGATTGGTTAAGCGTTTGTATTCAAGAGACATACCGTTTCACATTTACGGAACTTTCCAGTACCCTGACAGATATTACGGCGTGGCGTTCACTTTCACTAACGATATTCGCATTGATATTTCTTCATTTGACAATTTGCGGGAATTGAAAGTTGTGTTAGTGGCTGACACTACTTTTTTTAACTCCAAATTGCTGATAATTCAACTTTTGTACCCGAATAGCCGTGATATTTTTGCGACTTTGTGCGAAAATCTGATAAAGTCGGTTGTCAAACTGAATACAGAACAGAAAATCAGTCGTACCGTTGTCAATCAATTAGAAAAGTGGAAAATGCTTTTTGAAAAAAGCAGTTCCACCGGCTTAACGCCTGCCGAACAGCAAGGACTTTTCGGCGAATTACATTTTTTACAAAAGTTTCTTGCCAAACCCGACACAAACCCTTGCGATGTCCTGCACACTTGGGTAGGCGTAGATAAGGCTTTGCGTGATTTTCAGGGCAGTAATTGGGCAGTAGAAGTAAAAACCACTTCAACCAGCAATCCGCAGAAAGTAAGCATCAGCGGCGAAAGGCAGTTGGATGATACGCTTTGGGAAAACCTGTTTCTGTTCCATTTTTCCGTTGAAGTATCAAATGGCAATGGGCAAACGCTTTGCCAGAAAATCGCAGCAATTCGGGATATGCTCGAAAGCGATACGCCCGCGTTATCTCTTTTCAACGCAAAACTTTTTGAAGCAGGCTATTTGGATAAACACGAACCATTTTATCAGGACAGATTTTACCAAGCCCGAAACGAGAACTATTATAAAATCGAGAAAAATTTTCCAAGAATCAGGGAAAACGAACTGCGCGGCGGCGTGAGCGATGTAAAATACGCAATCATTCTTGCAATGTGCGATGAATATTTAGTTTCAGAAAATCAAATTTTCAACATAATCAAAGT
>Ga0209628_10004201_pt1 | contig 10340 bp, 8 predicted proteins | sample TergutCu122P4_FD_187285 | JGI IMG/M metagenome (GOLD analysis project Ga0209628, IMG submission 187285) | Cubitermes ugandensis P4 segment gut microbial communities from Kakamega Forest, Kenya - Cu122 P4 (SPAdes) (version 2) | ecosystem: Host-associated > Arthropoda: Insects > Digestive system >... | reverse complement strand
ACCAACTTGCCTCATCACCTCTGCGCTAGAAGGGATCAAGCTGTCTGATGAAGACAGTACACAGACAGCATTTTCATTGGCACTTGTAATTTGGATTGTTGCTTTTGTGGAGTAATTTAGACTAGTGTCCAGATTAGCTGGTGAAACTCAGCCAAAGGTAGGCTGTCACTGGCCACTAGTCAGAACATGACAGAGATATGTAAGCTTATAGGAAGGAATGCTGTTGCAACTGTGGTATCAGTGATCAAATTTGAAGAGTCTTGTGTCTAGCAGGAGTGAGGGTAGGGTGGTCTGGGTGGCCTAGGAATTTGGACCACCAGTGGGGAATTCCATGTTGTAGGTAACATACAGAAAATCACCACTCAAAGCTATGCTGACAAGATTAGGCCCGTACTGCATATCTCATCAGAGTACAGATATACCCAAGGGTCCACAGGGTGTTCCAGACAAGTGACTATCACCTTGGGGAAAGAATGGATTATTGTTGGTATGTAATTGCGGGAACATCTGGGGATCCACTCCACCGGGAATTACTGTAAAATTATTTGGACTTGAAAACTGCTTTATGTGAAGAAAGTTGGTAAGTAATTAAAGTTATGCTTCATGTTCATATTATTGTAACTGTGGAGTGTAATGTATTCTGTGTTACCAGGTTGACTACGGTGCAACAGCAGAAGAACTGGAACAACATTTCCATGGTTGTGGTTCAATCAATCGAGTTACAATCCTTTGTAACAAATTTGATGGTCATCCGAAAGGATTTGCCTACATAGAATTTGCAGAGAGGGATTCTGTGCAGACAGCAATGGCAATGGATGAGTCACTTTTCAGAGGTCGACAAATAAAAGTAAGTAAGATTTGAGGTAGATGTGACAGTGACTGAAGCATGCTGTTACCTGAGTTCTAACACTTTGTAGTCTGGTAGAAATGTAGCAGTGTCAGGAGGAACCTACTGTCTCCAAAATGCTTATAAATTTCTATCATTGTGCATGGCATTTATATGTAGTACTTCAACATGGTATATAGTTGACTACAAAGCAGTGAAAGGGTTAAAACTGGTTTGTGTTTTGCTTAACTTGATGTAATATTTCCTCCATCCAGTTACTTCTTAGTTTAATGATAACATTCACTACACTGCATATATGTAACTATTTACATGAAGTTATTAAAGACAACATTTAACACACTTTCAAAAGTGTTGATGAAATTGAAGTTAGCAGTGCCCACAGTATCTAGACCGGTGCTTTTCAGCCTTCATTTCCTCATGTACCACTTTCATGCATGAAACATACATGCATACTGCGAGGTACTGAAAGTATTCATAACATACAGTTTGTACTTTTGTATATTTCTCAAATAACTTCACAAACAACCATCCAACCCTCCGTGCTCCAATGGTGGAAAAGGACTGATCTAGACTCTATACTCTATTTACCCAAGTGCAAGACAGCTCTAATGTCAAATGACCCCTAAAAAACATGTCTGCCAAGGGAAAATGTGTTTATCCAAATCTAAGATGTCCCCCTAAAAATAAAACATCTGCTAAGAAAAAATATTTCACTATTAACTTCATACACTTAATACACAAAGCATGTCATATTTTATCTAACTTTACTAATCAGTGTCTCTGTCTCCATTTTCACAGTCAGTGCCTTCATTTTCCTCACACTCAACTATTAACATCCCCATCCCCTTCATTGTCATTCCACAACATACCGTCATCAGTCCCATCCACTGCCTTGGCCCCTTCACAGTCACTTCTGGTGAGGTGCGCTGCCAAACTGTTATGATCCACACTGACTAAATGATACATTTACGAGGACTGATCATTTAATTCCGGGACTGATTTTTTTGTGAGTGAAAGAATAAGACTTAACGGCTAGTTGGTCTTGTCTCCTTCGAAGTAGTGTCCTTGTGCTTGTGTGCACTTATTCCAGTGTTCCTGCCACTGACAAAAGCACCTCTTGTAGTCACTTTTTGTAATAGCCCTCATTTGTCTCGTCACTTTGGCTTGAATCTCTTCGTCATCGAATCGGCAACCTTTCATTGTTTTCTTCAGTTGCGGGAACAAGAAGAAGTTGCACGGAGCAAGTTCAGGGGAGTAGGGAGGGTGTGGGAGGGACGGAATGTTGTGTTTCGCCAGAAATTTATTTGTGGTGACAGCCCTGTGAGCAGGGGCATTGTAATGCTGCAGGATCAAATTGCCGGAACGCCACTTCTCAGGGCGATGTCTGTGCACAGTGTCGCGGAGGTGCTGCAAGATTGTTTTGTAGAATTCCTTATTTACCGTCTGCCCTCCAGGGATGTACTCATGATGAACCAGTCCGTCAATGTCAAAGAACGCAATCGCCATGGTCTTGACATTGGACTTCACTTGCTGTGCTTTCTTTGGTCGAAATGATGATGCAGTTTTCCACTGGGAGGACATTTGCTATGTTTCTGGGTCATACCCACAAACCCAGCTTTTGTCACCAGTGATTACTGAGGACATGAAGTTGGGATCGTTTTGGGCTTGCTCATGGAGGTCAGTGCAAATTGACACGCGATTGTCCTTCTGCTCCGCCATCAGGACACGGGGCACAAATTTCGCTGACACACGTCTCATTTGCAGTTCTTCAGTTAGAATTTTCTGGCATGTACCACATGCTATTGCAACATCCTCTGCAACCTCTCTGATAGTCAGATGTCGGTCAGCGCAAATGATTTCTTGCACACATGCCATGGTCTCCTTGGTGTGGGAGGTGGACTGCCTGCCTAGGTGGGGGTTATATTCAAAGGATCGGCGTCCACTTTTGAAATGGGAATGCCACTCAAATGTCTGCGATCGACTTAGGCAGGACTCTCCAAAAGCTGCTTGCAGCATTTCATACGTTTCAGCACCAGTTTTCTCCAGACAGAAACAGAAATTGATGCACATACGCTGCTGAACTTTCTCCTCCATCGTGATATGCGACGCACACTGCAGGTAGACATTCACTGAGAGGCTTCCACGGAGCGATTGTGGGGAGATACCGGCTTCCGGTTATGCGAGTACACTTGCACAGAGTTGCCACCTGTCCTGCCTTGTTGCCACTTCGCTGCGTATTATAGCTTCCCCCCAAAAAAATCAGTCCCGGAATTAAATGCTCAGTCCTTGTATATTTCTTAGTTAATAAACCTACTTAAAACCCATGGAGATTTACAGTTTGCTCCACAGATAGTGCGAGTGGTGTTAAGAATTTAAATACATGGGTTTTGGATTTTGGCGTTGTGTCTGTGGTCTGATCAGTCTGAGTTCATGGCTGTATTTATGGTTTTTAATTTGGTTTATTTTTGAGCCTTATATGTAATTTTTAATTTCTCAGTAGCCATTTTCCTGTTACTTCTCTTGGACTAGACCTGTTCTCAGGTACACATCACATCAAGTTACTGTTGCTATGGTACCCAGTGACTGGGAATAATTCAGTCTAAGGGGTCCACCAGGTCAGGTGCTTCATTGCTTGAGAACAGAAACAGACCCGTCTTCCAAAACGTCTTGCTTGTTTAAAAAATTAGATGATGGACAAAGTCCCCCAAAAAAAGAAGATTGTGTCAGTTAAGTTCAGTCCTGTGTTGTCTCTCTTGTATTTCTTGACCCTTGAAGATGGGACCGATAGATTGTCCTGAAATATTGGTAAGGAATTGCTACTCTTTGCTGCATAATATCTCGGAAGAATGCAAATCTCATTTGACGGTATGGTAATGCAGGCCTTGGTTTTGCTCTGCATAGTTTGGTTCAGCACGATCCATTTTGGTGTAGTCTGGTTTGGCGCGTCTTATGTGAATGTAATATGATCTCACATATTTAAGAGCCATATTTAAGGTGAAAACCTTGTCTTTCATTAGAGTAAATACGGTGGTTTTAGTGGTAGGTTGCTCACTTAATATGGATCACTAATGGAATGCTAATTGATAGGGAATCCAAAGTACAGTGGTACTCCAGTAATCCCTAGGTGGTCTGGACAATTTTAGGCCAAGTGTTGCCCAGTATTTAAGGGGTGTTACTGTAGCACTGAGTGATGATTCTTTGCATGTTCTCTATACCACACAGTTTCCTGACAGTGGTCCAGGTTCTGGGTAATCTGGAAGGTCACTCTGCCATACAGTCTGGATTACAAAGGGACTGCTGTACTGGGTGAAAAACATACCACATGGCTGCTTAGTTCACCATAAATCCCACATTGCCCCGAAGTTGAACTCAGGCCTGCATGCTGAGAAGCCAGCCACTTACTAGCTTAGCTATGGGCATGGCCCATTAAGTACTTTAAAAATGTTCCAGGTAATGCCTAAACGTACAAATCGTCCAGGGATGAGCATGACCAATCGTCCACCACGAGGTAGGGGCTATCGTGGAGGTAGAGGTAGAGGATCATCGTATTATGGATATAGACCAACAAGAAGGCCAAGGTAATTGATTATAAATGCAAGGGAAATTGCAAAAACCATCAGCATGTTGAGATATTAGTAATGCTGTATGTTTCATCAGATTATTCCTATTGTAAGAGGCTGCATATTTATGTTATGGAATTTTTATTCCTTCATAACTGATGCTGATAGTTGGACTGCAGGGCTATAATTTCCAGCTTTCTGTTGGTTGCCATTTATAAATGAACTCTGCTTCATGTTTGCTATAAATGATTGCTATGATAGTATACTTTTCTCAGCCTCTTAATGGATTGATACTTTGCAGTAACAAGCTTGGGAATTGAAGGAATTGGGGGTTCAGAGTAAAACAAGACTGTCTGCCTTCATGATGTAAACTATGGGTTACGTGGTAGTATGATAGTCGGATAAGATGAATGGATCATCAGTGGTGTGCAATGGTGAAGGCACTTCTCCTGTATTTTAATATATTCTTGCCTTAACAGGGCAGTGCACTGAATACTTGTATATTCTTGTTATCCTTCCTGTTCCTCTGCAGGCCATCAAAAGAGGGAGTAGTTGCAATAATTTAACATTTTTCACTCAGTGCGTTGTGATATAGTTGTTACAAATTAGACCAACAAAATGCACATACATTAATGTTATAAGTTTTATTAATTTTACTGAACTCCTACCTGTTTTGGGCCTCACTGACCCATCATCAGGCCATGCAGTTGTACAGAACAATTGCTAAGCTGTGCTGTCATCTCAAATATATGTGGTGAGATCATCAGTGTATGATATCGGCCTCTTTGTATCACACATCGATGATCTCACCACAGTGCCATACATAGAAGATGATAGCATGCTGTAGTGATTGTTTTGTATAACTGCACGGCCTGAAGATAGATTGGTGAGGCCCAAAACATGTAGGAGTTTGTAAATTAATGCAAATTATAACAATAAATTGTGTGCATTTTGTTGGGCTAATTTGTTACAATTAGTTGCAATAAGCTCCTGTCATGATTGATGTACGAGTGGGAGTATCTTTTCTTTTACTGGCAAAAACATTTTCCACATAATGCATGGTATATGTTAATATATTTATGCACTGATAGTTGTTTATTAATGTCGTTGAATCATCAGAATTGGCACAGCCACTTTCCGAATGTGAGTGCACTGAGGTAAGTTACTTTTTCAAAATGATTGTTACTATCAATGCTTTAAACAAAATTCTCTCTCTCCCTGTCATACCTGTGTGACAACATATTTCATCATAGGGCCAGATATAAAACACCCCCCACCCAGAATAGGAAATGTAGTTATTCACAGTGGCACCTTCGTACTTTGTGAATTCCCTATGAAGTTTTACATTTTCTTGTGAATCATTTGACTGGCTGCATTGACTTATACATTTCATGGATTTGGACAAAAATGGGTCTAAAAACTGCCTCTGAGAGTATAATTTTGTGTGTTTGAGATTACAGAAATTATGGTTGCATAAAATTCAGGACAGCATAAGTTGTGTGAGGAAGAAATGGTTCAGTGTAGTTTATAAGTGCTTTTAACCCACCTGTATAACAGTTATTTTTGCATGTTTGCCACTGTTTGAAATCATTGCCATTGAACCAGAGATGGTATGCACTGACTACAGTATGGTACCGAACGCATAACATGCCAGACAGTGGAGCTGCACTGAAAGTAGCAGACATTCTTTTGACCCTTCCTCGCATGCTTTAAATTTTACAGAAGTGCTACCCATGCTTACTGAGTAGATATCAGTCTGTCTGAATTCAGGGAAGTGAAGAAGTGTATTGAATGGTGAACGTATACTTACACTGTCTGGCAATAGCAGTTGTTCCTAGACAGAAATAGGTTGGTTGGATATTTACATTGGCCTGTGACAGTACTATCACCTTTTCTGTTTGTTTGTTCTGACTGACAGGATTAAATATTTCCTTGTTATGATTTTGTTTTAGCTTACTCAGATCCATCTTCTAAAATTCTGTTTCTTAAAACAATGAAGCTGGTGAACATGGTTCCACAAAATGTGGGGAATTTCTGGACTCTCTGAGGAACTATTAGTCTCTTAAGAAGAACTCTGCCTCTTGGAGTTAATTAGTTAAAACAGTGGCTTCCATTGACTACATTAAGCATTCAGTTATTATTTGATAGATCCTGTAAAATGTTAACATTTATCTTCTCTGCAGGAGAGTATTGGTGCCATTTACCAACTGTCTCTCCTGAAAAGTGAAAGAGAAGGTTTGTAACCAGTGGTTGAAATTTGTTTTCAAAACCTACTTGTTGATGCAGATTTGCCACCTTCCCCGATTTCTTCTGACAAAATGTGTATGTTACTAGAAGTGAAATGTATTTAAATCTCCTTTATATACAGTCACAGCAAATTAATTTTTTTATTGTTTTTTCTTCTACATCAATTATACAAATGGCATAATTTTTCCTTAACAAACCATAATAATGTGATTGCCTCAGATGGGTTGGTAAATGTGGTTTTCAGCCTCTGCTTATTCAATTACCAGGCCATCTGTATTTCCTGCGGGTGAGAGTAGCAGCTTGGTAGGTGCGTGAAATTCTGAGGCAGGATTGATACTAGTATGCCAGATTCAGATACTTTACAATAACTTTTTTTGGATACCAGAAGGAATACATTGTACAGTGTGGCTAATGATCATGGAATTTTGTGTTCATAGTTGCATGGTGGGCACTGAAACTACTTGTCCTGTATTATTTCTCACAATTGTCTTGTGTTGTTTTCATTTTATCAATGCTGAAACCCGATTTTATTGCATTTGTAATGGCAGGATCAATTTATATTAAACTGCCTGTATATAAGTAGTATTATGGTGTATTAGTTCCAGAAAATACCCTCTTATTTTCATTCTTATTCACAACCTCCATACGATGATGGGGCCAAGGAACTTTGTGGCACATTGAGCTTGCTAGCCTCTTACTCTTGTTTTGGTATTTTTGTTATCCAACTAGATCTTTTTTATTTCTAGATCAGGACTGAATTGCCTCATTACAGTGTTGTGGGTTGTGGATGTGTAGTTGGACTGTTAAATCTTATTTATTGTTACTTAGAAGATGCTGTTTTTTGGTAGTTATGGACGAGCGTGGTGAGTCCTGCTGGCAGCACGTGGATTTACATATGGATAGTGTCAGGATGAAGTGCATTGTGAGAGTCTGGTTAAGAGACTTGTTTTGCCGAACTTTCATATTGTTTTGTGATCATATTGAAATTTTGAACAGACTGTCTATAAAGTGTAATTTACTAAGGCACCTGTTGTACTGGAGGAGAGATGTGTATGCACTGCAGTGCTGTTAATTTGATTTCAGTTAATTCAAAATGCCAGTAAATTTACATAAAATGCCATGCTGCAGCTTAAAGTATAACATTCTCAATATAATTTAAATTGGTTAATTCAACCACAGTTGATTTTTTATTTGATGACTTTTTCCAGTACAACAGTGTGTAAGATTTGGATTAGTTTAATTTATTATTGTGCTAACTTGTGCTGCCTAGACACAAACCTTAGTAGTATGTACTTTGTACAGACTTGAAATTCTTTCAGCTATGTAACTTGTGCTCAAACAAAAATCTCAGTGATACATACTTTGCACATACTCAGATTTTTTGAGCCATGTAACTTGCACTGTTTAAACAAAAATATTAGTAGTATGTACTTTGTACACACTCAAAATGCTTTCAGCCATGTAACAATGCAGTTGTAATTAGGCGGGTTTCCTGTTGTGAATTGAACCTTTGTGCGGCAGCAGTATTGGTGCCAACTTATTATGTATGTTGCTGGCTACTGTGAAAGTTAAGGTGAAGAAAGCACATTGTTTGTACATTGAAATGTGCCATAACATCTGTCACGTATTATTGTATTTTAATTTTTTTAATCCACACAGTATGGAATGTGTGAGTGAAGAGGAAAAAACTTGGGCAGGAGAATGGTGGGAAATCAAGAGGTCATTAGAGAAGTGGACAAAAAATGGAAGTAATGAAAGTAAAATAGATGTCACATATGGAATCCCACTTTCCAGTTTGTTGTTGTATTTAGGATGATGTTGAAAAGTAGGCTTTGCAGGCGGGTGGGGGTGATATTTCTACATGCATTGGGATTTGTGAAGCAAAGCGTGGTAATGTGGAAAACAAGTTGTTTGGTTTTGCCATGCATGCAGTAACACTATTGCATTGGATAGTCAGGTTGTCAAAATAAAGGCTGACAACTAGCCCTGAAGATGGGCATTGATTTCAAATGCTCCAGTGGGTGGTTGCAGCATTTCAGAGAGATGGAACATTACATGGTAATCAGTGAGCAAAGAAGGTGCCGCAGCAGACGTTGATTTGGCAGAGAAGTGCTGAGAGCATGTGAGAAACAGTCATTACCCAGAATGCTCTGAAAGACATTTTCAATCCGGATGAAAAGGCACTTTTTGTATTGTGCAACCAAAGAGAATGCTAGCATTAAAGGGAGAGAAATGCTGGAGAGCAAAAGGGTATACGGACAGAATGACAATCTTGTTATGTTGCAGTGCTGATGCCAGTGACAAACTTTGTCCATTAACTGTTAGGAACCATGCTGCTTGAAAGGTTTGGGGCATTACTCATGTGGTTATGAATCTTCCAAAACCACATGGTTGAATGTAAGATTGTTTAGTGACTGTTCTGTTTTGAAAGGAAAATGGCTTGCCAGAAGGGGACTGTGCTTCTGCTAGTGGGCAAATGTGCTGCCACAATTGTGAGTGGGTTTCAGTGAAACATGTGCATCTCTTGTACCTACAGCCAAATGCGACCAATTACATGCAGCTACTAGAGCAGGGCATGATGTACAGTATCAAATGAGCTACTGAAAATGTGCCTGTGTTTTGGGGGGTGCGTGGGTGAAGGAATAGATGTGAATGTTCTCGCAGAAGATGTAGGAAAGTATATCATCTAGGATGCCATTTCATTGTGTTTGCATGGCATGGAATTCCATCATGTCTGCAGTAATACAAAAGCGCTCTGTGAAATGTGGCTTTGGCACTGCTAGTTCTGTCATCACCAATGATGGTGAGAAACCTTTGTATGCTACTGCAAGGCCACATTGCTTGCCCCAGTACTTTTGACAAGTTTCATACATGTCCCACTGGTGATCACCACAAGTTTGGACAGCAACATCTTGTTTCCGAGATATTGGCTGTCCTCAAAATAGGATGCTGGTCTCCTCCATTAGTGTTACAAGTACAGTCTCTAAGGCCATGAACGTATTGTATACTTTTTTATTGAAGATGTTAATAACTCAAAATTTCACTTGTTGTGATACAGGATAAGAAACTGAATGCACAGGGTCTTGTTACATTTAGTTAAGAATGATCTTGGATTTCCTTTGCACCACTCATGACCTCATATTCTTAGCTCCTTTCGTTTCATTCAAATATGACCTGCACCATCAAATCTAACATCAGGCATTACTCTGATGTGACTAGCAGACAATGACAGAAGGTCATCCCACCTGCTTTTGGCTAATGTATATTTTGCGACAGGGCACAGGAGCAGCACACTGGAAGTCCAGAAGGTCCAGTGCATCTGTTCCATATACGAGGGTCGTTCAAGTCAAACCGGGACTTTTGAGTTTATAAAATAAAAGAACAAATTTCAAGGAGTGGAAACTGCATTTATTTTTCGACATACTCCCCTGCTACATTTATACACTTATCCCAGCATTTAACTAATGCTTGGAAAGCTTCGGCATAGAAAGATTTGTCAGTATGGCTGAACCTTCCTAGGACAGCCTGCTTTACTTCGTCATCAGTGCTGAAATGCTGACCTCCGAGGAACTTCTTTAGGGGTCCAAACAGGTGGAAATCACTCGGAGTGAGGTCCGGGCTGTAAGGGGGATGTGGCAATACCTCCCAGCCGAGTTGCTGTAATGTGCACATAGTGCGGTGAGCAG
>Ga0209628_10004200_pt1 | contig 10342 bp, 6 predicted proteins | sample TergutCu122P4_FD_187285 | JGI IMG/M metagenome (GOLD analysis project Ga0209628, IMG submission 187285) | Cubitermes ugandensis P4 segment gut microbial communities from Kakamega Forest, Kenya - Cu122 P4 (SPAdes) (version 2) | ecosystem: Host-associated > Arthropoda: Insects > Digestive system >... | reverse complement strand
TTGGGTTGTAATTCCGTTTACCCGAAGCATCGCCGACTTCAAGGTCGATTTCAATTCGACCCCTGTTGTAGCCCCGACGACACCAACTCCGGTAACACCAGCGACGCCAGCGACGCCGGTAACACCGGCGACACCGGAAACGACGACACCGTCTTCGCCGAATGCGATGAACTTTACGTGGACGCAAAAAGCGGGGAACGCGATGACGTTCCAGTGGAACGCAATTCCAAATGCGACTTCGTATACGGTGCAGTATTCGACTAACGACGGAACGTCTTGGAATGGGGCCGCCAATGGGGCCGCTGTCACGGCGACCAGTTACACTGGAAGTTTTTCGAGCGCGACCGACTACCTTCTCCGTATCCGTGCGACGGTTCCGGGAGGGTTTACAGATTGGGTTGTAATTCCGTTTACCCGTAGCATCGCCGACTTCAAGGTCGATTTCAATTCGACCCCTGTTGTAGCCCCGACGACACCAACTCCGGTAACACCGGTAACACCGGTAACACCAAGCGGTCTTGCGGCAAGTGCGTCGAGCACGTCGCAGATCAACGTGAGCTGGAACGCGGTGTCGGGTGCAGCGTCGTACAAACTGGAAGTTCAAGCGGCGGGATCAAATACCTGGACGACGATTTACACGGGCAATGCGACGAGTTTTGCGAACACCGGTTTGACGGCGAACACGCAATACACCTACCGTATCTCGGCGGTGAACGACGGTGGCACCTCAGCGGTGTCGAGTATTGTTTCGGCAAAAACGCTTACCGCACTCCCGGCAACGCCGACTGGTTTGGCCGTGAACAATGGGACGGCAACGACAAGTACGCTCGGTATCAGTTGGAACACGGTTGCCGATGCGACTTCCTATAAACTGGAAGTCCAAATTGGTGGAACGTGGACGACCATTTACTCAGGAAGCGACACAAACTTTACCCATACCGGGTTGACGAACAATACTTCGTACAATTACCGGGTCTCGGCGGTAAATTCCGTTGGTATTTCAGAAGTATCGAGCATGGTTTCCGGCAAGACGAAAAACAAATGATCCGGTCTTGGCCGGCGATTGTCCGCGAAATCCGGTCCGGTGCATCCACTGGGATGTGCCGGACCGTTTTTTTGTCCGCAGCATCCACAAAGTCGCTACAATCCTCTTTGTCGTCTCTTTCGACACGATTATTGCATTTTCTCCCGAAAATGGGAGCTTTCTTGATTTGTTAATCGGGAATGCCACACGCACGTTTGCAAATAAGCTATTGTATACGCAACTTAGTGGTTTTTATTCGTTGATTCTCTTCAATGAACACAATACGACTCGCATTAAATTAGAAACATGTTTACGCATCTCTCTCTCGGCACAAAACTTTTTATGGGATTCGGTCTGACCATCCTCCTTGCAATGTTCGTCGGTTTGGTCGGTTGGTTCGGCATTTCTCAAATGGACACCGCTGTTTCGGACTTTTCCAAAGTGTTGGAAATTTCAGAGAATACGGAGATCACCCAACAGGGAAATACGCTTATTGAAAAGGCCAAAAACAATCGGATTTGGGCGACGAGGTCTCTCTTCGGGGCCTGCTTGCTTACCCTGTTACTTGGAGGTGCCGCAGGGTACTGCATTGTCCATGATATTTCCCGTGGTATGAAAACCATCGTTACCTCCCTGAAACGGATTGCCAATGAAGGGGACTTGGAAGTGGAATTTGACCAGCAATACCTTGCCCGCCAAGACGAAATCGGGAGTTTAGTCCAAGCTACCAGCATAATTGTCAAGGATTTTCGTAATTCCGCCAAAGCAGCCCAAGCCCTGAGTGAAGGAGACTGGACCATCCAGATTCAACCAAAAGGGGACAAAGACGAAATGTTGATCAACATTCGTCGCATGATTTCCAAAGTCAGTGGTGTTTTGAAAAAAGTCAGCGACTCCGTAGTTCAAGTTACTACCGGATCGACCCAGGTTGCCAGTGCAAGCGACAACCTTTCCAACGGAGCGACTCAGTCCGCCGCCTCGTTGGAAGAAATCACGGCGACCATGGGAGAAATGGGGGGGCAAACGAACAAAAACGCCCAAAGTGCTTCAGAAGCGAGCCTGCTTGCCCAAAAAACAAACTCCGCCGCAGGAAGCGGTCAGACCATGATGGACAAAATGGTTGCGTCGATGCAGTTGATCACGAAAAACGCCGCCGACGTAAAAAAAGTGATCAAAGTGATCGACGACATTTCGTTCCAAACGAATTTGCTTGCGCTCAACGCCGCTGTGGAAGCCGCTCGGGCAGGAGTACATGGAAAAGGGTTTGCGGTCGTCGCCGAGGAAGTCCGCAATCTGGCAGCGCGAAGTGCAAAAGCGGCTGGAGAAACGACCCAAATGATCGAGCAGAACAATAAACAGATTCAAGATGGTGCCGAAATCGTAACGCAAACAGCGGAGACTTTGCGTGAAATTCTTGAATATTCACAGAACACGGCGAATTTGATCGACGAGATTGCCAAAGCAAGCCGGGAGCAGGCCCAAGGCGTGATGCAGGTTTCCACGGCACTGCAACAAATCGACTCGGTTACGCAACAAAATACGGCCAACGCAGAAGAAACGGCAAGTGTTTCCCGGGAAATGAGTTCTCAGGCGGTAACGTTAAAAACGTTGGTCAGCCAATTCAAACTTCCGAGCGAAAACGGTGCAACGAAAGTTGCCGAACAAAAGGAAACGTACAATCCTGTTCAACCGATTGTAGTAGCAACACCGGTCGTCGATGTCGCGTCCGCTAAAACAATTGCGCCGGTTTTGCCGAAAAAACCTGCCCCTCCGGTCAAACCGGCGGCACTTCCAGCTCAGGTAGCACCGGCAATAAAAAAACCGGCAGCTTCTGTCGCTGCGACAAAACCTCTCGCAAAACCAGTTGCGAAACCGGTTGTAAAGCCTGTCGTAAAACCGGTTGCGATACCGGAGTCAACGGAATATGCGGCGACCGCTCTCCCGTCTTCCGGTTGGGGCGGCGGTTCCGACAACATGGAAATCACCATCCATTTGGATGACAAAGAATTTGGAAAGTATTAACTCAAACCGTAAAATCGAGCCGCGCACGGAGTAAGCGATTTTCACGTTACCACCGGGAGCACCGCTTACTGCGTGCGCGGCTCTGATTGGGTTCACGGTAGCGAAAATGTTGTCTCATTGGCGTTGAATTAGGAAGATGTCCAAAATTGTTGGATTTTATCGAAAATTTTGGTAGTAAAGACTTGCTTTTTTGTATTTGCTTGCTATTATGATTACAGGAAACTAGGTTTCGCGTTGCAAACGAGTAAAATCAACGGGACACTTGGTTGATTACAATGAATATTCTTCCTGTAAAATAGGCGGTGTGTTGATTAAACAAGGCGGAGTTCATAAAAAATGGGCACGATTCTCATTGATAAACTTCTTGAGACGGTAGTCGTCCGTAATGCGAGCGACTTGCATATTGCCGTCGGTCAACCGCCTGTGTTACGCCTGCACGGACGGTTGGTTAAGTTAGAAACCAAAATTCTTGAGCCGGAAGACACCGTTTCGCTGATGAAAAGCGTCGCCCCTGAACGCTGCCAGCAGGAGTTGCAACAGGTCGGAACTGCGGACTTCGGTTTTGCCTTTGGTGATAAAGCCCGATTTCGCGTTTCCATTTTCAAGCAACGTGGAAATACCGGTATGGTTCTCCGGCAAATTCCGAATAAGCTGCTTAGCATGGAAGACCTGAATACTCCGCCTGTGATGAAAGATTTGATTTTCAAATCACGCGGTTTGATTCTCGTAACTGGTCCGACCGGTTCGGGAAAATCGACGACTCTTGCGGCTTGCATCGATCACCTGAATATGAACATCGACCATCATATTATCACGATCGAAGACCCGATTGAATTTTACCATTACCACAAAAAATCGACGGTCAATCAACGCGAAGTCGGCGTGGACGTGCCGTCGTTTGCCGAAGCGATTCGCCGTGCTTTGCGTCAAGACCCGGACGTGATCCTCGTCGGGGAAATGCGGGACCTGGAAACGATTGAAGCGGCCATTACCGCAGCGGAAACCGGTCACATCGTTTTCGGGACTTTGCACACGACCGGTGCCGCCGGTACGGTCAACCGTATTATTGACGTGTTTCCGACGAACCAACAGGAGCAGATTCGGACACAACTTTCGACCTCGATTATCGGAATTCTCTCGCAACAGCTTTTGCCGAGGATTCAAGGGGGCCGGGTTGCCGCTTACGAAATGCTCGTCGTTACCTCTGCGATTGCAAACCTGATTCGTGAAAACAAAACATTCCGTATTACGTCCTCGATTCAGACCGGGCATAAACTCGGTATGCAACTTTTGGACGACCATCTGTTTCGTCTGTACAAAGACGGAATCATTACCAAGGAAGACGCTCTTGGTAAGGCAAACCTGCCGGACATGCTCATTCAAAAGATGCTTCGTTGGGAATCCGGAGCCGTTCTGGAAGATGGAGAAGAAGAGGAAGAAGACAACAAGAAGAAGAAATGAAAAGAAAAATTTGTGTTCGTAATTCGTAATTCGTAATTCGTAATTAAAAACATGCCTGCACGCAGATTAGGACAGGTTCTCGTCGATCTCGGTTATATCGATGAAGAGCAACTTGAAATGCTCCTTGAAGAGCACCAGGCGCGGCCGCACGAGATGATCGGGCAGGTTGCGATCGGGATCGGTTTGCTCAATGACGACCAGTTGTCCGTTGCCTTGGCCGAACAGCTTGGGTTGCAGGTCATCAGTCTTGCGGACATCACGATTCCGCCGGAAGTTCTGTCGCACCTGACGGAACCGATGGCCCAGTTGTACAAAGTCATACCGGTCAGTTTCAAAAATGACGTTCTGACCGTTGCCATGTGTGAACCGCAGAACCTGATGGTTCTCGACGAATTGCGGAATTTTCTCGGCTACCAAATCCGGGCGGTTGTTACAACGCCGCGCGATATTACCGGCGCATTGTCCCGGTACTACGCTTCCGACGTGGAAAGCGTCGAAACGCTCATTCGTGATCTGGAAGGAGATAAAGAGTTGGCCGAAACGGCCCGACAACTTGACGCCGGCACTATCGACCTGGCAAGCGTGGAAGCCCTCAGCGAAAGTGCCCCGGTCCGGAAACTGCTCAATATGGTCTTCCTGCTTGGAATCAAGGACCATGCAAGCGACTTGCACTTTGAACCGTTCGAAGACGAGTTCAAAATCCGGATCAAGGCGGATGGGACGTTGTACGAAATGGTGCCGCCGCCGCGACATTTGGCGTCGGCCATCACGACAAGAATCAAGGTGATGTCAAACCTCGACATTGCGGAAAAGCGTTTGCCCCAGGACGGACGTATCCGTATGAGCGTCGGTGGACACCCGATCGACTTCCGCGTTTCGGTGCTCCCGACGTTGTTCGGCGAAAGCGTCGTCTGCCGGATTCTCGACAAGTCGGTCGTGATGCTGAACCTTGACAACGTTGGTATGGACCCGTTCGTGTTAAAACATTTCCGAAAGGTGATCGAGCGTCCCAATGGTATCATTTTGGTCACCGGTCCGACCGGTTCCGGTAAGACGACGACGCTCTATGCGGCCCTTTCGGAACTGAACGTGATCACGGACAAGCTGATGACGACCGAAGACCCGGTCGAATATGACATTGACGGCATCATCCAGATGCCGATTGACGCGGACATCGGGAACACGTTTGCCCAGTGTTTGCGTTCGATTTTGCGACAGGACCCGGACAAGATTCTCGTCGGCGAGATTCGGGACCAGGAAACGGCGGAAATTGCGGTGCAGGCGTCGCTGACCGGACACTTGGTGTTTAGCACGCTTCACACGAATGACGCCCCGACGACGGTGACGCGGCTCAAAGATATGGGCATCCCGGCGTTTTTGATAACGGCGACGCTGGAAGCGATTCTCGCACAACGTCTTGTGCGGAAGATTTGCGTCGAATGTAAAGAGAAGTATACGCCGCCGCCGGAACAGTTGTACGAGTTACAGCTTTCCCAGGCGGAGATTGCGGACAAGGCGTTTTATCGCGGCAGAGGTTGCGTAACGTGTAACAACACCGGCTACAAAGGGCGCACGGCGATCCACGAGTTCATGGTGATCAACGACGAGATTCGTGACTTGATCAACAGGAACAGTTCCGCCGCCGACATGCGCTACGCCGCCCAGCGCAACGGCATGTTGACTTTGCGCGACGCCGGTTTGGACAAGATTTATCAGGGGATTTCGACGATTGACGAAGTCGTGCGGGAAACCGTCGTTGAATAAATGAGAAATAGGAAATGAGAAATGAGAAATAATTTTGTAGCACAGAAACCTAAATTACTTTCTCAATTCCCATTTGTTGTTTCCCGTTTGTTATTTCTCATTTCTCATTTCTAATTTCTCATTTTAACCATGCCTCAGTTTAAATTTGAAGCGATTGACGCGACGACCGGGAAGGAAATCAAGGACATCATTGATGCCACAACGGAGGACGAGGCCCAGCAGACGATACGTCAGATGGGCTACATCGTTACCAAAATCGCACCGTACAAGGATCGCAAGATCAAGAAAGCGGACAAGAAAAACGACGGCAAGACCTTTTCCTTCGGTCGCGTCGGGTCGAAACAGTTGACGACGTTCACGCGACAGCTTTCGATCCTTCAGGACGCCGGTTTGCCGATCTTGCGCAGCCTGAATATCCTGATGGTTCAGTCCCGGCCTGGAGCACTGAGAAACTCCCTGATCGATGTCTGTCAGGAAATCGAAAGTGGTTCCAACCTCTCCGAAGCGATGTCCAAAACGCCCAAGTGTTTCAACCGGCTTTACGTCAACATGATCAAGGCCGGTGAAGCGGGCGGTGCTCTGGAAACCATTCTCCAGCGTCTTGCCGAATTTTTGGAACGGTCCGAACAGCTCAAACGCAAAATTAAGGCGGCGATGACTTACCCGATTGCGGTCGTATTCTTCGCAATCGGAATTTTGACGTTCATTATGATTGCCATCATCCCGAAATTTCAGGAAATTTTCGACAGCTTCGAAACCGAACTGCCGACGATGACGGTTATCCTGATGACCGGGTCGCGGTTGTGTTTGCAATACTGGTTTTTGTTCCCGCTGATCCCGTTTTCCATCTGGTTGATGATTAAACTAACGACCAGTTTCGAGTATGGGCGGTTCGGGTGGCACCTGTTCCTGCTCAAGCTGCCGATTTTCGGACAATTATTCGAAAAGGTGACTGTGGCGAGAACCACCCGAACGCTTGGAACGCTTGTAACGAGCGGTGTGCCGATCCTCGAAGCGTTGCACATTACCAGGGAGACGAGCAACAACGCCGTGTTCGAATTAATGTATCATCGGGTGCTTGAGGCGATTCGTGACGGTGATACCATTGCGAATCCGATGAAGGTCCATTCGGGAACGACGTTCCATTTCGGGACACTGTTGTACTTTACCTTCTTCCTCCCGATCTTCGGAGCGTTCATCTACGCGATGAGAATACGTAGCCGGATTTTGGACGACATGGTCGTCAACATGGTCGACGTGGGGGAGGAAACCGGTGAACTGGACGTGATGCTCTACAAAGTCGCCGACACGTATGACGACGAAGTGCAAACGCTGACCGAAAGTTTGATGTCGATGTTGGAACCGTTGCTGATTATCATGCTCGGTGTCCTGGTCGGTTTTATCGTAGTCGCCCTGTTTTTGCCGCTGATCAAACTGATCTCGGAACTTTCCCAAGCGAAGTAATTACGAATTACGAATTACGAATGACTTAACGGGTTCGTAATTCGTAATTGGTAATTCGTGGTATGTAATTCGTAATTCGTAATTCGTAATTAAACTAATCATGAGTGTTCAATATTCCCAAAAGTATCGCGGTTTTACGTTGGTGGAACTGCTTGTTGTGATTGTGATCATCGCCATTCTGGTCAGTCTGTCCATCGGCGGAGTGTGGATGGTGCGACTGCGAGCCATTGAAACGATGACCAAAACGCAAATGTCGCAAATGGAAATCGCGCTCGAAGCGTACAAAACCGAGTTCGGCGAATACCCGCCAATGCTCTCGGATAAAGCGGCGGTCAATCGACATGCGAACTTGCGGTGGAAAAAAGCGAGCTTTCCGAATCTGCCTCCTGGGACTACAGGCCTCCATGATGCTCATGAGGTCATCCTCGATGTGCTGGGCTTGCCCCAAGATTGGGATTCTAACCCCGATCCCGATGTATCTGCACTCCAAGATAAAATCGCTAAAATAAGTCACCGTAATGCCGTGTCGTTGACGTTCTGGCTCGGAGGGCTCTACGATCCCGCCAAAGAATCTTACGTTGGATTTAGTGCCGACTTGGAAGACCCGCTCGGTAATAATCTTGTAGCAAACAACCAACGTCGTTTCGACGGACAACGAACCGGGACTCTATTCGATTTCAGCGAAAAGAATACCCGAGCAATGACGATACGTAAAACGGACCGTAAAGATATACGGTGTTTTGCCGCTTATAACAAACCGGTCGTTTATTTCCGGGGCTTGGCAAATGGTAATTATGGCGGTACGACCGATTACGATTTAAGTACGTCCAGTCCGTCCCAGGAATATATTTATTTTTGTGAATTGGAGGATCGCGGCGTTGCCATTCCCTATGCGAAAAAAGTAGACACGAATGGAATCCCCATGACTTGGCATGGTGCCAAGAAGTACCAGTTGATCCATCCAGGACAAGACGGGAGTTTCGGAGACCGTGGTTTTGTTCCAGCAGGCGTGCTTGACTTGACGGTTCCAGAAACCTTTTTTGTCGGCACGGAACCTGAGACGAACGTCACCTACGAGGACCAGGACAACATTGTGAACTTTACGGAGACGACCACTCTGAAAGGAGCGTTAAAATGAGACGCAGTCGCAACGACTTGAAAGAGCCGGGGGTGAAGCGGTACTCTGCGCAACCCCCGGGTTATGGAGATCGCGCTTTCACCTTGGTGGAGTTGTTGGTCGTGATTACGATCATTGCGATGCTGGCGACCATGACGCTGCTCGTGGTCGGCTATGCCCAGCGGGCTGCCCGGATCGCGGCCACCGAAGCCACCATCGCCCGAATCGATACCGCCCTCTGCGAAATGTACGAAACGTACACGAATCGACGGATCGATACCGGTCAGCTTCCGTCCGATTTAGACTCGAGCCTGGTTGCGAGAATTCGATTGCATCTCCTCTGGGACACGATGCGGATGGAAATGCCAAACAATTGGGAAGAGGCCGTTACTCCGCCGCGACCGTTCGAGGATCCTCCCGGAACAGTCTGGGAGTACACCGATAGCAGTGGAGCGAAAAAAACGGTACAAGCCGAAGACCCGCCGCTTCGCCGGATTTACATGGAAGCGTTTCGACAAGCGGTCGTTGACGCCGGTGGTACGCTTCCTGTCATTAATCCCGACAGTTCCATTACCATCGACTATACCAGCACCTCTCCTCATTATACCGTCAGGAAGAATGAAGAAGCGAAGCTGTTGTACCAGATTGTGATGAACGGCAATCCCGAAGCACGTGAAATGTTCACAGATCGAGGTGTCGCGATTCTTGACGATGACGGTCTACCTTGTTTCGTCGATTCGTGGGGACGACCGATTTATTTCCTTCGCTGGGCACCCGGTTTCGCCGGAAGCGATCGGCAGCCGGACCTCTGGAAATGGACCGGAAACAAGCCAAACAAGGGGACAGGCGGTGCCAATGAAGATTTTTGGAAAACATACCTTTCTCCAGATGTTTTGAAAGGCGATTACTTTGAGAAGTATTACAATGATTCTACGACTCGCGGCAATCTGGATGCTATCACCACATGGGAGTACCCCCCTCCCAGCCACAAATCTCACGGCTTGGGGGCACCATTTCATCACAAATACCTTTTTGAGACATTATTAAAGTATCCCGATCCGCTCGATTTGGCGAAAGTCAGGCCCTACAGAGGAACTGACTCAACTCAGATTCTTTCGCGTCCCGGTTTTTTCCTCATTCCGCTTGTTTTCTCCGCCGGGCCGGACGGGGAGTATGGTATCACGACTTCCAATGGGCAGGGACTTGACAAACTCACGCTCGACCCGTTCCAGCGAGGCTGGGGTGCTCCTTTTGTTAAAAATAAAGAGGGTGAAGAACTCGACAACATACACAATCACAGATTGGGAGGGCGGTAAGATGAGAGACGGCAGACGGCAAACGACAGACGGCAGACGGCAGACGGCAGACGGCAGAAGCGGTATGACGCTGGTGGAGCTTATGGTCGTGACCAGTATCATGTTGCTTCTGGTAGTCATCAGTATTCCGGTGGTCAGACCGATGCTGGCGTCGCGCAAACAGGCGAGATCGGA
>Ga0209628_10004199_pt1 | contig 10342 bp, 9 predicted proteins | sample TergutCu122P4_FD_187285 | JGI IMG/M metagenome (GOLD analysis project Ga0209628, IMG submission 187285) | Cubitermes ugandensis P4 segment gut microbial communities from Kakamega Forest, Kenya - Cu122 P4 (SPAdes) (version 2) | ecosystem: Host-associated > Arthropoda: Insects > Digestive system >... | reverse complement strand
GCGGCGCTTTGTCAAAGCCGCACGTGCTCAGGCTCATCTGCTTCATGCTCAATCCCGCCAATTTCGTCATCGGCCTTCAACGGCTTTGCCTGTCGTGGGTTGACGAAGGGGGTTTTTCAGAGATTCCTTAACGCTATTGTCATAGTGCCCGCAAGGCAGCGTCTGCGGCGCAAGCAAATCCTCGCCATAGCACGGCTATGGCTGCGGTTTGCGTCTTGCAGCCACTGCCTTTGCGGGGCAACGGGCACTATGAAAATAGCGTTAACAGGCCCTAGCCGCCATCATCCCCCGCCCACCGGCCAAACCACCCCGTTGTCGTTGAGGATGGCGTCCAGCGGCTGGTCGTGCGGTTCTGGCTCGAAGTCTTCCATAAAGCCGTTGGTAAAGCCCAGGCCGACGGTAAAGGGGCGCGGGTGCAGCGCGGCCAGGGTGCGGTCGTAAAAGCCGCCGCCGTAGCCCAGCCGAAAGCCGCCCGGCCCGTAGCCGACGCATGGCACAAACAGCAGCGTGGGGGCGATGATCTCGGTGTCCTTGGGTTTGGGGATGCCAAAGGCGTCTTCTTCCATCGGGCAGCCGGGGTACCAGACATGAAAAGTCAGCGTCTTGTGCTGCTTGTCAACCACGGGCAGGCCGATGCGGCGGCGGCGCGGCTCGTCCATCAGCTCGCCGTCTTCCTGCCAGCGGTGCAGGGCCGGCAGGGGATCGAATTCGCCCTTGATGGGCCAGTACGCGCCTATCACCGCGTCGGGCCGCCCCACCAGCCAGATGCGCATGACCTGCCGCAGCGCGTCGCTGCGCGCGATGCGGTCATCCAGATGCAGGCGCGCGCTTACCAGACGCTGGCGTGCGGCTTTCTTGTCGAACTTGCTCATAATCGATGAATGGGCATTTCGATAATTTTGACATTGCGGCGCGCCGTGTCGGCGCTGGCGGCGGCGGCAAGTATGGCCGGGCCTGTGTATGCGCAAGAGGCAGCCCCGGCGCCGCCGCCCGAGGCCGCGTCAGCGCCAGCGGCAGCGGCAGCGGCCGCGCCGCCGTCCCTCACGCCGGGCGATCAGGTGATTTTGAACATGCGCGAGGCGCTGCGCCGGGGCGAGCGCGCGCGCCTGACGGCGCTGCTGCCGCAAGCGCGCGGCCACGCGCTGGAGCCCTGGGCCGCCTATTGGGAGCTGAAGGCGCGCCTGGACGACGCCAAGGCCGATGAGGTGCGCGACTTTCTCGCCCGCTACGCCAACACTTATCAGGAAGACCGCTTGCGCGGCGACTGGCTGCTGCTGGCTGGCAAGCGGCGCGACTGGGACACCTTTGCCGCCGATTACCCGCGCCTGCGCATGCGCGACGATCCGCGCCTGCGCTGCTACGCGGCGGCGCTGGATGCCCGGCTGGGCCGCGCGGCAACACCAGCCACGCTGGCGCAGGTGCGCGCCGACTGGTTTGCCCAGCGTGACGCGGACGACGCCTGCATGCTGGCCGTGGCGCTGCTGCATCAGGCAGGCCAGTTGCCGTATCAGGACTTGTGGAAGCGCGCGCGGCTGGCGCTGGAAGCCAACCGCCCGCTGCTGGCGCGCGCCGCGGTGGAGCTGGACGCGCCCGACGCCGGGCCGGTGGTGGCGCAAATCCAGAGCAACGCCGTGCGCTACCTGGGCACGCTGAACGCGCGCGTGCCGCTGGTCACCAACAAGCGCATGGAGCTGGTGACGCTGGCGCTGGTCAAGATCGCCAGCAGCGACCCCGCTCAGGCGGCGGCGCAAATGGAGCGCCACTGGGCCGCGCGCCTTGGCGCCGAAGAGCGCAACTGGGTCTGGGGCGCGATTGGCAGGCAGTCCGCGCTCAAGCAGCAAAGCGGCGCGCTGGACTACTTTGCCAAGGTCACGCGCGACGGCGATCTGAGCGGCGACATGCTGGCCTGGAAGGCGCGCGCCGCGCTGCGCCAGGGCCAGTGGCGCACGGTGGCCGCCGCCATCGACGCGATGAACGCCGACACGCGCCGCGACAGTGCCTGGACGTACTGGCTGGCGCGCAGCAAACTGGCGCAGCCGGCCAGCGACGCCGACCGCGCGGCGGCGCGCCGGTTGCTGGAAAGCATTGCCGACGCCAGCGGCGCGGGCGGCTTTTATGAAAAGCTGGCCGCCGAGGAGCTGGGCCTGTCAGTGGCCGCCACCACCACCGCGCCAGCAGCGCCCGCGCTGGCGTTGGCGTCCGATCCGGCGCCAGCGCCCGCGGCCGACCCCGCATCCGCGCCCGCAACCGCACCAGCGCCCGCGCCAACGTCCGCGCCCGCGCCGCTGACCGAGGCCGAGCGCGAAGGCGCGCGCCGCCACCTTGGCCTGACGCGCTCGCTGCTGGCCATCGTGCTGGGCCTGCGCGCCGAAGGCGTGCGCGAGTGGAACTACTGGACCCGCATGCACACCACAGGCGGCATGAGCGACCGCGAGCTGTACGCCGCCGCCGACTATGCCTGCCGGTTTCAGGTCTGGGACCGCTGCATCAGCACCAGCGAGCGCATCAAAAGCTTTTCCGACCTGACGCAACTGTTTCCCATGCCGCTGCGCGACGCCGTCACGCGCCAGGCGCAGCAGGCCGGGCTGGATCCGGCCTACGTGTACGGCCTGATCCGGCAGGAAAGCCGCTTTGTCATGGACGCGCGCTCCAGCGCTGGCGCGTCGGGGCTGATGCAGCTGATGCCGCGCACCGCGCGCTGGACGGCGCGCAAGATCGGGCTGGACGGCTACACGCCAGCGCTGCTGGACGACCCGGACACCAATCTGATGCTCGGCATCAGCTACCTCAAGCTGGCGCTGGATGAGTTTCACGGCTCCATGCCGCTGGCGGCGGCGGCCTACAACGCCGGCCCGGCGCGCGCGCGCGCCTGGCGCAACGGCCCGGCGCTGGAAGGCGCGATCTGGGCCGAAAACATCCCCTTCAACGAAACGCGCGACTACGTCAAGAAAGTGCTCACCAACACCACCGAATACGCCGCCATCCTGAGCGGCCAGCCGCAGTCGCTGCGCGCCAGACTGGGCGCCATCGGGCCGCCGCAACCGGACGAACAGCCGCTGACCGGAGACCTGCCATGACCCTTGTTTTCAAGCAAAAAAGCCCGCCAGCACCCGTGCAGCAAGCGCTGGCAGCTATGAAATAATGAGCGAACCATGCCACCGCAAAACACTTTTCGTAATTCCCGCGAAGGCGCATAGGCGCTAACTTAAGGCTTTTCCCGACCGTTCGGGCTGAAGCTCTGTCGAAGCTTCGCACCCCGGCTTCGACAGAGCTTCAGCCCGAACGGATGTGGCTTAAGTTAGCGCCGATGCGCAAAGGCGGGAATCCAGTGGGCGTTGTTGCGTAATGATGCGTCATGGATTCCCGCCTTCGCGGGAATGACGATTTCTGAAGTTGGTTCTTCTCGTTTTGAACACGAATTGGAATAACACCATGCTCAAGCTCTACATCGCCAACAAAAACTATTCGTCCTGGTCCATGCGCCCGTGGGTGCTGATGCGTCAGGCGGGCATCGCGTTTGAAGAAGTCAAGCTGCGCTTTGAAGGCGACTATCGCGCCCCCGGCTCCAGCTTCAAGCAGCGCATCGGCCCGGTCAGCCCGGCGGGCAAGGTGCCGGTGCTGGCAGATGGCGATCTGGTGATCTGGGATTCAATGGCGATTGCCGAATATCTGGCCGAGCGCTTTCCCGCCCTGCACCTGTGGCCGCGCGATGCTGCCGCGCGTGCGCGCGCGCGCAGCGTGTGCGCCGAAATGCACGCCGGCTTTGGCGCGCTGCGCACCGCCTGCGGCATGAACATCGAAGCGCGGCTGCCTGAAGCGGGCGCCATCATCTGGCGCGACCAGCCAGACGTGCGCGCCGACGTGGCGCGCATCACCTGCATGTGGCAGCAACTGCTGGCCGAGCACGGCGGCCCACTGCTGTTTGGCCGCTTTACCATTGCCGATGCGTTTTACGCCCCGGTGGTAATGCGCCTGCGCACCTACGCGCTGCCGGTGCCAGATGACGTTGCCGCCTACGCGCGGCGCGTGTGCGATCTGCCAGGCGTGGCCGAGTGGATCGCTGACGCGCTGGCCGAAAAAGACTTTGCCCCATCGCAAGAGCGCTACCGCGCCGGGCCTTGAACCCATTCAGACAAAGGAAAAGTCATGCCGCGATTGCCTTCGTTTTTCGTCACTGCCAGGCGCGCTCTGGCCGCCGCCGCGCTGACCATGTGCGTGTGCGCACCGGCGTTTGCCGGGCAAACGCTTAACGCCGTCAAGCAGCGCGGCAGCCTCAAATGCGGCGTGACCAACGGCGTGGCCGGTTTTTCAACGCCCGACAGCAAGGGCAACTGGAGCGGGCTGGATGTGGACACCTGCCGCGCCGTGGCCGCCGCCGTGCTGGGCGATCCGAAAAAAGTGGAGTTTGTGCCGCTCAACGCGCAGCAGCGCTTTGCCGCGTTGCAGGCCGGCGAGGTGGACGTGCTGGCGCGCGACACCACCTGGACGCTCACGCGCGATGCCTCGCTGGGGCTGCACTTCACCTCCATCACCTATTACGACGGGCAGGGTTTTCTGGTGCCCAAAAAGATCAAGGTGAGCAGCGCCACGCAACTCAAGGGCGCCACCGTTTGCACGCAGGCGGGCACCAGCAACGAGAAGAACGCCGCCGACTGGTTCCGCGCGCAGAACGTGCCGGTCAAGACGCTGGTGTTCGAGAGTTTCGAGGCTTCGTTCAAAGCCTTCTTTTCCGGCCGTTGTCAGGCGTTTACCACCGACGTTTCCACGCTCGCCGGGCTGCGCAACAAGGAAGTGCCCAACCCGGATGATTACGTGATCCTGCCGGAGCTGATTTCCAGGTCGCCCCTTGCGCCCGCGGTGCGCCGGGGCGATGACGAATGGTTTGCCATCGTCAAATGGGTGCCATATGCGCTGATCGAGGCCGAGGAGCTTGGCATCACCCAGGCCAACGCCGATCAGCTCAAGGCCGAAAGCAAAAACCCGCAGGTGCAGCGCCTGCTGGGCGGCGGCGAAGATCTGGGTAAGCTGCTGGGGCTGGACAAAGACTGGGCGCTGCGCGCGATCAAGGCGGTAGGCAACTACGGCGAGGTGTTCGACCGCAACGTGGGGCCGAAGTCCGCGCTGGGTTTGCCGCGCGGGCTGAACAATTTGTGGAACAAGGGCGGCTTGATGTACGCGCCGCCGGTGCAATGAGTGCGCGGCGCCCACGCTGGCGCGGCTGGCTGGCGCAGGCGCTGCTGATCGCGCTCATCGCGGGCGCCATTCTGGCGCTGGGGCAGTACGCGCTGCACGTGCTGCGCGCGCGCGGCGTGCAGTCGGGATTTGACTTTCTGGCGCAGCCGGCCGGGTTCGAGATCAGCGAAGGCTGGCTGGCGTTTGACGGCAGCCAGCCGTTTTGGCGCGCGTTTTTGGCGGGGCTGGTCAACACAGTGCGCGCCGCCGTGCCGGCCGCGCTGCTGGCGGTGCTGCTGGGCACGCTGCTGGGCATTGGGCGGCTGGCCCCGCACCGGCTGGCGCGCGGGCTGTGCACGGTGTATGTCGAGGCGCTGCGCAACGTGCCGCTGCTGGTGCAATTGCTGATGCTGTACTTCGCGCTCACGCACCTGCTGCCCGATTCGGATGCGCCCATCGAGTTGATCCCCGGCTGCTGGCTGAGCAAGGGCGGGCTGGCGCTGCCCTGGTGGGCCGCCGATGGCTGGCATCTGGAATGGCCCGAGCGCGGCGCGTTCGGCGTGACGGGCGGCGCGGCGCTCAGTCCCGAATATCTGGCGGTCACGCTGGGGCTGGCGCTGTACAGCGCCGCGTTCGTGGCCGAGATCGTGCGCGCGGGCATCGTCGCGGTGCCGCGCGGCCAGGTGCTGGCGGCGCAGGCGCTGGGCTTGCGCGGCGCGCAGCAGTTGCGCTGGGTGGTGCTGCCGCAGGCGCTGCGCGTGATCGTGCCCGCGCTCACCAACCAACTGTCGAGCCTGGTCAAAAACTCATCGCTGGCGGTGGCGGTGGGCTACCCGGAGCTGGTCTCGGTGGCCAACACCTCGCTCAACAGCACGGGCCGCGCCTTTGAGTGCATCGCCATCGTCATGGCAACCTACCTGCTGCTGTCACTGCTGATCGCCGCGCTGATGAACCGCTACAACGCCCGCGTGGCGCTGCGGGGCTGGGCATGAGTTGGCGCGGCGAGCTGTTTGGCACGCCGCTGCGCGGCGCGGCCAGCCTGCTGCTGCTCGCGCTGATCGGCTGGATCGCCTGGACGGCGGGCCAATGGGCGCTGGCGCACGCGGTGTTCCGCCCCGACGCCGCCGCCTGCCGCGCCGCGCATGGCGCGTGCTGGGGCGTGATCGCCGAAAAGTGGCGGCCCATACTGTTTGGCCGCTACCCCTGGGCCGAGCAATGGCGCGCCGCGCTGGCGCTGGCCTTGCTGGCGGCCATGCTGCTGGCCAGCGGCTGGCCGCGCCTGTGGCGGCCCGCGCTGGCGCTGGCGTGGGTGGTGGCGCTGCTGCTGTTTGCGCTGCTGATGCGCGGCGGCGCGCTCGGGTTGGTGGCCGTGCCCGTCCATCACTGGGGCGGCCTGCCGCTGACGGTGAGCCTGGCCGCCGCCAGCCTGGCGCTGGCTTTTCCGCTGGCGGTGCTGCTGGCGCTGGCGCGGCGCTCGCGCTGGCCGGCGCTGCGCGGGTTGGCCGTCACGTATATTGAAATCGTGCGCGGCGTGCCGCTGATTTCGGTGCTGTTCATGGCCTCATTTTTGCTGCCGCTGCTGTGGCCCGCAAGCTGGCAGCCCGATGCCATGACGCGCGTGCTGGCGGGCCTTGCGCTGTTCGTGGCGGCCTACTTTGCCGAAATCATTCGCGGCGGCCTGCAAGCCGTGCCGCGCGGGCAGGTGGAAGCCGCGCAGGCGCTGGGCCTGACGGGCTGGCAAGTGCAGCGCCACATCGTGCTGCCGCAGGCGCTGCGCATGGTGGTGCCGGCGCTGATGAACAGCGTGATCGGCACGCTCAAGGACACCTCGCTCGTCACCGTGGTGGGCCTGTTCGAGCTGACCGGCGCGCTGGGGCTGGCGCTGGGGGGCGATCCCACCTGGCGGCCCTTTTATCTGGAAGGCTACCTGTTCATCGCGCTGCTTTATTGGCTCATGTGCTTTGGCCTGTCGCGCTACGGCGCGTGGATCGAGCGGCGGCTGGCGGGGGCGGGGCGCTGATCGGGGCGCTTACTGTTTGATGTTCATCCTGCGGCCGTCCATCTCCACGTCGCCCGGCTTCCAGCCTGCCGGGCAGGCGCCAACGTACTTGTACTCGGTGGTCATCCTCGCCGGGTCTTTCTCACCCTTGGTTTGGATGGTGGACTTCATCGTGTAGCCGGAGTTGAAATCGCCCGTGATCTCGACGTGCGTGGTCGCCGTCATGCCGGCGGATTTGCTGGTGCATACGGAATCGAGCACGTAGCCGGTCGCGGTCTTTTTGACCTCCTCCTTCGTGCACGTCACCTCACCCATTTTGCGCATCATGTCCTTTTCCTCTTTTTCGGAGGCTGCGTCCATGCACTGGCGCGAGGTGGACGGGGGCAACTGCCCCGCTGCGCCAGGCAGTTGCATGGATACTTTTATCTCCCACAGTCCCGCCTTGTGCATCGGCAGCTCATCGGCCCACGCCTGCCCCGCGGCGGCGGCGGCCAGGATCGCGCCAAGGGCGAGGCGAGAGATGGTTTTGGGTTGCATGGTGGTTCCTAGTTGAGGTGAGCGGTCATTGTCTTTGCCGCCGCCCCCGGCTGTCCAGAAAATTCATCGCCGGTATCGGCCCTGCGGCCTGCCCGTACTGTAATGTGATACTGGCTGCTGTTGAGCCAGGCAGGTTGGGCTGAGCAACGCGATGCCCAACGCTCGGATGAATCACCAACGCCTGAGATCGTCCTCATCACCATCAACCCGCCGGTTCCGCGCGGATGGTTAACGTGGACCATCAGCAGCGTGCGCGAACGTTCAGCCAGATTGACCGTGAAGAAACAGGTGCCGCCAGGATGCCATGCGCGAATGTATTGCATTAGGAGTTGTAGTCATGGGTGGTGGCGTGCAGGTATTTTTCCAACGCTTGCGATTCATTCGAGCGTTGCCAGCCTGCCGCCGCAATCTGATCGGCAAATGCGGCAACAATAGCCGCCATGCGCAACAACGCACGTACTGCTTTGCTGAGCCGGATTCCGTCCGGGGTTTGGGTGCTGGGGTTTGTCAGCATGTTGACGGATATTTCGTCGGAGCTGATTCACAGCCTGCTGCCGCTGTTCCTGGTGACGACGCTGGGCGCGAGCGCGTTGGTGGTGGGGCTGATCGAGGGGCTGGCCGAGGCCACGGCGCTGATGGTCAAGGTTTTCTCCGGCGTGCTGAGCGACTGGCTGGGACGGCGCAAGGGGTTGACGGTGTTTGGCTACGCGCTGGGGGCGCTGACCAAGCCGCTGTTTGCCGTTGCGTCCAGCGCGGGCATGGTGCTGGCGGCGCGGCTGCTGGACCGCGTGGGCAAGGGTGTGCGCGGCGCGCCGCGCGATGCGCTGCTGGCCGACCTGACGCCGCCTGACATACGCGGCGCGGCGTTTGGCTTGCGGCAGTCGCTGGATACGGCGGGCGCTTTCATCGGGCCGCTGCTGGCCGTGGGGCTGATGCTGCTGTGGGCGGGCGACTTTCGCGCCGTGTTCTGGGTGGCGGTCATTCCCGCGCTGGCAAGCGTGGCGCTGCTGGCTTTTGGCTTGCGCGAACCGGCGGCGCGGCAAGGCAGCCAGCGCACCAACCCGATCCGGCGCGAAAACCTGCGCCGCCTTGCCGCGCCGTACTGGCTGGTGGTTGGCATCGGCGCGCTGTTTACGCTGGCGCGCTTTAGCGAGGCTTTTTTGGTTTTGCGCGCCCAGCAAACCGGCATCCAGCTTGCGCTGGTGCCGCTGGTGCTGGTGGCGATGAATCTGGTGTATGCGCTGTCGGCCTACCCGTTTGGCAAGCTGTCGGACCGCGTCAATCGCCGCGCGCTGCTGGCCGCCGGGCTGGCCGTGCTGATCGCGTCCGACTTGGCGCTGGCGGCCAGCACGCACTGGATCGGCCTGCTGGCCGGCGTGGCGCTGTGGGGCGTGCACATGGGCATGACGCAAGGACTGCTGGCGGCCATGGTGGCCGACGCCGCGCCCGCCGATCTGCGCGGTACGGCCTACGGCTTTTTCAACCTGGTCAGCGGCATCGCCCTGCTGGCGGCCAGCGTGATCGCCGGTTTTTTGTGGCAGCGCATCGGCGCGCCAGCCACGTTTTACGCCGGCGCCGGCTTTTGCGTGCTGACCCTGATCGGGCTGGCGTGGCGGCGGCCTGCGGGCGGGTAGCGTTGGGCGGTTGGCGTGTGGCAGGTTTGGTGCGATCACGATTTCCATCATTCGCCCAGCCACCGCCGCCCGGTTGCAGTCAGGCGGCAGCGTTGCAAGCGGCTGCGTGGCTTGCCGGGCAAAGTCATCTCTATCAGGCCAGCAGCAATGGCCGCTTGCTGGTACTGAACGCGAAAGTGCTTTTCATCCTTTAGGCCAAGCTGCGCCATGATTTGCTCCCGGCTCATCTCTCCACGCAGCACGGCCAGCAGCCGCGCCACTTCGGGGGTAGAAGTTCAGCCTCGGTCATCGAAGATCATCTGTTGGCGCTTGAACGCCGACTTGTTGAGCGCGGATTTTCTTACTCTTTTGACACGCCGGCGATGGCTTGGCGGTGGTATCGGCATCTATCAGCACGCTGCTGGCCGGATGCGCGTTCACGCGGGTTCTTCAGAGGTTCCCAAGCTTGTGAATAATCTTGATCTGATGCGTTGCCGACACCCGCGAATTCCTGAAAAAATTGGAGTCACGCCATGAAAGCCATGAACTACAAAGGGTACTGCGCCCGCGTTGAATACGACGCCGATGACCGGATTTTTGTCGGCCGGCTGATCGGCCTGCACGACATCGTTTCGTTTCACGGAACCAACGTTGACGAGCTGGAAGCCGCGTTTCACGAATCAGTTGATAGCTACCTTGACGCTTGCGCAAAACTTGGGCAAAAGCCGGACAAGCCAGCCAGCGGAAAGCTCATGCTGCGCGTTTCGCCTGAAATTCATGGCGCGGCCTTGCGGGCGGCAGATATTGCTGGCAAAAGCCTCAACCAATGGGCAGCTGGCGTTCTTGAAACCGCCGCACACGTTGCTTGACCGGCTGCGGTGATGGCCGCAGGGCTGGATTTATCCTGCCGCTTCACTGACCCCGATTGCATAACGCTCTACCAGCCTCGTTAGCAAATGAGCTAAGCTGCTCCTGTGAAAGTTCGTCGATCTTTACCCATTCCCAGCCATCTGTATCTTCG
>Ga0209628_10004198_pt1 | contig 10344 bp, 11 predicted proteins | sample TergutCu122P4_FD_187285 | JGI IMG/M metagenome (GOLD analysis project Ga0209628, IMG submission 187285) | Cubitermes ugandensis P4 segment gut microbial communities from Kakamega Forest, Kenya - Cu122 P4 (SPAdes) (version 2) | ecosystem: Host-associated > Arthropoda: Insects > Digestive system... | reverse complement strand
GTTCTGGGCGAAAAGTCGTAGAAATCCGAATACCCCCTAACCATGAGCACCAGATTTCGCTTTTAATGTCGCCAATTTACGTTGCTCAGCAGTCCTTCTCATGTGACACCGTGCATGAACTACTCGTAAATTGCTCACGTCAAGTCTCAACGGGTCGTCTATGCCATTAAACGGCTTGATATGGTCCACGTGCATCTCTCGTTTGCTGTAGATAGGTTCATTGCACAACTGGCAAATGATGTAAGGCAGCTCGCAATGCTCAGCTATACGTACAAGCTCACGCTCGATCACCAACTTCCGCACACGCAACCACGCATCATCATAACCTCGCTGCTGTCGAGTCCCGGCTGTTGTGTTTCTCCATCCAGATCGTCTTATCACTGGCCCACAAACAGAACACACGCTATTGCGAACAATGCCACGACACCCTGCTTTGCTGCACAGTCGTGACGTTAACGTTGCCATGCCATCCTATGCAATCGAATCAATGCTTTTGTGAAAGTTCCTTGGATCTCTCTTCATCGAGTGCAGCGAGTTTTGCGGCATCGCTTTTATCCATCATGGATGTCGGCTTATGGTCTACAATCGCTCGAAGTTCGGCCTCGATCGCATCGACACGTTTCAAAATGCGATCCATCAGAATGGCTTCTTCCTTGAGCGTTGACGCCGTGCTTTTCAGATCATCGCGATTCTGGCGTATCGATTGGATAAGTTCATCATTGACCGGCTTGATAATGTTCTCGCCAGTCCATCCCGCAACCTTAATTACGCCAAATATCCCAGCAATGCAAATGACCGTTGGGATTCCAAGCTCTTTGATGAGTTTTATAACAACCGTCTCTTTTTCATTGGTTGCCGTCATTAATAGCCTCCTTGATCTGCGGTGCATATCCGGACCACTGGCCAATCAACTTACCTTTGCGATACAGAACCGTGTAGGGATACGCACGCGGCCAATATTTTACTGAAACGCCGTCGGGTATAGGCTGACTCGGATCAACGTAAGTGATGCTTGCCTTCATTCGCAACGACTGCAAAAGTTTTTTCATCTGCTCACACGGACCGCACCCGACCGTCGTGAACATGATGACGTCGTATTCGGGCGATTTTTCCTCGACTGCATTTGCTGCTTCGTTCACATCCGGAAACGTTTCAACAGCATCGACAAAAGCATCCGGCAATGCGTCCGGAAGTGCATCAAGGTATTCAGAGGAAGCAGCAGCAGATATTTTGTACGATTCAAGACACAGGAATCCTATGCTGGCAACTAATCCAAACAAAACGACAGCAAAATCAAAATGCACCCAAGATAATATCCGCATCATCACTCCTTCGCGTCCACGAGGCCAGCGGCGTCAACCGACCGGAATTCGACCTCTCGAATGAGAATGGCTCCATATCGACGCAGCTCGATTTTATCGACCGGGAAAAGGTGCCAATTCCTTGCGTCCGTGTACCACGAATTGACCATATGGACCGATGGCGTCCCGCTCATGTTGACCCCGACAACACACTCTGCGTGGACGTCGTGGCACGCGATTCCTGTGCATCCACAAAGGATCCCCGAAGCAAAGGCGTCGATCGTCGGCGAATCCCACGCCTCGACAATGCGAATCGTTCCGGATCCATCTGCCAGTGGGAAACCATCGGTCATTGCCATGCGCAACGCAACGTCCACCGCAACGCCACCGCGGCCACCTGACAACGTTCGCCAGGCCTTGAACCAGTCAAGCTTTGTTTTACTGCGACCGCGTGACGCCAGCAAAAACTCAATGGCGCCGGCCAGGCTGGCAAGGCAGCAGGCTGGATAACCATTTTGATACCGATTGGACCACTCATACGGTCGCATGTCCGAGGTCGTTTTCCACTGGCTGCGCGGAATCACCGGGCAATCATTGCTTGCCTCGGGAGACCATACGGGGACAGAACATGGCACTCCGTCTCGCTCCAGTAAAATTCCGCCAATTTCGGTAGTTCGCGGCAGCACTCCGCCCATGTGCATCTGGCCGTCGTCGCCTTGCACCGCGAATTCAGCGAACGAAAATTCCTGGCCTGGAATACTCATGGCGAACCTCCTGCTATCCGCTTGACGGCCGTTAACATACCATCTGGGGTGTCTGGCATCTTTTCGACTGTTGAAAACCCGTTTTTGTCCAGCGCCACAACGGCTGGCAGGCCAAAAGCTACCGCTTTTTGCGTGGCAACCGGCAATCTCCTGGACGACACATCCTTGTCCAATGCCAGCCATCGAACGCCGCGCCTTTCGGCCTCTTCTTTCCACGCCTTGCTGTTGATTACGTCCGCTTGAGACTGCCTGTTATCCGTTGATTCGTAAATGACGTAGAGAAACGCAACTTTGACCGGCTGCGGTTTCGGCTGCGGATTCGGGGATGGATCTGGCCCCGGCTGCGGCAGATTTCCGTTCGAGACGATGAAATCGATTGTTGCGACTTCACCGTTTCGAGAGTAAAAAACCGTCATGCGTCCGTCGAATCCGAAGACGGCCATACCCACGGTGTCTTTCCCGGCGGACGTGATTGGAATCGAGAATCTTGCCGACGGTCGCAGAACGACTTCGTCAGCCAATGCAGGCACGTAAAGGAGCAACAGTAGCCCGATGACAAAAAATTTTCGGATCACTTGCAAAAACTCCTTTGTGTTTTAGTTGAAAGATGAAAGTTGAAAGTTACAAGAATCTCAACTCTCAACTCTCAACTTTTGAATTGATCGCCTTGATGATCTGGATCACGGCGTTGGTGAGCAACACAGCCGAGATGATTCCAAACTCGGGGACATTGGAATCGCTCGCATCAGCAAGCTCGCATTCAACAAGACCGCGAATTTCCTCTTCATTGATTTCAATCGGTGGCAACCCGGCCGGTACAACTCCCTGATCCTTAGGTAGCGACGCGATCAGAAGATCCTTGAGCAGTCCCGTGATTCCGACGCGATCGCACCACGCGCCAACTGCAATCGGGTCGCCCCACGGCGGCAACGGAAGGCCTGCTTGTACGAATTTCACAATTGCCTGAAGCGGGAAAACGCTCGACAAAGCAATAACGGTTCGGATGATTTGCAACAGATTCATGCTTTACTCCTTTTGCGAGTTACGAGTTGAGAGCTACAAGAAATCTCTCGACCATTGACCGTGAATGCCGAGGCGAAAAGTGATGGCCGAAAGAAGCAGGCTCCATCAGAAATAGAAACGGCAATGCACATGATATATTTTCCTCAAGGTGCATTGCCGCTAGTAATTTCCCACAAAACGATAGTTTTGTCAACCAATAAAAAACCGCCCAGGCTACTTGATTGGCAATGCACCTTTTACGGTGCACAAGCAGCCAGAGGCGGAGAATTTTTGTTTCAAGCTGCGGCCGGAGGAAGAATCTCCATCAAGTAGGCGTTAAATGCGTCCTCGATGCCCTGACGAAGACTCCCGCTGACGCCGGAATTTTTTGCCCACCATTGGTTACCGCGATTCATGGCTTCTTGGAGTTGGCCAAGATTGAGAATGCCCGAGCTTTCAAGTGCCTCAATCTGCTTCTCGGTAAACCCGGCAGCGCTGACGTGGTTGTTTTTCCACGAATCGCCTATGGCAGCCGCCGATTCAGACTTGTCAAAAATCTTCTCCATCGGGCGATCGGCATACGCAATGGATTCAACAATTTTCGCGTTATGCCCTATGACGGCCTCTACTCCGTACCGTTCAATTTCCTCGTGAAACGCGGTAATCGGGTGACGCCCAAGACGCCACAAGAGACGATCTTTCGAGTCTATTTTTTGCTCGCCGTTCGCGTCTTTGGCTGGCTTGACGTGACAAAGCTCGTGGAATATCCGGTGCTCTTTTTCGATTGCATCAAGTGTTGGCCACTGCGATTCTGGAAGCTTGATAAACACGTCGGGCGTTTCTGCACCGGCATCTTCCGCGATATTTCGATCAAGCTCACTGGCCTTGCATACCTGCGCGCCAGTGGCAATACCGTCCACGTCAGCCTTCCAATCTTTTTGCCAAAATAGTTTGATCCTTGCAACTTTCAGATGGCTGAAATGAGCAACTTCGTCAATAAGCCGCTCCATGATGGCCCACGGTTCGGTAACTTTTCCAGCGTGCTTGCGTGGAATCGGGCGAATCTTGACAGGCGTTTTTTTCTCTTTCGGTTCTCTGCTCGAATCATTCTTTCGTTGTCCCATTGTCTGGACTCCTTGGGTAAAAAGTTAAAAGATGCTACTCGCATCGTGTTTCATTCGTGGAATTCTCTTTCATGTGCTCCTGCGCTTGCTCGGGCGTCGCTAGTTCAAATCGCGGATGTTTCGCGCCATCCGGTGTTTCAACAACCATTTTGTGAACACGCAAGAAACCGCCAAGAGTCCAGTCGCATCCGAACTTCTTTGGCGTGCGATCTCTCTCGAATCCTCCAGCACCGTTGAAACGGCCTACACACGAGAAGCCTAGATATTCAATGACATCACCAAAGTCTTTTCCTGCCCCTGCCTTGATTAGGTCGTGGCCAGACTGGATAGTTCCACATACAGGGCAGATCATGGCACAGTGCTCAATGGGAACGCCCTGAGATTTCAACTCGGCGTGGTACTGCTCAAGCGTGATTTCTTTCATTTTCACCTCTCCGAAATTGTTTCAATCGTCACATCCATCCAGCCAGGCTTATGAACGCCAGGTATCCGAATGACTCGCAAGTCATCGATCTGGTTGTCATCCAGGAAGGCTCCTGCATCCACAAGCGCGTCTTGCAACGGCTTGATTCGGTTGTCAAGGTCCGGCGGAGGACTGCTCCGGAACGCAACGGCAACCAGAAGCCTCAGTCGCCCCGTAAGCGGATCTGGCGGCCATCCGTTCCACTTGGAAAACCACAGCCGTTTGATGGATTCTTGATATTCCCGTCCTTCCACGGACGTAATCAGTCGTCCGCGAAAAACAACGCGGTAGTTATTCACGGATGGAGACAGCGGAAGCCGGACTGTCCATATCGCCGCATCGTGTCGCTCGAACAGACTACGCTGCGACTGCATTTCCGTTTCGGTTACTGGCGGCAACTCCTCAGCGAATCGACGACGCGCCCCAGCCCGCTTCGATCCGATGCGGCGATTTCCATTGGGATGTTGCGTCGCCTGTTTTTGGCGAACCACGAAATGGCTCATTGCTGAGGCCTCCTTGCGGCTTCTCGCATCATGTCCTTGAGTTTTGGCAAATTACGGGCTTCTTCGGGCGTTATCGGCACATCGTCGAATTCGTCCGACGTCGATGATCTCGCCGGGACCGCTGAAAGTTTTTCCGGAACCGGAACCGTCTTCAGAAGCCGACGCAGATCAACACCGTTGGCGGTTGCGATATCCATCAACGTTGTTTGAAAGTACGCCCACGGAGATTTTTTCACGTTCTTCCGGTTAGCCAAAAATGATGAAATGGAATCATCCAACCAATGCTGCGGAATTACACCTCGGTAAATCAGGGCATTGGTTCTGATCACCAGCGTTCTGTCTTGCGGCGATCGTGCGTGTTCTCGCAACCTTCGCACCGTCTCGTTGCAAGCATCCGTCACTAGCGACCAGTCGAATAGCGACCAGTCGAGATTTGCTTCCCCTGCGGCACTCGTGGCCATCGTTGCAGAAGAATCCTTCGCGTTCGTTTCGTTCGTCATGGCTCTCGTGGCCGAATTCGTCGAGCTGTCGTCGATCGGTCGCCGAATAGTCGTCGAATCCAAATTTGACGGACGGGCGGTCGCTACGTTCGTTCGTTCGTTATTTAATTCCAATTCCGTTTCCGTTTCCGTTTCCAAATACGTGGTCGAGGAGTCGCCGACTATTCCGCTACCAGTCGCCGACGAGTCGTCGACCAGTCGTCGAGTGTCACTACCTTTTCCGGGTATTCGTCCCGTTCTATCTGGGTATTTGTAGTTTGGCTTTTCAATCCTTTGGTGTTTGCTCCAACCGGTTACCTCCCAATAACTTATACCGTTAACTGCGTACTCATCTATGAGAGGAATGCCGTTTTCGTCCTTCGCGGATTTAAGTTCTCTGATGAGGCGATCGACGTCATCTGTAGTAAAATCATCCGCTGGGAAAACATCCATCTTTAGCCGCTTGAGTGATGCGACGTACCTCCCTCCGTCGTCGCACATTGTCCACAGGAGGATGAACAGTAGGCGAGCAGTCGTCGAGCAGTCGACGAATTGAGGCGACGTGCGAATCTCTGGTTTTATGGTTCTGATCCGTGCCATTATGCTATCCTTACTTCGGCATTCCAGCATTTGCGTCACTGCCGTCATTTTCGTCATTTCATCATCCAGTTGTGCGGCCGGAATCGAACCGGCTCTCCGCCCGTGACGCCCCAAAGCGGATTAACCAATGGATGGGCCCTGGGCGTTTGGCCGACAGGGCGCACGATCCCGCACAAACCTCCGGCCATTTATTGCGCAGGACAGGCCGTAATGTCCTGTTCCTTAAAATATCTGCACGCCGCATCTTTGAGTCGAATATCGCTCCCTGGGCCTCGCGTCCAGTGATTATGCATTAGCCAGCACTTGAAATACCAACTGCCAGGTCGTCCAGTTCGCCGGGAATGTGCGCAATCCTTGCACTGTTTCCCTTGCGGCCCAGTACCGACCGGCGCGGCGTGCGCGTTATCCTTACGCAACCTTGCCGGAACGTCATGGATTTCATCGCCGAATAGACTTTTCATTTCCTGACCGCCTTTCTCGAACAACGCTCCTTTCTCTCCATGCGCCTCGACGGGCTGCCGTACCCAATATCGCCATCGTCTTCGGCCTCGAATTCCCGGCTGCATTTCCGGCAATAAAATGCCTTCGTATTGGATCCGCTTGGGTGAACGCACGTTGATTTGTTGCACCAAGTACAGTTTGGGTATTCAAGCATTTGACGCACCTCCTGTCGCCATAGTTTCTCTTGGAACCCAAGGCTCAGCCCGAAGTTCTCCATCGTCAACCAATGCGGTCACGATGCACGCATTCTTTTCTGCGGCCATGCTGAAAAGTCGCTCCATCACGCTGGGCGGAAGATCCTGCGCCACACGTTGCGGCAGGTCGATGATGGCCAACTTCTCGGCTTCGGGCTCAACAGCACGGGCACGCTCCAGCTTTTCTTCGCACGCAATCATTGTGCGTTCGCCATCGGACAGCGCGTAGTAGGGCTTGACTCGGCCATCGGGCATGTGCCCCATGAGCACGCCAGAGGCCACGGAAAACCGTGTTGACGCCACGGCCTGACTTAGCACGTCATCAGTTGCTTTCCCAGCGATACGGAGATGAGCGGCTTTTTTGCGGTGCTCGGTCGCAGCGTGTTGATGCTCCTTGGCTTGGGCAATCCGTGCTTTTGCGGCACGAACCACGGCTGCTTGCTCCATAGCTGCATGCGCCGCGGCCATATCGTCGGCGGCCATGTCGATCAGTTCCTTGTCAATGGGCGGCGGCAATGTCAGGTTTAACGCAGCATTGGCGTCAGCAAGGGCCTTTTCGTGGGCCTGGGCTGCTGAAAGAACGTCTGCCGCGGCTTCATGGATTTGCTGCGCAGAAACATGCTGCATCTGTGCGTTCATTATGGCCTGATTGAGCTTTTCTCTTTCGGCAATGAGCCGATTGATTTCAGCGTCTTTTTCGTCAACCGCTTTTTTGGATTTCTCAACGCTGGCGGTTGCCTGCTCGACCGTCGGCCCAGTGTACTTGCCGGCCGATTTTGCAAGCGTCTCTTCCGCTTTCTTTCGGGCCTTTTCCGCATCCCGATAGCTGCGGTCCTTTTGCACCAGCGACGTGTGGTATTCAATCGCCGCCTTGTACGCTGCCTGAAGCGTCTTTGGATCGTCCTCGGCATTCAAGTCGAGCCCATCGGCTGCATTACGATCAGCAGCGGCCTTGCCTTCTTCACGCTCGGCTGCAGCTTCTTCGTCGCGGGCTTTGGATTCCAAAGCCTTCTTGATCCGCATGGCCATATCCACCAGGTCGGACGACTTGATGGCATCGGGCGCCACAATGGCGTCAAACGACTCTTTACCACCCAGCAGATCGTAAAACTTCGCATGTTCGGCCTGGGAGTCGCTCATGCGAAGCAGGCTTTTGATGCCGTATCGATTGCGGGCATCGGTTTCTTTGTGTGGCGGATCGATCAATTCGCCAAGCGAAAATTCTTCCTGCGCCACAACTTCCGATTCACCGTTGCGCGTGATTCGGCTGGCATTGACGCCAAGCAGCACGCCACAGACTTCGACCTCGCCGCGTTTGGTGCCTTCGCGTGGCGACACTCGGCCTTTCTCGTGGGAACCAAGACCCAGGGCGATGGCTTCCAGGACAATCGATTTGCCCTTCCCACAGTAGCCCTTGACGATTGTTCCGCCTGGCTGGACGGGAATAACGAGGTTGTCCACGGGCCCGCAATTGGTGATTGTGATGCTGTTGCTGTTTTTGTTGCTGGTAATCATGGTGTACCTCCGATCTTTTTCATGGCGTCAGCCACAGCCGCATTGAGAGTTTTCATGCTTGCCGCATGGAAATTAACCACTCCGTCAGCCACATAACGAACCTTGATATCTCCCAACGCCTTTTTGTCATTTCGCTCAACCGCTTGGCCAATTTGCTCCAGGTAATCGCGCACAGCAATATCTCGCTCCATGTCGGCGTCATATTCTTTGCCAGCACGACCATCGGGCGACTCCAAGCCAACTTCGATGTTCGCGCCGGCGTCTTCCTGCGGTTCGTCGTCATCGTCTCCTGGCTCGCGTTGCCGAGGCGCCTCGGCTTGTTGAATCTCTTCGGCAGTTGGAGGATTGAATGGCGGCTCAATCTCTTCAATAATGGGAGCAACATACTCCTTTTTCACGACCTGCGTTGTCTTGCTGGGGATAACGTCGATCGTCGCGCAATCAGCGCTATTGTCCTGTTCGATAGCTTTATTGAATTGCAATAGTTCGGCTGTTTGCGGCATCCATTTCGCCAGCTCCTTGATGGCCGACTTGCACCACATCGCCTCTGGGTGCTTTCGCCAGATGCTATCTTCACCGCTCGCGGACTTACTGCTGGCCATATGGCGTTTGATGTCGCGAGAGTTCAGGACAACGAATTTCTCTCCCCCGTTTTGGAGACGAACCATTGCCCATGCGTGCGTCAGGTTTCCTGGATCGTCGCAGTCAGATGGCTTGTGATACAGTCGCGAGTTTGACCCCAGCTCATACTCAAAATCATCCATTTCGTAGACAGCCTTTGCATCGATCGACCTGACAACGCCCGATCGGTACGCCAGTTGGATGAGTCCCTTGTAGTCTGGAATAAGCTGACATTGGTATCCTTTTTTTGAGTTAAACGGAACAAGGTGGGCATCTCTTCCATTGATCTCAAGGCCAAGCTGAGATGCCGTAAGAAGGGAAAGCCAAATGCTGTTAAAATCGCATTTCAAAAGAAGCGGCGTCCTGGCAGCGGCAGTCAGGACCATTCGGATCATTCTTTCCGGACTCATGTGTTTCGGCAGAGCCATAGCCAGCTTCTTTTTCATCACATCCGACTCAAGGTATGCGGCCAGTTTCTGGCCTTCGGTCGGTTGCTGTTGCAAAGCGCCGCCGGAACGGTTCGCGATAGCGTTCGTGGTGCTCATTAGACGTAGCTCCCTTCTCCAAAAGCTTCAAAGATTTCAAACGGTTGAACGGATTGCGGGCCTTCGTCCCAGGCCCATTTGGGTAGATCGAATTCACGGATAGTACCAAATCCTGTCGCGTGCCAGTCGCCGGAATCCTGGCGGCTACGCAGATCATCAAGCGCAAGGTTGTTGCGGCGACGGCCAAGCCCTACATCGTTTGGATTGATACGCCACAAGTAGGCGTCAAATGGCGGGTTGTTTTTGGCGAACAAGAACACAAATTCCCGCACGGGCTCGCTGTAGGCACGCTCCACAGCATCCCAGTAGAAAGCGGCCTGGCGGTAGTACAGCATCGCAGCCACCTGCTTCTCAACCCAACGCTTGTCATTTCCGGACGAGAATTTCAGGTCAAGGATACTGATTCCATCCACGAATCGGCAAACCCGGTCAACACGCCCACGACATTTCAATCCAGTGGTTTCGTCATCCCAAAAGAGCGACACTTCGGGATCGCCGTCGGTGTCCAGATAGGCTGCAATCTCGGGATCTTTTCGGCAGCGATTGACAGCGTAGGTCAGCGTGTCGTTCTCGGCCTCGGTCACGTAATCTGGCCATGCCTTTTTGAAAGCCTTGGCGGCCGCGGTAGTCATCGCGCCATTGGAGGCGAGAATATCGGCTGGAACAACCGGCGGATTGATCCCTTCAAGCAGCATCGCGTGAAATGCCGTCCCGAGTTCCATGCCGCGAGTC
>Ga0209628_10004197_pt1 | contig 10344 bp, 9 predicted proteins | sample TergutCu122P4_FD_187285 | JGI IMG/M metagenome (GOLD analysis project Ga0209628, IMG submission 187285) | Cubitermes ugandensis P4 segment gut microbial communities from Kakamega Forest, Kenya - Cu122 P4 (SPAdes) (version 2) | ecosystem: Host-associated > Arthropoda: Insects > Digestive system >... | reverse complement strand
TGGGGATGGAACGCTGAGGACATCTTGGCTGATGGCCTGCATGACTGTGGAGAGGGTCATTTCAGATGAAAACTTGCGTGATAGGAAGCGGGCCATACTCCGTCTTTAATTTCACCCAGGCACTGAGTAAATCACGGAAAACTTCAGTGTGGTAGCAAATTAGTGTTCAACACTATCCTTGTGTCAAACTGCCATCCTTGTTACAGCAGCTTTGATTGGTCTGCTGGCCATTGGCATCTCTTGTTCATTAAGAGTGGCTTTATTAGTGCTTCAAAAAAAGCCCTTGATAGGCATGTCTTCCACGTTGCTGAGCCAACGAGGGTCCTGCTTCAGATAGAGCATGCAGTTAATGCTTTACATGGTCAAGGAAATGTGGCACTCCTAATATTCGTAAATTTTGCAATTGCTAATGTACTAATCTCAAACAACTAATAAAGACAGTGTGATTTCTTGTCAGTATGTATATTTTTGTCCAATAAATTAACAATATTGTAAAATACTGTATGGCAACGATACATAATTTTTTTCTGCTCGCGGAACCCTTTTGGCTTCGAAAAATAACCACGGATTCCCATATCGTTGCTCACGTAAACATGGATGTCCGGGTGATAGGTATCCCGATTTAAAAATGTATTTCTCCAAATTGATTTTAGATAACTATGAATACATGCCAGTTGCATACGTAACAATGCGTTGCACGATTTGGCCTTAATTAAAATGACTGTCGGTCGCTTGGTGGGTACAGGAAGTTTCTTAATTAGATATTACAACGGTCACGCGAAATAAACATATCACCAATTAAAGAAGATCCCCGATTATTTTTAACAAAACACAATTCCTTAATTAAAAAATAAGTAAACTTCAAAGTAGCTAATTACACAAATGTATCCATGGATCGCCTGGAATTTGGTTGCGGATCCCTTGGGAATCACTGCTGTAGGGGTCCTACTTTTTTTCTGTCCAATGGTGTCAAAACTGGCAACACAAAAAATAAGGGTTGTCAAACAGTCCAAGAATCTTGATTGCTTGAGCCTGAAGATGGTGGCACAACAATCCTCCGAAACGCCACTTCTTGTTTTTCAGTCGTTAAAGTGAACAGTTAATAGGATTTGACTTTTCATTAGCACCACTGTGAGAACCTCAAAACCCACAAACTAAGAGCAGAATAAATTTAGGGGGTGCCTGTTACCATTCAGTTGAGAAAAATCTGTCTTCCTGTTTGCAGTCTAGATAAATAAAGATTAACACATACATACAGAACTGTCATTTTGCTCATGCTTTGTACCGTGTGAAACTTCTGTGTCGCGTTATGGGAAAGACCTAAGTGCTTAGGAAGAAATTTAGACCTAGTGTGTGTGGGAGTGTGTAACAGGAGGCTTGAGAAAGTTGCATAATGGATAGCTTCATACTCCTTTAGATACTATTCACGTGACCAAATCAGACAGGATAAAATAAGCAGGGCATGTTGAAGAGAAATGCATTCAATGTGACAGTGGAGAAACGCAAATGATGCAACGTGGAAATCCTAGGTGCAGATGGGAGGATAACATTAAATCTGATCTTACAGCTACAAGATGGAATGTCATGAAGTGGATTAATCTGAGACAGAATAGCAACAAATAGCATGTTCCTCCAACCATAATAATGAAGCTCGAGGTGCTACAAAATGTGGGCAACTTGAATGAAGAACTGTTACCTTCTCACAAGGAATCTGCTGCACGGAGTCTATAATGTGAAAAAGCGTACTTGGCAATTACATCATTACTAGCCTTCAAACATAAATGTTTTACATAAAAAGGGTCTACTATTTATTAATTTTGGACACGCGGTAGCGCAGTTGGTTGAGGCACTTCGCTACAAGCCGGAAGGTCGCGGGTTCGACTCCCGATTGTGTCATTGAAATTTCCCACCGACATAATCCTTCCAGCCGCACTATGGCCCTTGGGTTCGACTCAGCCTGTAACAGAAACGAGTACCAGGTATATATCCTGGGGGGTTAACGCGGCCGGTGTGTAAGGATGACCGTACCACTTTCATGTTCCAACTGTCTTGAAATTTGGAAGTCTCAAACTCCTGGAACCCTCAGGGCATGTTCAGGCCTGTATAGGGATTGTTTTACCTTTAACTTATTATTAATTTACATTCAGACAAAATCATTACTTTTCTGAACACCACAAAGACTCATAAGAATAAGTTCATATATATATGGAAAAGAGTTCAGTGCAAGGAATAACTACCGCACGGTAATGCTGCTTGTACTTAACGAAGGACCAACAACATGAATATTCTGAAATAAATACTTCTGGCGACTTTGTGAAACAACTGGCAATTTATGTTAAGATCTGAGATGTCTAAATTACACTTATTCCAAATTCATCAGTCCTAATTGAGCTCTGATCAGCACTCCAAAATTTTGGGGGCATTACTTCAATTTCAGCAGTTCTGACTCTATCCTCAATAATACAAGTATATATGGAATGAAGTTTTTATGTTTTTGCAGCACTGCAGCTGAGGAATCCAACTGGGAGTCACCTGTGGAGCCCTTTCTTATCATGAAATGATACATCGTAATTTTCATATTCATTTTGCATGATGGTTCTTCAAAAAAAATGTGAATGACTTAAATTTTTGTCAACAATACCTAATAACCTAAGCCACCAACAATGTTTCCAGAAATTACCCACATCCCTTCTTCTGAATAAGAATAAAATGTTTCCTTTATCTTCCTTCCTATCGCCTCTGATTTACCGAGATTTTCATTGTCCTTGTTTTCTTTTCCATTCTTCTATGCTTCTTTCTTTTGATGTTCTCATTGCTTTCTCAGACCTTTTTTCACACTATACAGCCACCATTACTGTGAGATAAAACTACCTGGTACAAGTTTCTAGGCACTTTTGCAAAATTACAAAAAGCGACTACTAGCTTTGTCATGCCTGTCCATCTGTCTGTGCGTCTGCATGGAACAACTCGGCTCCTACCGGATAGATTTTCATGAAAGCTGGTATTAGTACTTTTTGAAAACTTGTCAAAAAAAATTCAAGTTTCATTAAAATCTGACATGAATAAGGGATACTTAACGTGAAGACCCATGTTATTTTGTTGAATTCTTCTTAGCATGAGAAATGTTCCAGTCAACATGCAGAGAAAATCAGAACACACATTTTACATTCAATAACCCTTTTCCAAAATATGATAGGGCTGGACCAGCCACAGACAACAGTGTAACAAGGCACATTTGCTTTGCATGCTGAATAACTAAAGATACAAACACACATTCAGAATATTTAATACTCATTACTTTACCATGGCAACAATGGTTACACAAACACAGAGTTGCAGTTCAGACGTGACCGAGTGCAGATGAGTTGGAAGCACAGTGAAATGGAAGTGGACGCAGTGGTGTACAGAGCCAGAATTTATCTCTTCTGTACAAGAGAGTGCAAGTTGTCAGTGAACAGTTTGACATAAATATACTGAGAACTGTGCACATGTGGTTTTTTGGAATATTAAATGCTCTTACGTTGATGATTGGAGGAGTAGAATTGAATTGGGGGCCACAAATGGAAGAAAAGCCAATTGACTTCATGGTGGAACAAACAGAATAGATGAAAGGTATACATGAGTGGTTAGAAGAGAACAAATCCAGTTTGGATGCAATGAGCGTTAAAATGGATCCAATGGATGATACAACAAAAATATTAATTTAGGAACAAGAAAGGATTAAAAGACAGATGAACTTGTGGGAGACAAAGCTGAGGAAGATGGAGGAAGAACATAACTTCAGGTACAAGGGTGTATCCAAAAGTTCCAGGACAGTACTTGTAAAAAGAAGTTTGCTTACCTTGGATGTTAAATTCCTCCATCACTTTCAAAGTACTCCCCTTTTGCACGAATACAGTGGTCCCAGCGTTTCTGCCATGCTTGGAAGCATCCCTGGAAGTCCCTTTTTGGAACTGTGTCAAGTACCCACTGCGATTCCTCTTGAATCTCTTCAGTGGTGTCGAATCTTCGACCCTTCATCCGAAGCTTCAGCTTGGGGAAGAGGAAAAAGTCACAGGGGGCCAGATCAGGTGAGTATGGGGGATGGGGGACCACTGTCATGTTGTTCTTGGCAAAAAAATGCGAAACTTTAAAGGACCTGTGAGCCGGAGCATTGTTGTGGTGGATAATTAGGTTCTGGTTTTGCCATTTCTGTGGCCTCTTGCACCACACATTTTCACGTAACCTTCTTAGAACTTCACACTAAAAGTCTGCATTGACCGTCATTCCAGGTGGGACAAATTCCCAGTGTACGATCCCCTCTTGGTTAAAGAAACAAATGAGCATCGCCTTCAATTTGCTTTTTTGTATACATGCTTTTTTGGGTCTTGGAGACCTAGGACTCTTCCATTGCGAAGACTGCAGTTTTTTCTCTGGGTCATAAGCATAAACGATGCTTTCATCGCCTGTGATGACGTTCAAGAGGAGTGTGGGATCGTTTATCACAGTTTCCTTCAGTTCCTGACAGATCGCTACTCGACTGTCTTCCTGATCCTGGGTCAACACTCTCGACACAAACTTCGCTGCAATCCGATGCATGTTCGGCTGTTCTGTGAGAATTCGCTGACAAGATCCATAACCAATTCCAACCTCTTCACAGAGATCATGTATGGTATGACGACGATCCTGGTTGACAGCCGCCTGTACCTGTGCCACTTTTGAGGGGGTTGTTGCTGTGCTTGGCCCACCTGATCGATCATCATTAGCAGTCAAAGTTCTGCCATTCTTGAAATGTCCAAACCACTCAAAAGTTCGGCTATGGCTCATGCACGAATCACCAAAAGCCTGTTTCAACATTTCAAAAGTTTCACTTCCCATTTTACCCAATCTCACACAGAACTTGATGCACGCCCTTTGTTCGTCAACTTCCGCCATACCGCCAATATCAGAAAATCGCAGATGGCTGATGCAATACACACATAAAGACACGTGCAACAATCAAATGCTTCCACATCCAACCATGCCACTTGGCACACTCACTCACAAGACACCACCGCAACACACCCTAGCGGGAAACTCGTGAACTACAAGCGACTTGCTTGTTATGAGCATTGTCCTGGGACTTTTGGATACACCTTCGTATTTACGAATTATAATTCATATTTGCCCAACCCTCATAATACACACTATGCCCCACCTAAGGAGCCTCCACTTTGCCATAGTAGTGGGGCTTGAGAGGTCAGAGGATCCTAAGAGTTATGCTGGCGATAGCTTGCTACTGGTAGGGTCTCCCTTGCCGGACAGGTCGAAGGTGATGGCCCAGACTAAGAGAGGCACCCTGGTCCTCCAGGTTGGGGGTTGGGTGGCAGGCTGACAACCTGCCCCTGTAAAAAACATTGGTTATGAAAACCCAAAGAATGAGCCTAGGAAGGAACGGAGATGACCCTGGCAATATTTGAGGATTAGAACCTGGAATGTCTTATCATTATATAGACCCGGAGCAAGTAATATTCTAAAACAGGAATTGGAGAAGGTACAGATGGACCTGGTAGCACTGCTGGAGATAAGATAGTTGGGAAATGGTACCCTGGAAAAGAAGAACTGTGCAATATTCTATAGTTGTAATCCTGTGAGGCACGTATTAGGCGTTGGTTTTTATTTTAGTTCAAGATTTTTACCAAATATTCTGCGATTCGAGCCTGTCAATGACAGACTCTGCTGGATCAGAGTCCGCGGAAAATTCAGAAATTATAGCATAATTAATGTATGTGCCGCAACAGAAGATAAAGATGATGAAGAAAAGAATAAATTCTATCTGGAACTTGAAACCATCTACAGTCGATGCCCCAAGCATGATATTAAAGTGTTATTTGAGGACTTTAATGCAAAAGTGGGTAGAGAAGAAAATAATCATCCCTATACAGGGAGAAATGGACTGCATGAGGAATCTAATGAAAATGGGTATAAACTGGTACAGTTTGTTGCCACAACAGATATGATTATTGGGGGAACTATTTTCACCCATAAGAATACACACAAAACGACCTGGAGGTCGCCGGATGGAACAACTATGAACCAAATTGATCGTGTTCTGATTAAAAAAAAACATTCCTCTAATTTGAGGGATGTAAGGGGTAAGCAAGGTGTCAACATCGACTCAGATCACCATTTGGTAATGGCTAAGGTTCAAGCTAGAATATCAATGACTAAAACACATAGCGGGCCAAAGGTTAAAAAATACAATGTGTAGTCTTTGGAAAACAAAGAGGTTAAACAGGCCCTCAGAAATAAGATTATCGAGTTAAATGAGAGCACATCTGCTGTTGAAGAGAGTCCGAAAGCAATAGAAAAGCAATGGTCTACGTGTGAAAAGATAATGAAGGAGGCAGCTGAATCTGTCATAGGGATGCGAGGACCCTCACAAAGGAATGACTGGTTTGATGACGAGTGTGCTGAAGCAACCTCTCTGAAGAATAAGGCATACAAAAATATGATAGCCAAGAAGAATACAAGACGGGCAAGGGATGAATATCAAAGAAAGAGATATGAAGAAAAGAAAATACATAGGAGAAAGAAGAGGGAAGCATGGAAGAGATTTATGGAGGATATAGAGGAAGTAGACAAAAAGAAACTAGGAAGTTTTATAGGAAAGTGAATGTTATTAGAAAAGGCTATAAACCAAGAATAGGGACATGTAAGGATAAGATGGGAAATCTGGTAATGGGAGAAAGGAAGGTTTTACAGAGATGGGCAGAACATTTTGATGAATTACTGAATGGGCATGGAGACGAAGAAAGAAGCAAAGGTGATGGCAAAAGTGAACCTGAAAACATGGATGAATGTCTGGGTAAAGAAGAAGAAAATGGAACAGATAAAAGCTTGGAAACAACAGACTTACCTACAAAGGAGGAAGTGAAAGCTTTAGTTGATAATTTAAAGAAAACAAGGCGCCAGGCCCAGATGGAATACCCAGTGAAATATTAAAGGAGGGATATAAATGTATGGAACACAGAATTTATGAGCTAATAGTTCAAATTTGGAATGAAGAAAGGATTCCAACAAGCTGGACAGAAGCTTTAATCTGCCCCATACATAAGAAAGGTGATGTCCAAAATTGTGAGAATTCCAGAGGAATTTCACTTGTTAATACTGCATACAAGGTACTATCAATTGTGCTATATGGAAGATTAAAGCCACATGCAAACAAAATAATAGGACAATATCAATGCGGATTCAGAGAAGGAGTATCAACAATTGATCAAATACATACATTAAGGCAGATTTTAGAAAAAACATTGGAATTTCAAATAGAAACCCATTATCTGTTTATAGACTTCAAAACAGCATATGACAAGGTCAATAGGAACCAGCTCTACAAGGCAATGTTGGAACTAGGCATACCACCGAAATTAGTGAGACTAACCCAAGCCATGATGGAGGGTACCACTGCCAAAGTTAAAATACAAAACGAGCTATTGGAAAGCTTCCACATACGGAATGGGCTGAGGCAGGGTGATGCACTAGCATGCATCTTATTTAACATAACACTGGAAAAGACAATACACAAAGCAAACATAAGTCAGCGTGGTAATATATTCTACAAATCAGTGCAGATACTAGCATATGCAAATGATATTGATATCATCAGTAGATCTCTAAAATCTCTGCAAGAGGTTACAATTGCATTGGATAGAGCTGCAAGAATGATGGGATGAGAAATCAATCAAGCTAAAACCAAGTACATGATATGTGGTGGTAAGAAGAAAAATGCTGAGAATTTTTTTAACGTGAAACATATGACCTTTGAAGGAGTCAATAGTTTTAAGTACCTGGGGACACTTATCACAACTTGAAATGATACTTCTGCTGAAATTAATAATAGAATCACGTTAGCCAGTAGAAGCTACTTTGGGATGATGAATATGCTTAAAGCCAAAAATATAAATAGGAAACATAAGGTAACTATGTACAAAACATTAATAAAACCAGTTCTGATGTATGGGGCAGAAACCTGGGTCCTGCGCAAGGAGGATGAGTTACGTCTTGGAGTTTATGAGAGGAAAATATTAAGGAGAATCTACAGGCCCATATGTGAAGAGGCAATATGGAGATCAAGATACAACAAAGAACTATATAGTTTGTATGATGAGACTGATCTGGTTACAACAATTAAGATAACCAGGCCAAGATGGGCAGGACATGTAATGCGAATGCAAGATAATCTTCCATGCAAGAAAATTACCTTGGATAAGCCTGAGGGCAGAAGACAAGCAGGAAGGCCAAACCTGAGATGGATTGATGGAGTGACGAAGGATGCAGAGAAGTTGGGAGTCAGGAAGTGGAGGGCCAGGGCCAGAGATAGAGATGATTGGAAGCGGCTTCTTAAGTCGGCCAAGACCCTGCATGGGTTGTAGCACCTGGGAATGAGTGAGTGAATACATACTACGAGTAAAGGCAGGTTATTGGATACAATAAAGAGATTTTACATTTACAATGAAACACGTAGGAATAACCAGATAAACAACAAATGTACCACCAAACCGAACGTAGTGTTTGAAACAATAATTCTAGAAGACACCAACAGAGCGCACATAAGCTCAAAACAACAAATTCTTCCACACACACACACTACAGTCTTGAGTTCTGAGTACACGCTGACACACACAAGTTTAATGTCCGGCTGAATATATTGTAAGTAATCACAAAAACGTATTAATAATCTTTAACCTTTACTCTAATATACTCTCTACATATAAGTTAAAATATCCTTTACCATTACAGAACCAATACAGTATACACAACGGATAATCCATTTATATACGAGCACACATACACCACAACCAACCAGTGCTCTCATACGAGAACCCGTATGGGGCATCAGGATCTACTATATTTCAAAATCCAGTGCTGACAATCAGAAGACGTGTGTGTACAACCCGTATATCGATCCTTCATTGGAAGTAAACAGAAGGTAACGAACTTGAGATAGACAACCTTCATACTAGCGTGTGTAAACACTCATGAACTTGACCCTTCATAAAATTCAAATACGTGGTCAGACAATACAGTTCGCGAACTCGCCACCGTGTGCTTGGCGTAGCAACACTGGACAAAAGCCTTACTATGGTTTGATGACGATGACATATCAGTGTTTCACAGCTGTGTTGTTGTTCATCTATGGCAGTATCTTTCTGAGTGGCATCTATTACCATCTGTGTGTGTTTCGGTGTGCCACCGTGAGAATGTCAGAGCTTGAATTAGAGCAACGAACGAACATTAAATTTCTTGTTAAACTTGGAAAGAGTGGAAACGAAATCAGATGTTAGTGCAAGTTTACAGGGATAATGCTATGAAGAAAACAGCAGTTTACAAGTGGGTGAAGCGTTTTTCTGAGGGAAGAGAAAGTGTCACTGATGAAGAGAGATCACAACGGCCAGCAACAAGCAGAACTGAAGAAAACATTGTAAAAGTTCAACAAATTGTGCGTGAAAATCGTCGGCTGACTGTTAGGAGCACGGCATAGCAAGTGAACATCGACAGAGATACAGTTAGGAAAATCTTAACTGAAGATCTTGACACAAGGAAGGTGTGTGCAAAATTGGTCCCAAAGGAGCTCACCGAAGAACAAAAGCAAAGAAGAGTCACAATTTTCCAAGACCTTTTGGAGAGGCAAGATGACATTTTGGGCTGTGTCATCACAGGTGATGAAACATGGGTCTACAAATACGACCCTGAAATGAAGCGGCAAAGTGCACAATGGAAGACTGCCAATTCCCCACAACCAAAAAAGTTCCGTCAGTCCAAATCAAGAGTCAAAACAATGTTGCTGACTTTTTTTGATATTAAATGGATTGTTCATTATGAATTTGTACCAACTGGACAAACAGTCAACCAAGTTTACTATTTTGAAGTACTGGAAAGGCTGCGTGAAAAAGTTAGACAGAAACGACCTGAACTTTTTGCCAACAACTCATGCAACTTGCACCACAACAATGCACCTGCTCATACGGCACTGTCTGTGAAGGAGTTTTTAGCTAGTAAACAAATAACTGTGTTGGAACACCCTGCCTATTCACCGGATCTAGCCCCCAATGATATTTTTCTGTTCCTGAAGATAAAGGAAATATTGAAAAGAAGGCATTTTAATGACACGACATCAGGAATAATACAACGGAAGCTCTGAAGGCCATTTCACAAAACCACTTCCAAAATTGTTTTGAAGGATGGACAAGGCGCTGGCATCAGTGCATAGCTTCACAAGGGGAGTACTGTGAAGGCAACCATGGTGGTATTCAGCAATGAGGTATGTAGCATGTTTACTGCGATGAGTTCGCAAACTTTATTGTCAGAGCATGTAGACTCTGA
>Ga0209628_10004195_pt1 | contig 10345 bp, 9 predicted proteins | sample TergutCu122P4_FD_187285 | JGI IMG/M metagenome (GOLD analysis project Ga0209628, IMG submission 187285) | Cubitermes ugandensis P4 segment gut microbial communities from Kakamega Forest, Kenya - Cu122 P4 (SPAdes) (version 2) | ecosystem: Host-associated > Arthropoda: Insects > Digestive system >... | reverse complement strand
ATTCTAAAACTACCGCCGGTTCGCAATTGTTTCACATTAACAATGACAAATAAATTGGTTGTCATCATAAATAGTCTAAAGTACCAAAAATTGAGAAAATTTTACTATATGAAATGAAATTTCTTGTGCCAAATTACAGCTGCCTCCAGAACCCCTGACTAAGGGGCTACCGCCCCCAGATCCCCGTCCTCTCTGTCCTCTGTCCTCAACTGAATTTGTTGAACCCCCTCCGAAAAAAATTCCTGGGTACGCCACTGGTCCCATCTTCTCAAGCAGACCACTTAAGATAACATCCCAGAAGAACAAAACCTAGTGGAGGCAGTACGATTCTCTGAAACAATGATTACTGTCGATCAGACCACATTGTGTCTTAGCAGTGACCACATTCTGAATGTTTACTGCCGTGAAAACCTAAAATAAAGGACCTAAGTAAAATTGACTAAAGTTGTATATTTCATGTTTGGAAAATGGATTTACAAGTACTGCATTATGTTTTTCATCAACACAATATTTAATGTCACACTCACGAGCTGTAATCCGTGGCCACCCCCATACAGCTGTCTTGGCGTACTGCAGACGCGATACTATGTATCATTTTAAAGCGAAATATCCCTTTTTCACGATGTAACGCAATGATTGGACGTAATTATATACACGAGGAAACATAAATCCAAATATTCTTGCAGTTATAGTGGCTTGGGCTTGCAGGTTTTCACAGTTGGGTTGAGTATAAATTCTGGTTGTATGTTTGGTTTTTACACCATGTATTGCATTGAGTAGGTTCCGACGCACCATCATTTTTCTTCTGAACCAAAGACACCCTGAAGATGGAGGCCGGGTGTTCCTTCGATATGTTGGAACACATCAAACACTCCACACGGTGTAAAAACCCCAGTGACAAATGCCATTTCGATTTATTTCCCGAACTTGTTTTTGAATTCCGTATGGAACACTGTTGTCATGGCAACAGCCACAGATGACAACTGACGATTATGATAATGAAACATGGCGATTTAAAACGGCGTCAAAATCGTAGTTTTGTGTATGGCATTAAGGACCAAGAAGTATGCAGTTAAAGACTTCTCGTTATTGTGTTATGTTGGTGGTGCAGTTCGGTCTTTTAATTATTGATATTTCAGTGAACTGTTTTTCTGATTTCGCTCGTAATACGAGTGTAGTTGTCTTATTACTTTTCATGTAAGTGTATTACTTTGTTTACTAACAGTCATAGAACGCACTGTAGTACTTGAGTACGTGGTATTGTGTTAAAGTAAAACTGAAGAGGTACCTTAGTGCATGTTAGGTAAGGAATGAATGTGTTCGTCTTTGAATCCTTGCTGAACATTTACATGGTAATAATGACATCCGACGAACGCAAAGAGCAAATACTGTACACAAAAAGCATTCCCAGCGGGGAGTGAGAGTTAATATTCTGGTAAAATAATAATTCATACTTGTAATTTTAGGAGATTAAATATTCTAGGTTTTAATGAAATGAAATATTATTATCCATGGTAGGAGCCCATTTTAATTTTTTATAAAAGTACTTATAAGAATTATGCCACATGTCATGTGTGGAGTTGTACTACATGCAACAGTCATACTGCGTCTTTCTTAGACTTATTGTACACTTACACCAAAAACAAAGTGTACTTGTAGATGCATGGCCATGCAAGATTTTTTCCATTCTTTTGTGCTGATGGTATAATTTGCTAAACCCCCACCGCTGATCGACGGAATGTGTGGAGTGACATAGCCATGTGTTATTAAGTAACTGTGTGTAACTGCAGTTACACCCTGGCAGGGTATTATAAAACACACACACACACACAAATGCAAATGGCACCAAGTGACATAACAAGAATGTATCATGAAATGTGAGACTGAAGTAATACGTGACCTGGGTGAGTGGCCCATGAACAAGAAAAGCTGAGACGAAGACAGTGTGACAACAGTAAAAAACAGTAACTTTCTGTTTTCCTTTTTTTTTTTACAGAATTCAAGATGTTTGCTTAATATTTGCATTGATTTCACTAGTCCTCAGTTTTTTTTCTACATATGCCTTCCAAGTAAGTACTGTAGTAATTTGCATTATCTCCTCATAAGAGACTGTGAATGTTTGTATTTTATTGTAAGTGGTATATTATTTTAGGCCGGTCTGATTGAACTGCTGTATGACCGGTTCCGAGTTACAGTTATCATCAGCACGGTATACCTCATCTTCACTATTGCCTTACACAGCTGGTCTCTTAGTGAAAGATGGGGACACCCCCTGGAACACATATGGCCAGATGGTCTGATCTGGCTCTGCGTTATCCAGAGACTTTGTGAGTGGCACTTATCATATATGGAAAAATGAAGCTGAAGTTATGTGATTCAGTTCATATAATCATGACTGTCTTTCACTTACAGTGGCTGTGTTGTATTATTATCACTACAAACGCTCAGTGCTGCGAATTAGTGACCCTCGTTTCTATCAGGACTTCAACTGGGTGAATCATCAGCATGATGGGTCATGAGATCCAAATTTAAGGTACACATACACACACATATGTATATATGTGTGTGTGTATAGATTGGTTTGGATTATTAGTCACCAAGAACCTGGTTTCCTTCCTTGTGTTAGTGCTTGGAACAGAGAATTCATGAATTCTTATTTGAGTGAAGAGGTTTTGTAGAAAATTTGCAGAAGCATTTGTATGTGACCATCATATTGACCAGAACTGTTAAGTGTTGCACAGTGCATCATTGTGCAACACAGAGAACATTTCATACAGTTCCTGTGACTTGTTATGCTTTCTTTACTTTTACTAAGGAAGGATTACCACAGCAGTGACAATAACTACTTGCAATTTCTATTTGCCAGATGGGAGATAAAACTCAATGCAGTAATATGAGTTTGTGGAATGTGTCTTTTTGTATCATCATCATTCAAAATTTATTCACTATTCTTGTTGCACATCAAACTTCTTTGCCATGATCATTTCTTTGTAATTTACTATTCATAGTATCTTGTATTCACAGACCATACTTTAAAACCAATGGAATGCCAAGAGGACTGTGAAGGTCATCAAATATGAATCTATAGGGCAAATTATGTACAGCTGGGGTGTCCAACTTGTGGCCCACCAGGTTGTTTTGCAGGATGTGGCCACATTTATAAATTATACATATGTACTATACAAAGTAGGTGGTTAGCATACCATATACTGTGATTTTTACATGCAACTCACAAACAAGTTCACAATAATGGTTGCGGCCCTCTGCCAAAGAAGCCTGAACACCCTAGCTGTACAGCATCACACAAGTTGGCACAAATATCTTACTGATTCACTGTTTTAAATAAAGCTCTATTTTTATATACAGCACTGTATAAAACTTGCATAATTATATAACATTACACAATCTTCAAAATCACCATCTTCTGGTAACATAATAAGGTATTGTGAAAACAATCCATAATGTGCACTATGTTCTTGTTATATGATTATTATGTGGGATGTAGTTGTTCGAGCCTCTCTGTCTAATGATCTTTAGAGATAAAGGTTTGTAAGAGGCTTATTTAAGAATGTTGATGTGACAAAATGTTGGGTGTCCACAACTTGCCAAATCAGCAACAGCTCCAAGAACAATGCAGTGTTGTAGAATTTGTACCTTTGTGTTGCCATCTGGTGATATGAAGACTGACAAGATATTATTGTCAGTCTGAACATTATGCACTAATAAAAGTACTCTAGGTCTGTCACCATAAATGTACAGAATTTACATCCCACATATGGAAATACATTTTCACATTTGGCATTTAAACATGAATTACTGGTTTTTGTTTAATAACTACTTAATGTATTTTGTTTGGAAATAACATTCACTGATCTGAGTTCTGTTTAATACTATTAGCAATATTTAGCAATAAGATTTGGTTTTTAAATCAGTGTTACAGATTGCTTTCTGTTTTCTGGTCCTGATTAAATTAAATTACCCACGACTGCATGTAAGTGGATCTGTTTAAATACTGCTAACAGTACAGACTGTGAAGGTTTTGCCCCATCATTATTCACCATGTCCATAAGGGTGGGCTATTTCATGTTCCAATGCTGTTCTCTCTTCCCCTGTACTACACTTCTTTTATATGCGTCACCTTTCCTGCTGTATTTGGTTTTATATCTTAGTTCTTCGTCACTTATTCACCATTATGTTTGTATTTTCAAAAGAATCCCATTGTCACTTATGTATAATTATGTTCTCACCACAGTATCCTTAATTTCATCAATTTTCTCCCATAGGTTTGATACTTTCAGATCTTCCTTCTGATTTATGATTTTAAATCATTGCTTTTGTATCTTAACCCACTGGCTTCATGAGCCAACCATCCTTGGGCTGGTTGATCCCAGTCAGTCAATAAACTACCAGCAATTCTCCATTCTTGGTTGTGACCAAGCAGCTCAGATGTATCCCATCAGGTGATAGTAAATGCTATACATGCACTAAAAGCTGATCCTCTGCACCCTGTAGAAATGTGTGGTGGAAGTAGTTTTCTTGATTAGTGAGGAATTACAGTTAAAGTCAAAACTGCTGTCAGTGGATGATCCAGAGAGCTCTAGTAACTGGAAATTGCCTAAGAGACCCATTACATTTCACTATTCCATCAACTGGCAGTACTTTTGTGAATATGATGTGACAAATTATATGGTTAGGTGTGCCCATGAGTTTGTTAGGTACACTAATATATGTATGAAGTATGGACATTCTAATATCTGGAAAATTACAATGTCCAGTGAACCTTTGGTTTGGGAGGTGGTAGATGCCAACTTTGACTGTACAAGCATAAAAAAGTGGGAAGTGTATACCAGTTTACTCAAGTCAACCAAGGGGACTGGGCCTAGTAGTGTAGTTGGCTTAAAAGCATAAAATACCTACTTTATTAGTAAAAAATATAAAGTATATGTTTCTAGTAACATGATATAAATACAAGTTTTAGGAAACTAGTGGTGACAGTGATAATTCATTACTGTACAAGAAAAAGAAAAAACAAAGAAGGGGGAACTGAATGACTAGAAATTGAACATTGTGGACAATTAAGTGAAAGAAGCAGTCTTCATTTAAATAATAATGTCTACATTGTAACAACTGCTTACTGTTCTCTGTCTATGAAGACAGTTACAGGCCCATATTATTTTAGGCAGTAGTTAAACCGGTGTCTCTGACCATTTTCTCTGACTGATACTCAGCAAATGAAAATACAAATTGATATACACACGATAGTGAACAATGTTTAACAATTTCAGATTTGTACTTTTATACTTTTACATACACAGTAATGTTAAGCTACCTTACAAAAACGCATATTCCAAGGATGGTTCAGCAGTTAAAAACCACTAAGCCAATGGGTCAGTACCATACAAACTTACTCAGTTGCTTGTACTCTCCCTGTTTGTGTCTTTTTCAATATGTATATTTGTGCTTCACATCAAAATGGACAATTACTATATAGTATGTAACTTATATCTTAATATTTTCCTTCAGAACAACTCCTTTAGAATTCAAATTATATGTTAATTGATCATAAATGCATAAGAGATTACACATCTGTATGCCAGTCTTAGCCAGGTACTTTACTAATTAATCATTGGTAAACAGTTCATTGATTCACAGGCCTACTGATTAGTTATCTTCATTCACACACAACTTAGTAAGGCAAGGTTTACATTTGTGCCTCCAGACAAATGTTGGGGCAGCAAACATAAAATAGTCCATACCTGTTTGTTCTGCACAGAAAATAAAGGGTAAAGATTTCCCATTACATACCATGAGGATATCTATGGGAGTGGAGGTCTAGTACACTCATTCTTAACTTTGGCACTAGATGGAGGTGAGTGGTCACCTTATGCCATGGCTATCCCTGTGGGAACAGCCACACCGAACAGGAGGCTGGGTGTGCCCCAGAGTCAGTCTGTACATTCTTTCACTGAATCCAAATAACACATTTGCTTATAGTGTCTGATGTATCATTTGACAATAGATGTATGATGGAGAAGGAATACAGGAGAAAAGAAGGGGAAATATGAGGGCTTCCTATTAAATTTCTAAAGGCCTGTACTCTAGTTCTGCATGTAACCTCACTCATTTTGATAAATGGGAACAGTTACCATTATTGTAACATTGCTGTGTATCCACCTGTTTGTTAGGCACAATATGTGTGTATAATACTGACCACATGCAGGCGATGTGCTGTTTCATATGATTTTTCCCGCTTTATTTATGTTTTATATACAGACAGATTTTTGTAGAAGAAAAATCCTGCTACGTATCATATATAAATGTGATAGCAACTCTAAAGAAGTTGTTCTTTTGCAAGAATAAGAAAGAGTCATGAAGAGTAGTTGATTTAATGATACTGTTAATTTCGAACATTAAATAGTTTGATGGTAGGTGAATGAAAGTTGAATACGTAACTTTGGTGGAATGATACTGACACAAAAGAACCAAAGCACTTGGGGCAATCCTATCCTGGTGCCGCTGTGTCCACCACAAATCCTACATGCACTGACCTGGGACTAACCCCAGGCCCCCATTATGAAATATCACCAACTAAGCAATGGCATGGCCAGCAAAGGGCACTAAGAGCAATGTTGTGGCTTTTTGGGGCATATTTACTGCTGTGTAGCATGTATAGGATATGAATGGAATCCTTCAAATCAAGATGTTTATGAAATACGATTTTTTTTTTACTATATGTAATCAGTGAAAGTACAAATTTTTTTTTCATGCTTTGGCTTTTTGAGCTTGTCACCTGTATCTGTTTTGGCAGGGATATATTCCATGACCTATATTATGTCAAAGTTCAACAAACAAATATTGTTTCATTTGTTGCTCCCCTTTCTCAATTTCATCAATAATTTCTACAACTTTACTACAGAAAGCTGCACAAAGAAACAGCATACTGCACAGGTCATACAGACTGAAAGTTTTGAGATCTCATACAGATGATTCTTACCCCTTCTCTGGATGACGTCACCAACATCCATACTGTGCCCATCGAACAAAGCAATAACATATCACACACTGTGGTTTCCATTGAGAAACAGAAGTTTGTCCACCAGCTCAGGGCCCAGACATGCTCTCCTCATGTCAAACAGGACCTGGGTCTCCTGTGGAATGCGGTGAGGAGGCGTGGCAGAGGCCGGTACACAGTTGTACTTGCGGGCAAGGCGTGCCAGGTTGGGGCATTTAGCTGCAGCCTTAGCCCACCATTGCAAGGGACAATAGTCAAGTGCAGCTGTGCTCTCTGACTGGTACTGCACTAGCTCCAGATTGGCTCGCTCTTCTGCAGGCATCCCTGTCTTTGATGAGCACAAATCTCCCAATAAGAACTCCATGCCTGGAAAGAAAGAAACAGGATCTCATGTTACATGTGTTGAAATCTTAGGCATGAAAATGGGTTAATACATGTTATATGAAAATGAAAAATTTTATACACCTCTGATGCCATTTTTTAATTTATGTAGTAGTTACACGTGGACTTGTCATTTACTCATGCACACTTGACCACAGTGACCAACAGTCTATGAGAAAACCTGCCAGAAGATTTATTCCTTCATACTAAAAAAAATCAATTACAGATATCTTGATCTCTGTGCGTGACTGGAAGGTTGCCATAAATTTATACACTGTCTGCTTAAGGGTGACAGAGAGGGACATGAAGCATGTGTGTTCAGTATTGGCAACAGACCTTTTTAATTCTTATGATGTATGATGATAAGATGGTTCCCATTTGAGTCACCCTTTTACTATATGGATGATGTGAAGATGATAATGATAACAATAATGACAGCAGGAGGGAGAAGAGGAGAACTTGTGCTACAAGGAGAATGCAAAAAGTAGGAAGCTGCTGCAGTTGTATGCACTGCTTCAAAATTGTGACTTCACTGTTTATCTTAAACTGTTGTTGTTGTTCTTTTTTTATTTATTTATTTAATACCACTCTGCAGAGTAGTTTTTAAAGTACTCTGCAGAGTGGTATTAAATAAATAAAATAAATAAAAAGAAGAAGAAGAACAACAACAACAGTTTAAGATAAACAGTGAAGTCACAATTTTGAAGCAGTGCATACTACTGCAACAGCTTCCTACTTTTTGCATTCTCCTTGTAGCACAAGTTCTCCTCTTCTCCCTCTACCACTCTGCAGAGTACTTTAAAATCTAGCCTGTTATTTTCATACTATGTTTAAACAGTGAAATACATTAAACATTCATTAAAAGCTTGAAAAATGTAACAATAATTATTTAAGTTATGTGAAAAGTAAATCACTGTTTAGTGTCAACATAAGTTACATCTGTGATGCAGTGGCATTCACTTAGTTAATAAGGCCAGTTGGATACTAACCTGTAGCAGAAAAAGTGTGTAAAAGTGGCTGAGCTGGAAGACCCATGACTGGTATGTTGAGAAAGAGAGAGAATATGTACATAAACCATGTTTGAAAGGCTCTTCAGACTTTCCTTGCTGTTGTTGAATTTGTTTATCGGCATTAATTGTAAGTGTTTAGAACCACGGATGAGGTGAATGATTATGTATGGTAACGAGAAAAAACGGGGGGCAAAATGCTTTATTGTTCTGTACCAGCAATTGAAGCTGAAGGTTAACTGATGTGACATTTATTGTATCGGTGTCTCAATCTGAGTACTTGCAAAATACAAGTCAGATCACTGAACCTTTAGCTAACCTGCCTGGTCCTGAAACCCATTTATTGGAATGTGAATCTCTGCATTTCTTACCAGAAAGGCGACTTTTCTTGCTTGGAGACTCCTCAACTGGTCCTGCACTCTTCCCTCTGTCCTCTTCAATGAATCTGATAAGCATTTGCTTCATAGAAGTGGATATGATGTTCTTATCTTCCTCTGAGGCATAGGGAAGCAATTTGAAGCGAGGGTCCAATGTAGTGGCTGTCTGTAGTAGTAGATTGACAGCCGTGTCACTGTACCTAGAACACATTGTTTACAAATAGAACCCAAGTTGCTTCTAAATTATTAATAATTCAAAATCTGCAGGAAGGAAGATTTGGCAAGGCAATGTCTACTGGTGATGCCAGAACAAATCCTGAAGGTAATTTAAGAACTGTTAACAGATTAATATTATATACTGAGAGAAACTGAACATGTGAAGAAAACATTATCAAAGAATGAATTTTCTGGAATAATATATTAGTGTAACTTCATATATGAATTTTGAGGATTAAAAATTTGGAATTTCAGGAGTTACTTTTTGGAGTTGTGTGGGTGGGTGGGGGCAATAAAACAAACTGGGCTTGTTGGCTGACATTTCAGTCTGATATAACCCATGTACTGACCATATGCCTCACTGCTTCATTTAAATGACTCAAATTTCTAGGTCACACCAGTATGAAACATTTCTTGCTACTCCTTCTGTTCTCCCACTTTAGACTCAATTTATCTACTTCCAGCCCATGCACTTAATTTCTCTGCATGTACACAGAAACAGAGGCCAATCAGCAGCCATGATCACCTACCGTTCAGACAGACTGTCTGACAGCATCTCCTTGAAAGCCCTGGCTGTTTCTGAATCTGCTTCTTTCACTTTCAGGTGTGAACTGTTGAGTTGCCAAAGAAGAGGCTTAAGCAGTGATATCAGTGGTGTTTTCTCTTCACTAAGTGTCATTATAGTTACCTGAAAAAAATTAATGTAAGCCCATTATTTTATCAAAGATCTCCAATCACGTGGCACCGTTCATGACTTCTGGAATGAGAACTAGGAGTTCTTAAGGTTTATCATTATCACCACAAAAACGTACTACTGGACGCAATCTGGAGCCAATCCCTGTTCCAAGTCACATGCCATTTGACTACCCTATAGGTTTTTAGTGAGCTGTATAAATTGTTAAGTTTTTCATCAAGTAATATGCTGATTCCCCACTTACTGCACTGTTTTGGTGTCCGAATGTTTTCCTTGTCATTTATTGATGTTTAGTTACAGACAGCCTCCAGGAATTGTGATGTCATTTGTACATTTTTTGTAGATGTGTACGTCTTGAATGGCTTGTTTTTCTAGCTTGACATGGGCATTTAAATTACTACCAAGTAAACACAGACAGACCAGCATATGGCAAGCAAAGCCATTTGTGACTACGTTATAGAGACCATCATATGGTCTCTTATGACCATAAAGGCTAATCATCTGAATACAGAAAGACCCTTAAATGCATACACAATTTGCATGTAGGTAAATACTAATGAGTACAGGAAGGTGATAATTTCCATGACGTCAAGCCACTGTTCAGATGGTTACTTGCTGGGTGTCTGCCTTGGAGGTGTGAGTTTAATTTCAGGGCAGT
>Ga0209628_10004194_pt1 | contig 10346 bp, 4 predicted proteins | sample TergutCu122P4_FD_187285 | JGI IMG/M metagenome (GOLD analysis project Ga0209628, IMG submission 187285) | Cubitermes ugandensis P4 segment gut microbial communities from Kakamega Forest, Kenya - Cu122 P4 (SPAdes) (version 2) | ecosystem: Host-associated > Arthropoda: Insects > Digestive system >... | reverse complement strand
GTCTGCGCGCGCGCGCGCGCGCACACACACACACACAGATATAGCATTTGATATAAGCTTAATTTCCTTCGTTTTAAAAGGAAAATTGACCCAAAATAAGGAATAACCAGGAAGCCAAAACGGGAGACGTGTTAGAACAGTCATTCGAAGTGCACTGTTAATTCTATAAACGTAAATAACCCGTAAATAGGTTGACTACTTGACAGGCAGATAAACTTGCTGTGATTTCGACTTGATTGCTCTCGTTATCTCACTGAGAGTAAATAAAATGAACCCATTAGAAATAAGGAATATTAACTCTGATCTACAGGCTCTCCCGTATCGCTTCGTATTGAAGTCGATTCCGATATCGTGTTTGACAGGTGATGATATTGCACGAATCTTCTTAAGAGCCTCGTTTGGGAAGTTGTAGATTTCTAGGGCTGCTGTTCCCACTTGACTTTTACCTTAAGAACTGAGCTTTGGGGAATTGCTGAGATTAGAGATCTCTATCGATATTTCTGTAAAATACAGTGTAATATTTCTAGACATGTGGGGATATGTATTGCTGTCAACAGTGCATTTCTGTTTGGTCGTTACATGAATGAGAATGTTGTGATAACTTCCAACATAGCGTATTTATGAGGCATCATTAGGTAGATGCTTCTGTTTGTGTTGTTGTTGATTTTCTTGCTCCTTCATTCCTGCCTCTTTTGACTGATAATTAAGCTACCACGGATTTCTTTAAGCCGCTTGAGACTGGTCTGATGAGTGAGCGACCCGTTCCAGACTTCGTTTCCCTGTACACAACACAAAAATTTTCATTCTGCGAGATATTTGAAATCGTGGCTGCCTATTGCGTCATTCGAAAGATGTGGCCATACGGTTCGACCGGATTGTCATTTTGTTACAGTATTGTTCGTGTAATGTAAGTGTAATATTGCAACGAAGTCCAGATGAAATGGCCTCGCATTCTTGATTCAGCCCGAGGGTAGAAGTTTACCGACTGAATTATAGAGCGGCCATCGGTTCATTTCCCAGCTTGCGTGGTCGCTTTCTCTCTGTGCACCGTGGAATTCCTACCCAACATACATCAAGTTTTAACTGGAAGGATATTCATAGCAAACGGGTCACGGAGACTTCGAGAGAGTTGGTGACGTCCAGCTGTTGGCGCATTCACATGCGACCGTGTGAAAATCACATAAACGTGCTGCAACTGCCTGTAATCTTACCTTTTGTAACTTACAAATTGAGATTTTATTCGTTGCTGAATCAGGTATATATTTTCCAAATTAAGGAAACATGGTTATTTACCTGGCCAAAAAGTTCTTGGTTTTTATGGAATCCATAAAGATAGCTGCTCTCCAGAAGCCCACGATTGGAAACTATAATAAGCCATTTCATTCCAATGTGTATTTACGCACCACATTCTGCCAAGTTCCATTTTTAGGTGCATTCGCAAAGCAGTTGCGATTGCTGGCTTTGCCATATCTGCCCATCCTTCGATCCCGCCGTCTTACGGAACAACCCGAAGGAGAGTTAGTTTTGGCTTTTGTTCTGAAACTTGTCCAAGCGTTCCATTTTTGGTTAGTCTGACACAAATAGCAGACACTGTTCATGATAATCTACTCAAATTTATTACTACTTTTGTTACGCTGTCATTAAGTTTCTGGTTACCAGTGTTACCGTGGCCACTTTGGTTACCGAGATCACTACTCTGTCTGTGGTTGCTATGGTTACGCGAATTCGTCGGAAGTCTTTCACTGTTCGGGGATTTTGTAATCGCTGATCTCGGTGGCCACGCGGTCTAAGGCGTGGATCTGAGGCTGCTCGCTTGCTGGGATTGCGGGTTCGAATCCAGCCGGTGGCGTGAAGTTATGCCACTTGTGACTGTTGTGTGTTGTCAGGTAGAGGTTTCTACGTCGGGCTGTTGACTCGTCCAGAGGAGTCCTACAGAATATGATGTGTCTGAATGTGATCGTGAAGCCCTGACAATGAGGAGGCCTGGGCCCACTAGGGCTCTGGAGCCATGAAAAAAAATATTTATTATTATTCCGTTTACACCAAGTTTTGTCGCTTATTTATTTATTTATTTATTTATTTGCAAATGTGTCGAGTGAATTTTTTTCAAGCATAATATGCTGAAGGTACCGCCCATTCAGCACATCGTCGTTCTTCTTGAGAAGCTAACAGTTGCACAAATAATTTTGAGAAATCCCTAATAATTTATGAAAACCGAAAACCCATTGCCGTTTTCGTGCAAGGCTGCCACGGGCCCTCCGTCCTGAGCCGTATGAATCCTGTCTACATCTTCTCACCTGGTTCGTTAGGACGCACTTTGAATAGGTGCCAGGTCTGAATAGTGGCCAAGATACCGAATATTCTTACCATAGGTTTTCGTGATTCTTTTCAGTCCCCAGATAATGCCGATAAAGTAGTTTACTGCCGCTTTCATTTACATCCTTTCGAATTCACTGCTTACCATAATCCGATAATCGTAGGTAAATCTACACATAAATAAATAATATCCTTGTATCCAAGCCTAGGTCTCCCAGGCGGCATTTTTCCCTTAGATTCTCAACCAATGTGTAAATATTTCTCCTTTCTTTTATATGCGCCATCTCATCCCACTTGATTGTGTCACGCTAATATTGGGCGAAGCGTAAAAATTGTGTTTCGCAACATGTACTTCTATTATATGGGATATTATTCCTAACGGCATACTGTAAACCGTTACCTTATAGGAAAAGAGAACATCTAACATAAAGTGAGAGGGGGCAACCGTGATTGTCACCAGCGCTACATCGAGAGGAACGACTGCGAAACTGTGTAGCACCTGAAGCAGGTCACTAAGCCGGTAAGCCTGTTTCAGTGGGCGGATCCTCATGCTCCTTGTTTAAGACATAAGTTGGTAGTGGGAAGTCAGCTTTTCGCTTATTTGTTGATGTGGGGGGTAGCAGTGTGGACAGTCTGTAACACACTATAGAGGCCGGCCAAGATCGATCTAGGACATCAAGACTGAAGGAGACCAGGCATAATTGCATGAAAGATACCGTATACTGCTCTAGGGAGGGGGAAGAGAGGGCCTTCTCTTTTTTCTTCTTTCTCTTCTACCTGCTGTTCTTCCTGTCAGAAGACCCCTTTTTCTCTTATGGTTCCATTTACACATTTGACAGGAGTTTTGTAACTTAAGAGACAGTTCTAGGATTAGGGTTTAGACGAGGTCTCCTACTGTACGTGGTCATTAGGTAAACAAGGAGGCATATGCGAAAAACCTCACGTATACGGTTAATCTCACACGGAAGTACATTGATCAGAAGTTACCTCAGCAAGGACTACGCTTGTAAAAATATTGTGGCCTCTGCTAGACTTCGGAACAAGTCGCCGTAGTAGGATTGTGAAGTTTAGTGGAGACGGAAGAAGACGCCAGCACCTTGCCTGCTGAACCGGCAGTGGGTTTTTTTTTATTTGAAACGACTTCGTTTTCCTAGTGTTTGTCTTGAAGTGTAAATATTCGATATAGATTCGCAGAAGGGGGCAAAACTGAAAATAAGTGAAAAGTTATTCATATAGGAAGTTATTACCTTTTTCTTTCTCCAACATGTGACTGCCAGTGGTTTGAACTAACGTTCTAATGTGTTAAGTGTTGGTATTTCAAGCTCAAGGAATAAAGAAGAAAAAACAGGCCTGCCTCCGATGTACGAAACTAGTTATTGGACAATTATTAGTGCAGTTGGCTGTTTAGGAATGCAGACAGTGCTTTGGCTGTAAATGGTTTATCACAGTGTTGAACCTTGAAATGGGATTAATTTGCACGGCAAGAATTAACGACTGATTTTCTGTAATATTAATTATTCCAGGAAACGCTATTGTAGCTAACATTTAGTTTCAATCATACAGGTCGAGGAAGAGGTGTTTCTTTTACTTTGGTGATATGTTTCTGCTGTATAGGAACGTAAGTTTACATACTCTATAATGAAGACCGTTTGCAAGGTGGTCACTGAAAATTGTTTAGAGTAGGCAAGACTTCTATAGAGACGGGAAATAAAAAGAGGTTATGGAAATATCGAGATAGGAGTAGTGGATCAAGTAGTAACGGAAAATCTTCTTCGAAGCGTCATGGGATTCTCAGGAGAGCTTGAAGTGTATAGGAAATTCAACAGAAGTTCCATTGTTCTTAATTTTTAGGTTGTTTTTGTTTAGACTGACTCGGAAACATGGGAATTTTAACTCGCGTGACGTACACAGAACTCGCAAATAATAATAATAATAATAATAATAATAATAATAATAATGAACCCGAGAAGAGGAGGAGGAGGAAGAAGAAGGGACGGCATTCTAATGGCGGTAGAAGATCAAGACTGCGCAACTGTAAGTTCATAAATCCTGTCATGTTACGTACTCATTAATCGTAGCGACAGTGTTCCATTGTTGTACTACTGTAGAACACGTTTCATGTGTAATTGGCATCAGTTATTTGTAGTCCCTTAACGCACACGTCTCTTCTGGACATCTTTGAACGTAATTCGAAGCAGAGTGTCAATCTTTCTAGAATGTGATAAAGACACTGTGTCGGCTGCCACAAAAATCTCGTTTATTTTAAAAATTTTGACATAATTATGACAAACGCATTTCTGTGGATTTGGTAAGGACTTTCAGTTCCACACAACGATGTTTGGAAAACTTTCTCTCTATAAAGTTCTTATGGACCAAATGTAATCTGCTTTCTAGTTAGCGCTGTTTCCTGGTGGGTGAAGATCTTCTTGTACGTATGTTGTGTGAAATCGAGAATTCGGTCAAATTTTACCGCCAGAACTGATATGTCGTTATAACGAGGTACTTGTACGTAGAATTCCCTTAGCGCATATCGTTAGAGTAGTTCGTAATCTGTAGTGCCATAATTTGTAGTAGTTTTCAACGTAAGGATTAAGCAATACAGAATATTACTTCATGCTTAGGTTCATCTAATAAAACTTGCTGTATATTTTGTGGACACTAGACGACCTAGAAACCAAGCTTCGATTCCCGGCAAGGACAGAGGTCTTCGTTTTAACAGTGTCCATGATCACACCCTACCGTCCAATATGATCGGGTGTCATTTTCATGGCATTAAAGCGGCCGGGGCTTGTAGCTAACCACTGCCCCTGTCTACTCACCTGTACTCAATTTCCATGGTGTTGGGTCCGGCTAGGTTTCGCCTAAATTCTGTTATTTGTACTGATAGGAAATTTTGGTGATTCATGCAGTTCAGGGCTCAGAGTCGCTTGAGATGTGACCTCTGGGAACATCGGGAGAGGCTCATGGTAAACTCAGTCACACCGTTTTCTTTCAGACATAATAGATACTTCCGGCAATAAAGGGCACACACCTTTCGTTTACAAAATAACTTTGTTTTAACCACGTCCACCATCACACTTGTACTTTAACGAATTCATGTCGGCTCTGTCACCCGCTTACCCTGCGAGTGATGAAAAATACGATAGTACAGGCGAACCCCCGTATTCACGGGTAATACGTTCCAAGACCTACCGCGGTTACGTGAAACCGCGGATAATACCGAACGCTATATATAACGTGATATAATGTGACACTCGTTCAACATACATAAATACGGTAAAGTTTAATTGATAAACTACGCACAGTAAGACATTATTAACATTAAATAAAGCGATTATAAAGTGTGCTGTACACTACATTGTACATTTACAATGTACTTTCTCTCTTTCGTACGTATGAAAGTAAGGGATTCTAACGTCAAAAGACGATAGAGCAATGAAAAAATACAGTACCTGTACTGTACAGTTTCAAGGGATGACAGAACAATAAAAATCATGCTTTTCCATCAAAGCGCTGTATAAGCAACGAAAAGACGTGTTATTGTTACACATTTTACAATGAAAATCATACGTACGTACCTGTACATAACCTGCAATAAGGAAATTTTGTTTGCTATAAAATGTCTTAGCCTATTGTGGGTATTCACCGACTTCTCCATTCTGCTTGTTGCTTTCTGAAAACAAACCCTGCGATAACGCGGCAACTAATTCGAACAGCGAGAACGCTAGAAGCAGAATGGTGGCCAGTTAGCGGGGAAGCATGGGTACGGGGACAAAGGAAGATGTGTCAAGTACTGGGCGCGTTTGGGCTGCTGGATTTCACCATGTTATGGTCCGTTCTCGCTTGGGGCGCGTTTTGAAACTTATGAACCTTTATCTTTTCAATTTTCCAATTTTTTTCGGGCCGCGGTAAGCCGCGGATACGGGGGTCCGCCTGTAATTAGAAATATGTGATTCTTCATACAATGCATATTTGTAATTAAATTGTTGGGGGCGTAAAGATGAGTAATGGATTAAATTGGTTGGAGACAAGCTCCAGTGATGGGTATTTGTGAATATTTGTAATGAAATCTTCAGTATGTTGTATACCTTCTTCTGGGTAATTCCCCGGCGTCTGAATTTAATATGCGGACGTTTCGGAACACTCTGTTCCATTTTCATAGGCGGGTAGGTACCTACTCGCCTTTGAAGATGGAACATACAGAGTGTTCCGAAACGTCGGCATATAAAATTCAGACGTCGGGGAATTACCCAGAAGAAAGCATACAAAATTCAGAACACGGCGAAAGTTTGAAATCAAGGAATCTTCAGTATACTTAATGCGTGACAGTGGAGTGTGTGTGTATATATATAGGATTTCTACATACTACATGACGGCCTTCGACTTCCGGCAGGTTGAAGCTTTATTTTCTTCGCTAGGATCTGTAACCACCCCATCTTGTGTCTCATGTTGCCGGAAGACTCTCTCTTCCAGGATAAATCAGCTGAACGTCAGTGTAGTTTCGAGGTCCAGAGTTTGTCGCGTTACACCTGTACTTCCCTCACACGGCTTTAAGGGCCAGCAGCTTTATTCCCGGCGACAGGGCCCCGAGTAGCCTCTTCATTGAACAGGTAGCTCCTTTTGGCGGGAATCGAAACCCGGCCTGTTGCCAGTCACTACTGAGTTGGTACGGTTGATGCGCGAAGAAATCGTGACCTGCCGAAAATCTTGTACTGACGCTGCATGTATTCAGATGGCAGACTGTAATTGTGTCTGAAGTGATGTTTTTGTAATTACGTAGATTCTCCTGTGTATCGTGGCTGCCGCGCTGCTGCCTATTACATTTCCTTCACTATTTTCCGTTCCTCGGAATATTGCGATTTATATGTAGAATGTCGTTGCGTGATTGCTTGAACATGCCTGGAGCACTTGCTTGTCTGTCAGTGAAATGGAATGTTGTTCTGCGTTATTTAAAATGCAGTAGACCAGCATGTAATTTGGTCATAGTGTAACCTTCGTTCGTACCATATGTGGACAGAAGTCGGCCCGCGGCAGAGTGTGAAAAAGCGCGTTTAAACCAATCACGTGTTTTCTGTGTAGAGTCACATTGCAGTTGTAACTAATGAAGTAATATTAATGTTAAATTACTTGAAAGAAAAGTACTATTGTTAACTGTGTTTTGTTTTTTGAGTTAATCATCCTTCATCTGAAATAACTATTAATGTTGAGACAGTGAAGCAGTAAACGAAATTGTGTGGCATTTATTTAGAATAGTCACCGTCAGTGTGCACATGTGTCCCACGTAATTTTTAAGTCAGTGGATCCATCTTCAGGAATTATGTCACCTCGGCCCGACGTCCCACCTGAAGTACAAAGTTTTTGCCAACTATAGATGATCGGAGATCCTTAAATACTACCACATACTGTTGTTACCTTCGCAGAAAATTTAACGTTTGCTTGTAAATGTATTCTATAACATAATCTGTTTAAATATTTGTCTGCTCCATAACCGCTGTGTTTATTAATACAAGAAAGGAAATACAAAAGCGCACATACACAGCTGTTGCATTAATCAGAACATACGCAGTAATCTTTATGGCTGATCAGGACACCGGCTACATGTTTCGGATAGTAGGCTATTAGCCGTTGTCAAGCCCATACCAAGCGTTCAAGTGTAGATATATTGTATGTAGTGTATTCGAATGCCTTACGGACCATATATTGAACATTATAATAATAATAATAATAATAATAATAATAATGTAGATATACATTTTCCAGTTAATAATGCTAGTAATGTCATTTCATTGAACGAAAGCATGTCCGGATGCTAACAAATGTGTACGGCGGGTCACAGTGAAGTCTGGCTCACTCTGTATTTGCTGCAAATACCGTTCGCAGATCATATCTGAACGCGCGCTCAGCCCCTGATGGGCACTTATCAACACCTTGTTAATAATCAGAGGCTAACAGACCACATAAGGAACTCCAGAAAGGCACTGGATTTCCTTGTAACTCTCGCCCCAATTCCAACCCGGAATGAGGAAATGGAAAGCCGTAATTTACACAAAATTTCGCGGCCAGTAAGGAAGTCGGCCTTTAAAGGTGTTTGTAGACGACTTTTGACTGTTAAGTAGGAAGAAGTGTGCAGGAAATGGCTGTCGATTCAACGAAAGTTTTGATTCGCCACTTCACTTAAGTGCGCTGCGGAATGATTTTGGATGCTTGTCATGGTAACTGATTGGGATGTTGAAGAACCACGACCTTCTAAAGACGAAACGCCGATTACAGATTCTGAATGACTCACATTATGTGAAGAAAGAGCCTTCAGATAAGTGGTGCAGGAATGAGATTTATCGTGCAACCGGTCTGAGAATTGAAACAATAGTATGCTGTCGCTACCTTCCTGGTGAACCATAATTTGCAGTTGTTGCATTCCTACCAATTTTCTTACAGTTATACAAATTGAATAAACGCATTTCACTCGTAAACTGCTTGTAAACGCACGTTAACGTTGTCCTCGTTTCCTTCATGGACAATGCAGATGAGTCGGATATGGCTGTAAGGTGGTGTAAAATGACTAGTAAATACTGTATTGGACACTTCCAGACAGTTACACCAGTGTGTAGCCTAATTGGTATAAAATAAAATAAACTCACCAGTGAAGGATTTAAGTGAATAAGTGGATCTTTTGAGTAAAGCCAACTTGGTGAACAATTTTTCTTAGAATGTTTATTTCTTTTCTCCACATGTTTCGGGCGACTATGTGCCCATCAGCAGGAGAAATAACTGTGTCTATGCGACACTTGGTATTCGTCAGTCTGTGTGGATGACGGTCTGGTAAGCAGGGTGGTATTCCACTCTGCTTACGAGTCATCCACACAGAGTGACGAATACAAAGTGTCGCATAGACACAGTTATTTCTCCTGATGATGGGCACATAGTCGCCCGAAACATGTAGAGAAAAGGAATAAACATTCTAAGAAAAATTGTGCACCAAGTTGACTTTAATTACAAGATTATACAAGGATGCACAGTTAAGAAAACATAAAATTGAATAAGTGGACAAAATAAAATACATTACTTGCGGGGGAGGGGAACGATGACATTTTTCCTTCATAACCTGTGGGGTCACCAAGTTTCTTTATACAGTGGTGCATATGGTTTAAAAGTCTACACTGTCAAATCTTGTTTAACGAGGGCTCTTAAACAGTACGTCGGAAATTTAACGGACGCTGTCAACAGGATGGCACAACATTTTAAAATGTATACTCGTACAGCAGAGCTCGTATAAAGGTTATATGTGTCGGCTCGTTCGAAACATTGCGAAAAGTGGCAGTTAGTTTTGTCATGTCTGTCTGTCCGCATGAAATAACTCGGCTCCCACGGGACGAATTTTAATGAAATTTGAAATTGGAGGGTTTTTCGAAAATCTGTCGCGAAAATTCAAGTTTGATTAAGAAGTGACAATAAAAACGCGTACTTTACATGATGACTCGTGTGCATTTATGATAATGTTCTGAATTCTTCTTAGAACGAGAAATGTTTTAGACAAAAGTTGTACGGAAAATCAAAACACACGGTCTGTCTCCAATAAATTTTTTTCCGAAAATCGTGCCGTTTATGAGGTAATTCTTGCGTGTCATCTGCAACAGTGGTTACGCAAACGCTCTGCGATGTTACGTTATGCGTACATTGTCTGTCTTGTTTGTGTGTGTGTACATATACGTGTATTCCTTTGGTATTCAAGGTTGCATTATTCCTCCACCTATTCTTTTGAATTATAGTGTATAAAATCTGTGTTAATGTTACTGAAATTGCCTATTAAAAATTAATGTAACGTTCCTAGTGAAACCTCACTATCATGTAATTGCTATTTACCGGTAGTAATTTTATATTAATTGGACTAGAGGAAACAATTATAAAAGAGATTGAACAGAACCAGCTCACATGGTATGGCCATGTTCAAAGAATGGCGGAAGAAAGACTACCCAAAATAGCATTGAAGTGGATGCCGAAACAAAAGAGAGCACGAGGAAGACCGAAGAAAA
>Ga0209628_10004193_pt1 | contig 10346 bp, 5 predicted proteins | sample TergutCu122P4_FD_187285 | JGI IMG/M metagenome (GOLD analysis project Ga0209628, IMG submission 187285) | Cubitermes ugandensis P4 segment gut microbial communities from Kakamega Forest, Kenya - Cu122 P4 (SPAdes) (version 2) | ecosystem: Host-associated > Arthropoda: Insects > Digestive system >... | reverse complement strand
TGGGGGGGGGGGGGTGGTGAGGGGATTTTAAAAACTATGATATAAAATTATGTCGTAAGTATAACTGTAACAAACACTGTTTGCAATTGAATTTATATACGTGCAAATGTAACTGCATGCTCCATGACTCACTTATCTAATTTAAATCACAATGTCTAATCTTCTTGGCTTTTTAATCTCAAGACCTCGTTAAGTTTTTATTTCATTTTTTAAAATTCTAATGTATTAAACATCAGCCGATATTAGTGGCTGATGACGTTTAACAAAATCATATCTACACAACGGTTTTTTTCGACTCTTGGGCTGGGGGGCGGTGGCTGCCTCCCCGCGGCCGCCTTGGGTGCGCCACTGCGTTAGGTTGTACCGAAAGGACAGTTACATGTACTACCAATCAATGCTGCGTAACAACCCAGAAGAGCGAAGATCTCATTTACACCGCAGCAGAAGCCTAACATCACGAATGAGATGTCGTAGTTCTTTGAAAATTAAGCACCAGAGATGTATAATCTGGGCACCAGAGCACCGCTGACTACGGACGTGTCCAGCACGTCGTACAATCGTAGATCGTAATAGTATTCAGTAGAAATGTAATGTCTTCGCCACTGAATGTCTTAGCACAGTACATGCGATTCATCGAACAACATCGAACGAGGATAATCGTAACGACATGTCGAACGTAATATTGAATGTCAACTTTATGGTGGAGGAGATGTGTTAAGTTGCTTGAGACATTTATTAATGAACGAATTGTGTAAAATGGAGATTTCTTATATTTAATGATATGCTGAATATTAACTAGGTTATGGGTGTTGTGTTATGCATCTGGGTATAACTATGTGGTGTGATAACACTATAAGTTTTGCACCAAATGTTTGTCGTCTGTGCGCCAGTGTGAGCGAAGTTGTTATCCCAATGTTTGGTAAAGAAGGAGAGAAAGAAAGAATTGACCTCAAAATCAAGAAATGTTTACCCATTGTCGTAAGTTAACAAGTATGGAATCGTCTATTATAGTTGCAGTAATTTAACCGTACTGTCGCAGCTGTATAGGTGTGAGTATGCTTGAGAGCAGAATGCAGTTCGAAGTTTCTTATTTCTTATCCGCAGAACTGGATGGAGGTGTGTAGTTATTTAAATGTTTTGGCTACCATTAACCCATTGGATAAGAGTCGAAAGCCATTCTGTACATTGAAAACTGTGCCAAGACTTTCCAGTCAGATATCGAATAGTCTCTTGAAATAAACTACAGCCACTTTATCCAAATACCTTCTTGTTCACAAATGACAAGTCATTATTTATTTGATGGCATGTAACTTCAACAGTTGATACAGTCCTGTTAAGTCACACTGACTCTGATTCAACAGCACAGACTTTTTAATACATTATGCCTTACTGTGAGTCGTTGTTGGTCAGAATGTAGTGCAATGTAGATGTGTGCTGGACCCAAAACATAATAAAGTAAATTGTGTTTTGAAATGAGCTTGTTGAACTTATCTTGTGGTATCAGCAATGTGGAATGCATTATGTGTGACTTTATTGTACCAAGATACATTCCTGTTCTACCCCTTCATATGCTTCTTTGTTTTGGGTTTGGAGGTTTATTCTTTATTAAGTCTGTTAAGCACTGACAGCTGTGTGATGAAACAGTGGTCTGTCGTACTGTAAGTTTTACAAATTGTGTTCTTAGGTCAGGGAAGAAGACTGCAAACCAAAACAAGTGTGCTTCACATGTGTCTCCAAGCTTGAGGTGTGCATGGATTTGGTTGAGCAGTGTCTTGCTGCAGAGTTCAAGTTTGAGTCAGTATTGCAGGCTAGGTTTGCAGTTCTTAAAGGAATGGGAGCTGAAGCTACATCTGTGCAGGTATTGGCCTATTCTCACCCTGAATATATCAACACAGACTCTTGTCATGGCATTTGTTGATGCACTGTTTACTGTTATACAACGCTACACACTTGAGCCCTACAGTACCCTAAGTACATGGTATTTTTTTCTCCCCTGTATCAGTGATAATTATTGTTCAATTGTGCAGGTTATAATATGTAGTACTTTGTTGCACATGATGTTGGAATTATAACAAAATCATTTAAATAAATGTAAAAATGGAGCTTGTTTGTCTAATTCAACTTATCTAACCAACTTTCCATGCACCAAAAGTAAGCACAATGGATACACCTGTATTGATTGTGTTTACTTTTGGTGCATGAAAATTTGGTGTATCGATTATATTTACTTTACTTTTGGGTGCCTGAAAAGTTGGTTAGGTAAGTTGAATTTGATCGTCTAATTTACAATAACTGTTCCAATTTTTGTATTAAAATCATGGAATATGTAGGTCAGAATTGGTTGAGTGGAGTGCATGTTTGTTGCATTGTAGTTCGTTTCAGCATACTGGCAATAACTGAAACCATACAGTAGCACAGAATGATTGGATGATAGTGAATAGATGAAGTGGAGGGCTGGAAGTTTGATTAGGTGCCACACCGTCTTCTTGTTCTTGTTAGACAGTGGAGAGGATGGCAGGGTACTTTGGAATTTTGGTTAGTTTCCACACAATTATCTGGTTCTTGTCAGAGAGTAGAGAGGACAGCAAGGAACATGGAATTTTGGTTAGTTGCATCACTGTCATGTGTTAATTGTTGGAGATGTGTCATGTCTGCTGACACATTTTACCAGGAAATGTTGATGCAGGACAAATAAGATAGATGCCTGTGTGTAGATCAGCATTTAGCTTGTCAGTGCAGCAGATGATTGAAAATTTCTCGGAAAGATTGTCAGTGTTGATGAAATCTGGTTAACTCCTGTACAGTCCCTGAAGGAAATGATAATCTTCCAAGTGGAATTTGCTGTCATCACTAAGAGCCATGAAGTCTGGCAGGATCACTAGGAGGTAAATTGATGTTAGAAGATTTTTTTGACTGGAGGGGTGCTAACATAGAGTAAGGGGCAATTCTGCAGAGAGGCAAAAGAGTGGGAATAAGCGAGCCACACTTATGTTTGTGATTGCAGCAAGAAGCAAGGTTGTTGTATTTATTGTAAGATGAAATTAAAAATAGATTTTTATAAAGCATTCATAGAAGTTATGCCAGAATAGGGATGGTTGACATCTCGCTATTCTGTGTATTGTACTGGTATGAGAAAGTCATTAAGATGGTTTTAAAAAATAAAATCAAAAGCCTCTGGCTGATTTCCTTGAACTGAGAAGTAGAAATATCATGACACAATGTTTGCAAAGCTACACATGTAGTGTTATCATTGTGTCTGTATAGTGGTGGAAGGAACTATTTTTTTTTTTTTTTGCATGTTGCTGAGTTTTTGAATTATGATAGGACAATGAGCAGAGAGGCCATTTTTGATTATAAAGGAAATAATGACATTATGTTTGTGCAGAATATGCATTCACTTTTTGATTTTTTATTTTACTGAATTAGCTAACCGCATGTGTTAAATGTGGATGAAGGTTGACTACTTGTGTGTTCACAAGTTTTATGAGAGAAACTTTTCTTGGTATGTTGAGAATTACAAAGGTGAATGTGGTATGAATGCTTGAGGTTAGGTTTGACAAGTTTAACATATTTGAAATATTTATTGTTTGCTTTGTCACAAAGATGTGGAATTAAATTATAGAAGATTTCAGTGTTGCCTCTATTCATACCTGGAAAGTGAAGGAGGGTGGGGAAGAAAAGCTTCATCCATTCTCAAACTTGGCACTGGATTGGGGTTCATAGTCATTTTCATGCCCTAACCACTTTATACCCATGGGGAAAAAGCACCTACTACCCTTAGATTTAAGTTATGTGAAGCATTATACTATGAGTTAATTTGTAGTTTGTATAGAGGTGGTAGGTTATAAAAGAAAGAAGTCAACTGTTAGAACTTCTTATACAGAAATTATTTTTTGTGTCTTTTATAAATTAACTTAAGTTAATTTATAATATACAGATATATTCGGTTTAGATATTTAGTGCTAATTACAGAATATCTCATTTAATCTAATTAACATTCATTTTTTTTTTTATCAAAATTTTGTTCATCATCATCATCATGTTCGTGAAGGGTTAGGTGTGTTTCCTGTTCCTTGATCCTCAAAATGGAGTTGGTCCCTCCATCTCTTCTTCAGTCGTCCAATGTTTCTTTGTCCTTTTGGTCTATATTATAGAGCTTGTTTTGGTATTCTGTTTGTGTCCATCCTCTGTACTTGTTGTAGCCACTTTTTCTGGTACTGTTTTATTTCCTTTACTATGTTCTGTGCTCCTGTTTTTTCCCTAGTACATTGATTCTTTTCTTTATCCAATTTTGATATCCCTAGTAAGTTCCTCAAAAATTTCATCTGTGCTGCTTCTAAACATTGTTCCTCTCTATTCTTCATTACCCACGCTTCACTTCCAAATTTCAATGCTGCTTTAGCTGTAATGTTGTGAATTCTGAATTTTGTTTCTTTATCCATTTGTTTTCCAAAATGTCTCCATATAGCTCCGTTTATTTTGTTGTATGTTTGCAATTTGTCTTCTAAATCACTTTTGTATTCTGATATATGGTAACCCAGGTATTTAAAATCTGTTACCTGTTCAATAATATTGTCGTTTATCACGATTTTTACCCTCTGTATGTGGTTCCCACACATTGCCATTAATTTTGTTTTTGTGCTGGATATGGTCGCCTGACTGAACTCTGGTCTCTGCCCAGACCGGCCCAAGGGCTGAATACCAATAATAATAATAATAATGGTCATTTTGTATTTTCTTGCTATAAGGTTCAGGTGGTATGCCATTGTTCTAATTCATCTTCTGATGTGGCCATTAAAATCTGGTCATCTGCATATAGTATAGTGTTCACTAATTTCTTGTTATTTAGTTGCATGCCCTTCTATATCACTATTTTAAATTCCTGTATAATTTTATTAATGTATATATTGAATAATACTGGTGAGAGGCCACATCCCTGTCTTACTCCTTTGTTTATGTAAATTGGTTCAGATATACCATCATTGAATTTCATTCTAACCTTTGTATTCCTGTAAATACATTTTATTGTATTTAGAAAATAATTTGGGATTTTATTGTCCTTCATTTCCCATAGCTTGTCTCTGTTCACATTATCGTACGCCTTTTCATAATCTATAAATAAGAGGAATAGTGGTAGGTTGTACGCTTTTCTTTTTTCAATTATCTGTTGCACTGTGAATATAGCATCGATACAACTGCGTCCCTTCCTAAAGCCACACTGTCCCTCTACCATTTCTTCTCCCAGATGTTCATTTAGTCTGTTTTTTATTGTGTTTGCAAATAATTTGTAGGCTGTAGGCAATAAAGTAATTCCTCTGTAATGTTCACATTTGCTTTTTGTTCCTTTTTTATGTATGTTTATTACCATTCCTGTTTCCCATTCTTGTGGCATTTGATTTTTGTCTGTTATTGTATTAAACAGCTCTAGTATGTGCATTTTTAATTTGTTTCCTCCAAATTTCCACAGTTCCATTTGTAGGTTAATGTAACCCACAACTTTTCCTGTTTTTTGCATGTTTAAGTACTTTGTTTAACTCTTCTATTGTTGTCATGTCTTCATTGTCATCTGTCACTTTTCCTCTCCTCTTCCTTTTTCACCCTCGCTGCCTTGCTTATTCCAGAGTTTTCCACAGTATTCTTTCCATTCTCTTTTTGTTATTGGGTCAATTTTGAGTTTATCTCTTTCTTGCAGTTGTAGCTGTTTAAATATTTTAAAGCCTCACCTTTGTGTTCCTGTTATGTCCCTTTCCAGTGTCTTAACAAATTTATCCCATTCATCTCTTCTTTGCCTTCATGTCGTTTTCCTTACTATTACGCGGTGTTTTTTTGTATTCTATATAGTGCTCCACTGTTTTGTTTTGTAAATACTTCTTGTAGCTAGCTTTCTTTTCTTCTATTGCCAGTTGTATTTCATCATTCCATGTTTGAAGCCATTTCCGGTTCTTCCACTTGTTATACCCTATACTGTCTTCTGCTGCTTTGGTGATGGCCTGTTTAATTTTCAACCAGTCTGTATCTATCTCTCCTGTTAATGGTGTGAGTTTTCCTTTCAGTCTTTTTCTATATAAAGTTCTTATTGATTCTTGTTCCAACAAATGTACTTTAAATGCTGGAGGTTTTTTGTATATTGTTTTATCCGTTTTGTTGTAGCTATGTTTTGCATGTGTAAGAAATTTAAATTTGCTTTCCACTAACTTGTGGTCACTATCAATTTCACTTCCTCTAAAAACTCTTGTGTCTTCAATGTTACTTTTTAATCTATCATTTATAATTCAGTATATTATTGACCTGGTCCCTCTTGCCTCCCAGGTGAATTTGTGTATGTCTTTGTGTCTGTAAAATGAGTCTGTTATTTTAAGTTTATTAAATGCACAAAAATCTCTCAATGCTGCTCCATTGTGGTTCGTTATTTGTTCTCCATATGTTCCTATACATTGTGGGATTGGTTAATTGCCTATCCTTCCATTCAAATCGCCCTCTAAAATGATATTTTCCTTTTTAGGGATTTTGTCCATACTTTGTTGGAGTTCCCTGTAAAATTCTTCTGTGTCTTGTTCTTTTCCTTCTACTGGCACGTATACTCCCACTATTGTAAAATTTCTATTCAGTACTTTTATTCTGGTTTCAATAATTCTGTCTGAAATCCAAGTGTAATCTTGTATCTTGTGTTTCCAGTCTTTCCTAATTGCAATAGCTACTCCACATGATGCCCATTGGTTGGCTGGTACCCCACACTAAATCATTACATAATTGCCTATGTCTTCTGATCCTTTGTTTTTCTTCTTTTTTTCTGTTATAATGGCAATATCAATTTTCCTTTTCAGCAGTTCTGTTTGTAATTCCTCCATTTTCTCTGCAATTCACCTTACATTCCACGTGGCTGCTTTCAGTTTCCCAAATTTTTGTCCGTCAAACTAGCCATGTTGTCTTATTGAGTGTCGGTCCGCTTCTTCCTTTTGAGGATTTTACGAGTAGTGTTTGCTGTCCCCTGGATAGGTTACTGGCCTGTCGCAGGTTGAATCTAGTGGTGGGGCTGCCACCTTGATGCCTCTAGACCTGCATGCTTTTCTGTAGGGGTGTGCTGCCATAGCTGAATGGGCCCAGTTTTAAGGTGCTGGACTTTTGCCTGCATCCTCTCCAGTCTGCTGCAGTTTCAGCTGCATTGCCCAGGGGTCATGTGACCTTAGCCGTCGTGGACGTGGGAGTAGGATTTGCTGACAGAGCCACCGCTTTTGTTGCGGTTGGTTTTCTCAGGATTTATGGGTTTTACATATCAGCATCTGTATAACCCCTGAGACCATGTCAATCTTTGACCCCCTCAAAATTTTATTATTTCTTTATTTTAGGATTTTGTGTCCTCAATTTCTTTATCATTTTTGGGATGTATTACTGTCATTTAGTACTTACTTTCATCATACTGTAAATGGCAATATATGTACGTAGGTGGGCTGATAAGTTTTGCCTCCACTGTAATATTTTTATTTACATTAGATATATCTGGATAAAACTGGTTCTTTGTAGTCGCATGGTATCTCTCTTTCATCATACTTCACCTTGAACACACAGATGCTTACAGTCCTCACCCAGTGCACGTCGAAATGGAAGAGTTTTCAGACGTTCAGTTCAAACAGCGTGCTGTTATTGAATTCTTAACCATGGAAAAAGTTCCTCCAATTGAAATTCACAGACGAATGCAAGCCGTTTATGGTGATCAGTGTGTTGATGTGAGTACAGTAAGACACTGGGTAAGGCGGTTCAAAGATGGAGAATTGGGGCAAGGAGATTTGAGTGACAAAACACGAAGTGGAAGGCCTGTGACTGCAAGTGATCAGCTTCATCAAGGTCACGTTGAACTGATCTGCAGAAATTGTCACATCAAACAAAAAGAAATTGCCATTGCATTAGGAATTTCAAAGGAGAGAGTGGGACACATTATTGGTGTTCTTGGATTCCAAAAAGTTTCTGCCAGATGGGTACCATGCATGCTGTCAGATGAAATGAAAGCTGAAAGGGTTCGCATTTCTTGGGAACTCCTGGAACATTTTGAAAAAGAAGGTGAGGACTTCTTAAAGAAGATCATTACAGATGATGAAACTTGGGTCCATCATTATAACCCTGAGAACAAAAGGCAGTCCATGGAATACCGCCATAGGGAATCACCTCAACCAAAAAAATTCAAAACACAGGCCTGGGCTGGAAAGGTCATGTTGACTGTTTTTTGGATTCGGACGTGTTGTTCTTGCAGACTTTCTTGAAAAGAAACAACAATAAACTCTCACCGTTACATTGAAACTCTTGCTGCATTAAAAAGAAGAATCGAATGGATTGGAATAAGAAATGAAACACTTGTTCAACATGACAACACCAGGCCTCACACAAGTGCAGCAACAAGAGATGCAATTCAACACCTGGACTTTTCAGTGCTGCCGCATCCACCATATAGCCCAGATCTGGCTCCAAGTGATTTCCACCTGTTCCCAAAACTACAGGAACACTTGAAGGGCCAGCGCTTCAGCTGTGATAAAGAGGTGAAGTCTGCAGTGAGGAAATGGTTTCAAAAACAAAACACCAATTTCTTTAAGGACGGATTTCAAAAACTAGTGCAGCATTGGTGGAAGTGTACGGAAGTGCATGGTGATTTTGTAGAAAAATAATTATGCAGCTTTGAAAATAATTGATGTAGGCATATTCCTTTTTTTATTTAATATCTTTTCCCGTTCATTTTCTATTTAAGTGGAGGCAAAACTTATCAGCTCGCCATCATAGCTTTTGTTACTAGAGCAGCTAATTCCTTTATAAATATATATTATTAAGTATGTTAGTGGATTGTTACATTTCAGAATGAAGTGGATGCCCAGAAGAATGGGTCAGTACATGACACAGGATTGGGAGTTATGCCTTTACTGGGTCCTCGACCAACTCGAGTATGGCCTGAAGATACTGGAAAAGCTGATCAAAGTGCAGGAAATACATTGACTGTCCAGCATGATGGAAGTGTTATTGTACTGAGCAAAGTTGATGCTGAAGCTATGGGGCAGCATCCTCGAGAAGAATGTCAGGACATATTGCTTATGGTAGAGCTGAAGTATAAAGATGTGACTGAACCACAACAAGCAGCTTTATCAAAGGCTCCAACAATTACATACTCAGTGGAACCCAATGAAAGTATTGTATCAAAAGTACACACTCAGTCATTCACAACTGAAGCCAATAAAGTGCACACAGTTGCTTACACAAATGAGGTACCAACAGTTTCAGCATCAAAGACTGATGCTCTGTCCTACACATTAGAGCCGCAGTCTGTTTCTTCCACTAAAGCATATACATTAACCTATACAACAGACACACAACCTGTAAGTGCTGCAAAAACGCAAACAATCACATACACAGCTGAAACACAGCCTATTAATGTAGCAAAGATCCAGACATTTTCATACACAACAGATACTGTAAATAAATCACAGACAGTGACTTACACTGCAGAACCACATTCAAACTCATCTGAAAAGACACATGCACTGGTTTACACAGCACCACCCCAATCCCCACCACCAACACCACCACCACAACACCAACAACAACAACGACAACAACAACAAGAGCAGCAGCAGCAAAAAGAACAAGAACAACAACAGCAACAACCTACTTCTCTTAAGGAGGCAGAAAATTTGGAATTTGCAGGAGTGTTGCAACCTGTGGCATTAACAAAGAGTCATGTGCTATCATATGGAGCTGAGGAACCTACACTGACTGGTAAAACTATCCTGGCTTATGCAACAGAACATACCACAAGTAACAGTGCCAAAACACACCTCCTTACATACACTGCAGAACAGCCACCAGATGCAGCTAGCAAGACACCAACATTAACTTTTACAACAGAATTGCAGCCCAACGCATTAGTTACCAAGACACAAGTGCTTAGTGGTACAATGGAAGTTCAACCTGATTCAGTCAGCAAGAATGCATCACTTGCCTTCACATCTGAATCAGAAGAAATTCTGGGGCTGGAAGCTACCCTACCTCAGCAGACAACCATACTTATTGATACTGATAAGTAAGTTCCTAAAGTGCCTGTGAATACACTTGTTATTCTTATCCATTTACTGTTAGGATTTTGGAGATGATGGTAGTTCATTTAGTGTGGTGGGAGAGACTGATCAAGAATAATATTTTCGTTATTTAAGAATAAATACATTCCTCAAAGGTACACATATCTAAGAATGTTTTGAAGAGAACTGTGTATTATACAAGGTGTGTCCGGAAAGTAATGCGACTGATTTTCTTGGGCCAAGCAGAAGTGTCGGGGAGCGGAGTCTCCGGGCCTGACGGTTGGTGGGGGGTGT
>Ga0209628_10004192_pt1 | contig 10347 bp, 5 predicted proteins | sample TergutCu122P4_FD_187285 | JGI IMG/M metagenome (GOLD analysis project Ga0209628, IMG submission 187285) | Cubitermes ugandensis P4 segment gut microbial communities from Kakamega Forest, Kenya - Cu122 P4 (SPAdes) (version 2) | ecosystem: Host-associated > Arthropoda: Insects > Digestive system >... | reverse complement strand
ATCTGCGACGATTCGTCCAACATTCGCGACAGGAACGTCTTGTATTCAGGTGTTTGCACCAGAGAAGCATATTTTTTCTGCTCTTTTACCTCGTCACTTGTCAATTCTTCTTCGGCCTTCAAAAGGAACTGTTTCGCCCATTCATAGACCTCATTTTCTGCTACATTTATCATAAATCAATATTTAGGGGATGCGGGTCATGACTTCAAAACCCATGCGACTGTTGTGGTAGGGGCAGCGCCATTGGTCGGCTTTCACGCCGGTTCGTCTTGGCTCACCTTCGGCATTGACGCCTCCAAACCATTCTCCGTATTCACGGTCAATCATGTTGGTTTTGATCCATTCCCAGGTACGGACGGCCGCATCGAGGAATTTTTTATCGCCGCTGATGTGCCAGGCGTTCAAGAATCCGACGACGGTTTCGGATTGCACCCACCAGGACAGGTTGGCGTTCAAGTGCTCGCCTTCCCTGTCGTTCATCATGGCGCCCTTATCGTTAATGCCCTCTTTTAACTGTACAGCAGCCATATTGACGGCTATGCGCTCAGTCTCCTTCAAGATAGCTTCGTCGCCTAATACCTCGGCGGCTTCGACTAACAACCACGAAAATTCGATGTCATGACCATAAGAATCAATATCCCGTTGGCTTTGCCAGTCCATCGTCAGGAAGAGATATTGGTGCCAGGTCTGGTGGTTAATCATTTTTTTTGTCATGACTTCTATCAGTTCGCGTAACTGTTTCTTCAACCCTTCATCTTTCCAAACGCGGTAGAGGTTGGTTAGCGCTTCCAAAACGTGGAGGTTGGTATTCATCGTCTTGGGATACTCTACTTCCATCTTCTCCCATTCGCGGGTGAACTGAATGCCTCGACATTCGACACAACCAATAAAGCCGCCATGAACCGGGTCATACGTATGTTCGACCATTTTCCGGTAGATAGCGATGGCTGCATCCAAGCTCTCCTTGTCACCGGTGGCGCGATAGTGCTCCGACAGCCCATAGATAGCAAAGACGTTTTGGTAGGTGTCTTTGTGCATGGCGAGCGGTTCGCCGGTGGCTGTCACCGTATAAAAAGAACCGCCGTATTCCTTGTCAATAAAATGATCGAGGAAATAGCGTTGGGCACGGTTGGCCAAAGTAAGGTATAACTCGTCTTTAAACATCCGGTAGGCCGCTGAGAATGTCCACATTATACGGGCGTTAAGTATACCCCCTTTTGATGCGTTTGCACGGGGTGTTCCGTCGAAGTTCAAGGTACCATAAAAGCCTCCCGCAGGGTCGTACGAACGGGTTGCCCAAAAATGCAAAATGTTTCCTTTTAAATCTTGAACGATTTCCTGCTTGAGTTGCGCTGCAACCTTGTCTTCCGGCGACATTTTTTTGCCACACGAAAAGACAACAAAAAGGCCTGTTATTACTATCAATAAATTTTTCATCTTTTTTATAATTAAAAATTCAATTTTGGTTTTTTCCTATTTTCCTTTAACTATCTTTTGTGCCGCTAGCACTAAAAACATATAATGCGACGACCCGCCTCCCATCACATATTCCACTTGTTGCCAGAGGTATGGGAACACTAACAGTTCGGGGAAGTCGGGGCGGATAAGCGCTGTTCCAGAAACCACTCCGCCGGGGATGTAATACCAGTCGGCGCGGTTCAGACCATAGCCTACTGTGGCCGATTGCGTTCCAATGCCCGATGCAAACGATTGGGTGTTCGACCCCGGATGCCGTCCCAAGATGAAGTCAAGCGCGTTGAAGACAATATCCGGCCCGAAGATGTCGGGATATGCATTGTGCAGGAAGTAGTATTGGTATCCAAACCGTTGGATATCCCATCCGGCACCCCATATACTCGGACGGTAGGGTACCCCGTATGGCGTAACTGCGCCTTGCTTCTCGTATTGTTCCTTAACCGCGGGTAAAGCGTCACGTATAGCCTTTGTGAAATCGGCATCGTTCAAGGCTTTTTCGGCTTGTGCAACATACCAGGCTGCCTGGCCTATCGAGCTGACAATAAAATCTTTCTCCGCTAATAAATAGTCTCTGTATTCCTTCTCTTTTGTCGTCAGAAACAGTTCGACAGCGGCATGTAATTTGGGCAGTCGCGCCGACCTGCCAGCCCGTTGATTACCGCCTGCCGGAGGAGTTTCTACGGGTGTGTTTTTAAACAGTTCGCGGGCGGCTTCCAATGCCTGTACGCTCAATGTATCGTTAAAACCTTTTAACACACGGGCTGCGCAAGCCAGGTGTGCGGCTGCCGTCAGTTCGCGTGACGGGTTGTTTTCGGTAAACACCCAGCGGTCGTCGGCGTTACCTTTAATGTTATCGGTTGCAGCAGCCACATCGCCCAGCAACACATATTGCCGTAAACTGTTACTGATGATACCTCTGTACAGTCGGCCTAAAGCGCGATAAGCACCTACTATCGAAAGCGTACCATGTTCTATCTGTTGCAGGATGTCATTCTTGCCGTCCGGTTCGTGGATCTCAACTATCCGCGTATGCTGGTTGATAGCTGTCGCATCATAGTTGACTTTAAAAGCCTCGTATGCCTGTGCTAAAATATAGACTTCACCCCCTTGCGATTCGATACGGAGGTCGTCGTCGCCGGCATCGTGCCAGCCGCCCACATTCAGTCCCGGTACTTTTTCGCCCGATTTATACTTAGTCAGGGTGGAAGAACCTTGTACATAGCCGTCGATGTGGATTAAATCTGTCGGAGCCATCAGGGCATCGTCCAAATGACAGGCGTCGTGCCAAACACGATATTTCTCGTTCACCCGTACATGACACATCTGCACCGGTAAGAAATACTCTAAAACCGGTTGCCATACGCCCCGGTCGTAGACATCGTTAGCTATGCGAAAAATAGAAGAGGCTGAAGTGCCATAGCGAACCTGATACAGCCCTTCCTGTTTGATTGACGAGAAATCAAACTTCAGGTAGTTATAACGCAGGAACTGTCCCCATTCCAGTCCGGCTGCGGAGAAGGCTTCCATCTGACCGTTTTCGGTTATCCGGTAAAGGACCGGTTTGTCGCGATTGGTTTCCCTTTTATCTATCTCGATGATAGCCACTTTCGGCTGGTTAGGATGGTAACCAACTTGCGACGTTTGCACGACAGGCGCATACATCCAGTCGCTAACAATATTGGGGGTTATCACCCATTGGATAGCGCCTTTGGTAACGCCTGCAGGCACTTCGCTGCAAAGCACAAACCATCCGTTGTTGTGGTTCATCCGCCCGTCGTACAGTTTGAGATTGGCGCTTTTGGACTCGACAGTAAACCGGTTGTAGGGATCGTCCGGTCTGACAGTAAACCGTTTACCCGCAGCATACGGCTCTGCAATCACATTGTCGGCGATGATAGGATTATATCCCTTGTTATCGCCCGACAGATGTTCTTTATTGGCTCTGGCATCCGGCAGACTGAAATTACCCGTCTGTAAATAATTGGGAGTGCGTGTCAAAGTAGGCCCATTGGGATGTTCGGGAAAGATGCCCTGTTTGCTGTCCATGATCCAAGGCTTTCCGAAGAGCGCGCCAGGAAACAGCTCCATGATGAAAACCACCCGGCCCGCAAACTGAGCCGGCACAGGGCGGTCTAAATCGACGGTGACGACCACCGAGGCGCCTTCGCCTTTGACCTGTACCTTATAGCTTAATTGGATATCCGGATAAATCATCGGATTAAAACCCCTCAAATGTCTGGAAGAATCCGGGTAACTCAAAGCGGTAGTAATCGTATTCGCCGCCTCATCCATATCGCGCTTAAGCTGTTTTGGCAATGGCTGCCATTGCCCCGGCGTCGGTTCCAACCGTATATCGCCATTCGTTGCGACCCGGTTGCCGTGCATGATAATACTAACGCCACTCTGATGACCTTCCGGATAAATGTCATCGAAAGCCATGACGTTCACACCCCTGTTCTCAAAATACCCCAATGAGGTATTCAACTTAAAATTCTGCGCCTGCAGAGCAAATAACCCTGACAGTCCTAACAACCAAATAGTTAAAAATTTATTTCTCATATAATTATATAATTTTCAATTTTATTCGTGAAAATTTTTTCCGTTCCGAAAAAGAAGAACGTACATTCGTTATTAATAATTCATGGTAAAAAAATCATTTAACCCCCTGAATATCCTTTAGGAAAAGCGTATGCGGGTCTGCATAAACGACCTTCAATTGATTTTGAAAAGCCTCCCTTCGCTGTTCCGCCATCGGGTTCGGAGCTAAGGAACCCCGTCTGGGAGCATGTCTCCATGTCAGAAAATGGGAAACTTTATACTTTTTCAAGACATCCACGATATCCTGACTCAAATCACTACATTCACTCAACGCAAATAATTTACCTTTTTCAGAAGCGAGCTTAGACCCAAAATTCAAAGCCTTATCCAATAGCACAAGGAACTCCGGCCCTTGCCCATACCAGTCGATGGATAACATATCCACATATTCATCGCCCGGATAGCCACGCAAAAAATCCTCCAATGAGTACACTTTATCCGTGTTGTAAGCCCACAAGATATTTGTTAATCCTTTATTTTTTATATATTTAGCTGTATATCTCCATAGCTCGGCATATTCTTCATCCGTACAGCGGTCGCGTCCCCACCAAAAAAACGAACCCGAATGTTCGTGCCAGGGCCGAAAAATGAAAGGTATCAATTGGCCGTTATCATCTGTCCATGTCTTGAAATAGTTGGCCAAGATATCTAACCATCGGTTAAACATGGCATGATTGACGCCGCCCGGAAGTAACGATTTGACGGCGTTCAGCGAATCGGCTTTAAGCTCAAAAAAAGGAATCGCTTCCGGCTCTTGCCGAAACTTTCTGATATCCCAGGCCGAACCTGGCCCGTTGGGTGTTTTAACTCGGTGCGTCCATTGCGAAGTTATCGGATTAATGGCATGCCAACTGACCGTTATGACGCCTTTTTGCCGGTGAAAAAATTTCACTTGTTCTGTTATCTGGACAAAGGAGACCGAGTCGAGGCTTCGTTCCTTACCTGTTTCTATTTCGCCCAGCTCAAATCCGGCTACGCCCGGATAATCGCCCACCGCCTCTTTGGTGTCCGAGCGTCCCGGTTCATACCACCAGGTAAACCCGCACATCAAATCATCCTGATGTCCATACATCACCCCCTTATCCTGCAGCTTCATCAAACGTTGAAACAAAACCTGAGAAGGAACTTTTTTATCTCCTGAACATGCAAAACTACCTGCAACAATGACAACTAAAATAGCTATAAAACAAAAAAATCTTTTCTTCTTCATTTGTTAAATTCTTCAAATTTGTTTAAAAGTTGCGACAAAGGTAGAAATTATTTTTCAATAAAAAAAACTTCGCACGGACGACACTTTTCGTGAAAGTGTCGTCCGTGTGAAGCTTTGCTGTAGGAGAAAATTAATTGAACCATCAATAGCAGCGGCTGAAGCATCTTTTAATACCTCCCTCTAAATCACTTGTGGTATACTAAAGATTCAACGTCAATAGCGTTTCTCCTTCGGCGTTCAGGACTGTTAACGTCATTAGTTTGCCCTGTTTCTTTAGTATAGAAACGGTAGCGCCACGTTCATTGTTGCCGCCTCCTACCACAATCGGGAAATTGTTACTGTCCGCACCTTTGGCAAGATGGTTGAACCGGTGGGTATGTGCATTGAGACAAATATCAAAAGGCGCCTTGACAAGGATTCCGCCCCACTCATCACGACATGGGACATACGCTCTGGTACCCATCCCGTATACAGGGATATGATGAATCAAGACACGCTTGGAAGCCGACTTAAAGGCTTTCGAGGTTATCTCCCTTTTTAGAAACGCTACCTGGTCTTTCCGAAAACTGGTAAAATCATTCATCCCATAGTAGACCCAAGTAGTATCGGGTTTGTCCTCGCCGCAGTCAAGGGCCACAAATCGGGTATCGCCGATACTGATAGCCCCATACGAGTGGTCGCCTCCAAACTTGCCTAAAAGATTCCACAGAAAAGGCGAATAGGCGCCACGGGTCTCGTGATTACCGCGCAGAAAAACTGAAGGTACCCGGTCGCCGCCTATTCCGCTGACTAAATGCGAAATAGTGCGAATGGCGGCGCTCTCGCTTTGCACATCGGCTATACAATCCCCGTTAAAAAAAACTAAGTCGTAAGGGATATCTTTGACCTGCTGGTATAACTTGTCGAAAAGAGGCAAGATGTCATGTAAGTCATTGAAAATAATCGCCGTAAAATCGGTCTTTCTGTCGTCTAACGTAGTAAAACTGCTGACAGGGCCGACGGCTGTTGCGCCAAACTCCTTTCGGTAAGCCTGATAGAGCGTTATCTCACGCGAATAAACCCTGTAATAATAACGCGTTCCGGGTTTCAGACCTGTTAAACGGATACGGTTCAAGGTGTTGTTAGCTACCATAATACCTTCTTCCCATCGGTAAACAGGCTGCATGTTGAGGCTGTCGAGGCCATATTCTACCCAGCTTAGGCAAGGTACATTCGTATGCCAAATAATTGTCATGCCGTCGGTAGCCGGGTTTTGAAGATAGGCTGTCGAGCGGAAAATATTTTCTTTGGGCTTACTCAGCCTGATATCAGCAAAAAGGGGCAAATGGTCGGACGCCACTGGCTCATTCATCACGCGGTTTTGCAAAACGGTATAGGTACGTCCAGATAGGTTGAACCCTAAAATGTAATCAATGGTATGGGTTGGTTTTTGAGAAGGGATAGTAAAACGTGCAGTATCCGAAAATATCGTCCAATTCTGCCTGAAGGCATCCATGACAGGCGTTTTGGGCGTTGCATTGATATCGCCAGCCAGAATGACCGGCTTGTCATACACCTTGACGGCCTCATCGATGACGCTTACCGAGGCGAGCCGGTCGTCCGCGTTCAACGAAAAATGGGTGCAGCCTATCACATAGTCTTTAAATTCAACCAATAACAACGAGCGGGCTTCTTCTCTTCCTGGAAGCGGAATACGCTTCCAGGAAAGCGGCTTTTCTTTCGACAGGATGCCGACACCATACTGGCCACCTGCATACGGAATAGATGCGCCAAACACCTGATACATGGCAGTATAACTTGCTAAGCGCGCAAGTACATCGACCTGGTTACTGCGCGTATTTACACTGTCTAACTCCTGCAAAGCGACCACATCGGGCGCAGCTTTCAAAAGAACATCGGCTATGCGCTGATAATCAAGTACATTATCCATCCCTAAGCCATGATGAATGTTATAACTCATCACACGTACCGTGTTTTCCGCTTGCGGAAAAGTTTGTGCGTATCCGGCAATAAACAGTACTGAAAACCAAAGAGGTAAGAAATATTTTTTCATAAAATGGCGTATAAAAAATAGAATAATGAGATAAAACGATTGCAAAAATATAAAAAATTTCGATAGGAACAGTCAATTTGCCCGGTAATTGTGTAAATGAACACTTGTACAGGCTCAGCGGCGCTTATAGATATTCCGCCACTTGTTTGGGTAATTGAAATATTTTCGAATAATCGCAAAAAAAATAAACACTTTAAGTCTTTTTTATTACTTTTGCGGGAAAATTGATGAGTTATGGAAGATAAAATGGTTGAATTAACCCGATTTACTCTTGTATCGGAAGCAGAAATTTTAGCTAACCTGCTTAAATCGGAAGGCGTTGATTGCTATGTCCGCGACTGCTTTATCAATCAGATTTACAGCGGCATTGATTTGGGTGGCGTTAGGGTCGAGTTGTTAGAGAAGGACTTGATGCGTGCTAAAGAAGTTATGCAGGCGTTTGGGTATTTGGGAAAAGAAGGAAAAATTGAGGACGCTGAGAAAATCGAGGAAGAGGATGAGGAGGAGGCAGAGAAGATTTTTGTCGAATATGAGCAAAATAAAGCAAGACTATCGCGGACGATGACTATCATTACACTCATCGTCTTGTTTTTACTTGGAAGTCTTATTTTACTGAACAGGTTTTACAACGGATGAACCCACGCTAAAAAGAGTTTTTTTTAACGCAAAGAATTTGTAAATTCTAAAAAAATGAAAAGAAAATGAATTATCAGAACATCCGCGAAGAGGAGCTGAAAAATAAGGTAGAGAAGGATTTTTTTGGTAAGTTTGACTGTACGGAAATAATCAAGGATATTGATTTTGCTGTCAGGCTGCCCACCCATGCCCTTCCAAATGAGGGGAATTATTTGTTGTGGGCTGAGGCCAAACAAAAGCCTTCCGATATTGTTGTAATGTTCACACAGTTGGTGCTGACTATTGGTAAAAGTCGTATCTTCGATAAGAAACTGCCTCCGCCGTTTCTCGGTTGTTTTGACAGTGAAAAAATTGCTTTCTTGCCTTACGCCGATATTCAGGATATTTTCTATCAAAACGATTTCAATTGGAAAGTAGCGCCATCGGACCATGAAACGAAAGAATTTAAAAAGGTGTATGAACAAATAACGAAAATCATCAACGAAAGTATACCTTGGGAAATGGTTGTTTTCGATTTTGAAAAGGACAGGAAAGAGCTGAAACATTTTATTCGCAAAAATTTTGCTGACAGAGCAGCAAGCTCCCAAGCTGTGAAAATACGTATCGACAAAAATAATTTTATCACAATTTTCAATAAGTGGTTAGAAACTGTGCAGCCTACTATTGCCGTCAAATGGGACAAGGCAAAGGCGCGAGGTATTCTTGGCGGCGATTTTTATCTTGCCGACTTGCTTTCGGCTGATAACAAAACCCTGAAAGAGAAACTGTTTGTTCTTTTACACGGCAATTATTACGAGTTCGACCGCATCATTGATGAAGATGATATTTACAGTTCAAAACGCGCCGAGTTTGCCGACAACCAGAAAGCGCATACCCGGTTTTGGGCAAAATACGAGCGCCCGCCGCTACAGGAATATTGGGACTATATCATTGAACAGCGTGATCTGTTAGCGCCACAGGATGTACGCGAGCGCAAAGGTTCATTTTTCACGCCACGAATATGGGTGGAGTTATCGCAAAAATATATTGCCGAAACATTGGGCGAAGACTGGCAAGAAGAATACGTCGTGTGGGATAACGCCGCAGGAACAGGCAATCTTTTGGCAGGGCTTACTAACAAGTACAATATCTGGGCATCGACATTAGACAAAGCCGACGTGGACGTAATGAAAGAGCGTATTCGAAACGGCGCAAACCTGTTAGAAAGCCATCTGTTCCAATTCGATTTCCTGAATGACGATTTCTCAAAACTGCCAAAAGGGCTACAAGATATAGTAAACGATCCGAACCGACGTAAGCGGTTGATTATTTATATCAATCCGCCATACGCAGAGGCAGCCAGTAAAGAAAATGTGCTTGGTACGGGCAAGAATAAAACCGATGTGGCTGTAACAACAAAAGTGTACAACCAATATGTAAGTGAAATAGGAATAGCTGGCAGGGAACTTTTTGTGCAGTTTTTAGCACGAATAAATCGCGAAATATCCGGCGCTATGCTTGCACATTTTTCAAAGTTGAAAATTGTGCAAGGGCCAAATTTTATGAAATTTCGCCACTTTTTTAAAGCCGAATTTCAAAAAGGATTTGCTGTTCCTGCAAATACTTTTGACAACGTTAAGGGCGATTTCCCTATTGCGTTTATGATATGGCAATTAACCGATAAAAAAAAGTTTTCAGACATACGACTTGATTTGTATGAAAAAAACAGTCATTTTACAGGACAAAAAACATTCTTTGTATATGATGAACATTCATTCATTACCGATTGGTTCCGAAAATACCATACAAGGATGGAAAGCCCAAATAACATCGGTTCTATCGGCTTGTATGGTAGTGATTTTCAGCATAACGACTACATACGAATAACAAGTCCAGAAGAACATCCGAACAGATGGACCTTTATCACAGTTTATAATTTAATCGAAACCTCTATTTACTATGCTGTCCGTAAAGTCATTCCGGCCACTTGGCTCAACGACCGCGACCAGTTTTTATATCCTGACAACGGATGGGCGCTCGACGAAGAATTTCAAAACGATTGCCTTGCCTACACGCTGTTCAATAATAATGTCCAATCAAAATATGGTGCTAATCATTGGATACCTTTTAGCGAAAACGAAGTAAACGCGCGGGAGAAATTTGACAGCCATTTTATGTTAAGTTTTATCAATGGAAAATTAATCAAAAATGGTTATTCGGATTTGTTTGCACAAGAAGATGATTTATTCAAAAAGCGGGAATTTAGCGATGAAGCTAAAGCCGTTTTCAATGCCGGACGCCATGTATGGAGTTATTATCATACACAACAAAACTGTAACGTGAACGCAAGTTTGTACGACATTCGCGAACATTTTCAGAGACGCAATTTAAAGGA
>Ga0209628_10004191_pt1 | contig 10349 bp, 9 predicted proteins | sample TergutCu122P4_FD_187285 | JGI IMG/M metagenome (GOLD analysis project Ga0209628, IMG submission 187285) | Cubitermes ugandensis P4 segment gut microbial communities from Kakamega Forest, Kenya - Cu122 P4 (SPAdes) (version 2) | ecosystem: Host-associated > Arthropoda: Insects > Digestive system >... | reverse complement strand
CTAAAGGCGAACGCGGATAAATGGTGGTGTACGACTCCATGACGTTCGACGATTGGGTGCTGATGTATTTTGCGGACGACAGGACATCGCGAACAGACAATCCTGCTGTCAGTCGCCGGTTGAAAAATTGCTGTCGCACCGTCAGATTGACGTAAAAGAAATCCTTCACCCGTCCCTGCGTGCTTACCGAAGGTCCCACATAATATCCTTCGAGCCTCATGCGGGTATTTTTGCCGAATTCAAAATTATTGTTGACGGCTAATTGCCAGTTCCAACTCTTTTCATCTTTTCCGCTGATTTTAAATTCGTTTTTGATCCTGTAATAATACAAACTCCCATTCGTGTCCATATTCCACCATTTTTTGAACTGGATCGTGCCCGACAGTTCGGCTCCAGTGGAATAATCGTTACCCACATTTGCCATCGAGTCCAGCGTCACGCCGGTATGATACGGAACGCGAACACGCTCGACCTTATCCTTGCGTATGCGATGAAACACGCTTGCCGCCAGTGTGTTGTTCCCAAAATTTTTGTTATAACCTGCTTCCATGGAATTGATATATTCCGGACGGATGGCAGGATTACCCTGTTGCGCCGTATAATAATCAACATACACAATGTATGGTTCCATGAAGAACAAACTGGGACGGGTGATCCGCCGCGAATACGCCAAACTCACCCTGCCTTCTTTCGGCAGTACGTATGCTAAATGCAGCGTCGGAAACAGTTCGAAACGATGACGCACGAACTCCGCCCATGCTTCCGAGTTTTTGAGGATATCGTACGTATATTCCCCACGTAATCCCAACTGATACTTGAATTGCGAAAGGGTATTCGCCCACATCGCGTACAACGAATGTATATCCCTGCGAAACAGATACCTGTTGTATAAATCGCCCCTTCGCACAAACTCTCCCAACGACGGATTGTATAAATCTATGTTATAGTCGCCGTTTTCAGAATAACTGTAGAATTGATAACCGGCTTGTATCTTGTCGTCGTCGTTGAAGGGATATACATAATCGAGGTTTCCCCGACTTGTCCAGCGAAATTCGTCTTCCCACGCCTTATGTCCCTGTTCGCGACCGCCATGTTTGTTGAAGAGGTCTGTCTGGAAATACTCCAAAGCATTGCCTCCATACATCAGATAGAACGATCCGGTAAGTTTATGCCCCTTTCGCTGGAAACGATGGTCAAATCCGGCATCTCCGCGCAAAAACCATTCGTGCAAGTCAACAAAATCGCTTCCATCGAATAATTCGGAAAACGAATCGCCGATGAGCAGCGACTTGTATGTATCTTCGTAATGCAAAGCGCCGCCGCTGTTGCTTCCGCGATAACCGCCTTCCGTCGAAAACGTCCATGTCGTATTTTTCTGAAACAGGTCAAAACCTGTACGAAGCGCATAATTGTCCCGATAACCTTTTCGTTCGCCTGTGGAATGGGTTGTGGTGAGTGTGTCGTTGATCGTAATCTCCTTGATTTGATCGAAATCGCTCACTCGCCATCGCTTCGAAGCATAACCCGCCACTTGCCATTGTATATGGTTGATTTTTCGCGATAACTGGAAATCAACATTCCACGAACCCACCGAACTTGCCATGGTATTGACCATTCCGCTCCAACCCTCCACTTTTTGTTTTTTGGTATTGATGTTGATAATCCCCACAGTACCATCTGGGTCGTATTTTGCCGAAGGAGTGGTGATAACCTCGATGGTTTCTATCTGTCCGGCAGGTATCTGTTGCAAAGCCGCAGTTCCTTCCAATGTGCTGGGTCTCCCGTCGATAAATACCTTGAAGCCCGTGCTTCCGCGAAAAGTCACTTCGCCTTCGGCATTGACCCTTATCGAGGGCGTTTGTTCCAAAATATCCACAGCCGTACCTCCTGCCGCAGAAAGATACCCCGATGCGTCGATCACCCGTTTATCCAATTGATACACGATTTGCCGTTTCTGTCCCATAATTTCAACTTCCTTCAATACTTGATGAGATTGTTCCAACGGTATGTCGCCCAACGCGATATTCCTTTGCTCTGCAGAAAACGGCGGCAAAGAAACACGTTTGTTTTCGTAGCCGACAAAGCTGATGGTGAGGTAACAGTTTACGGATTTGCTACATTCGAGCGTAAATGTTCCATCTGTCCGCGTGGTTGCATGACCGAGCAACACACTGTCAGAAACGCTATACAACAACACATTTGCATATTCTACTGCAACAGCGGTTTGTTTGTCAAAAACTTTCCCGCTGATATTCCATATCGGTTCTTTGTCCTGTGCCTGAACGTTGAAAATCAAGCAACAAAAAGTAATCATTCCGGCAATGAGCGAACTAAAAATACATTTTCTCATGCTACAAAGTAACTTATTTTCTGCATAAAAGAAAATATTAAAACAACGTATAATCTTTTACCTGTTCAAATTCATTTTTCAACAACATCATTTCTTCGCTACTCATTGGTTGGTTCAGTATTTCATCAATATTATCGACAACAAATGAGAAGCTTTTAAAATCGCCGGGCGGAACAACGACATCCGGTCCCAACCGAAAAGAATATTTGACGGCGGCAATTCCTAACGCCTTATTTGCAGCATCGATTGGTTTTAACCATGCTTTTCGGTAGTCTGACTCGTCTCGCTCCGTTTTGTTGATCCACCGCCGATGCGTCAACGGCTTGATGGCGATGATACCTGTTCCGCGCTTTTTCGCATCATTACATAACTCCGTTCCCATTCCATTTTTCATGTGCATCAACCAGTTTACAGGGAACATAACCGTGTCGAAATCATACATCGCCATCGCCTTAAGCGCCATTTCTTCAGAATGCGCTGTGATTCCAAGCTTACGGACACGACCATCGCGTTTTGCTTTCACCATCATTTCCAATACACCGCCGGGTCCGAAAGCCTGATCTACGTCATCTTGCGTTTTCAGCGCATGTATCTGATACAGATCGAAATAATCAGTATGCAACAATTCGAAGGAATTTTCGAACTCTGCTTCAGCCTTGCTGTACAAACGCTTGTTGGTTTTACAGGAAAGAAAAATGTTTTTTCGATAAGCTTTCAGGGAGTTGCCCAATTTCTCCTCTGCATCGCCATAATTGGGGGCAACATCGAAAAAGTTGATGCCATGGTCGATAGCCCACGACACACACTTGTCGGATGCTTCCTGACCGTCGCGCTGGGAAATTATCCCGCCATAGACTACAGGAAATACATCAAATCCGGTTTTTCCCAATTTCCGTTTTTGAATGGTCGCGTTACCGCATGAATTTGCATAACCACCCATAGCGCCGAATGTAGCCAACGCGGTTGCGCTTTGTAAAAAATCTCGTCTTTTCATTGCTTTAATTATTTTGCTCACAAAAATAATACTTTTTGAAATGTTTTTGTGTTTTTACATAATTATTAAGAACAAATTTGTACTTTTGCGGTCAAATTCATTGAGTATAATTTAATAAAATCTTAAAAAGTATGGAAAGTACCAATCAAGTAACTATCCCTCCGATGGATAATGTAAAAAGTAAAAGCAACAAAGGAATTCTCATTTTGCTTGTGATCATTGTTATGGCTCTGGCGGCAGCAGTTGGCGTCATGCTCTCGAAGTTGAGCGACCAAAAAAAGGAAGCGATAGTCGTACAGGAAATATTGGAAGGTCAAAAAAAATCTCTTGAAAATGACCTGACCAATTTGCAAGACCAGTTTGGCGCGCTACAGACCAACAACGACAGTTTGAAGACCCTTGCTTCCGCGCAGCAGGAAAAAATTACTAAACTGTTGGCTGTCCAAGCCGATAATGCGTACAAGATTAAGATGTATCAAAAGGAATTGGAGACACTTCGCGGAGTGTTGAGAAGTTACATCATTCAGGTGGATTCGCTGAACCAGAGCAATCTTGCTTTGAAAGCCCAAAACACAGACCTTGCGAAGAATCTGGCTGCTGAACGTGCACAAAGTTCGCGCTTGACAGCCGATAAGGAGAAATTAACCACAACGGTGCTAAAAGCCCAGATACTTTCGGCATCCGACATCGTAACAACAGGTTTGACCAATCGTCGGGAAACAGACCGTGTGCGTTCCATCGAAAAGCTAAAAACCTGTTTCACCGTTCGTGAAAACCCGGTGGCGGCTGCCGGCGAAAGGGTATTTTTTTTAGTCATCATTAAGCCCGACAAGAAAGTATTGACCAACAAGGCAAACGATACTTTTCAAATACAGGACGGCGGTGATATTGTTTACACTGACAAACGTACCATCGAATACGAAAACAAAGATATTGAAATGTGTATCTTTACCGATAACGGAGGTCGTTTAACGGCAGGCAGTTACGGAGTAAAACTGTATTGTGACGGGTATTTAGTGGGAACATCAACATTCGTTTTGAAGTAATTCTCAAATCCCATATCTCATATCTCAATTTAACGTGTCTGTACATCAAAAAGTAAGAAAAGTTACTACGCATGTGTTGAGTGCCATGAAGCTGAAAGGCGAAAAGATCACCATGCTCACTGCCTACGATTATTCGATGGCGCGTATTCTTGACAATGCCGGCATCGAAGTGATATTGGTGGGCGATTCGGCATCCAACGTCATGGCGGGTTACGCAACCACATTGCCGATCACACTCGACGAGATGATCAATTACGCCGCGTCGGTAGTACGCGGTGTCACGCGGGCATTGGTAGTAGTCGATCTTCCATTTGGCTCGTATCAGGGAAACTCAAAAGAAGCGCTCGCATCTGCTATCCGCATCATGAAGAAAACAGAAGCAAACGCTATCAAATTGGAAGGCGGAAGCGAAATCGCTGAATCTGTTACACGCATCCTCAGTGCCGGAATCCCCGTAATGGGACATTTAGGATTGACCCCGCAATCCATCAACAAGTTTGGAACGTATGCTGTCCGTGCACAGGATGAAGCCGAAGCTCAAAAATTGATAGAAGACGCCTGTTTATTGGAAAAATTGGGATGCTTCGCCATCGTTCTTGAAAAAATACCGGCAGTGTTAACCCAAAAGGTAGCTGAAATGATCAAAATACCCACTATCAGCATTGGCGCCGGCAGGTATGCCGACGGGCAGGTATTGGTACTTCACGACATGCTGGGTTTGAACAACGAATTTTCGCCGCGTTTTCTCCGGCGTTATCTCAACCTGTACGACGAAATCACAGGCGCTGTGCAGCAATACATCAACGACGTGCGAAGCGGCGATTTTCCAAACGAAAAGGAGCAATACTAAACCATGAATATTCTCTTTGAAGACAATCACTTAATCATCGTTAACAAGAAATGTGGCGACCTCGTGCAGTCAGATTCTTCGGGCGATATTGCGCTGGAACAGACGATAAAAGAATACCTGAAAAACAAATACAATAAACCCGGTGATGTTTTTCTGGGCGTAGTACATCGTGTGGACAGACCGGTGAGCGGTATTGTGATGTTTGCCCGTACCACTAAGGCGTTGCAGCGGCTCAACCAAATGTTTCAGGACAAATCTATTCGCAAAACTTATTGGGCAGTAGTGAAGAATCTGCCGCCGAATGAGGCTGGCACACTTACACATTATATTGTTCGTAACACAAAGACCCAACGTTCGTATGCCTACACGGAAGAGCGTCAAGGATCGAAAAAAGCAGTGTTGCACTACCGCCATCTTGCATCGTCCGAGCGTTACCATCTACTCGAAATCGACCTCGAAACAGGACGCCATCACCAAATCCGCTGCCAGTTGGCTGCTATTGGCTGTCCCATCCGCGGCGATCTAAAATACGGTTATCCGCGCTCGAACCCAAACGGAGGTATCAGTTTACATGCACGCCAAATCCAATTCAAACATCCTGTTAAAGATGAGGAAATTAATATATTAGCACCATTACCCGATGATGCTTTTTGGAAAATTTTTGAAGGATAAAAGTCGTACTTTTTTATTCTTTATACTTTCTTCTTAAACAGAAATGTAGCCTTGCTTTCATTTCCATGCAGTAATCGATGGATATTTTTTCGATGTGTGATAATCAGCAAGATACTGACAATTATTGAAAATATTTTCAGGGACATGCTGTCGGTTTGGAAAATGATGATCGCCGAAACAGGATAAGAAATTCCCATCATCAGGGAACTCAACGACACGTATTTGCTGATGAACAATGAGATGAAGAATATGACAATAGCCACTAATGTAGCTTGCCAATGCAACGCGAACAAAATTCCGACAATGGTGGCAACACCTTTTCCTCCACGGAAACCTGCAAATATGGGAAAAACATGACCCAACACCGCCGCAGCGCCCAGCGTTAATTGAATGTTGACAAAAGCATTGGTTCCGGGTTCAAACGCGGGCAACAACCTGATAAGCATTACTGCCGCAAAACCTTTGAATACATCAATCAGCAATACCGGAATCCCTGTTTTGACGCCCAATACCCGCATGGTATTGGTAGTTCCGGCATTTTTACTTCCATGTTCGCGCACATCCACGCCTTTGGCTGCTTTTCCGATCCACACAGCCGACGGTATGGAGCCCAGAAGATAAGCGCCGATGATAATTAATGATATGTATATGACCATTATTTCCTAATTTGTAATTGACTTGATGATCGCTTCGGTATCCTGTGCAATCACTAATTCCTCGTCCGTAGGGATCACTATCGCAATCACGCGTGAACCGTCTTTGCTGATGATTTTTTCTTCACCGCGAACACCGGTATTTTTATCCTTATCGAATTCGAGACCGAGATACTCAAAATCTTTTGCTATTTCATAACGTGTGGTGTCAGAGTTTTCGCCGATACCACCGGTAAACACCACCACATCCACGCCGCCCATAGCTGCCGAGTACGCGCCGATATATTTACGCGCGCGATAGCGGAACATGCGTAATGCCAATTGTGCGCGTTCATTACCGTTTGCTGCGGCTGCTTCCACTTCGCGCATGTCCGACGACACCCCGCTCACACCCAGCAATCCGCTGTGCTTGTTGATCAGGATATTGACGGTTTCGCGACCGATATCCTCGCATTGCATCACATAATTGATGACGCCCGGACCGATGTCGCCGCAACGGGTACCCATCACTAATCCTTCCACAGGAGTAAGCCCCATGGATGTATCCACCGCTTTCCCATCGACAATAGCTGCTACCGATGCGCCGTTACCCAGATGGCAGGTGATGATTTTGCGAACATTTCTGTCGGCTAAAATCTCGCGTGCGCGTTGCGACACATAGCGATGGCTCGACCCGTGAAATCCGTATCGACGGATGCCGTGTTTTGTGTACAGCGAATACGGTAAGGCATACATGTACGCATGGTCGGGCAATGTTTGATGAAAAGCCGTATCGAACGCGCCTACCTGTGGAACATTGGGCAGAATAGCTTTCATGGCGTAAATGCCGGTCAGGTTGGAGGGGTTATGCAGGGGCGCCATTTGGATACAGGCTTCGATCCCGGCAACCACCTCGTCGGTGATGAGCATGCTCGAATTGAATTTTTCGCCGCCATGCACCACGCGGTGACCTACGGCGTCGATCTCGTCGAAACTCTTGATACATCCGTATTCTTTGCTAGTAAGGATGCCGAGCAGATATTCGACGCCTGCCTGATGGTCGATAATTTCTCCCTCGAACGTATTTTTAGCTCCGTTGGATTCGTGTTTGATGAACGATCCGCTGAGCCCGATTTTTTCAACTACTCCTTTAGCCAGAATAGTGGGACCGTTCATGTCGAACAGTTGATATTTAATGGATGAACTTCCGCAATTGATGACAATGATTTTCATTAATGGTTAATGATTAATGGTTAATGATAGATATTAATTAGTAAATGATTTGTGTTGATAGCACATTCATGCCATCTTTGAGTCCTTTTGCGTCGTACACGTAAAAACCCTTTCCGGATCGGATACCCAAATGGTTTGCCCTCACCAATCGTCTGATCAGGGGTGAAGCCTTGAATTTTCCGATACCAAATTCAGCATAAAGATGATCCATTAAACGCAGGATTTTATCAAGTCCTATCCTGTCCGCCATTTCAAAGGGACCGTGCTGCAAGCCAAACCCAAGTTTCATGATTTTATCGATATTTTCGATATTTGACACGCCTTCTACCAGGGTATTACATGCTTCGTTAATCAACGTTACGATCAGCCGCGTTCCGACATTACCCGGCGATTCATTGATCGTAATGGGTTCCTTGCCGATCATTTTTGCGAAACGGCATACCAACTCGTGCGACTGCTGATTGGTCTGCAATCCGCATACCACCTCTACAATCCGTACCGACGACGGCGAAGCTAAAAAATTCAGCGCCAGCGCCCTTTCGGGATGTTCCATACCGGCTGCTATATCGGTAATCATCAAGGTTGAAACGCTACTGGTAATCGGTGTTTCGGGACTTACATATTTCTCGATACGCCGGAACAGTTCAATACGATCTTGCAGCGGATTACCCGAGCTGATGGCTTCGATGATCAGGTCGCAACCGTTAACCAGATTATAGTCGGTAGAACCTTTGATACGCGACATGATAATTCGTTTGTCGCCCTCTGTAAGCCCCCAACGATTGATGATCTCATCCAACTGCATCTGTATTTGCCTGCTGGCTTCTGCAACCCGTTGTTCGTTTACTTCAATGAATACTACTTCAATGCCTGCCTGGCTGATGATACGGGTAACTTCCTGACCCACTTCACCACAACCAATCAGACCAACCCTGTGGATCAGTCCCTGTTTGGCAATTTTCGTGTTTAATGCAAATTTTTCTAATGATTCAGACATTATGTTTTATATTTTTGACACAAAGGTATATCTTATTTTTGAAATTCAACAAAAAATATTTTGTAATTGAAAAAATATTCAAAATAATGTAACGATGCAATATCATTTGATAAACAAAAAACGTCCCAATAATAATCAGGACGTTTTCAATAGGTGCGTTTCAAATTGTCGCGGGGAGTATCGGCACAAAGGATTTCTCATTCCACTTCAAATGACAGCGCAGTCGTATGTAAATAAAAGAGGCTGTCTTAAAAGTCCACGAATTACACGAATTTACACTAAAAAAAGAACCCCTTCTTTCTTATTATATTGATTATCAGAATAAAACACTTCGTGATAATTACCTTCGGTGAGAAAAGTTCGTGAAATTCGTGGATAAATACTTTTGAGACAGCTCCATTAAAACATTTCCAATTTCCAGCCGCTGTCCGTTTTGGTAAATTCCAGTTCTGTTTCCTCCACTTCCACGTCTTTGGAGGTGAATTTTACTTTTACTCTGGCAGTTTTCCCGTTTGAAGAAATCTCTTCGCCTTTGATTTCATACTTTACTGCCTGCAATCCTTCGAGCGTCAGTTTGAGAAACTCTTGACTATTATTTTTTCGTATTATTGGCAATGGCAGCCAAAGCGCGGAACTGTTCGGCAAAGAAGCGCATCACCACAAGGGTCAAAAATCCGTAAATCGGGAATGTGATCATCCCAATCGGTCCGCCGCCAAAAGGCAATCCGAGCGCATGAGTTAAATACGCGGCTTGTTCACCGAGAAAAACATTGGCAACCAAAGCAACGCCAAACCCAACCACCGCTATAAATACGCCTATCCATTCGCCCAATGTTTGAATGAAATGCGAAATAACCGGCGTTGCAGGAAATTCGCTACCTTCCGGTGAGGTTTCCTGCACTTTGTCTTTTCTGTTCCACCAGATTTGAACACCTGCCCAACATGCCGCCAAAATGAACAGCCAGGTGAGCAGAAATGCGAAAACGAATTTCGCGCCCAGATCGAAAAGACCTGCATCTATTGCCTTATAAAGCAAATAGAACGGTAATACCACGTTGCCCGCGGCAAATACCAAATACAACCAACTGAATGGTTTACGAAACAATTTACCGCTGTCAATATATAACAAAAACGGATCGATGAAATTTAAAAACTTGTTATTCATATTATTACTTTTTTAATGGTTAAATTTTTATTGATTTTTAATTAATTACTTGCTCTGAAAAGTGTGTGTTTTATAGAATACATTTACTACCGACATATCATTTCTCGTAACAGGTTCAATGCCGCGATAGACGTGCGTAAAATATTACTTTCGCGATTATTCCCGCAACGCAACAATTTTGTCGTTGTTTTCGATTTCGACGCTACGGCTATCCAAATCGTTCCCACAGGTTTATCGGGAGTTCCGCCTGTGGGACCTGCAATTCCGGAAGTTGCGATGCCATAATCCGTGTTCATCAATTGACGGACGTTAGCAGCCATTTGTGTTACTACCTGTTCGCTCACTGCGCCATACTGCCGAATATCATCAGGATGTACCCGAAGCAGATTTTCCTTCATCTCGTTGGAATA
>Ga0209628_10004189_pt1 | contig 10352 bp, 10 predicted proteins | sample TergutCu122P4_FD_187285 | JGI IMG/M metagenome (GOLD analysis project Ga0209628, IMG submission 187285) | Cubitermes ugandensis P4 segment gut microbial communities from Kakamega Forest, Kenya - Cu122 P4 (SPAdes) (version 2) | ecosystem: Host-associated > Arthropoda: Insects > Digestive system... | reverse complement strand
CAAAGAACACAAATCGCTGTAAAACAGGTTGTTTTCTTAGTGAATTTTGTGTTAGTTTTGTGTTCTTTGTGGTTAAAAATACTTTTCGGAGTGGACTCATATTTTTTATGTGGCAATGCGAAAGATGATTTCTCATGAACAGGGGAACCACCCGATTCCCTCAAAACACGAAGATGATAACTTCTTGGGTTGGATTTCTTTGTATCCTCTCTCAAATATGAGAAGCATCGAGCCTATCAGGAAAATTTGTGACACCCTCAATGAGACCAATACCATCTACCCGGATACAAATTTGAGGCTGAATTACAAAAACGCGACAATCTGATTTGACCCAAATCAGGAGTTCTAAAGTTTGTAGCTTGTGCCTTGCATTGCTGCAAGCTTGTAACTTGTTTGCTGTTTGTAAACCGACAATTTTTGGCACACTGATTGGAAATCCGTCTGAAGAACTGACACACGCATTGAAAACGTGAGATTTATTTACGAAGTAAAAAAAACCCACGCAAGTCGGTCATCGAATCCCGTAAGGGATTAGAAAAAAACCAGAAACCTGATTATTCTGCTAATTAATTTTCCGAAAAAACGTCGAAGGGGATTTCTACCGTCACATCTTTATGTATGCGCACTTGGGCTACGTAGGAGCCTACTTCCTTAACAGGCTCTTTGGTAGATATCATTTTTCGGTCTATCTCAATGCCTTCTTTGGCTAACGCTTCGGCTATCTGAATACTGGATACAGAGCCAAATATGGTACCTGAAGAGCTCGTTTTAGCGCCGATTGAGAGTGTTATTTCTTTCAATCTGTCGGCTAAAGACTGAGCGTCTTGTTTGATTTTTAACAATTTATGCGCGCGTTGTTTTTTGTTTTCCGCTAACACTTTCTTGGCCGAATCGGAGGCGATTACTGCTTTACCTGTCGGGATTAGAAAGTTCCGTCCGTAACCGTCTTTTACGGTAACGATATCGTCTTTGTAGCCTAAGTTTGCTACATCTTCTTTCAAAATAACTTCCATGATGCTGTCTCCTCTTTTTAGTTATTTCATTAAGTCGGTTACATAGGGTAACAAAGCTAAGTGTCGCGCTCTTTTAACGGCCTGCGATATGCGGCGTTGGAATTTCAGAGAGGTTCCTGTGATACGACGGGGTAGAATCTTGCCCTGTTCGTTCAGGAATTTTTTGAGAAATTCGGGGTCTTTATAGTCAATGAATTTTATTCCGTTTTTCTTGAAACGGCAATATTTTTTCTTTTTGATATCTACTGACATGGGTGTCAGGTATCTGATATCAGAATTGTTTTGATTACTGTTAAATGCCGGCATGTTTAATCCTCCTTAAATTCTAATTCTTCAACTTGCTTGTACTCTTTCAGCTTCATTGTCCTGCTATCCTCTTTTACTCCGGGCGATTTCAGGCTTCTCCTTTTGGCTGCATACTCGGCAGCAAACTTATCCTGTCGAAACGTAAGGAAGCGTATGACACGTTCATCCCGACGAAATTGGGTCTCAAGTACGTCGACAATGGATGGATTGGCTTTAAATTCAATCAGTTGATAAAAGCCTGTCGACTTCTTGTTGATAGGGTAGGCCAACTTTCGCAGGCCCCAGTTCTCTTCATTGATAATCTCAGCATTCTTCGATATCAATACATTCTTAATCTTTTCTACCGCTTCCTTCATCTGGGCTTCAGACAAAACGGGAGTTAAAATGAAAACGGTTTCGTAATTGTTCATAAATCTATTCGTAATTTTTAAAAATTTGCGGGCGCAAAGGTACGAAAAAAAAATTAATAATTAACAATTGAGAATTAATATTTTTTTTGTCTGAGGTTTTCACCTGTGTATAATCATTAAAAATTAACCATTTATCATTAATCATTATTTTCATTCCCATTCGATGGTGGCGGGGGGTTTGGAACTGATGTCGTAAACGACACGATTGACGCCACTTACATTATAAATTATCTCATTTGATACATGGGCTAAAAAATCGTAGGGTAACTGTGCCCATGCGGCTGTCATGGCATCGGTTGAGTGGACTGCACGTAGAACGATGGTATGTTCGTAGGTTCGCTTATCGCCCGATACACCTACCGAACGGATAGGTAATAAGATGGCGGCGGCTTGCCAAACCTTATCGTATAAGTCCCATTGGCGCAATAAAGAAATGAAGATATCATCTGCATCCTGAAGTATACGCACCTTTTCGGGCGTGATGTCACCCAGCAAACGGATGCCAAGTCCCGGGCCAGGGAACGGATGACGGGTTATCATCTCTTTCGACATACCGAGTGCGTAACCTATGCGGCGTACTTCGTCTTTAAAGAGGCATTGAAGCGGTTCGACTAATTTCAAGTTCATTTTTTCGGGTAATCCGCCTACATTATGGTGGCTTTTAATAACCGTACCGGTGACCGAAAGCGATTCGATGACGTCGGGATAGATAGTACCTTGTCCAAGCCACTTGATGTCTTTGAGATTTTTGGCCTCTTTTTCAAACACTTCAATAAAACCCTTGCCGATAATTTTGCGTTTTTGTTCGGGGTCGGTAACACCTTGCAAAGCGGAATAGAATTTTTCGCGGGCGTCTATACCCCTCACATTCAGTCCTAAGTTTTTATAGGACGACAGAACGGAAGCGTACTCGTTTTTGCGCAATAGTCCGTGGTCTACGAAAATACATACCAGGTTATCCCCTATAGCCTGTTGGAGCAACCGCGCGGTTACCGACGAATCGACGCCGCCCGACAAGGCAAGGATAACATGATCGCCTCCCAAAGATTTTTTCAGCTCTGAGACAGTAAATTCAATAAATGCGGCAGGCGTCCAATTTCTTTCACAACCGCAGGCTGACAGAAAGTTATCCAAACGAGCGCTATTTTCCTGTGTTTCCGCTCCCATATCAAGAACCGGATATTTTTTATGAATATCCGAAAGGGACGCTTGAAAGGATGCTCTTTCGGCTGCAGATGTGGGGATTTCTGATAGAACAAAACCCTTAATTGTTGGGTCATTTTCGGGAAGCCGGTTATAAGGAGCAATCTCCGAATAAACTTTGAAATCTCTGATTTTTCGACAAATAAGCTGGGTCGAGGGCGAGCCGAAATCGACTGCAATAATTTTTTCGTTCATAATACATGCGCTTTAGAGGGTGCAAAATTACAATTTTTTTTCAACTTTCAATAAAATGCGCTATCTTTGCAACCGTTTTAAAGCGTTTCAGTTGATTATGGAAGCAGAAGAGAAAGAAGTAAATCGTAAGACATGGTGGATATTAGGCGTTATTCTCCTGATACTGATAATCGGTGTTGCAAGCTATTATATATGGTTTCAGCAAAAGCAGATGTTGGAGATGACTGAATTATTTACACTTGAAAAAGAGATGCTTAGAGGTGATTTTGAAGAAGTAACACTGCGATTCGAAGGGATGAAATTCAGTATAAACAACGATACATTGATTGCTCAAATCGTGCAGCAGGAAGCGAAAATTGAACGACTTCAAGAAGAGCTGCGGACGGTAAAAGTTACCAATGCTCGCCAAATCAACGAACTGAAACGGGAGGTGGAAACGCTCCGAAAGATAGCGCAAAGTTTTGCTGTGCAGATTGATTCGTTGGACAAGGAGAACGCAAATTTAAAAAAAATTGTTCAAAATAACCAACAAAAACTACAATCGATGACTCAACAAGTGACACGGTTAGGAAAAGAAAACGAAAATCTTAAAGTAAGTGTTCAGAAGGCTTCGATGCTCAATGCGGTCAATATTCAACTACTGCCTGTAAACAAAAATGATAAGGCTGCCAAGATTGATAAAGCTGTCCGACTTATTTTAACCTTCAGTATTTCAAAAAATATTTCGGCGCCCATTGGCGAACAGGCAATCTATGTGCGTATCATGCGACCTAACGACGAGCTTCTTAAAAAACAGAATACCGGTCGCTTCCAGTTCGAAAATAGAGATATTGAGTATTCTCTAATTAGAAATATTGAATATGACGGAGAAGAACAACCAATAAAACTGTATTGGGATATAGAGGAAACCCTCTCGCCAGGAAAATACCGTGTCATCATCTTTGCGGCAGGTAATCAAATTGGAAGTAGAGAGCTTACATTATAAACTCCCCCTTTGAAGGGGGCAGGGGGATGTAAATAAGGATTAGGAACACCATCCACTTTCAGATTAAGAAAATAAAATTATTCAAAATATTTAAAATCATACAATTATGCAACAGAAAAATTTAAACAGAAGAGATTTTCTCAAATTGTCATCAGCAAGCGCCATGGGGTTATTAGCACTCAATCCTTTGATGCAATCTTGCCAATCTATTGACAGAAAGAGCTTTGGCGTCGGATTACAGCTTTACAGTATCCGCGATGCCATGGCAGCAGACGTGCGCGGTTCGTTAAAAAAAGTATCTGATTTGGGATACAAATACATGGAACTTGCCAACTACGCGAATGGGAAATTCTATGGGTTTTCGCCCTCGGAATTTAAGAAAATTTTAGCCGACTTAGGCATGGAAGCATTGAGTAGCCATACACAGGTTGAGGCTGCCGGTATCACTTTGGACAATGCAAAAGCAATGGCCGACGACCATGCTGCGCTGGGCGTCAAATATTGTGTACAGCCGTGGATCAACGACGAAGACCGTACCATCGAAAAATACAAAACCATGATAGCCGACTGGAACGAAGTTGGACGAATCATGAAACGTGTTGGTATTCAGTTTGCCTATCATAACCATAATTTTGAGTTTCTCCCAACTAATGGCATTATTCCTTATTACGATATCTTCCTGAAGGAGATGGATGCCGATTTGATTACGATGGAAATCGATTTATATTGGTGCACAAAAGCAGGCCAGAACCCCATTGAGATATTTAAAAAATATCCGGGAAGGTTTAAGCTATGGCATTTCAAAGACCAGGCCAAACCCGCAAAACCTATTTATGAGGTCGAGAAAGAAGACATTACACCCGTTGGCGCCGGCAGTATTGATTTCAAAAAGATTTATGCCTCCAGAGCCATTTCGGGCTTGAAAAACCACTTCGTAGAAGACGACAACCAGGGCAATGGTCAACCGTTTAAAGGCATCGAAACGAGCATTATAAACCTAACCACCAAAATCTTAGTGTAGAAGTAGTATTGTGCAACGGCATCCCAGATGAGCGAGACAAAGTTGATGTCCTGCGGTTTCCATATTGAAATAGGACGTATGGCGGTCTGAGACAATAATGCTATGTGGAAGTCCACCGGAAAAGACATGTTAGAAGCGCCTTTACCCCGAGCTGCGCTTCGCTTGCAAGGGGTTATCCACGTGAAAGTCCTTCCGGACTTTTGAAGTTCGCAATTAGTGCACTAATACATGTTTATTTCAAAATGTTTTAGAAATTTTTTCGATGCGTCGCAAGTGACGCCCGCCCTCGAAAGGGGTATCTAAGTAAGCATCGACCATCTGGGTAACTTGTTGCGTGTCAATATATCTTGCGGGTATGATTAGTATATTCGCTTTGTTATGCGCGCTGATAAGTTTAGCAATCTCCACGTTCCAGGCAAGGCCTGCGCGGATACAATCGTATTTGTTCAATGTGATGGCCATCCCGTTGCCTGTCCCGCACAAGGCAATGCCCATTTCTATCTCCTGCTTCGCTATAGCCTGACACAGTTTATGCGCATAATCGGGATAATCGCTGCTCTTATCCGAATAAGCGCCGAAATCAACCGATGGCAAGCCTCTTTTTTCTAAGTGTAACCGGATGATTTCTTTGAGCATATAACCCGTATGATCGGATGCTAATCCTATCGTTTTGTTGTCGAAATTCATGACTACAGCATGGCTATTACAATGTTATACACATTTTCGCCTGTAAAACCAAGCTCCCTATCTAATACTTGGTAAGGCGCCGAGTAGCCGAAACTGGGCATTCCATGTATCCGCCCGTTATCTCCGACAAGTCCAAGCAAAGTAACCGGCAGGCCGGATGTCAAGCCAAAACGCTGAATGCCTTTTGGTAAGACCGATACCTGATAGTCGTCAGGCTGGTCTCGGAACAACCCTTCGGACGGTACCGATACGATGCGCGACCGGACGCCGTCTTGGGCTAACAGTTCCATCCCTTCGACAAGCGTGGCCACTTCCGAGCCGTTTGCCAGCAGTACGATGTCGGGTTCCCCTTCGCTATCAGCAACGATGTATCCGCCTCGGATTAGTTGTTGCGCTTCCAATCGGCGGTTTCCACTCGCGGCAGGAAGGTTTTTAATGTTCTGGCGCGACAAAATCAATGCGACGGGGCATTGTAATTCCACGGCTGTTTGCCATGCAAAGATAGTCTCTTCGGCGTCAGCCGGGCGAAGCACTACCATAGAGCGCTCTCCGTAATGGTTGGTCAAATGTTCCATCAAGCGCAACTGTGCCTCATGCTCCACAGGTTGATGGGTAGGGCCATCCTCGCCTACGCGAAACGAATCGTGCGTCCATACATAGATGACATGCAGACGCATCAAGGCAGCCAATCGAACAGCGGGCTTCATATAATCGGAAAACACAAAGAACGTCCCACAAACGGGGAAGACACCTCCGTGTAACGCCAAGCCGTTCATGATACAGGCCATCGTAAGTTCGCTAACGCCTATCTGCAAGAACTGTCCCGAAAAATCACCCTTGGCAAAGGCTTTGGTATGCTTCAAGAATCCGTCGGTTTTGTCGGAGTTGCTCAGGTCGGCTGACGCAACTATCATGTTTTCAACCTGTTTCGCATATATTTCTAACATTGTTGCCGAAGCAGCACGGGTAGCGATATCGGCTTTCATTGGGATAGCTTTGTAATCAATCTCAGGGATAACACCTCCTAAAAACATATCCAATTTGGAGGCTAACTCAGGATTTTCTGCACGGAATATCTCTTCTTTCAAAGACATCCTCAACGCCCATTCTTTTAAGATGTACGCGCGTACATTATATATATGTTCAACTTCAGGGAAAATGGCAAACGGGTTTTTGGGGTCGCCTCCCAAGTTTTGTATGGTAGCCTTAAAATCAGCGCCGGCTGCCGATAGGGGTTGTCCGTGCGTTGAGACCGTATGCTCATAGCTTTTTCCTTGTGCATCGATGGCGCCCTTAGCCATGGTCGTTTGGCCGATGATGATAGTCGGGCGTTGCGTCTCGGCAATGGCCGCTTTCAATGCTTCGCGTATTTCGATGACGGAGCTTCCGTTTATAACAAGTACATTCCAGTTCCATGCTTTGTATTTGGCGGCCACATCTTCCGTGTTTACCTCGTCTACCTTAGTGGAAAGCTGGATGTTGTTCGAATCGTAATACATGATAAGGTTGCTCAAACCCAGATGCCCGGCTATACGACCAACGCCTTGTGACACTTCTTCCTGAACGCCTCCATCCGAAATGTAAGCGTATGTCTTATGCGCCATCCATTCGCCGAAGCGGGCAACCATAAACCTTTCGGCTATTGCAGCGCCAAGCGCCATCGCATGGCCTTGTCCGAGCGGACCGGATGTGTTTTCGATACCATGTAACACATCTAATTCGGGATGACCCGGCGTCAGACTTTCCCACTGACGGAAATTCTCTAACTCTTCCAAAGGCATCAATCCCGCTAAGGCAAGAATAGAATACAACATGGGCGACATGTGACCCGGATCAAGAAAGAACCGGTCACGAAATGGATATTCCGGATTGCCCGGATCATAATTGATAAATTCGGAGTAAAGCACATTGATGAAATCGGCTCCACCCATAGAGCCACCCGGATGACCGGATTTGGCTTTTTCAACCATCGCAGCAGCCAATATTCGGATGTTATCTGCCGCCTTGTTCATTGTTTGTAAATCGTTCATATTAATTGAGAATTATTCCACCTTTGAAGCCATGTCTGCCGACAGGCAGGGAGGTAGGGGGATGTTATGAATTAAGATTGAAGTTGGAAGATTATTAACTGACAGCTACTGACTGCCGCAATTATCCTTTATTAATCGTTCAACAATCTGGTCGCCAAGCTCTTTGGCTTTATTAAATTGTATGCAGGCTTCTGCTTTTTTCTCCTGCCTTAGATAGCAAACACCTAATATACGATAAGAAGAAGCAAAATCAGGGTCTAATTCTATCGCTTTTTCAATGCTTTCCTTCGCTTTGGGGATATCGGTTAATCGCAAATATATCGAGGCTTTTTCGGCCAAGTATACGGCATTGGTTTTGTCTAATAAGATAGCTGTCTCTATATCTCTTAAAGCGCCGTCCAAGTCGCCGACACGAAATTTAGCCTGCTCGCGAAAATAATAATAAGCATCGCTGACATTGCCGTTCACAGCCACTAAATACTTGTTATAATCGTTGATAACTTCCTGATACATTCCAAGTTCCGTTTTTAGTTCGATAGCTTCGAGCAGATAGGTGGCCGCCTCATTCTGATGACTTTTAGCGACAGCGCTGTCTAAAAGATTGATGATTTCTAATAAGTTAGCTCCTTCAATCTGCTGTTTGCTTTTGGCGGCATAATAGAAGGACAAGCCGGACGATTCGGGCGATTGGTTGACAATTGAGAATGACTTGAAAGCTTTTGGGTAGTCGCCCTTAAAGAAAGCTATCTCACCTTCCAACTGTCGATAGACAGGACGGTTTCCATCTTTTATAGCCTTTTGCAAGTTATCATCCACTGCTTTCATCGTCCAGTTTTTGTAGGGCGGCAGACTGTCTCCGGCTATTACTCCAAAAATTACACGCGCCTTATTATAAAACCCATCCCCCTTATTTTTCGAATACTTAGCCGCAGTTTCCAAGTCATTCCAAGCCCTGTCCAACAACTGCTGCTGTTCGGATACTGTCTGCGCTAACGCTTTTCGGTTGAAAGCAACATGGGATGCGCGGCTGACATACCCTTCGTGGTAACTCGGAAAGGCATCTATAAAATCGCTCAATGTCTCTAAATATGTAGCAACATCCTGTCGAGAAGAATAGAGCATCAAAGACAATTGAGCATCTTCAAAATCGGAAGGCCAGGCTATTCGTATCCCTATCTCAGAGAAGGTTTTCTTAAACATATCAGCAGCCCCCACTTGAAGGTTTTGAATATAACCGATTGATACGCCGTAAGTTTTCCCCTTATCCGAAGCATCAGCTTGCGTTAAGGCAAATACTTCGCCGGCTTCTGTCAGTAGCGGAAATCCAACTGACGAGCGGGGTAGGGGCATTTCAATTTTATAATAATCAAACGCTCCGCTCATTTTTGTTATTTCGGAGATAGCGCCTTGCGCTATGTTTTTTTCTTCTACCGAAGAGGGAAGAAAGGCCATAGTGTTTTTCGCCGGCGGTACTTTGACAACCGGTAGAAAACCGATTTTTTTCGGCACAGCGACCTTGAAACGAACCACATCATACATCTCATCGACACCTAAAAGATGGGTCACCGGTAATCGCTCGCCGGTAGAAGTGATAGCAACCGCTTTTTCTGCCTTTCTGAATAAATCAAAGGTAGCAACCGCCTCCCCATTTTCTTGAATAAAAAAACCAGGGCCAGTTTTTGTCATCCCTTCTTTAGTTGTTGCCTCGACGGTGAAAATTGCTAAATTGGTATTGGTTTGCCCCTTGGGATTCCCTCTCTGAGCCACAACTATAACTACCTGACAAACTGCTAATAAGAAAAAAATAATCCGTTTCATCCCAATTTTTCATATAAATAAACGGACAAAATTACTAAAAAATCCCGAAACAGAAACGATTTGATAGAAATTTGATTATTAACTTGAGTTTTTCATACTTTTAAAAAGCAAGTATGTATACAGATACTCCCTTTTTAGTAATTAGAACCACAAGCACTAAGAAAGCGTATGCGATTGAAATTCAACCCCATCAGCTAAAATGTTCCGTAAAGAGGCCGAGTTTCAGGTATCTATTGTAGATTTCTCGGTAGATTTTGACGTTGGTGGGGTTGGGGGTGTATTCGGTTGCGAAGCCGGATGACATGGCTTGCTGGGCGTCTTCTACTTTTGAATAGATGCCTGCTGCTGTGGCGGCAAACATAGCGGCGCCTAAGGCGCAGGCCTGGTCGGTTTTGCATACTTTGATGGGCATGTTTAATACATCGCTTAATGTTTGCATGACAAACGGCGATTTCAACGCAATTCCGCCAATACCTATCACATTATCAATCCGAACGCCTTCGTTGAGGAATCGTTCGACGATGGCGAGCGAACCGTAAGCTGTCGCTTCGACGAGCGCCCGGAAGATATGGGGCGCAGTAGTTCCAAGCGTAATGCCGTCGATCGTGCCGGTAAGCAACTGGTTTGCATCGGGCGTACGGCGTCCGTTCATCCAGTCGGTTGCGAGTAATGCGCTTTCACCAA
>Ga0209628_10004188_pt1 | contig 10352 bp, 10 predicted proteins | sample TergutCu122P4_FD_187285 | JGI IMG/M metagenome (GOLD analysis project Ga0209628, IMG submission 187285) | Cubitermes ugandensis P4 segment gut microbial communities from Kakamega Forest, Kenya - Cu122 P4 (SPAdes) (version 2) | ecosystem: Host-associated > Arthropoda: Insects > Digestive system... | reverse complement strand
GTTCCATGTGGAACAAGTGTGACAGCAGCGTATTATCGTGACTGGATGCAAGAACTGCGCAGAAAAATGCACAAAAACCGACCTGACTTGCTCGGGGATGGACCACTCATTTTGCACGACAATGCACGCCCGCACCTGGGGGAGGTTGTGACCGATTTGCTGAGTAAATACGAGTGGGGAAGTGTTACCTCACGTGCCATACAGTCCAGATAGAGTCTACCGGACTTCGACTTAGTTCCCAAGTTAAAAGAGCCCATGCATGGACACCGTTTTTCCTCCCTGGAAGAGGTTTCTGCAGCGGTTACCTGAGCCATCTGAGGACTGAACAAAAGTGGCACCCTAAATGGAATAGAAAATCTTCCGAAACGTTGGGACGCGGTCATTAAGAAGCAGGGGGACTACAGAGGATTGTAAAGCGATACTGCCTAAAATAAAATATATGCGTAAGTAAAAAAATTGTGTGCATTATTTATGAAATGCCCCTCGTATACTCCCACTGGCACATATCTTTCCATTCTTTGTATTTGGATTTACCACAAAGCTTCAGACTGTTGCTTGTATATTACTTTTATTCTCACCGGTTTTGCCACTTAAAGTATGGATTTACCACCCCCCTTCAATGGTATCTTTACCCTGTTGTGGGGGACGGGCATGTGAGTTCCAGTAGACCTGAGAGCTTAGCCAATGGTAGTATTGCTACCAGTAGGGTTTCCCAAGCCAGACAGATCAAGAGGGTAGTAACCTGATGAAGAGAGATGCTTATAGAGAAGGGAACTCTGATAGAAACTCCTCTGAAGCCGGAAGTAGCGACTTAAAGCAGACAGCAAAGGATACCCGAGATGGTTCATGATCATGCACCAATAAGTATGACCAGAGTGGTTTGAACAGCTGCTGTAATGTGATGTGGAAAGCAAATGGAAAAACTACCACATTATTACTGTTCTGCATAGTCTATTTCCAAAACCAGGAACAAAGGCAAGACGCTTCCTCTGGAGAAAAAACAATCCATAGGTAAACTACTCCCCTATTCACATCTCCAGTTGGGAGTGTTTCTAGAGGAGAAACTACACTTAGGAATTACAGCAAAGAAGAAGACAAACAGAAACAGCATCAAGAATGGAACATGGAACATAAGACCTTCAATCAAGGAGAGAAGCCCAAGAAATTACAGAAGGAGATGGAGAAGATGGAATGCAGAACATTGGCGCTGAAGACTCTAAAGGGAATATAACAGCAGACACAAGACAAGTATTGAAAATTTGGGAGAATTATATTACAGAGCTGTAAAATCAACCTAATCAACCAGAAAACTGGAAGCCAAACTTGAAGAGGAACAAATGTAGACAAGAAAGGCCCTTATATTTTGCAGAGTGAAGTGGAAAAAGCTATCAAGAAGGTAAGGGATACAAAGGCTACAGGAGATGATGGATGATGATGTACCTGGAGATGTAATCAAACTGCTGGGAGAAGAAGGTTTCAGAATAGTGACACAACTGATCACCAACATATATGAAACTGGAGAGTGGCCCTAGGATTTCACTCAAGTTACACTGATTGCCTTAAAGAAGAAGCCAAGTTACAAAATGCAGTGATCACTGCACAATCAGCCTCATCACATATACAACAAAGATAGTGGCATAGATACTTAGAAGGATTGAAAGGAAAATCGAGAATGCACTTGGAGAAGATCAGTTTGGATTTAAAAGAGGAAAAGGAACTTGGGATGCCGAGAATAATATCCAAATATACTTTGGACACAGATGAGGAATTACATGCATGCTTCATACTCTAAACTCTAGCAGAAGGCATATGATCATGTAAATTGGACCAAATTAATGCAGATCCTAAAGGTAACTGGTATAGATTGGCACAAACTGTACATGGATAAAAGTGTTAAACTAAAACAGGACAAGAGGGAGACAATAAAAGTGAAGATTGGAAGAGGAGTTAGAAAAGGATGCTGTTTGTTGCTGATTGTATTCAACTTGTAAAGTGAATACCTTAAGAAGGAAGCTCATGAAAGCAGCTGAGACTTCAAAATATGAGAAAAAGTAATTCGCAATGCGAAATATGCAGATGACCTTGTTCTACTGGCTAAGGAAGAAGCGATGCTACGGGACATGACTGAAAGACTAAATGAAATGGAATGGAAATAAACATGGAAAAACAAAGGTGATGAAAATCTCAAGGCACCCATCCCCAATACAGATTATGAGAGAACAAAAATCGGAAAATGTGGAATATTTCAACTATTTGGGTGGCATGGTAACAAATGATGCAAGATGTACATAGGAAATTATATCCAGGATTGCCATGGCAAAAGCAGTTTTCAACAAGAAGACTCTTTTCACCAGCAATTAGACTTCAATTTAAAGAAGAAACTAGTAGTTTGCTACACCCAGAGTATAGCTTTGTACAGTGCTGAAACATGGACACTTTGGAAAGTAGATTGGAAACACCTGGAAAGTTTGGAAATACGATGCTGGAGAAGGATGAAGAAGATCTGTTGGACCGATCATGTGAGAAATGAAGTGTGACAAAGACTCAAGGAGAAGAGGAATAACCTACAAATAATAAAAAGAAGGAAGACTAACTGGATTGGTCAAATGGTGCATAGGATCTTCCTTCTAAAACATGTTATTGAAGGAGACACAAAGGGAAGGACGATAGACATGACAGGAAGAAGGTGTAAACAGCCAATGGATGACAGGAAGGAAAAGAGAGAATAATGTAAACTGAAAGACAAAGCATTAAATCACACTCTGAGGAGAACTTGCTTTCAAAGAGGCTATGAAACTGTCATAAGACAACTGAATGACCAACTTTATAATCAAATTAACTGCATACTTACTTGAATACAGGCAACGCCAATAATGACTCCACCCAGAATAACAGCAAAATCTTCAACCTTATTCTGCAGAACTGTCAGGCAACCAACTTCATAATGTTCCTGGCTACCCACTTCACAAGGATTTGCAGAGGGACAGCAAGTATCTGGCAAGGTATTGTTGTTGTACACATGATACCAATCTTCAGCATTCTCAGTACCACAGCATTTAAGCTACATCAAATATGAAAATCAAACAAATTAGATCTTTATATGAATAACAGACATGCCAAATGCATACAAAATGACCAAAAACTATACAGCCAAGAGACATTACAAATGGTGAGGAGGTAAGGATTTGTAAGGAGATGGCCATGGCACATTTCAAAGGACCCTGGCACCATGGTACACATGGAGAGATAATGTTAAGACAATGTCCCAGACACAGGTTGGGAGGATGTGAAATGGGATGAAGTATAACTAGCTCAGACAGAAACTAATAATATGATATTACAACAATGTATGTTCCAAAGCATGTAAACTACAGATGCAAAGTCAGTCAAATCTTCCACAGAGACCATTTAAGTGCAATTTCTTACTTTTCAGTTACAGACTTACAGGTACATCACAACACTCTTAGTAATTGCTCTCAAGTTTGTGTCAAATTGTATAACTTGGAAAATACAGCAGGTGTAACAGTTCTGTACAACATTGCTGAAAGTATGACAAACACATCTCCTGCTTTCTGCACAGCAGACACCATAGTAATACAGAGCCAAGACATGCCTTAGGCATTTAGTTTCCAGCTTCTTGCCGAAAAGGCCTGGTTCAATCCCTCGGCTATTCAGGCGAGATTTCTGGGGAACAAAGTGCCACTGGGTCCAGTTTTTCTCCAGGTACTTCAGTTTTCCCATCAAACATCACTCCACCAATACTCCATATTCACATTCATTCATTTGGCATTGATGTCACAGAGTCTAGAGACTGCTGCCACTACACCACAGTAGTATCAAAAGCAAAAAAAGATAAAGTACAGAAGCAGTCTTCTCACACAGCTGCTTCCAAGTGACAAACACAGGCTCATTCCACTGCATCTTCAAAACAGGCAGGACATTAATGATTACCACAATTCAGTTCATGTTCCAGTACATGTCAAACACATTCTCCTGTCTTTAAGTTGTGTTGTATTTACAATGCCCGCATGTAACAGAAGCCCTGGAATCCTGCGTGAAAAAGTGTATTACACTGCCCCTTTGTGCAAAAACACCAGTCTGCCAATCATGTGGAATCATGCTCCTCCAGTCTGGATCATCTGCATACATCAATAAGCCTTTCAATCTCTATTTCCAGTAATAACCCAATCTGTTCTTTAAAATATCCAGTACACTCACATATCTTCTTCACATGAGGTGGTTTTCACATTATGTTTAGATTGCATTTAGAACACTGGTGAGCAATGGCAATGGTGATGCAGTGAGATATCTTCCACTCCCACTACAAAACCAAATATGCCAGAACTCTCTGGAAGAACAGAGTTGCTGAATCCTGTCATGTGCAGCTGATGATTTACTTACCCAGCAGCATTCATGATAAGAATTACCCAACAATGTCTTCCACTGTATAATATTATGATGCAGTCTGCCTTGTACACACTAGGCTGACAAATGAATCAGAACCACCATGTATGAGGGCATATCCAAAAGCTTCTGGATTGGGACACTAATGAAAAATACCTTTGCTAATGGTTGCTGTTCCCTTCATAGTACTACCCCACCAAATTCATCGGAAGGGTTCAGCATTTCTACAACTACAGGAAGCACCACTAGGAACTGACTTTTTGCAAAGGCACATAGCACAGTCAATGATTTTGCTTTTTTTTCAGATATCCTGCCAATGACATCTTCATGATGGCAATTTCATTCCTGGAAACAAGAATTAATTACAAGGGACCATATCAGGTGAGTAAGGACCACAGCTATGTTTTCAGCATCAAAAATTTGCTCCTGCTGCTGATCATCGGTGAGCAACTGAGGCACAAACTTCTTCATGGAGATCAACCACACACACACTGAAGTCTTCCATGAGACTTCACTGGCATGTTCCATACAATTAGCCTATGATTTTGTGAACTATTCTTGTTACCACGTGGACAGCCTGTGACGGTACAACCTGCACAGTTACAATCATCAACCACAATTTTGCCATGTTTGAATCAAGAAAAACAATCATGGGTCTGTGTTCTTCCCATGGCAGTAAAAATGCACGCTGTTCTAAAGTGTTTCATGCATTTCCAATACAGTCTTCCCAAGCCTGATGCAAAACTTACCACACTGTCCAGCCTGTAGAAATCACTTATAACACTCAACATCGATTTCATACTCAATGTTCAATGTAATTCAAGAGAAGGCACGTTGTGGTTCTCTACGTGACAAATCTCTGCAGTATTCCTTTCTGTTGAAAGTAGATAATGTGGCAGCCAAATGGTTAATATTTCTCCTGTGTATTTACAAGGCCCAGCTTAGAATCTCATTGAGACCAGCTAACCAGGAGAGGTTTGTGAACTCTGTCAGTACTTCTAGAAAAATTCTGGAATAACTTACAATAGTGCCTGACCACTTCATTCCATGTGTTTCCCAATTCATCATCCTACCTCTTTCCCTTATATAATCCATGCAGTGGAAAGTGTTGTTAAATAACATAAGAAATACATTTTTTTAATGACTAAGAAAAGCTACTCAGAAACAATGGGCAATCTATGTTCTAGCCTCATTATAAAAACACAAAACATGTGCTGGTCTACCAATAAGGACAGAGAGGTACACATCGTACATCAGACTGAGAGGTCTCCTACTGAAGCCGTTTTCTGTATGAACCTTAAGCATATTCTGTAACAGCAGACTTTTTGCACACATTCACTGCATTTCTACAACAACCACACAACCCACCAATCAAAACACAGCAACACATCCACATTTCAGGCATCTTAACTCAAAGAGGTATTACTTGATGGGGGTCATAGTGTACTTACATCATGCTGCATGATGTCCCAAGTTTTGGTAATCTCTCTGTTGTACGGGTATTTGTACATTGAGTTGTTGACAGTACTCTGCAGCATATCTTTAACATCATCTTGCAACACGTAGCCTGTGATTCCACCAGCCAGTTCCATTCCAAAGATAACCAGGAGCAATCCTGCAAACTGCAAACACACATGGTCTCCCCTTTCAGATGGCACATAGTGGGTTGCAGATTGAGCAGATATAGAGTGACTAAATAAGCAGTATGAACAGCAGACAAGGGATAACCTCAAATCTATTTACTGGGCATACAGATAACATACAAAATTTAAAAAACTCATGTTATGAAATATGTTTGAATTATAGGTAACAGACTACATTACAGCTCCCCACACTTCATGCCACGTCCAAGCTATGTCATCCAGGTTTCAAACATAAATGAAAAAAATAACAGAAACAATTCTATAGGTTTGCTATGGCATAACACCACACCAAAATTAATTCAGCACAACTTGCAACACAAAGTTAAATATACAACCTGTGGCATCATTACCAAGCAATTAGTGCAACCCTCTCAACAATGAGTAACCTTCTTGCATAACTATGCTGACTAGCTAAAGTACTCTAGTAGATCAGTTTGAAACAATAACCAAAAATGAAAACATTTTTGTACCTACTATATTGTATTTGTGAAGGACAACATCAAAGGAATGAGAAGACACAGAACAAGAACAGTGTAGTTCACATTATTTTGTCACTGCAAAATATTAAATTCAACAACATTATGACAGGATACATGCATCAACATAGTTTAAATATTCAGTACAGCTTCATGTTGATGAACTGTAAGCAACGAAATGCTTTATCATCACAAGAGAATTTTTTTCACAAATGCAAAAACAAGAAATGAAGCTGTACCATAAGACACTTTTTGAGTAGTGCATGTACTGGCCAAAACAGCTAAACCAATCACTGACTCTAAAATAATTAAATCATAGATCCCTGAAGTGGATAAATGTGTCCAGAAAAAGTCAGACTTTTTTAAAACAATCAGCTTCTCTGACAATGCAGCTGCCAACATAATTGATAGTGTCAAAATATTACTTCACACTGACATAGGATATCCAAAAATGACACCAACACCACAAAAAATGGTCATTTTCATAACACAAGGCAAATTTATAACTGAATATGTTCATATAAACATAATACATGTACCTTAAATCATGTTCTGGGGACATGGATTTTGAGTCAATGTAATTAAACACATATTGAATTGGGGCTGCCAACATTGAATGTTATGGTAATGTATGCAACAGTTCCTTGAGCAAGCATAAAGCTTAGGCAAAATAAACCTGTTTTCTATTTGCCTGTTCTCTGCATCCCCAACCTACAATTGTGAAAGATACTGAACGAAGTGTTTGAGTACAGAAAAGTGAGACTGCAGTCATGCCTCATTTACAGCAAATAAAATGACACCTAGCCTTCTTCAGTTCATGTCACTGCTCTGAAAAACCTGGCTGAATCATTTACAAGGCTGGTACTATTTAATAATAAACTAAAATACGTTATCTAAATATAAAAAATACACAAAGACCAACCAACTTACTGTCATGATCATGCAGAGGTTTTCTTTAACAGCGCCACAGCAACCAAAAAATGCAACCACGAAGACAATAACCCCCAAAATAATGAGCAAAACTGGTCCGACATAAAAATTTCCATGAAGAAAATCCGTGTAATTTGAGTAGAAATTCTGAATAAGCGCACCAACCGTAAGAATGGCAATGCCAGATATCTGAAATATAAAGATAAGACACATAACCAAAAACACAGTCAACGTTTTGTAAGTAAGTCATATTAAATTAGTTCAGTCTGTAAAATATGTGATATACTTTCACATACTTACTGCAAATAAAAGGTTAAACACAAACAGCAAGTATTTGACACACGTCATACCGCCGGACACCATTTTAACGTTACGTATATATCCTCTTTCTTCTAAACCTGCAATCGAAAAGTGTATTACAAAAAGCGTAAAACAAAGACAGTACTAGCTACACTGCTTTGGTCAAACGAAGGTCAGAATACGCCCAAAGACCACTAGCCAAATGACTGCAGCAACCACAACGCGCCTACGTTGAGCGACACCTAACAACGCTCCTGAATAATCTGTGATTTGCTGCAATGTTGAGCACGCACGCGTGCGAACGCTGCCCACTAGTAGTGATCCATGCATATACTTACCGACCCAGGATCATTCAATCAGTAATCCGTCTGACGATAGTTTCAAAATCTCCTCCAAAACGATTCCTCCACACAGTGCGATCTAGAGCTTCCTCCTTCAAATGAGAGTATCCTCTCCTGCCCTTAAGGTCAGCTTCCTATATATGACAAAATTAAAAAATGTGTCGGTCCTGAATGAACTGGTCAGAAGGAACGAAACATTCGGCGCAGTAAATTGATCCGGCTCTCCGCTAGCGGACCTCTCGTTCACTTATACATGGTGGTTTCCAAAATTTTCCGGACTGACGCTGTAAAATCGTAAAACTCACCATAAGGCCTATCGGCCGCCGTCACCCTCGAAGCAAATAAATAACTTACTTACTCCCGCATGCAGACACCGGTCTAACCGTCTCCTCCATTTTTGGAACGCTTCCTGGAAGTCATTTTCTATCAGTGTCAAGCACTCTCTGCGATTCGGCTTGTTATCTCCTCAGTGGTATCAAACCGGCGTCCTTTCAGCTTCAATTTCATTTTTGGAAATAGGAAAAAGTCACAGGGTGCCAAATCAGGGGAGTACGGTGGGAGGGGGATGACGGCCATTTTGTTTTTCAGTTCAGAGGCGCATGCTACCTCCATTTTTAGGATCTATCCAAAAACTGCGATAAAATATCAAAACAAAATCTTTATTTTTCCCAAACTGTTTCATCAATGATAAACCATAAAACAATAATACCATTAGCATATAGCTGTCAGAATATATATAAAATCATAATTTTCATAAATGTTGATTACAAACCCTATATATTTTCTCCCTTCATCACTATCCAAGTATGGATATGTATGGATATTCTCTTATGTGAAAAGTGAACTTACTGTGCTCTTGGGAACTCAATTAGGGAAGTTTCTGCACTCTTGGCAAGCACATATGTGGACTGACAATAAAGATCACGAACTCACCACCGTGTGCTTGCCATGGCACCACTGGACAAAAGCCTTAGTATGGTTTGATGACGTTGATACATCAGCATTTCACAGCTGTGTTGTTGTTGTTGATCTATGGCAGTCTCTTTCCAAATGGCAACTATTACTGTCTGCATGTGTTTTGGTGTGCCACCGCGAGAATGCTCGAGCTTGAATAAGAGCAACAAACTAACATTAAATTTCTTGTTGTTAGTTGATGTTGATGTTAGTGCAAGTTTACAGGGATAATGCCATGAAGAAAACAGCAGTTTACAAGTGTTTTTCTGAGGGACCAGGACGGCCAGCAACAAGCAGAACTGAAGAAAACATTGCAAAGGTTCGTCAAATTATGCGTGAAAATCGTCGGCTGACTGTCAGGTGCATAGCAGAGCAAGTGAACATCGACAGAGAAACAGTTTGGAAAATCTTAACTGAAAATCTTGACATGAGGACGGTGTGAGCAAAAATGGTCCCAAAGGATCTCACCGAAGAACAAACGCAAAGAAGAGTTTTTAGCTACTAAACAAATAACTGTGTTGGAACACCCTGCCTATTCACTGGATCTAGTCCCCAATGACTTTTTTCTGTTCCTGAATATAAAGGAAAAATTGTAAGGAAGGCATTTTGATGATACTGATGACATCAGGAGTAATACAACAGCAGCTCTGAAGGCCATTCCACAAAACCAGTTCCAAAATTGTTATGAAGGATGGACTAGGCGCTGGCATTGGTGCATAGCTTCCCAAGGGGAGTACTTTGAAGGCGACCACGGTGGTATTTAGCAATGAGGTATGTAGCACTTTCACCGCGATTAGTTCGCGAACTTTATTGTAGGACCACATATATCTTATTAGGTAAGGTACTTGCAACACAGAACATTACACTTCATCAAAGAAGCTAGTCACTTGTGTATTCTATGAAGTGAGTAAGTTCTTATTTCAATGCATGTACTCTTCTCCAGGCATAGTTTTACCAAAATATGAAGAATATACCAAGACATGGACAAATATGCCCATGATTCACTCAGCACATATTTACATTATACTTTCATATTTTCTTTATCAATATACAAAACCCTTTCTCCCAATAGGTTCTGTTATACAGAGCCCCATAAAAAACACAATACAAAGAGAAGACATGTGCAAATAATGAAACAAACATATAACAAGCTGTCCCCCTCCCCATACAGTAATGGCCTGTTCCAACATTTGCTGAGTCATTCAACACAAGTCCACTATCTTTCCTCATTTTTTTAAGCTACCAGTTGTGCAGTAATCCTTTAATTTAAAATACTTCTTCTTCTTTTTTTTTTACAAGAACAT
>Ga0209628_10004187_pt1 | contig 10352 bp, 7 predicted proteins | sample TergutCu122P4_FD_187285 | JGI IMG/M metagenome (GOLD analysis project Ga0209628, IMG submission 187285) | Cubitermes ugandensis P4 segment gut microbial communities from Kakamega Forest, Kenya - Cu122 P4 (SPAdes) (version 2) | ecosystem: Host-associated > Arthropoda: Insects > Digestive system >... | reverse complement strand
AGGGTGCAAATATACATTCAAAAAACTCGTTTGTCAAGTGTAATGTGCATTTTTTTTGTATTTGATTAATATACTGCGTTTTCAGCATTTTGCAAATCTCCACCCCTCGAACACTTTGTCAAAAAAATCCTCTCATTTTTTCCGCACATAAATAAATTATTCTTACTTTCGCCGCCGATTTACGTTCTGCTACTCAGGGTGCTTTTATTAATCAGGGTTTAAGGTATTATTTTCATACCCCACACCCGACACCTCACACCTCACACCTCACACCTCACACCTCACACCCGTAAACCAGCGTTCTTTGTTTCTTAAAATTAAAGCGTTTTAGCTTTACTTTACACTTAAATTCTTCTACAAATTTAATTTGGATTTTTCTGTAATAATCCAATGTAACCAATAAGTAAAGTGGTAAACGTTCACGCGAAGCGTGGACTTTACTTTTATTTGGTTACAGGCAGTAGAAGGCCTTAAGTGTAAATAAAAAAGGTTCCGCGTTTTTTTATTTTCTGAAATACAACATAATAACAATAATAAATCAAATATGGAAAAGTTTATGACAACAAAACACCAAGTGCATAATCTAATAATTTTAGATGAAAGTGGCTCTATGCAATCAATTAAAAAGTCTATTATTCAAGGATTTAACGAAATTGTGCAAACTGTAAAAGGAATTTCAAAGCAATATCCTGAACAGGAACACTTAATTACATTGGTAACATTCAATGGACTGGGAAAAAAAACGCTGCATTTTACAGACCCTGTAGAAAAACTTGAACAAATAGATGCTTCAAGATACACGCCGGATGCCTCGACTCCGCTATATGACGCTATGGGATTTTCCTTTGCCAAATTGCGAAAGGTTTTAGAGAAAGTAAAGGATTATAACGTACTTGTAACTGTAATGACAGACGGTGAAGAAAATGATTCAAAAGAATATACGGGAGTTGCTATAAAAAAACTTATTGAAGAATTGAAGTTAAATCGTTGGACATTCACATACATTGGCACTGACCATGACGTTGAAAAATTTGCAGCCACAATATCAATAACGAACACAATGAGATTTGAAAAGAATGCTGAAGATATTGAATATATGTTTGCCAAAGAGATGAGTGCAAGAAGAATGTACAGCCAAAAAATTAGGGACAAAAAAGATACCAATAACCAATATTACGAAGAAGAAAAGTAAAAACACTTTCTATATTACAAATAATGCACGAAAAATTAATTTATGAACAAAAAAAGATTAAAAACGGAAGCGACTGCCAACAGATGCAGCGCAATGGAGACCAGAGACCATTCAAAAACGGGGCGAGTCCGAAAAGCCATACGATTAGGGGAAACCATTTAATATTGAACTGATATGTGTCCACATTATGATACTTATGGTAAGATTTGTAAATTGTACAATACTTACCAAGAAGGTTACCAATTGCAAGTGTATTGCCTGTCTGGCAACAATTGGGTAAAGTGCGCAAACTACGAAGCGTATAATAAATAGTAGTAAAAAATGAATTGTAAAACTTAAAAAAAGAAGAAAATGGATTACGAAAAAATGAGCACTGCAGAAGTGCAAAGATTAGCAAGACAGGGCGACTCGGACGCTCTGTATGAAATGGTATGGCGGCTTGAATTGTTGCCCCCAGAACACGGAAACGACCCTGTAGAAAGATGTGCTTGGCAGGATTGCTGGTTTGAGGAAGCCGCAGAAGCGGGGCATATTGATGCTAAACAAATGTATGCTCGTTCCTTACTCGATCGCGTGATGGATGCTGAATGGCGCCAAAAGGCTATGCACTATTTACAAAGCATTGTGAATGATTATGATGCAGGCAAACTCAATGATGAAGACGGTTTTATTGCAAAACTTTGGTTGGGAATTATGCTCTGTGAGGGCTATTATACACAACGTGATGTAGTAAAAGGTGCGAAACTTATTCATGAAGCAGATGTTTTTTTTGGCGGATTTAAAGAATTTGGATTCAAAACTTTAGCAAAGATTGGGGAGACGTATGCATACGGGTATGCGCAAGAGAGCGAAGTGCCGTCATCTTACGATTTGATTAAAGCCATAAAGTATCTTAATATGGCTGTCGAACGCTTTAAACCTGAAAATGATCCCAATCATCGAGGGTACAAGCAATTCTATGAAGACCTAATTAGGGTTTGTGAAGATCGTCAAAATTCAGTTTTAGGAACGCATCCCCTTTCAGGATCAGACAACCGGCAAAAAATGATGGAGATATCACCTGCGGCGGCAGAGCGAGTTAAAGCTGATAAGGCTGCGTTGGCGAGGTTGCGGAAACGCCTTAAACAAGATGGTTGGAATTTAAAATATAGGTTTAACAATTTTTAAAGTTGCGCCCGCCACGAATTAGGGTTAAAAAAATGAAAAAATTTTGTAGTTTAAACAGAATAATGGAGACCAGAGACCATCAAAAAAACGGGGCGAGTTCGAAAAGCCAAATGAGTAGAGGAAACAATATTAAAAAGTAAAAATATGTGTCCACATTATGGTTCTAATAGTTTTTGCCGTTTGGGAAATGGTAATTACAAATCATTTGATCATGTATATGATTACTGTGAAACCAGTAGTAATTGGAAAAGTTGCGGGAGATATCTTGATGAAGAATATATATCCGATATAGAAAGAGGAAGAATACCATCCAACTTATCAAGTAACAGTGGATGTTGTTATGTAGCCACGTGTGTTTACGGATCATACGATTGTCCTGAAGTGTGGACTCTTCGTAGATTTCGCGATAACAGTCTTAACAGCTCGTGGTTTGGTAAGCGATTTATACAAATTTATTATGCAATAGGACCGAAAATTGTCAAATTATTAGGCAATAAGAAGTGGTTTAATTTGATAGGTAAGTCCGTATTAGACAGATTTGTAACAAAATTGTGGAATAATGGAGTAGATAATAGTCCGTACTATGATCACTGATATAATTATATAAAAATATGCTATTCAAAAAAACAAAAATTAATTAATAATCTTCCGTAAAAGGGCGGAAATAAAGCAAATTGTAAAATGAAAAATGTATCAATGTATGAAGTAGAGGATTGGCTTCCTGAAGACATGAAAAAATTGAAACGAGCAGCATTAGCCGGTGATACCGAAGCAGAATTCAATTTAGGACTTATTTACGGCGATCTGGCTAACAAAACAAATGATGACAACATTACTAATATTGGAGCACGTTGGTTAGCTCGCGCTGCAAAAAAGGGTCATGCGGGTGCAATTAATTGTTTTACCAGCGCAGGAGTGAACTGGAGAAATTATGATTATTAGTCAAATAAATATAAAATTATGTGGCGAGATAACAGCGGAAATGTAGTTAATAAAAGGATCGGCAACAGAATTATAGACAACGCCGGAAATTGGCTGTATGAGATTAGGAACGACCGTATTTACGATTCCTCCGGTAATTGGCGATACGAACTTCGGGGCGACCGTGTGTATGACACCGCAGGAAACTGGCGGTACGAATTTCGTGGCGACAGAATTTACGATTCTGCGGGGAACTGGCTGGGGACGGAATACTGAAAAATCATTCAAATAATTAAATATCAATAATTAAAAAAATAATTTTATGAAACGTAAAACTTTATTATTAACAATTGCATTATTATGCATGACAACCGCGTTTTCACAAGGCATTCCCATCCCCGATTCTAATCTTACTTGGCAATTAAGTGGAATACCTTGGAATTATACCCTTACTATTAGTGGGAATGACACTATGCCGGATTATTCTTTGCAAAATTATCCTCCGTGGTATGATTATAGAAAACAAATTAAAACATTGGTAATTGAAGATGGTGTAACAAAAATTGGAGACCTTGCTTTTAACGATCACAACATAAGCGGTATATTAACTATACCAACTTCTGTTATTTCGATTGGTTTTGGCTCTTTTCAAGGTTGCAACTTAAGAGGTACATTAACAATACCGGCTTCAATTACTTCGATTGGTATTTCTGCTTTTAGAAATTGTGGTCAAATTGATACTCTTTTTTTTAATGCTAAATGTTCAGATTATCATGGTTTCTTATGGTTTTCCCAAAATAAATCATTATCTACACTTATTATTGGGGATAATGTAGAAAGAATTCCTAAAAATGCTTTTTACAACTGTGAGCAACTCAAAGGTTCATTAATAATTCCTAATTCGGTTACTTCTATTGGCAATGGGGCTTTTTCCGATTGTAGTAGTTTTGACGGTTCATTAACTATTGGTAATTCGGTTACTTCGATTGGAGACTTTGCTTTTTCCCATTGTAGCAAACTGAAAACCCTAAATTTTAATGCTACTAATTGTTCGGATGTATCTTCAAGTACGTGGTTACGGGATACTCCATTATTAACCTCACTTATTATTGGGAGTAATGTACAAAGAATCCCAGCTTATGCTTTTTCAGGTTGTAGCAGTATCAAATCTATAAGTGCTCTTCCTACAACACCACCTTTAATTGAAAATAATACATTCTATGGTATATTAACCTCTATCCCTGTATTTGTTCCCTGCGCTTCCCTTGAAGATTATCAAACTGCGTCATATTGGAATGATTTCACAAATTACCAAACCCCAAGCATACCTGTAAAAAAAATTATCAATGTCCCAACAAATGCCACCATCAACGTTCCGCTTAAATTAACTGGTACTGTTTTTCCAGAAAACGCTACTAATAAAACTATTGAATGGAGTTTAGTGTATGCCGGCGCTACAAATGCGAAAGTAATTTCCGGCGTTTTATATACAAGTGCGGAGGGAGTTGCAGTTGTTAGAGCCACCGTAAAAAAAGGTAGCTGCGATGACATAGATTATACACAAGACTCTGATATTAAAGTAGGAACAGTAGGAATTGATGATAACCTCCCCTCCTACATCTCCCTCCATCCCAACCCCACCACCGGAGAATTGAGAATGGAGAATGAAGAATGGAGAATTACGAATGTAGAAATTCTTGATATTTTCGGCAGAAAAGTACTTGAACCCTCTCTTTCAATCTTACAATCTTACGATCTTACGGTCTTACATCCGGGGGTGTACTTTGTAAAAATTACCACCGAAGCAGGAGAGGTGGTTAAAAAAATATTGAAAGAATAATACAAATATTCGTGTTGTGTGCAAGCCGGACAGTGCATTGAGATGGGCAGAGTTGCAGAAGCCGCGAGAAATTGACCGTTAAACACAACTTGAAACAATTTAATAATTTAATAATTAACAATTTAAATAAATTTTAAGATGGAAGAAGTTAAAAAATGCCCATATTGTGGCGAAGAAGTATTGGCGGTAGCCAAAAAATGTAAACATTGTGGTGAATGGTTAGATGATGTTGCAAAAAAAGATTTAGTGAAGCAGGAAACTGTCAATGCTAATTCTGATAAATTGGAAAATTTGTATAAAATTGCTCGCAGGGCAGTAGAAGATGGTAATACTGAGCAAGCCTTTAAGAAATACGAGCAACTGCAAATGGAAGATCCCGATAATTGGGAGCCTAATTTCTATACTGCATATTATACGGGGATAAATAGCCTAAAAAACGATAACCCTGGTTCAGCAGTAAGAATAACTGGAGGACAAGTGAGTTTAGGATATAATTATCGCAGTGGCTTAAGTCCCTGCATAGCATCGATTCATAATTGTTTAGACAGCGTTTTTTCGCTCATTGAAGATATTCAAGATTATGACAAGCAAAAAGCGGCAGTCGAAATAGTTTATAAAAACGTTACGTCTATTTCTTCAATTTTGATGGATATAATAGAAAGCGAACACCAACGAATGAAGGGAGAAATTTCACATTTTCTCGACGAAACAAATGAGAAAATGATTTCTATAAATAGAAGTCTGCAAAAATCGACTATGAATTCTAAAAATAATGACAGCAGAGATAGTTATCTGCAAGATGTATCAAGTATGCTTGCTTTGCTCGAAAAAAAGAAAAATCACTTAGAAGAAGTTGTGGGCAAACGCCGTTTTGATGAGTATTGGGCTGCTCACCAAGAAGAAAAAAAGGCTCTTGAATCTGAAAAACAATCTCTGAATGAACAAATAACCAAACTAAAAAAAGACATTAAAGCAATTCCCGGATACACGGAAATGGTTGATAGCCAGAAACAACTTGAGCAGGAAAAAGAGAATGCGAAATCAATAGTTGCCAAGCCTAATACAGGTTTATTAACATTTGGTTTCGTTGCTGGTATAATTGGTGCATTTTTCACCTTTGGTATATCGATCATTTTAACAATTATCTGTGGTATAGTACGTTCCCAAAAGGAAAAATTATATAAGGCACAGCAAGCAAAGGTTGAATCAGAATTTAAGAAAAAATTCCAAATACTCAATGAGAAAAATTCGCGCATAATTTCTGAAGTGGAAGCTATAAACAAGAATATTGTACCGCTTGAAAATAGAATATTTGTTATTGACGATGAACTTACAAAACCTCGATAACACTGTATTCTTGCTTGGATGGCATTAATTCAAAAAATAGAAATTAACAAAATAAAGAACTGCGGGCGACAGAATAAACACAGCCATTAAATTAATATGCAAAAATTTAGCAAAATTAAAACGAGTAATTTAAAACCTACAGTAATGAAACTGAAAAACAATTTGAAATTAATCCTTTTAGGAGCGGTATGGTTGTTTTTGTGTATGGTAGGGGTACAAGCGCAAGCGACTTTTAACCTCGCTACAGGATCGGGAACTGGCACAGGTTGGGCTTGGAACGATCCTATACTGACAGTAAACACTGGTGCAACCTCAAATATTACTATAAGCGGTACAATTCCTACAAACAGTATGCGGCGTATTATGGTTAATGGTACATCAAACATTACGTTTAGTAATGTCTCTATAAGTGGGCTCAGTAGTGGGCTGTCTCCTCTTTTGCTTAATAGTGATGCAAATTTAACTCTTACACTTGATGCAGGCTCAAATAGTATTCTTACCGCGGGTACTAACGCTGCAGGCATACAGGTTTCTTCTGGCACAACACTTACTATAAACGGTACGGGTAATTTGACGGCAACAGGCGGTGATAGAGGAGCTGGAATCGGTGGCGGTTACGGTCAATCAAGTGGTACTATCACAATAAGCAGTGGTACTGTAACGGCGAATGGAGGCAGTAGAGGTGCGGGTATTGGTGGTGGTAGTGGAACGGACGGAATTACTGGAACCAGTGGGAGTAATGGTACAACCGGAAGTAATGGTAGCAATGGTAGTACTGGTGGTAACGGTGACATAGGTGGTATTGGTAATAGTGGAAACAATGGAGGTGCAGGTGGAACAATAATCATCAATGGGGGTTTAGTAACAGCAACAGGGGGCTATTATGGTGCAGGTATTGGCGGTGGATCTGGTGGTATAGGCGGCGCTGGTGGAACTGGCGGCACTGGTGGAACCGGCGGAAACTCTAATTTTTTTCTTGGCACTGGTAATGGCGGAAATGGAGGTACTGGTGGAAATGGAGGTGTTGGCGGTGTAGGAGGGGCTGGAGGAAGTGGTGGAACAATAAATATAAGTGGTGGAACTGTGATAGCTAAAGGCGGAACTAGGGGTGCAGCTATTGGCGGTGGTGCTGGCGGGAAGGGAGGCACTGGAGGTATAGGAGGTATAGGCGGTTTAGGCGGTTTAGGCGGTAATACGACAGGCAATAGTGGCAGTGGCGGAAAGGGCGGTGCAGGCGGAACGGGAGGAACGGGAGGTGTAGGTGGAAATGGAGGTACAGTAAATATTAGTGGTGGAATAGTGACCGCAACAGGTACAAACGATATAGGTGGTGCTATTGGTGGTGAAGGTGGATACAAAGGTACTGGTGGCAGAGGTGGCAACGGGCGCGATTATAATGGTAGTGGAGGTTGTGGTGGTGATGGCGGCAAAGGAGGTGATGGATGCAGCAACGGCATAGGGGGAAATGGTGGTGCTAACGGAACAATTTTATGTACAGGTACACCTGGTGGAAATATGGGTGGTCCCGGAACTTACGATTGTACTCTTGGTGGAACAGGTTGGGAAGGTAGTGCAGGAGAACTTATAATGAGCAACAATGCTATAGTCTTTGCCAAGAGCGTGCCAAATAGCGGCACAAGAACCGGTGGCATACTAGTTACGGGAAATACTTCAACATCTACAACGTGGTTTGGAACCGGAACATCAGTAGTAATGGGATTCAGTGGCAGCATCCCTTCTGGTTTTCATTTGACTATATCTAACGGAAAAACCTTTTCCGTTACGTCGGGAGTAACATTAACTAATAGCGGAACAATAACAATAGTAGGCACACTCAATAATTCAGGATCAATTGTTAATAATGGTACCATTTATTCGGCAGCGATTATTTCTACTTCTTCACCATTACCCAACTGCATAGTAGAATGTCTATACAATCAAGTTCTTAATGCAACTCATTCGATTATTAGTAGCGGGGGAACATATACCGGAAATGCTGTTAATTTAGGTACAATAACATGGAATATAATATCAGGAAGTTTGCCATTAGGATTAAGTGGAATTTCGGGAAGTGGAACGAGCAAGACTATTTCGGGAACGCCGACAACGGCAGAAATTTCTAACTTTACCATACGAACAAGTAATGCCTACGGGGACAAGGATAAAAGTTTTTCAATTACAGTAACTAATATTCCTACGATAACATTCAATGCTAACGGTGGCACAGTAAGTCCTACCTTAGCTCCTGTAGGCTGTAACGGAAAACTTACCTCTTTGCCTACGCCGCTAAGAACAGGTTATACTTTTAATGGTTGGTACACAGCACTTTCTGGTGGGACACAGATAACAACTAATACAGTGTTCAATGCAAATAGCACAATTTATGCCCAGTGGACATCCATCTCCTACACCTTAACATATAATTACGATGGTGCAACCGGTGGAAATACCACACCAAGTAAAACTGTAACGTATGACAGTCAATATGGTGCATTACCGGCACCAACCAAACAATATACGGTAACGTACAATTACAACGGTTCGGGTCAATCAAATAGCACTGATACATATAGTGCTACATTTGGCGGTTGGTATAAAGAAACGGCTTTTACAAATTTGGTAACAGCAACAACAATCGTAACAACTGCCTCAAATCATCCAATATATGCAAAATGGACTGTCGGAACTGCACTAATATTACCAACTCCAACGGTCAGACCATGCTATACATTTAACGGTTGGTTCACAGCGACAAGTGGCGGCATATTTGTAGGAAATGAAGGTGAAAGTTATAGTCCAACAACAAACACAACTTTGTATGCTCAGTGGACACTTATATCCTATACCATTTCCGTATCAGCAACCCCAACTGGTGGCGGCACGGTTTCCGGTGGCGGCACAAACATTAATTGCGGAACTGAAACAATCGTAACAGCAACTCCTGACTCTTGTCATACTTTTACAGGCTGGACAATAAAAGGGGTTACTGTTTCTACCAATAATCCTTATACGTTTACTGTAGATGCAGATACAACCATTGTGGCTAACTTTCAGATTAAAGAACACACCATCACGGCAATCGCCGGAATAAACGGAACTATTTCACCCGGAACTACTACTGTAAATTGCGGAGCAAGCCAAACTTTTACATTTGCCCCTAACAATTGCTATGAAATTAATCAGGTAACAGTGGACGGAGCACCGGTAACTGTAACCGGCAATACCTACACTTTTAACAATGTAACAGGAAATCACACGATTTCAGTTACTTTCAAAAAAATACCTTACAATATTTCCGTATTGGCAACCCCAACTGGTGGTGGTACGGTTTCCGGTGGCGGCAACAACATTAATTGCGGAACACCAACAACCGTAACCGCTACTCCCGACCCTTGTTATACGTTTACAGGCTGGACAATAAAAGGGGTTACCGTTTCTACCAATAATCCTTATACTTTTACAGTAGATGCAGATACAACAATTGTGGCTAACTTTCAGATTAAAAAATATAACATTACCGTATCGAAAAATATTGATGCGGGCGGCACGGTTTCCGGCGGTGGTTTCAACATTGATTGCGGAACACCGACAACCATTACAGCAACGCCCGACTCTTGTTATACTTTTACAGGCTGGACAATAAAAGGCGTTGTAATTTCCACTGCAAATCCATTTACATTTACCGTAACGAAAGACAGTATGTTGGTGGCGAACTTCAAAATCAATACTTACGAAATTACTGCTACGGTAAACAATCCGGATTATGGAACCATTTCACCCGAAGGAACAAAAACGGTGGATTGCGGAAGTTTAGAAACTTATTTCATTACGCCTAATGTCAACTATAAAATTAGTGATGTGTTGGTTAATGGTGAAAGTCAGGGG
>Ga0209628_10004186_pt1 | contig 10354 bp, 5 predicted proteins | sample TergutCu122P4_FD_187285 | JGI IMG/M metagenome (GOLD analysis project Ga0209628, IMG submission 187285) | Cubitermes ugandensis P4 segment gut microbial communities from Kakamega Forest, Kenya - Cu122 P4 (SPAdes) (version 2) | ecosystem: Host-associated > Arthropoda: Insects > Digestive system >... | reverse complement strand
CTGGTGGGCATGTACGCCGGGTTGCCGGCCGTGACTTCGTATTGCCCGGTCAGAGGTACGCTCATCGCCGCCGTACACACCCCCTTGGTTGCGGTCGCGACCCCGGCGACCTGGCGCGCGCCCAGCTCCTGGTCGCCCGGTCCGGCAATGCTCAGTTCCAGTCGCATGCCTTCACAGTCGACAGGTTTGCCGTTCGCGTCGAGCAGGGTCCATGTCAAATCACTATTGTTGGCGGTCAGGCGCCGGTCGTCGGGGATGATACCGCGGCTGGTGCGGGTGGTCGTGGTGTAGCCGGCCAGGGTGAACGTCGCCTCCACGCGGTAGACGGCGTTCGGGTCGGGCAGGGCCGGCTTGTAAGTCTGGTTGGTCGCGCCGGGGATCGGCGTACCGTTTCGTACCCATTGATAGGTCACGGCGGCCTGCGGGTCCAGCGCGAAGTCCTGGTCGTCTACGGCTTCCAGCGTGTCCCCGTTCTTCGTGATCGATACCGTACTCATAACCCCGGGCTTGTCGGTGATCGTCACCTCGACCTTCGCGGTGGTTGCGTCCACTGACAAGGTACGAATGTGCACATTCGCATCAACGGAAATGTACGTGTCGCCAGGTTCCAGAGCGACGGGCAGGGGACGGTTGTCGGCGGTCGTCGGTGCGAATCCAACGGGGGTGATGGTGTTCGTCTCGGGAATGAGTACGGTCTCCCCGGACTCGAGCGGGACGGGCACCGGGTTCTTCTTCGTGATGTAGACCCCGGCCTGGGGGAACACCGCGTCGGCGGCCCGGTACTCAAGCGAAGCGATGTATTCGTACGGGTCGTTGGGCGCCGCCAGTTGGATCCCGGTCGGCTTGCCCGTGCCGGACAGATCGAACCGAGACAGGGTGTATTCCTTCTTTGTCACGGCCTTGTCCACCACCGTCACGTCATCCCACCCGATATGGAGGATCTCCCTCTGCACGGTGTTCAGGGTCACCTTCACCGGGTCGTTGAATTTGCTTTGCTGGCCCATGATGGTCGACCAGTCGGTGTACGGGGTCCCGAAGCAGCCGTCCACGGTGGACCCGTCCCACAACGGGCCAACTGTGTCGTCACCGGGAAATGTGAATCCCGCACAGGAGCCGACATTCGAATGCCCCAGCCCGATGGTGTGGCCGAACTCGTGCGCGACCGTGTAGGCATTGAGCTCCGGGTCGTCACCATCCGACACCACGACGGTGAACACCCCGCCGCCGAACAGGTCACCGGTTTGCGAAATGGTGAACGTGAGGCCCAGGTACCCTTCGCAGCTCCGGTTGACCTGGAACACCAACAGGTCGCGGTTGGTCTCGGTGTAGACCGCGGCGTCGTACTTCTCCCCCATCGCCGCCGCCGCGTCCTGGAGGAACGTGTCGCAGGTGGTGTTGATCGTACGATAACGAATTCCGGTGTTGAAATCGAAAACCAGGCCGGTGGCACCGGACCACCAATCGGCGGCGTCCTTCAGCATCGTGTCGATCCGGTCGTGGCTGAGCGACTCGGCCGGCGTCGGCGGGTAATCGTCGGGCGAATCGTAGACGTTGGCGATCACCGCGTCGAACTTGTGCGGCACCTTGTCGCCGGGCTGCGGCGGCAGGTGTGCCCCGGCCGCCTTGAAATTGGGGTCCGCGGTCGTCGGCATGCGCCCCACGTCGATGTCGTTGAAGTACCGGGGATCGTTGGTGTTCTGGATGGTGGTCGCGGATTGCGGCAAGAGGGTATGACCCGCTTCGGGTTTGTGTGTTTTGGCTTGTCCGGTGGATGGCGGAACCCAACCGGGCGGGGCGGCCAGGGCCTGTGGTGCCCCGAGCAGGGCCATTCCGGCGGCCAGACAGATTGCAATGATTCTTGGTACGGGCGTATGGGTGTTCTTGTTCATTTCCGTGTTCCCTCCATGAGCGACTCCGTTATCCAGGCTAGCAGACATCCGAGGCGGGAGAGGGTTCAGTATGCGAAGTCGAAGATCAGTTGTGCGGACGCGGCGCTCCAGTACGGGGGTCGAGTGATTAGATCAATTGACTCTTCACCGCCTACATCAAACAATGGGTCGACGTGATCCCCTCCAGCCGACAGCTCCGTGGCCATGATGAGTGATTAGATCAATTAGAAACTGGCTGGGTACATCAAACTAACCAGGGTTGAGTGATAAGATCAATTGACAAATGACCACCTACATCAACAGAAGAGGTACGCAATGCCACGAGGACGCCCGAGCCGGGCAACCGTGTTCCGCCGATTGTCGGCCTCTGTGCATGAGCTGAACACCAAGTATGGCGGTCTGCCCACACCCCGTGAGGCGGAACGGATATGGTCTGATATTTGGCATCTGGAAGCTCACCACTCCACAGCCCTGGAAGGCAATACCCTGGTCCTGCGGCAGGTGGAGAAGCTGTTGGGGCAAGGAATGGTCGTCGGCGGCCAGCCGTACAAGGATTATCTCGAAGTCCAGGGCTACGGCGCGGCGGCGACCTGGGTGTACGGACAGGCATGCCAACCGACAGGCGACGAGGCTTCACCATGGGTTACCATGCAGGAAGTCCGCAAAATTCATCACGCCGTCATGACCCCGGTCTGGGGTTACGCTCCCCATCATGACGCAACGGGTCACGAGACCCCCGGCAACTTCCGGGAACACGATATTATGCCGTTTCCCGACGGGATGACTCCGCCTTCGTGGGCACTCGTACCCGGAGAGATGAGTTTGTGGGTCACGGAGGCCAACCAGTTGCCTGCCAGCACTGCAGAGAATGTCGAACTCGTGGTGAACCAACTGGCCCACCTCCACAACCGGTTTGAACGCATCCATCCCTTCCTTGATGGAAATGGCCGTACGGGGAGACTATTGTTGAATCTCCTCCTCGTACGGGCCGGTCTTCCGCCAATCATCATCCGCAAGGAGAAGCGACAAGCTTACTTGCGTGCCATGCGGCAGGCTGATCGCGGTGACCCGGCTCCGCTTGGCCAGATCTTCGCGATGGCCATGGAAGACAACCTGTACCGGTTCATTGTCCCCAACCTGGCCGGTCCGGCCCGTGAGGTTCCGCTCCGGTCTTTGGTGACTCCGACCCTATCGCTCACCGCCCTGCGCCTGGCAGCCGGACGGGGCCGGCTGGACGCACACCAGGACTCGTCGGGTCAGTGGCGGAGCACGAAACAAGCTGTCGCCGAGTACGAAGCCAGCAGGCGCGGCTATGCTCATGGACCAGAAAGCAAATAGAGTTGCCCGGGTGGGAGCGTGCTCAGCCGACCAGTTCTTCGAACACCGCGGCCCCTCGGGTCATGAGGTGGCGGTAGAGGACCACTGCGGCCGCGGCGAGGACGACGACCCACACCGCTGCGTACGCCACGTAGTTCACCGTCCACCAGTTGCCCAGCAGCCAGTATCCGAAAGTGGCGACGGCCATGACCACCACCATCGTACCCATCGTCAGCAGCACACTCGCGCTGGTTTTCACCGCTTGTTGGTCGTTGTAGAAGTCGAAACGGTGGAAACGCAGGTTGTACATCAGCCCGACGCAGGCGCTGACCGCGGTGAACAACAGGCATGGCACGAGTACGATGACGAAGCCGTCCCAGCCGATCCATACCGTGAAAACGCTTATCAGACACGCCAAAGCCACGATGGGCGGGATGACGGTGACCTGTACCAGCAGTTTCGACCGCAGGATCACCCGCGCATCAATGGGCAATGATTGTACGATCCACAGGCTCTGGCCCTCCAGCGAAATCGACGCCGCCGTCGTGTTCGACATCGCCAGCAGAAACAGGAACGCCACCAGCAGGATTGGCGTCAGGGTGATGTGCATCTGGTCCAGCATCGCGCGCATCGCCTCAGCGTTCTTGCCGGTCGAGATGGAGAACAGGAAGGCGAACAAGATCGTCAACGCGGCTCCGCCAAGGGAATTCAGCACGTACATCGGCGAACTCAGCAACCGCCACAGTTCCTTGCGATAGAGGGATCGCGCGGCGGTGGAGTTGGCGTACGTCAGATGTCCCCCGGTCACGCGCGACACCGCGGTCATGCGCGTGCGGATCCAGCCGTACGAAGAGGCAATCAACGCGCAGACAAGGATGAACGGTACGACGTTCCAGACCACCGCCATGCCCAGCGCGCCCCACGAGCCGGTGACGAGGGCGCGGATCGCGTACCCCACCGGCGGGTAGTAACGTTGCATCATGTCGAAGAACTGCGTCTGCAAATCCACGCCCACTTCGATCTTCGCGGTCGCCAGGAGGCTGGCCACGGCCTGCCGCAGCCCGATGCCGATCCCCGCCATGAAGCCGATCGACAAAACAACCTGCAAGATCTTGCGCCAGCGCCCGCGGCTGGCGACGAGGCCGACGACGTACGATATCAAGGCCAAGACGAACAAGGGGATGCCGGGGACTATCAACAGCGTGACCAGGGCAAATAGGTAGAAGAGGGGGCCCGGCCGGGCGTACCAGCCGTAGACCGCCACCATCGGCAGCCAGAAGACCAGCCCGATCACCCAGTTCTCGACAACGATGCCCGAGACTTTGCCCAGTACGACGGTGAGTTTCGACAGCGGGTACGCGAACAACTGGTCGGTGTCCGTGCTTTCAAACAAGAGGGAATTAAACGTGTACAAACCCAGGCCCATGATGAGCAGCGACACGATCAGCATGCCGATCACCAGCATCAGCCACGGCAACCCGACTTTGTTGAAGGAGTTGGTCAGAAGGTTCGACATGAAGCCCCAGTAGGCCATGATGGCAACCACCACTATCAGTAGCCCGGCCTGCATGCCACGGCCTTCGCGGCGGCCCGCCCGGCGGCGCACCAGGCTCAGCTGGTACAGCGCCATCAGCAGGTTTACCCTTGTCAGAGCCAAGAATTTCACTTCGTGTCCCCCGTCGGTTCGCCCTCGGCGAGCAGGTCGAGGAAGACCTTCTCCAGCGACTGCTTGCCGGCGATCTCCTCGGTCGGCCCGGCCTCGAGCAACACACCCTTCTGGATGATCCCGATCTTGTTGCACAGGTTCTGGGCGACCTCGAGCCCGTGCGTCGAGAAGAAGATCGACGCACCCGCGGCGGTCATTTCCTTGAAATACTCCTTCAGCTGGAACGTCGCCTTCGGGTCGAGCCCGACGAACGGCTCGTCGAGAACGAGCAACCGCGGGTTGTGGATCAGCGCGCTGATGACGGCGAGTTTCTGCTTCATGCCATGGGAGTACGACGATATCGGCGACAGCAGATCATCGGCGAGTTCCAGGCCGTGGGCGTACTGGTCGATGCGTTCCCGCCGCACCGCCTGCGGTACCTCGAAGATATCAGCCACGAAGTTGAGGTACTTGATGCCGGTCATGAACTGGTACAGATCCGGGTTGTCCGGGATGTACGCCAATTGCTTCTTGCAGGCGGTGGGGTTGGTGCGGATCGACGTACCGTTGATGAGAATCTCACCCGAGTCGAACCGGTGAATCCCGACGACGGCCTTGATGGTGGTGGTCTTTCCGGCGCCGTTCAGGCCGATGAAACCGAAGATATCACCGTCCTCGATGGTCATTGTCAGGTCGTTGACGGCGACAAGGTCACCGTACCTCTTCGTGAGGTGAGATATCTGCAGCATCTTCCATCCCCGTGGTGGGTCCCTGTCGCGTGATGGCGACCAATCCATACTACTCCTGCCGGCGCCGGCGATAACGATGGTTCGCCCCACCGACCTGATTCACCCTTCCGCGAACGATCAGGCGAAGAACCGGTACGAAATCCGGCGAAATCCGTTACGTTCCTTCGCCCCATCATGAATGTAATCATGATTAACCGGCGATCGGGCGAACTACCGTGCCAGCAAGGCGCGCATCCTCAGCTCCGCATACAGCGAATGGTTCGAATTATTGGCAAGATTGCCAAGAATTGGTTCGAATAATTGGCAGATTCGCCAATTTTCGGTGGCAATAATTGGCGAGGGGCGACCCGCACGCACATCGCGTGCCAAACCTCCGTCGGCTGCTATCCTGGTAGCCAGCAGGGGCCGAGGAGGAGGAATGCAATGGCCAACGACTATTCTTCAGTGACCGTGGTGGGCATCGGGGGCCCGGGCAGCAGTACGGTCGAGTACCTGGACCGGTGGGGCGCCGGCGGGGCGAGGTGCGTGGTGATGAACACCGACCCCGTATCGCTGGGCATCAACCTGTGTTACAACAAGCTGCTCCTCGGCGCCCAGGACCCCGCCAAGGACAAAGACGCAATCACGCAGGCGCTCGAGGGGGCGCGCCTGGTCCTGCTCGTCGCCGGGCTCGGCCACGCGGGAACCGACGCCACCCCCGTCGTCGCCCGGATCGCCAAACAAGCAGGCGCGACCGTTGTCGCCCTGGTGTTCACGCCTTTTTCGTACGAGGGGAAAACCCGCCAGGATCACGCCAGGCACGGCATCGAGCAGCTGAAGGCGACGACCGACTGGACCGCCGTACTGTCCAACGACGACATCACGGAACGCGCCGACCCGCTGGAATCGATATCGTCCGTCTTCGCAACGCTGAACGAATCGATCCGGAAGTGGGTCCTGGTGCTGCCCACGCAGGCCGCGGACAAGACCGGTACATTCGATGCGGCCCTGATCGAGCGCGGTTTCCGGGAGAGCGAACTCGGCGAGCTGCTCTGGTGAAGCCCGGCAGCCGCCGGGTCATACCCGTTGGCTCCGCGGCAGAAAGCTTCTCGGGGTCAGGCGGGCCCAGAACCGGGCCAGGCCCTTCTTGTCGGCCAGTAACGTTGCCTTGACGTTGCGTACCAGGTCCCAGTAGGCGTCGACTATCCGCTGGTCCGGGGGGGTGGGCTGGAACATGGCGCGGTCGGTGGCCGTGGCCAGGTCGCCCAGGGGGGCCAGGCCCAGCGCGGCAGCCTGTTCCTGCCAGGTCAGGCGCCTGGGCACCTTCAGCCCCATGTCCCTGACCCGGTCCATCACCTCGGTCCAGCCTCTCGATATCTGTTTGGCCGGACTCCCGGTTCTCCGCCTCACCAACGCCCGGACCGCCTTCGCGCCCAGCAGCAGCGCGACCAGCAGGCCCAGGCCGCCCACCACCGAACCGGCGGTCACCGCCATCCGTACCCAGGCCGGCCACGTGACCGGCGCCGGGGGCGGCGCCGGCGGCTGCGCCTGCGCGTGGGTGTTGACGTTGATGTCACTGTCGTCCGGGTTCTTCGGGTTCGGCGGGGCGATGTCCTGGATCTGGTCCGGGGGCGGGGGCTCCGGGTCCGGGTTCTGGTCCGGCGGCTTGTCGCGGTCGGGGATGAAGAACTCGGGCGGCAGCGCGACCCAGCCGCCGGCCGTACGCACCTCCACCCAGATCGTCACGTCCTTGCCCTTGACCACATCGCCGCTCGCCGGCATCCGCGCGCCGAACACGACCCGTGCCGGGAAACCGATCCGGTTCGCGACAAGCGCAAACATCGCCGCGTACTGCTCGTCCGAGCCCACACACTTCGGCAGCGTCGCCATGAAACTCAGCAAACGGGCCTGCCCGCTGCCGGGCATGTACTGGCCCTGTTTGTCCTCCGTACCATCCGACCAGGCACCGTCCTTGAACACCTTCGCCATGTTCGCGAGCTGGTCCCAGCGGGACAGGTTGCCGCCGGTCATCTTGTTCAGCGACGGCTCGATGAAGTCGGTCTGCTTTTCCGGGACGAAGGTACGGCCGGCCTCCGTCAGCGCCTCACCACCGGTATTCACCGGCATCGGGATCGACGACACCTTGATGACATCTCCCGGCTTCAGCTGGTCAAGTACCGCGCCTTGTCCCTTGTCCAGGTCGTACGCCAGGGAGTCCGTGTGACGCGCCTTGTTCGAACCGTCGAAACCGATCGCCGTCGCGTAACCCAGGCTCGGCACCCAGATGTTGAGCGGCCCCTGACGGGCGTACACATCGCCGATCGTGATCGTAATATCCTTCGTCTCGCCCCTGACCGGGACCCCGTCCACCTCGGCCGGGATCACCGTACCGATCGCCAGGAAGTGCCCCGAGCCGGCGCCCCAGACGCGGCCGTCGTACGAATCCAGCACCGCAAACCGTAGCAATGTTCCCGGTTCGGCACCGTCGACCTTCATGAGCTCCGAGTCGTAGTAATACTGGTCCGCGAGCACCTTGGAGGAGAACTTGCGGAACGTCGGCATCGGGGACGGGTACTGGCTGAAGTCCACCGGCGGGGTCATGTAGTCGCGCAGGACGTGCCGCGGCGGCTCGATGCCGGGCACGACGGGCGCCGCGAGTGTCGCCAGGACGGCGGCCAACCCGGCCACCCCCGCCCCGGCCAGCGCGCGCGGCCAGACAATGCCAGTTGTCGCGGTGGCCAGCCGGGTCTGCTGGTGGGAGCGGTACGCCCCCCACGCCAGCGCCAGAACCACCCACGCCGCGGTCTGTGCGATCCACGGCCCCGGGTAGCGCGCGCCGAGGAAGACAACCAGGAAGAACATCACCCCGGAGGTGACCAGCGGCGCCGCCAGCCACCGGTACGACCGCGCGATCCCGTAGCCGGCCGCCCCGAAGACCAGCGCGACCAGGAACGGCAGCGCCAGGAACGGGCCTTGCCCGTTCACCGGCGGCATGGTGGTCAGCAACTGCTTCCAGCCCCCGATCGCCATCGACCACAGCTGCTGGAACGTCGACCAGGTGGGGATGACCCGCGCCACAAGGTCGCGCCGCAGGGCGACCGGCCCGCCCAGCAGGAAGTACGCGGCGACCGCTCCCGCCAGTCCCGCCGTCCAGTGCCATTTGGCGGCCTTCACAAGGTACGCAATGGCAATGCCCAGCACCAGCCCGATCGCGACGACGGCGAGGAAGAACCAGGAGTCGAAGGTCGTACGGTAACCGATAAAAGCCGCGATGGCCAAAAAGAACACGAATCCGGCCTCGACCAGCTTGCCCTCGGTCGGCATGAACCGCGCGAACCCGGTGGTCGTCTGCCGGCCCTTGCCGGTGTCCTGGGTGTCGGGATTGATAACCTTCATCATCTGTTGCTTCCCTAGCGGTCGAAGGTGCCGGTCAGGGTGACCGGCGCCTGTGTCTGGTTGTTGCACGTGATGGTCCAGTCACCGGTGCCGTAGGTCTTCGGGCCGCCCGCCATCACGGGCCGGTCGATGCTGTCGTACGTACCATCCGCGTCGTACGTGTATTCATCGGGCGGGAGGCCGCCGACGGAGAAGTCGCATGTGACATTGGATGTCAGGTTATGGAAGGTGAATTGGACGTTGTAGCACACGGCCGCGGAGGAGCCGTCACACTTGCCGGTGTCGCGCGAGTAGTCCTTGGCGACGGTCATCGTGAAATTGTTGTCCGGCTGCGGCGTGGCCGTCACGCCGAAGGCCCCGGTGTTCTGCTCGGTGCCGGCTCTTATCCGGAGCAGGTACGTGAAGCCGGCCCCCATATTCACCGTCAGCATGAATTGCCCGTTGCCGCCGCTGCCCCTGTCGTAGGCGGACTGGGCGTATACCCCGTCCACCATGGAGAAGTCGACGACCGGGTCCGTGAATCCTTCGAACGCGTAAGAAGACTCGAACGTCCACGTCCCGGTCTTGGCGGGAGTGATCTTGTACCAGTCCTGGTCACCGGGGGATTCAAGCCGTACGATGAGTTGCTCGTCCAGGTTCGCCCACGTGCAGGCGGTCGCGAGGGTGTCACCGCACTCATCGTTCAGGGGTTCCGGCGGCGGCGGGGATGAGGACATCACCATGTCGGCCGTGGCGGTGGCACGCCGCTCGCCACCGGTCTTCCCGGACAATAGACTCACCGTGAAACCCACGGTCCGGCCATAGCCACCGGTATCGACACAGGCCTGCTTACCCGACCGGGGCGCCCCGGTTGCGCCGGAGTCGATCGGGGTGTTCGTGTACTCCGAGTCCCAAACGATTCGGCCGCCTGTGGCGACTTCCAGCATGGCGGGGCGGCCGTTCGTACCGCTGGCCGGAGTCGTCGCCTGCACACAGGCATACTTGCCCTCACCCGGAATCGGTATCACCGACGGTGCCTCCAGCGGGCCGTATGGGCCGTCAGGGTACGTCACCGTCTGCGCCTGATTCGATGCGGAAGAGTTCTTGGCCGTGAACGTCACCTTGACCTGGCTGCCGTTCGGGAACCAGGCGGCGTTCGCGACGGTCCTGGTCGGTTCGGCCTTCGTCAGCGTGACCACCTCCGTTTGGCCCAGGGTCACCACCACGGGTACGGGAGTGCCCCCGGCCGGCGGTTCCGGCCAGTTCACAACCGAGAACTCCAATTCATTGTTGTTGCCGGTGGCCCTGACCGTCACGTTTCCGGGATCGTTCCAGGCCTTCGGGGGGGCAATCGCTGTCCAGTCGGTCTTCAATGGGCTTTCCGACCAATAGTTCCCAGG
>Ga0209628_10004183_pt1 | contig 10356 bp, 8 predicted proteins | sample TergutCu122P4_FD_187285 | JGI IMG/M metagenome (GOLD analysis project Ga0209628, IMG submission 187285) | Cubitermes ugandensis P4 segment gut microbial communities from Kakamega Forest, Kenya - Cu122 P4 (SPAdes) (version 2) | ecosystem: Host-associated > Arthropoda: Insects > Digestive system >... | reverse complement strand
GTTGCGTTCGCTGATGCCGAGGGCGGCGGCGGCTTTTTGGCGGTTGCCGCCGTATTTGGTCAGCAGTTTGCCGAAGTAGTCGCGCTCGATGTCTTCGAGCGTGGGTTCGTGCTCGTATTGCAGGGTGGTGCCGCCGCTGCCGGCGCCGGGGATGAAGGCGAGGTGTTCCGGCAGGATTTTGCTTGCCGTTCGTGACAGGATGAAGCCGCGTTCGACGACGTTGCGCAATTCGCGCACATTGCCCGGCCAGTCGTAGGCGAGCAGCCGTCGCAGGGTTTCGGGGGCGAGTTCCTTGGCTTCGGTTTTGCGAAAGCCGTCGAGAAAGTGCTGCGCCAGCGCGGGGATGTCCTCGCGCCGTTCGCGCAGCGGCGGCAGCGCGATGATGAAGCTGGAGAGGCGGTAGTACAGGTCGCTGCGGAAGCTGCCGTCGCGGCTCATGTCCAGCAGGTTGCGGTTGGTGGCGACGACGAAGCGCACGTCGGCGCGCAGGGTCTTGGTGCCGCCCAGCCGCCGGAAGGTGCCGGTTTCGATGACGCGCAGCAGCTTGGCCTGGATGGACGGGGGGATTTCGCCGATTTCGTCGAGAAACAGGGTACCGTCGGCGGCTTCTTCGATCAGCCCCTTTTTCTGCTGGTCGGCGCCGGTGAAGGCGCCGCGTTCGTGGCCGAATAGCTCGGATTCGAAAAGCTGTTCCTGCAGGCCGCAGCTATCGACCGTGACCAGCGGCCCTTCGGCGCGGGCGCTGCGCTCGTGCACGGCGCGGGCGACCATTTCCTTGCCGGTGCCGCTTTCGCCCTGGATCAGCACGGTGACGCCGGTCGGCGCGACCGCGTCGATCAGGCCGTAGACTTCGCGCATGGCCTTGCTGTCGCCGACCAGCGCGCCCTGCCGCTGGCTGACGCGCCTGCGGTAGTGTTGCAGGGTCTGCCGCAGCGCGGCGGTTTCCAGGGCGCGGCGCACGGTGAGTTCGAGTTCGGCGAGGTCGACCGGCTTGGTCAGGTATTCGCTGGCGCCGAGCTGGATCATGCTGACGGCGTTGCGTATGGAGCCGAATCCGGTCAGCACGATGACGGGGCATTGCGACGAGAGCTGCGGCAGCAGGCGTTCACAGTCGGCGTCAGGCAGCCGGAAATCGAGCAGGATCAGGTCGGGTTCGTGCTCGGCCAGCAGCTTTTCCGCCTCCTGCCACGAGCCGGCGCTTTGCGCGGCCAATCCCATGCGTTCCAGGTTTTTCGCCAGCAGGGCGTTGAAAACCTTGTCGTCGTCGATCACGAGAACGGTTTTTTTCATGGCGAAGGCGGCTCAATGAGAGGCAGGCGGATGGCGAAGCGGGTTCCCTGGCCGGGAACGCTATCGACTTCGATGGCGCCATGATAGCGGCTGACGGTGGAGCGCACGATGGAAAGCCCCAGCCCGGTGCCCAGTTCGCCGTCGGCGCGCTGGCTGTAGAAGGGCTGGAAGATGCGGGAAAGGTTTTCCGGGGCGATGCCGACGCCGGTGTCGATGATTTCGATCAACGCCTGGCCCGCCTCGATGCGGCTGCGCAGACGGACCGTGCCGCCTGCGGGCATGGCGTGGTGGGCGTTTTGCACCATGTTGAAGATCATCATCCGCAACTCGCTGGGGTCGGCATGCACCCGCGGCGATTCCGGCGCGAATTCCTCGATCTGCTCGATATTGCCGGCCAGCGCATCGTAGCCGAGCAGCATGGCCGCGTCGTGCATGGCGTGGTTGACGTCGACGCTTTGCAGCACCTCGCTGGGATGCCGGCAAAGCAGCAGCAAGCGGCGTGTGACCTCGATGCAGCGGTCGATCTCGCCGTCGACGACACCCAGGCCGTCCTGCAATTCGCTCTGCTCGAGGGCGTTTTCATTGGCGGCGCGGCTCAGGCTTTGCACCGCCAGCCGCACCGAGGCCAGCGGGTTGTGGATTTCGTGCGCGATGCCGGCGGCGAGCATGCCGATTTCCGACAGCCGTTGTTCCTGCGAGTATTTGGCCAGGGTCGACAAATCGCGGAGCAGTTCGACGACGCAGGGGCGCTTGCCCTCCGGGCCTTCCAGCACCAGGCGCGAGGCGACGGTTTCGACGGCGACCTCGCCGCCGTCGCGGCGGAGCATCCGCTGTTCGTACTTGAGCACGGGCTGGCGGTCGTTGAGGGCGTGCAGCGGGCACAGCATCAGCGTCGGCGGGCAGGGTTCGTCGAGCGCATGGTTGCTGTGGTAGCACTTTTGCGTCAGCGCGGCTTCCCGGCTCAGGCCGAGGAGGGCGCAGTAGGCGTCATTGACGGCGAGGATGCGGTGATCCATGCCGATGACGCGCACCGCGTCGGGCAGGCTGTCGAGCAGGCTGCGCAGGTAATGCTGCTGGGCGCGCAGTTCGCCATAGGTGGTTTCGAGATTGGCCGCCATGCGGTTGAAAACCTGCCCGAGCCGCGCCAGTTCGTCATCGCCGCTGGCGAGCACGCGCGTTGCGTGATCGCCTTCGCTGAGACGGCGGGCGGCCTCGGCCAGCGCATCGACCGGCGCGATCACATAGCGGTGCAGCGCACGGTAGCCGACGACGCAGGCCAAGAGCATCACCAGCGCCGCGCCCGCCGTCAGCGCCAGCGCGCTGTCGCGCGCCTGGCTGCGCAGGGTGCGGGCGTCGTAATCGATGACCAGCACGCCGTTGAGCGGATGCGTGTCGAGCACGCCGTGGCAGCCGGTGCAGGCCGCCCGGTTGAAGACGGGTTTGATCGAGCGCAGGACTTCCCGCCCGCCGTCGGCGGCGGTGAAGCGCGCCAGGCCCGCGCCGGGCAGATCGTCCGGCAGCGGAAAGCGCCCGTCGACCCATTGGGGGTCGGATGCGAAGCGCACGACGCCCGCCGGGTTGACGAGGCGCACGCCGAGAATGTCCGGCTGCTGCCCAAGGCGGGTGACGATCTGTTGCAGGCCCGGCACGTCGCGCTTGAGCATGGCGTTTTCCAGCGCGGCTTCGAACAGGCGGCCGATCTGCATCGAGGCGGCGGTGCGCTCCTGTTCGAGCTGGCCGCGATAGACCGCGAAAAAAGCCAGCAGCAGCAACAGCGAAGCCAGCGCCGAAGCGGCCAGCATTGCCAGCATGATCTTGCGCCGCAGGCTGACCGCCCACCAGCCGCCGAAGCGGCGCAGCAGACGGACGGGCGTCGGGCGGGGCGCAACAGAGGTGTTTTCGGCGGCATTTTCGGCTGCGATGCGCATGATGGCGATCCCGCTTCTGGACAAAAAAAAGGGGGGCTTGGCCCCCTTTATTTATTGCTGCGGCTTGCTCCTTTTCTTTTTCTTGTGGGCCTTCTGGCCGGACATGCCGGACATGCCTTCCTGACCCGACATGCCCTTCTGGCCGCTCATGCCGGCCATGCCTTCCTGGCCCGACATGCCCTTTTGCCCGGACATGCCGGACATGCCGGACATGCCTTCCTGGCCGGACATACCGGACATGCCCTTCTGGCCGGACATGCCTTCCTGCTGGGCGATGGCGGCGCCGGCAGTCAGGCCCATCACCATCAAGGCTACAACAACAGACTTGCTTGCATTCATATTGTTACTTCCTTTCTTACGAGGTTGAGGGCACCACTAAGTGGTAATCAAATCGTACAACGATTCCCGGCCGCGATGCTGGAGTATGCTGGCCGGCGGCGGATTTTTCTTGTTCGCGCCATCATCCGCGCCAACCGGCGGGCGCGTCCAGGCGCGATTCGGCAAGGCAACAAACAGTTACAAAAGGCTACGGAAGGCTGACAGACGCACTAGGACGCACGGATTAGACTTCGTTTCGTGAACTGAACCCCTCCTCTCGAAATCTCCCCCTTTCGAGAATTTCAACCCCGCCCCCCGGCGGGGTTTTTTTTGCCCTGATTTTTGCCTCAGCGTTTGCCGGCTAGCATCGCCTTCAGCGAGGCGAGGCGGGCGCTGCTGGTCGCCTTGTCCGGCTCGGCGGCCTGCTTGCCGCCGGAAAAACGCACATCGTCGCCGCCCATCTCGGCGATGAAACGCGACGGTTCGCAGGGGATCAGTTCGCGCATCTGGCGGCGCCGCTCGCAATAGCTGATGCGCAGGGAATACTGGGCGCGCGTGATGCCGACATACATCAGCCGCCGCTCCTCCTGCAATTTGGCCGGTTCCAGCGATTCGCGGTGCGGCAGGATGCCTTCCTCGACGCCGACCAGAAAAACATGCGGGTATTCCAGTCCCTTCGCGGCGTGCAGCGTGGAAAGCTGCACGGCGTCGAAGTCCTCGGCATTCTGCTTGTCCAGCATGTTGATCAGCGCGATGCCCTGCGTCAGTTCGATCAGCGTTTTGCCTTCCTCCTCGCCCTTGCGGCAGAGCCACTGGCTGAATTCGCCGACATTGGCCCAGCGCGCCTGCGCCGTGCGCGTTTCCTCGTGCTCGTAAAGCCAGGCTTCGTAGCCGATGGCCTTGACGAGATCGGGCAGCACCCGCTGCGCGGGTTCCTGCCCGGCGCGCCGCTGGCTGCGCTCGATGAACTGGCGGAATTCGCGCAGCGGTTCGAGCTGGCGGGGCTGCGCGCGCTGCGCGAAGCCTTCCTCGGCGGCGGCCCGGAACAGCGACAGGTGGCGCTCGCCGGCATAGGCGCCGAGGGCTTGCAGGGTCGCCGCGCCGATGCCGCGTTTGGGCGTGGTCGCCGCGCGGATGAAGGCCGGATCGTCGTCCTCATTGGCCAGGAGGCGCAGGTAGGCGAGGATGTCCTTGATTTCCGCCTTGTCGAAAAAGGATTTACCGCCTGACAGCACGTAGGGAATCCGCTGCTCGCGCAGCTTTTCCTCGAAAATGCGCGCCTGGTGATTGGAGCGGTAGAGGATGGCGTAATCGCGGAAGGCGGTGCGCTGCTCGAAGCGGTGCGCCTGCACGCGCATGACCACGCTGTCGGCCTCGGCCTCGTCGTCGCGGCAGGCGGTGACGGCGATCTGCTCGCCGTGGCCCAGTTCCGACCACAGTTGTTTGTCGAACAGCTTGTCGTTGTGGGCGATGACCTGGTTGGCGGCCTTCAGGATGCGCACCGTCGAGCGGTAATTCTGTTCCAGCTTGATGACCTTCAGCGCCGGAAATTCGGCGGGCAGCCGGCGCAGGTTGTCGATGTCGGCGCCGCGCCAGCCGTAGATGGCCTGATCGTCGTCGCCGACCGCCGTGAATTGGGCGCGCACGCCGGTCAAGAGCTTGAGCAACTGGTACTGGCAGGCGTTGGTGTCCTGATATTCATCCACCAGCAGGTAGCGCAGGCGGTTCTGCCACTTGTCGGCGATGTCGGGATGTTCCCTGAACAGCCTGACCGGCAGGCCGATCAGGTCGTCGAAATCGACCGCCTGGTAAGCCTTCAGCGTCGCCTCGTAGCTCAGGTAGGCGTGGGCGGCCAGCGCCTGCAACTCGTCGCCGGCCAGGCCGCGCGCCGCCAGCGGCGTGACCAGCGCATTCTTCCAGTTCGAGATGATCGCCTGCACCTGGCGCAGCTTCGCCTTGTCGGTGGTCTTGGCCGTTTCGCCGATGATGCCGGCGCAATCGGCGGCGTCGAAAATGGAAAAACGCGGCTTGTAGCCAAGGGCGCGCGCTTCCTCGCGCAGGATTCGCACGCCCAGCGAGTGAAAGGTCGAAATCTGCAATTCGCCGGCGACCGGCCCGCCGAGCAGCCGGGTCACGCGCTCCTGCATTTCCCTGGCGGCCTTGTTGGTGAAGGTGATGGCGGCGACATTGCGCGGCTGGAAGCCGCAATCGCGCACCAGATAGGCGATCTTTTCGGTAATCACGCGGGTCTTGCCCGAACCGGCGCCGGCCAGCACCAGCAAGGGGCCGTCGAGATAATGAATGGCTTCGCGCTGCTGCGGATTGAGTCTGGACATCGGCAAAAAACAGCGCCCCGGCAAAGCGGGGCGGCGGGAACTGGGAAAGCGCGATTCTACCCCGGCCGGCCTCAGGCTTTCTCGTCGACCACGCAAAGGCCGTTCGGCAACAAGGGCTTGGTCAGATGCGACCGGGCTTCCGGCGAGGCTTCGGACAGGCGGGCGGCGACCCGGCGCGTCGCCCGGCGCGCCCATGCGCCGGCCCCGGCTTCGTTCAATTCTTCGCGCAGGCTGCGCTGGCGGTCGCCGTCGATGAGTTCGGCGGCCTCGATCCGGCGCGTCTCGGCCTCGCCGCTGGCGGGCAAGCGCCCGACCGCCGGGCGGAGCGGGGTTTCGGTGGTCGAGGCGAGGCGGCTGCTGGTCATGGCTGGACTCCTTGACTCGTTTTCGTCAAGCGCCAGCCGAACTTGAGGGCGCTCAAAGCGCGCCGAAGACCTTTTTCAGCAGGGCGCTGCCGGCGGCTACCGGGTTGGCGCGCAGATTTTTTTCTTCCTCGGCGATCATCAGGAACAGGCCGTCCATCGCCTTTTGCGTGACGTAGGCGTCGATGTCGGCGTCCTTGGCGTCGATCAGGCCGACGCTCGCCGCCTTGCCGGCCACGCTGTTGTAGCGTTCGGCCAGTTGCAGCTTGCCGGTGGCGGCCTTGACGATGGGCAGGAATTTCTGGGTCAGCTGTTCCGCCGAGCTGTGTTTGAAATATTGCGTGACGCTGTCGTCGCCGCCGGTCAGGATGTTTTTCGCGTCCTGGACGGTCATTTTCTTGATCGAGTCGGCCAGGATCGGCCGGGCTTCGGCGACGGCGTTCTCGGCGGCGTGGTTCATGGTGTCGACCAGGGCGTCGGCCTGCTTGCCCATGCCGAGCATGCGCAGCCCCTTTTCGGCCTTTTGCAGATAGCCGGGCAGCGGTATCTTGACCCTGGCGTTGTCGAGGAAGCCGTTGCTCTTGCCCAGCGAGGCGACCGCGTAGTCGGCCCCCTTGCTCAGGGCTTCCCGGATGCCGGCGGCGGCGTCGCCGCTCGACAGGGCGTCGAGGCCGCCGGCGGCTTGCGCCAGGCCGGCGGCGCCGGTCAGCAACAGCATGAATGCAAAAGCAAAGCGTCTGCGCATGGTGAAATTCTCCGTCAAACGATATCGAGATTGCCGATGCCCGAATTCAGGTCGCGCTCCTTGGATTCCCTGCCGTTGAGCTTGATCTGCAAGCGCAGGTCGTTCAGCGAGTCGGCGTAGCGCAGGGCGTCCTCGTAGGAAATCTTGCCGGCGTCGTGCAGGTCGAACAGCGCCTGGTCGAAGGTCTGCATGCCGAGTTCGCGCGATTTCTTCATGATTTCCTTGATCTCGTGCACCTCGCCCTTGAAGATCAGGTCGCAGATCAGCGGCGAGTTCAGCAGCACCTCGATGGCCGCCATCCGCCCCTTGCCGTCCTTTTTCGGGATCAGGCGCTGCGACACCATCGCCCGCAGGTTCAGCGACAGATCCATCAGCAGTTGCTGGCGGCGTTCTTCGGGGAAGAAGTTGATGATCCGGTCGATGGCCTGGTTGGCGCTGTTGGCGTGCAGCGTGGCCAGCACCAGATGGCCGGTTTCGGCGAAGGTGATGCCGTAATCCATGGTGTTGCGGTCGCGGATCTCGCCCATCAGGATCACGTCCGGCGCCTGGCGCAGCGCGTTTTTCAGCGCCGTTCCCCAGTCGTCGGTATCGACCCCGACCTCGCGCTGGGTGACGATGCAGTTCTTGTGCTCATGCACGTATTCGATCGGGTCCTCGATGGTGACGATGTGGCCGTAGGAATTTTCGTTGCGGTAATCGACCAGGGCCGCCAGCGAGGTGCTCTTGCCGGTGCCGGTGCCGCCGACGAAGATGATGAGTCCGCGCTTGGTCATCGCCAGATCCTTGAGCACCGGCGGCAGTTGCAGGCTGTCGAGCGTCGGGATGCTCATGTTGATGGTGCGGCAGACGATGGCGACGCGCCCCTGCTGCACCAGGGCATTGACCCGGAAGCGGCCGATGCCGGCCGGCGAAATGGCGAAGTTGCATTCGCGGGTCGACTCGAATTCGGCGGCCTGGCGGTCATTCATGATCGAGCGGGCCAGTTCGGCGGTGTGCGAGGACGACAGCACCTGATTGGAAACCGGCGTGATCTTGCCGTCGATCTTGATCGCCGGCGGAAAGCCGACGGTGATGAACAGGTCCGACCCCTTCTTCTGCGCCATCAGGCGCAGCAGATCGTGGATGAATTTCATTGCCTGATCGCGTTCCATGCTTTTCCCCGTGTTGTTTCGTCAGCCTGGAAAGGCGTCCTTGTTGGCCGCCTTGCTGCGGGCTTCGGCGCTGGAGACGACATTGCGCCGGACCAGTTCGATCAGGTTCTGATCCAGCGTCTGCATGCCGTAATTCTGGCCGGTCTGGATTGCCGAATACATCTGCGCCACCTTGTTCTCGCGGATCAGGTTGCGGATGGCCGAGGTGCCGATCATGATCTCGTGCGCGGCGGTGCGGCCGCTGCCGTCCTTGGTCTTGAGCAGGGTCTGCGAGATCACCGCGCGCAGCGATTCGGAAAGCATCGAGCGCACCATTTCCTTTTCCGCCGCCGGAAAGACATCCACCACGCGGTCGATGGTCTTGGCCGCCGACGAGGTGTGCAGCGTGCCGAACACCAGGTGCCCGGTTTCCGCCGCGGTCAGCGCGAGGCGGATGGTTTCCAGGTCGCGCAGCTCGCCGACCAGGATCACGTCCGGGTCCTCGCGCAGCGCCGAGCGCAGCGCGTTGGCGAAGGACAGCGTATGCGGCCCGACCTCGCGCTGGTTGATGAGGCACTTCTTCGATTCATGGACGAATTCGATGGGGTCCTCGACGGTCAGGATATGGCCGTATTCGTTTTCATTGACGTGATTGACCATCGCCGCCAGCGTCGTCGATTTGCCGGAACCGGTCGGCCCGGTGACCAGCACGATGCCGCGCGGATATTCGGCGATGTCCTTGAAAATCTTCGGGCAATTCAGTTCTTCGAGAGTCAGCACCTTCGACGGAATGGTGCGGAACACCGCGCCGGCGCCGCGCTGCTGGTTGTAGGCATTGACCCGGAAGCGGGCGAGATTGGGAATCTCGAAGGAAAAATCGCATTCCAGCGTTTCTTCGTACACCTTGCGCTGGGCGTCGCTCATGATGTCATAAATCATGCCGTGCACATCCTTGTGCACCATCGCCGGCAGGTTGATGCGGCGCACGTCGCCATGCACCCGGATCATCGGCGGCAGCCCCGACGAAAGATGCAGGTCGGAAGCCTTGTTCTTGACGCTGAAGGCCAGCAGTTCGGTGATATCCATGCAGGTCGTCCTCTGGGGGGCGTGTATACTGGGGTGGGTCGAATATTCCCAAAGGATTATGAGCGCAATCGCCGGCAACCTGCAAGCCGTTTTCAACCGTATCGCCAATGCCTGCGAGCGTTCCGGGCGCGCGCCGGAAAGCGTCCGGCTGCTGGCCGTGAGCAAGACCTGGCCGGCGCCCGCCGTGCTGGAGGCCGCCGCCGCCGGGCAGCGCGCCTTCGGCGAAAACTACGCGCAGGAAGGCGTCGCCAAGATGGATGCGACGCGCCCCCTGCAACTCGAATGGCATTTCATCGGCCCCTTGCAAAGCAACAAGACCAGGGCCGTCGCCGAACATTTCGCCTGGGTGCATTCCATCGACCGGCTGAAGATCGCCGAACGCCTGTCCGCCCAGCGCCCGGCCGGCCTGCCGCCGCTCCAGGCCTGCGTCCAGGTCAACGTCTCCGGCGAAGCCAGCAAGAGCGGCTGCCATCCCGATGAAGCGCCGTCGCTCTGCCGCGCCGTCGCCGCCCTGCCCAATCTGCGGCTGCGGGGGCTGATGGCCATCCCCGAAGCGGCGGATGACGAGGCCGCCCAGCGCGCTCCGTTCCGCCGCCTGCGCCAACTCGGCGACGAATTGCGCGCCGCCGGTCTGGCGCTCGACACCCTTTCCATGGGCATGTCCCACGATCTCGAAGCAGCCGTCGCCGAGGGCGCGACCATCGTCCGCATCGGCACGGCCATTTTTGGCAACAGGAATCCATGAAAATCACCTTCCTCGGCGGCGGCAACATGGCCGACGCCCTGATCGGCGGCCTGCTCAGGCACGACTTCGCCGCCGCCGACATCACCGTCGCCGAACCCTTCGGCGAAGCCCGCGCTCGCCTCGAACAGCGGCACGGCGTGCGCTGTGTCGCCTCGGCGGCGGCGCTCGACGGCGTCGGCGACCTGCTGCTGCTGGCCGTCAAGCCGCAGCAGATGGCGGACGCCTGCGCGCCGCTCGCCGGCAGGCTCGGCTCGGCGCTGGTCGTCAGCATCGCCGCCGGCCTCGATCTCGCCGCGCTGTCGCGCTTTCTCGGCGGCCACCGGCGCATCGTCCGCGCCATGCCTAACACGCCGGCCCTGATCGGCGCCGGCATCACCGGCCTGTGCGCCCTGCCGGAAGTCGACGCGGCTGGCCGC
>Ga0209628_10004182_pt1 | contig 10358 bp, 10 predicted proteins | sample TergutCu122P4_FD_187285 | JGI IMG/M metagenome (GOLD analysis project Ga0209628, IMG submission 187285) | Cubitermes ugandensis P4 segment gut microbial communities from Kakamega Forest, Kenya - Cu122 P4 (SPAdes) (version 2) | ecosystem: Host-associated > Arthropoda: Insects > Digestive system... | reverse complement strand
TATGACAAAATTATTAGTGATAAATATTAAATTATTGTAATAATAATAATAATAATAATAATAATAATAATAATAATAATAATAATAATAATAATAATAATAATAATAATAACAATAACAACAACAACAGTAGTTATTTATAGGTCCCCAAATTTTAGAGAAATGGTGAATAGGCGATATAAGGTAATGAAGTAGGGAGTTGTGAAATATAAATGTACATGAAATGAAATGGGTTAGTAGAAGGAATATGTTGTTGTGGTGTGGAAATGGTAAAGAGAAGGTGCCTGTCACATACAAGGCTTATTTTATGCAGGATTATCTCTGTGTTACACATACAACCAAACAAAAAATTTGAATACCTCATCTTACAGATGGAATCAAATATATTGAAAGTTTGTAATGGGAGACTGGAATAATTTTTCTTTGACAGGTATGTTATGACACAACATCAACCTTCATGAAAAAAATAATATATTTTTTCCAGTTCCTGGCACAGATTGGCTACTGCCCACAGTTTGATGGCATCAATGAAACCTTGACAGGCCATGAAATGTTGGAACTTTTTGCCAGTCTTCGTGGAGTTTCAAAACATAATATTGATAATGAAGTCAAAAAATGGATCTCACTGCTGGGTGAGTGGTGGAACTGGACTCAAGCAACAGTCAAAAATCACATACAAGAAAAATGTTTGTTTCTTGGTTCATTTAACTTTACTTCATCAACTGCATAATCCATACAGCATTAAATGATGGTGACTACAAATTGTGAAGGAAGCAGTGATAACCTATTTTAAGACATTGTAATAGCTTTTCCCTACAGAAACTGAGAGAAACATTAACAACCCTTACACAGGAGACATACCATAAGCAAGGATTCTAATCCAAGATGTCCAGAAATGCCACAGGTTTAGTTTAGTTTGATTTTGAGTGTATTTTATCTTACATATGACAATAGACTTGTCTACATCCAACAATACAAATTTAAATATATACAACTCAACTTATCATTCTAAAGGTCACTTAGATTAACTCTCAACAAATCTGTAAAGAGAAAACCATATGTTTATCAAATATGTATACTTAAGAAGCTAAATGAAATATTAGAAATTATAAATTACAAAGAGATGAATTCCTCCACTGAGCAAACAGCATGATATAAAAGAATGGATTTCAACTCTTCCTAAAAGGCCTTATAATTGTCCATTTCTTTTATGTAACCAGACACCTTACTATACGGTTTAGTTCCCATATTTATTACACTCTTATTGCATAAATCGGTTTTATATGATTGAACATGGATATCCATCTTCCTTCCTGTATTATACTCTTGAACATTAAAGTTTAGCTCCAGAGACTGACAGTATTTTAATAAAACATGTCACTTCCAATATACATAGAGAAGCCAACGTGAGGATTTTAATTTCTTTAAATAACTGTTTGCAAGGTATTCTTGAATTAACTCCTATCATTGATGTTATCACCCTTTATTGCATTCTAAATATTTTTTTTATATGAATTATCCTCCTTTCTCCCCCACAATAGTATTCCAAACTGTAAAATAGGTTGGAACTTTGAAATATAAATGTTTCGTATGTACTCATAACCTTCTTTAGAGACTTAACCATAAAGAATACCTTACTCAGTTTATTCGCTAGTGACTGCACATGGGTGTTCCACTTTAATTTCTCCGTAATATAGACTCCAAGAATTTAGTCTGAGCTCTATAGATTAGATTCATTGTATTGCAAGTAACTCGAGGTTCTACTGGACCGTTTTTTATCTACTATGAAACAACATAACCACTGTTTTATCTACATTTATTTTAAGATCATTCCTTTCAAACCAAGATTTTAACTCTATAATTACCATCTCAACTTTATTTTGAAGAGCACCTACATCAATGTCAGTGATTAGCACATTAATATGACAGCAAACATAAAGAAATTTGCTCCATGCATATTCAAAGGAAGGTCATTTATGTATAATAAAAACATTAATGGACCAAGTACTAATCCTTGTGGCACACCACGTCTTATTTTTGCATAAGAGGACCTATACCTGTTTACTCTAATATTTCTAGCAGCGCTATGTTTTATCTTATTAGTGAGCCACCTTGTCTTAATTAATTCCCTTGATTCTACCCTTTTATGTGGGAATGCTGTATTAAAATAATACAGAAATATATCCATAAAATCCTTTATGGAAGAGTTTACTTCAATGTATTTAAGTACTTCATACTATGATTACGAGTATTTCAATAGTAAACTTTTGAGTTCTTCAATACTAATTTTTCGTAAATTGCTTTTTCATTACTAGTTTAGATCTCATATTACCTATACCACTATTAATTCTTAATATCTGAGCAAGGTGGTCTGAAAATCCCAAATCCTCAACAGTTGCTATTAATTCTTGATCATCTTTGTTTATAGTAACAATATCTATCAAAGATTTAATAGAACCTGTAGTGCTTGTCGGGATCTTACCATTTTTATTAAATCGTAACTCTCTAATAGCTTCTGTACTTCTTGTAACCCTATATTATCCTACATAAAGTTTAGGTTCCAGTCACCACACAAAACTATCTTGTTATTCCTAGAATGTACTATCTGAATTACCATCTCCAAATTTTTTTAAAAATATCCAAAAATCACTATCAGGTGACCTATAAATGCATACAGTAATGTATTTAAAGTCCATTATTTCAATCACTGGCACCAAAACATCCTTTTCCATACTAATACCCTGAAAACAATTTTAATATTTGGGGGTTTTTTTTTACAGGATCCACAATGATTATAATTCTTTCTGCTAAAATAACTAATTTGTACCAGTCTATCTTTATAACCTTTAAATAGTCCTCCTTTATCCAGTGTTCCATAAAACACAACACATCTATATGCTTTAGATTAGAATTTAATAAAAGATCTAATTCAGCTAGTTTGTTATTTATACTTTGCACATTATGATGAAGAACTAATAGAATTGGTTCGTAAGTAGCACTTTTATTTCTTTTTTCACTTTCTACACTGTTACATTCTTGTTGATACTAGTTCATAAAAAATCATTATTTCTGGTTACTGGCAGTCTCCTAAGTCTGTTTGATGTTGTTTTACTCTCGTCATCTGAGTTAATTTCACTAATGGTTACGTCCATTTCTGCATACCTCGTTAACCCATAGCTCTAGATTTTCACTTTTCACGTGTGTGCTTGCCCAGAGTTCACTTACTGCTCCTTTCCTATAGTAGATGCATTCACATTTCTGAATGAAGATACACCCTATAAGATTTGAAGTTTTTGTGGAGGATTTCATTCAAGATGATCCAAAATAAAGAACAACCCCTTCAACTAAAACTAAAATAACACCATTGAAGGTGCCTTCCTATTTAGATGCAGTACTAAATTGTCAGTTCACTTGAAGTCACATAGTATAGTATAGTATAGTATAGTATAGTATAGTACAGTACAGTATAGTATAAATAGTATAGTAGAGTAACTAGGCTACAGGGTGGATGACTAAAGAATCATGGTTTGGTTCCTGGCTAGGGTAAGAGATTTTTCTGTTTCCAAAGCATACAGACCAGCATGATATCAGGCTTCTGCCACAGTGTGGGGTGTTATACAGCACTGATTGGTATTTAGGTGCCAACTTACCAAGACAACCTATCAGCCCATCTTCAAGGGTCAAGCAGCCTGCAGAACCCTTCAAGATGGATCAGGGAGGTACCTGTGAAAAATAGCAAACAACATGTTTGGAAATTGGTGTTGTTTAGAATTACATCTCTTTTCCTTGTCACATGTTATAATGGAACTTCAACATTCATAAAATGAATAGTACATTGGTTTGCATTTCCTGGTACAGATGAAAAATTTAAATGGTACCCTAGTCAGAAAGTAAACTACTGGAGAACACCTTTCCATTAATATCTAAAGTAAAGAAATTATTTTCTAATTTAAACACGATTTGTGAACTGTGTTTCTTTCAGTTTAACAATCTGATGTTAATAGTTTTGCATTGGAAATTACTCTTTAAAATTGACTATTCCACTAACAGAGTTTTCCTTAACAATTCAGAACTGTAGAAACATTAGAAGTTTAAAAAAAAACTGTTAACTATTTACTAGGATACAGACAATAAATAACAGTTTCATCACACTGTTACATTACAGTTTGTGAATGTCAAATTGTGATGACATTGAATTTTAAAAACTGAATTGAACTACTGTGCCCTTTCTGACAACCTACATGTAATAATAGTGTCAGCAAATTAAGTGAAGGATTAAATAAAACTAATACTTTGACTTATATGTCAGCTAAGTCAGTATTGAAACAGTTTTAGACATTACCTAAGCCACCAGGACAGTCCTGCCTATTATTTCAGTGTACAGTTTCACTTATTGGGTCTTCCATATTCCTACAGGTCAATAAAGAAATGTATAGATAAAACTTAACATATGAGCATGGCAGCAAGTAAAATTTACAGCAAAGTCAGGCATAACTGTCCATATACAATTCACCTTTTAAGAGTATGTCAGAATTTGAACATCTGAAAATTACATTTATAAATGTAAATGAGGTTCATGGAAAATAAATTCTAGTAATTCTGGTCAATATTCAGATAAAAAAAAAATGCTTATTAGCCCACCTGCTTTCCAAAATGCTTAAGATTTTTGACTGTTGGTTTGTATTGGGTGTAAGATATGACCTGTTATTATAAAGAAAAATGTAAATTACTGTCATATGTAAACAAGGTGCTCAGGAAAGTATATAGACCAGAGAAGGATGAAGTAATTGGACAGTTTAGAAGACTGTCAGAGGAAATATGTGATACATCCAGGTCACGTAGTTGCATTTTAATAGAATACTCTAGGAGAAAGTGGACTGGGCATTTATCTAGGATGCAGGAGAAAAAGAATGTGTACACAGATTCAGTGTGGAATCTTTCTGAGGATGGAATAGGTAGGTAGGCTTCACCCTTTCATAGGCCACAAGGGTCCTTGAGAGTAGAGGTATAGCTCTACTCTATTTTTGACCTTGGCACTAGAAGGGGGTGAGGGGTCAGCCTCACGAGCTGGCCACACCTTACCCCTGGGAAAGACCCAGTACCCATTGTACAGGAGGTTGGGTGGGCCTCAGGGCCACTCTGGACCGGTGAGGAAAATCTCTCCCCCACCGGGATTCGATCCCCGGACCATCCAGCTCATAGGCAGTCACTATACCAACTACACTGCCCAGCTGCCTGAAGATGGAATAACTGGAAGGAAATTGGAAGATAACATTAAGATGACTCTTTAGAAAGTTGGTGGCAGACTAGTGTCTGTGATGCTGAACTTCAGCATACTGCTATGTGATTGTTAGTAATTGCCTTATCTAGGACACAGTACTGTATTTATTTATGAGTTAATAATACTTCTTGACAGGCCTACAGGAGTATGAGAACAGGCAGTGTGGAAAATACAGTGGTGGTAATAAACGAAAGCTGAGCACTGCCATGGCCCTGATAGGGGACCCTCCAATTGTTTTCCTGGATGAACCAACAAGTGGAGTTGATCCTGTGGCCAGACGAAACCTGTGGACTGTACTGACATCTATCCAGAAGTCTGGCCAATCTGTAGTGCTTACTTCACATAGGTATGTCATGTTAAGCAGTAATTTCCAGACCTTGTACCATGTTCTCATTCTCAAAAGTAGTTTTATTTTCTGTCTTTCTTTCCTGCTTCATTAACATAAATGTATAATTTTAATTATTCATACAGATTGAAATTTTATGCACTGATGTTCATATTTCATGTTTTACTATATCCATATGATGTAGCTAACGTGCTGAAAATTACAAGCATAACTGGTATGGAATTCTTTTGGAACCACTCGCCTCTTATTAAATGTTTACAGCTTTATAATTTACTCAGTTAATTGGTCACCAACATGTTTTGTCATGAGAACTGACATTGTTTTTTTTTAATTTAAATAAAATTCTGTTAGTACACTGATTAGTGGCAGAACCAAATTTAAGGGTGAAGTATGTTCAGTGTAACAGTAAATCACAGAAATTATATTCATATTGTACTTACTTCCCACTGACAGTAGTAATCCAATAATATTCATGGTGAACACTTGCTGTTATTTTCTTTAATGGTGAAATAAAAGTTTCTAGTGGTTCATTGTTACTAGTTGCCTTATGGTAGGAAGCAGCCTCATAAGTGAAGCATGTCTGTGGAATTTTCGGATTGAATTCAACAGAAATATGGGCACTAGCAGCTGTCAATTGTAGCTTGTGACTGTCTCAACTGGTGGGACAAGAAGTGAATCAAGTTTACTGTCTCCCTAGCTCCAATAACTATATTTAAAGAAAGGAGGAATGTTTTGATTCAGATTTAAATATCTGTATTTTAATATGTCTCTTTGATGTTAAATAGTAATCATTTTCAGTAACTTTGATGGACTTCTTTTGTGTTTACAGGACCATTTTCTACAAGGGGGCCATTCCCCCTTGCTCCTCAACTAAACACCTTACTGGTGCTGGCACATTTCCCATCTTTCTTGATTATTTTTGTGCATCAGTTAGAAAACATAGTTTGTAATGTGTGACTTTTTTTGACTGCTGCAATGAAAATTGGCTTTCTGTTGAACTTTTAACCATATTAATATTATAGGCTTGTCATTTGAAGCAATCACACAGTTGTATTTAGTCAAATATAAATAAAAAGTCAGCTATATAAAAACCACTTTGCTGCTTTGGTTCACATTTGAAACAAATTTTGGTAGTAGGAAAAAATGAGAAGAATGATAGGAGTAGAGGGTGCTTTGTCACCTACAGTTGACACAGACTGAGCAACTCCTCCTTTATTCCAACCCCTCCACAAAGCTTGATCTGATACGTCACACTTTTTCTTCAGTGAGCTTCTGTAGGATGCTTTGTGTTGCAGCATGGAGGAGTGTGAAGCACTGTGTAACAGGCTGGCCATCATGGTGGCTGGTCAATTCTTGTGTATGGGAGGCATCCAGTATCTGAAGCAGAAATATGGACAGGGCTTCACAATCATGGTGAAACTAAGAGTAGGTGGAACCAGTGAAGAGACTGTGAAATCACTAAAGAATGAGATCGAGAATAACTTTAACACTGGTTGTGTTCTTAAGGATGAACACCAGGTAAATGAATTATTGTGACAAAGAAATTTAGTTTTATATTTTTAACGCATGAGGTAGGTTAGCCCAGTCATGCTCACCATAAAGAGTCAAGCCCAGTGAGAAACAGGGGATCTGTTATTGAGGTTAAAGGAGCTGAAGTGGAAATTGACCCCTCAACTTTAGCTCATACTGTGATTAAGAATGTTGATGTTATACCCCCTTCCCTACACAGCTCAACGGCATGAAACACAGTCAGTGTCACAGTGCCTTGTATCAGACATCTTGTAAAGGTTCCCATAATTAATTTCATTTTAGAACTCAGTCATAAAGACTTGAATATTTAGGAATAATTTTTTTTTTCACTTTCATTTACATGGAATCTGTGGACTAAGAAATACGCCACTTTCAGTAGTTACACTAAATAAATAAACAATGATTCTATATGAGAAACCATGTCACTATCACAGTTCATGAGTGCTGTTATTTGCATAATGTATAAATATATTTCCCTCAAACATTTGTTTACAATAACATCTGATCTAAAACAAGCTTTCTTCCAAATTTTGAATTACCTGTGGATATTTAGAGTCTCCTAATCTTCTTCAAAAACCTGAGTCAAGTCAAGGTCATTCATATGTATTGAGTCTTTATGGTACACTACAAGTTAAACGCCACTGTTGTGCTTCCGTTTTTCACACAGCACATGGAGGTAAACACAACTCCATATACGTAGTATTCCATCACAGCTAGGTGAAGTATTACCTCAAAGCCTTTCCACAAGACAACTAAGTGTAGCTCCAAGTGGTCATCAGTCACCAGATTTAAACAAAATTAATGGGCTAATTGAAAGCATTGTATAAGAATGGAAAATAATACTAGAAGATTTTACAGCATACAAACCTAGGAAGAAGTGAATTTTGGGAAGACCGCGAAGGAGGTGTAAGGAAACTGTAACAGAACACATGGGAGAAGACCTGACAGGATCAGGATTAAGACATTGGTGATACTCATAAAAAAAAGTCAGCTTTAGTATGACTTAACACTGTAGAAACATGTTACAAAATTTAGTTTCGCAAAAATTTTAGAATTGCACACCTACAGCGGTGTAACTGGGGGAGGGGGGTGGGGTTTTAGCACAGCCATTCCAGGCAGGAGAATCAAAGAGGCAACAAAATAATATTTTAAATTTAAAAGTTTAATTTGCTGCACTAAAAAATGTTTAATTTTTTGAGCCATATTAGAGGGTATTCAATAAATTGTTGTATCATTTGTTAAAGTTCATAATTTCTGTTAGGAGTGGCAACTGTGATTACTTTCCTCAGGCACCAAAGGCCTAGCTATGCCACTGCAGACATACAATGTATTTTAATATTGTTTAGGTTTGTTTAATTCCTTATCACCTAGCTACAATCATTTATTATTTTGCAACAGAACAAGTTTATTCCCTTTCTTAACAACACTATGATTATTGTGTTTTGCACAGGGATTGCTGCATTACCATGTGACTAACCCCAACACACCTTGGAAATACCTCTTCCTCACAATGGAGCGGGTGAAACAAAACTTCGAACTTGTGGAAGATTACACTATCAGTGAAACAACACTGGAACAAGTATTCCTGTCCTTTGCAAAGTCACAACCTGCAAATCTGTGATCACCTGACTGCTCCTGTAAATTCCTCCAGTATTACAAAATTACTATGACAAGTGTCTGTAAGCCTTTCAAACACTTCCCATGATGTCTTGACTGCCAAGTACAGGTTCTGTACCTATTGTATTTACTGATAGTTGTTGGTTTTTAGGTGCATTCATAAAATTGCAAAGAGCGGCTATTACCTCCATCATATCTGTCTGTCTGTCTGTCCATCTGACTGCATGGAATAACTCAGGTCCTACTGGACAGATTTTCATGAAATTTGATGTTTGAGTATTTTTCAAAACTCTGTCAAGAAATTCACCTTTCATTAAAATCTTACAAGAAGAACAGGTACTTCACATGAAGACCTAAGTACATTTATGATATCATGCCAAATTCTTCTTAGAATGAGAAATGTATTAGACAAAAGTTGCATAGAAAATCAAAACACACATCTTTTGTTCAGTAACATTTCCCCAGAGAGTGTGCCATTTATAAGATAATGTGGTAAAGCCAGACAGGGCACAGAGGACAGTGTAACACAGCACATGCACATTGTATACAGGATAACCAAGGCTACAGACATGCAGTGTAGGTAATGCTTTTCCACTGCAACAGTGGTTACATGAACACACCTGAATGTAATGTTTATAAACTCATTGTCTCTCTTTGTTATCTTTTTGTTTTTATTGCAAGAAATAACAAGTTGTTCTCAGTAGACCTCTGAAGAGTGCTTTTCTATTACATGGGATGCAAGTCATACATACACATTTATTTGTAGTATGGTTGTTGTTTTGTTTTAATTTGTGTAATTAAAGCATTACTTATCTACAGATTTGTTATATGCTGTATTTGCTGGATGTGACTTAAATTCATGATCATCATCATCACTGTATTTATTGGCTATTAACATCCAGGCAGAGTTTCAAGTATAATCTGTTAAAAATGTTTATGATCTGTCTCCATACCAAATTTGAGATGCCTACATCCAGTGGTTGGGGGCACACGGTGGCGTAGTGGTTAAAACACCACGCTACAAACCAGCAGGTTGCGGGTTCGATTCCCGATGTTGTCATTGGAATTTTTCAGTGACATAATCCTTCCGGTCACGCTATGGCTCTGGGTCGACTCAGCCTCTAACAGAAATGAGTACCAGGTGTATTTCCTGGGGATAAAGGCGGCCGGTGCGTAAAGCTGACAACCTTACCACCATCCTGTTCCAGTGTCATGAAATCTGGGAACCTTAACCTTTTACCAATGAAAGCACCATGTCCCTTTAATGTGTCATCCGACGAATGCAACAAGAAATTTAAATGCCCCGTACACTCATGCAGAGGCTTAGAATTATAGCCCCGCTCGTTGTCTGCACAGCATATAACGGTTTATGGTCAGATTCACGTTCCGGCCACTTTACCCAATTATGTGCACATGTTGGTCATGAATAGCAGTTTCTAGCCCCCCTCTTAATCATCAAATCTCGTCAGCAACCAGTCTACCTGGTTTTATTCTAAGCAACAGAGCTCTTTTATTTACTATTAGAGATACGTGTTGCAGTCCTACGTAGCCTGTTCCAACGTGAAGCCTCATTCACTGTGCCAA
>Ga0209628_10004181_pt1 | contig 10360 bp, 3 predicted proteins | sample TergutCu122P4_FD_187285 | JGI IMG/M metagenome (GOLD analysis project Ga0209628, IMG submission 187285) | Cubitermes ugandensis P4 segment gut microbial communities from Kakamega Forest, Kenya - Cu122 P4 (SPAdes) (version 2) | ecosystem: Host-associated > Arthropoda: Insects > Digestive system >... | reverse complement strand
TGCGATGCAGCCCAATTGTTCATTACCGTGTTCACACCAGCCTGCCACCCGAATCCACGCCACTGACTTCCATCCAATATCCTTAACATGAATATTAATATTATCCTTCCACCTGTACCTCTGTCTTTTAAACTTCTTCGTTGCTCAAGTTTCCCACCAGGAGATTCCTATGCATTCCTCTGCCCTGTCATGAATGCCACACGCCCTGTCCATCTCATCACCTCAATCATACGTACACACTGTGCAGATGATTACTAAGAATAGGTCTGCGTGTGCCTGTAGACGAGAGTGTATGGCGTTATGGGAAGGAGAAATGAGAAAATGGAGATGGCAGGAAACAAACCGACGGTCTGAAGGGCAGAGACACTATGGCAAGGAACAGCAAAGCGCCTGCAAACCGAATACCGTCTTCTGCTCTGTCGGTACAAAAGGAACAGGCACAAACATATGGGTGAGCTCAGAGCGCAGGCGGTGTGTCGTGGGGCGGGACTTCGAGGAAGGAAGCGGTCGGGGCCAATTTTAGAGTGACATCACGACTTTTGTAGAACAGACCATCAGAAACCTCAGGATAGCCGGCTTAAGGGCGGGGGCGGCATTCGAAACAAGGATCTGCTGAATATGAAGAGATGCGCATTATCGCCATGGTAACCTGCTCGCTCTCCAAGTACCCCTCATCAGACCTCGACAGTGACGCGTCTCTTTCCCAAGACCCACAACACAGACACAAGCAGGAAACACACAGTTTGTCGGTCCGTTCGCACGCTTCCTTCCTACAAACTAGCGAACGGGTTTCAACTACAACTGGGTAATGACAGCATTTTTCCCCACGGCGTCCGGACCAGACCTGGGGCACATCTAGCCTACCGGCGCTTTCCCCAGCGGTAAGGCGTCAAGAAGACTGAACCTTACGTTGCGCGGCCTACGTCATCATGTAGTGCTTAATTAAGAAGCACGGGATGACGTCACTTTGCTTTACTTCTAGGTTTCACTGCAACAAAACCAGTATCAAAAGTTCACGTATTTGACTACACTAAACCTTTCTGTCTTTATTTGTTGTGGTTGCGTGGGACCGCGGCTCTTGGGGACTGTGCCCTATAAATAAGGTTAAAGTCTACCCCGCGGATGACAGGTGAATGAACACGAGGTGATGGTGGAACGATGGCTGTGAAGGGAAATAGCAGGAATACTGGCACTGAAACCTGCACCACCGCTGTTCCGGGCACCAGAATTCATATGCGGAATGCCCTTGGATGCGAACTGACATGTCCGCTGTGGGATTCCGGAGATTATTAACGAATCAGGAACAAGTTTGTGCCTCTGCGTGTTGTTTCTGTGCCAACTAGTCACGTGTGAATACATGTGTCACAAGCCTTCAGCGGTCGTCCTGAACGGTCTAGCTCTGCAGAACGTAACCTCTAACGTTTCGGTACGTCTGTACTGTTCCTGTCGCAACAAGCCAACATCAGGTCCGATCAGCTATGAACAACAAAGAACGCATTTGGCAAACGCGTGCTTTCCACTCTTGTTTGTCCCGCGCATTAGACAAAATGCGATTCGCCTAATCTTTACGAAGAACACAGCAGCTTCCCTTGTACGGTCGACACCCCGAGATGTGGTGACGTCAGCGTGGCGCCTCGGCGAATTAGCAGTGAGACGCACAGACACTTTCCATTAGCAGCCCCCGTGTACAGAAGCCGCTGGTCCGGAACTGCCTGCTGCAACTCTACATGTAAAGATGGTTTCGTCGTAAAAAACTGTAGCCTATTCCACAGCGTCCAGACGTGGGCTTCCGCCCTGAGTTGCTGCGGCTCAGCCAGCCAGCCACTTGAGGTACGAACAGCTGCTTGGAATTAATCTTACCGCCACGAAGTGGCAAACAGTCCGAGACAAACAGAACTGTAGCTGCTCTTCCCTCTCCGATTTCACCAACTCAGGAACTGGAGACCCCCTCAGCATTTCGGCATACCAAGGTTCACTACCGTGCTAACAAAAGCTAGCCACAAAACCCCATGTTCAGCCACAATTACTTACTCCATGCAGCAGAGTCCTTCATGCGAAGCTAAACAGTTCTCAGCTAGTCAAGAAATTCCTCGCATTTTATGGAACCCGAAGGTTCATTACTGCACAAGTATCGACAAATACAAACACAACTGTTAATATTTGTATTGCTATGAGGTGTTTTATATAGCTAGTCTATATAAAACACCTCATAGCAATACAAATATTAACAGTTGTGTTTGACTGTATTTATCGATACTTGTGATCCTATCAACACAACGGGGATGTCTCACCTGAAAGTTCATTACTGTATTCACAAGTGCCCGCCACCTGTCCCTACCCTGAGCCAGCTCGATCAAGTCCATACACCTACATCCCACTTCCTGAAGATCCATCTTAATATTATCCTTCCATCTACGCCTGGGTCTCCCAAGTAGTCACTTTCCCTCAGGTTTCCCCACTAAAACCCTGTATACGCCTCTCCTCTCCCCCATAGGCGCTACATGCCCGCCCATCTCATTCTCCTCGATTTCCACACACAACATTAATTTACAATCAACTTAAGCACTGTCCCTTCAGCACGTAGAATTCGGACAGGGGCACAGACTGTGTGTTCCCCAAAGGGCGCACACCCTGTGGAAGCTGCAAAGTTTCTCTTTACATATAGCCTGCACCAAGTTGGCCGACAGCGATGTGACGGTGCTGCAGCGTCACTCATTGTCACTAACATTTACTGTTCGCTGTGACGGTGGTCCTGCAGTGCCGAAACATGTAAACGGAAAAACAAACCGTTGCGCACCCAACTGAATTGCTCACACGCGCGGGGCTGGTTTCTTCACCGAGTGTAAGTGGTAATGATGCAACAACATAAGGCTTGGGGGCAAATCTAATTACGCTTTTAGAAACATTACAGACGGACTGGACAGCAGACATAAATTACACAGGCCATTTGATTATTTTACTTTTATCTCATGTAATTTCATTTTACACGACAAAACATTCGTTACAAGCAACGTTCTGTAATTTGATTCATGCGCCTTGCTGTTCAAATGTCTGTAAATGTAAAGCCAGAAACGCAAACTTCTACACGAATATGCTTTTGGCTTTCATTCCTGTTCTAACAGTTGCAGTTTGGTGGTGGCAAATGTAAACTGGACACAGTTTAGACAGAAGATGGTGTCTGTCTGTCTGTGCAAACGTTGTCTTTGCTCAAAACTAACAAGCCGCGAGCCATTTGGTACCCGTAGCAGTGTTTACTGTGTTAATATCAAATAGTTGAACTACTGCCGCTGTTACGGCCAGGCAATGTTACGGACTGTCATAATAAGGCACACAAGACTGAACTGCATCACTGAACGGTGAAAACAGCAGCAGTGAATATGAGGTAATTAGTGGGTCTAACACTGACACGACAAGTGGCAGATAGCTCTGTCAGTACAGTGACCAGCCCACAGGGTGAACCGCATGGGTTCGATACTCGTGAGGGGCTAGCAATTATCTTCTCAGCACGTCCAGACCCACCGTCGGCCCGCTCGCACAAAGATGTGGAGCGACTGAAGACTGAAGCCGACCAATAAGAATATTTCATTTTAGTGTCACGACGCTAAGCATAGAGCTTATGGTGCAGGCAGCGTCATTAACTATACTATCAACAAATTTTACACGTATTTGCACCTTCAAAGCATGGTGCTCTATCAAGCACTGGGGAAACTTAAAGCTGTGCACTTCCATGCACCTACCACGTCTATGTAACAAATCTAACACCAACTGCTGGCACAACAATTTTATTGTTAATTAATGCTGCTACATGTTGCGGCTATCCTAATGACGCTCTGAAATAAGCTAGCACGTGCAGCTTACGTGTCAACATACAGTACATGGTGGGAATTGTAAAGGTAGATGAGTCCAGTAAGAGGCCCGGTGTGGCCCAGAGTGTCCCAGGAGGTTGCGGCTCCCAGATTTTCATGACATTCGGCACATGAAGGTGGTGAGGTCATCAGCCCCACGCACCGGCCGCCTTTACGGCCAGGAATGTTCCTGGTACTCATTTTCACTAGGGACTGAGTCGACCCCAGGGCCATGGTGCGGTGGGAAGGAAAATGTCACTGAAAAATCCAGTGACACCACAGGGAATCGATCCCGGGACCGTCCGACTAGTAGCGCAGCGCCTTAACCACTACGCCACCCCAGGCATTGCGGGAATTGTACGTGTCATAAACACTGCTATTACGAAGATTAAATGTCACAATTCTTACAATCAGTATGTTATTTAAAATATAGTTAAAATACAGCACAAAAGTACTGTAATTGATTGCTGATGTAACGGCTGTGTCCAAACATCTACGTTTTAATTTTTCTTCAAATGAAGAAAGTTATGAAATCAAATATCCGGTGTCTTGTGTTCGCGTTATGAACACGCTAAAAAACTTTACAGCTCCCTCAGGATGGCCGACAGTTGTGGCCAAAATATGTCGGTTCATTAATTAAGCAATAACAGTGTTGTGCATCCAGTTGGTGATGTAACTTTACATACGTGACACAGTTCAACGGAAAACGTACAGCGTCACACCGACCACGTCTTGTCTACAGAGTGTAAAGGGACAATGCTGTGGAACAGCAAACTGGGAAGAAACCGGAAACACGTGTTTATGAAGTGGGCCTCACCCAAATTTAAGGTACTATCCTAGCGTTGACATGCACCACTAAATGTCTCGGGTACTGCAGCCGGACCTCACTAACACGGAACAACAGTTCGGCTACGCAAGTACTTCAAAGTGATCGGACTGTACAGGAACCTCGATGCAGCAAAAGCACAAACGTAAACTCTGCCCGCAGTTTTCCGGTGAAGCAGGTTGGTCCGCGTTCCAAATCTTCCTTGATTCGGCCGACACAGTCTAATCCCGCGCAAAGTATTTCACTATATCAGTCATATCGCCATTCTTTACTCAGAGGTTCAGCAACACAAAGAGTGCGACCGACAGATAGCGGCGGGAGACCGGACCCTGCGTGGCAATCGCGCGATCTGCCGGCTCTGCGCAGGATGCTGCCGCACGATCTTCGTGACCACGTTCGTATGATGGGCCCTTGGTGACGTCACTCCAAACAGCGCGATTAGTGCGAGGACGCGCGTTTTGTGCAAACAACGAGTAACTGAACATGTGGATGATAAGCTATGGCATTTGTATTACAGAACGGACTGCATGACAATGGGGTGCCCTTCGACAGATAACTTCAGGGTGTCCAAGTAGGGGAAAACGAGATGGACAGGGGATGTACACGTGGCACAATACCAACAAAATATTAGGCGGGGGTTAAAAATAAGTGGAGCTATACTTCAGCTGCCCCTATACGCCATTATGGCGTACATAGCCACAGATTTACCGTTCCTTTTTCGGGACTGTAAAACGTCAGAGTAGAATGGGACTCCTTCTGATAGCAAGAGTCAAAGTAGAATGAAGCTCCTTCTGATAGCGACAAAGTAGAATCGAGCTCCTTATGACCGAGACAAAATAGACTGGAGCTCCTTCTGCCTGAGGCAAAGAAGAATGGAGCTTTTTCTGACAAGGAAGAGTAGAATGGAGCTCCTTCTGAGTCAAAGCAGAATGGAGCTCCTTCTAAGGCAAAGTAGAATGGAGCTCCTTCTGACAGGCAAAGTAGAATGGAGCTCTTTCTGACTAAGGCAAACAAGAATGGAGCTCCTGTGTCAAAGTAGAATGTAGCTCCTTCTGACAGACAAAGCAGAATGGAGCTCCCTTTGAAACAAAGCACTCTCAGATGCCGTCTTTCAGGACGTTTCAGCGGCCATCTGAACCGATTTATACGACACGGGCTACACGAAATGACGATGCAGCTGCTGGCTGTAACGTAACAAACAAACTGGTACAGGCGACAATAAAACATAAACACTACCGATAGCTTATGGTCTTTTTGTCACGTTCTGAAGTGGTGAAAGAGAAGACACAATGGGGGTGTTAAGTGACCACACCTCCCTATAGAGACGTCCTGAGGAGGTGTCAGTACCCCGGAGAGGGGACGCAATGATATTAGGATACTTAAGAATAGCTACAACTGCGTTACTAAATACAGTTCGACAATCCCCCTCCAGGGGCGAACAAATACAGCAGGGCAGAAGGAGTTGCGACTGGAAGGGAAGGAAGGGATACATAAATATCGAGAAGGCTTATTAGAGGCGTATCTAATCTTATAAGGTAAAAGTCAAAGTTCAGCTGTATAAAGCCCAGTTCCCTTGTTTTCTCCCAGACTGTCCTGTAAAACTGCTCATGTAGGTCTACTATTCAAACATGCCGTACGGCGCACGTGGGTTTATCGATCGTTTACTGCCAAAAGACGCGCCAGACGAGGCGACATGACTGGGAGAGCTCTCTGCTGCAGCTCAACTGTCAAAATGTAAGGTTAGGTGGCCATGCACTGCAATGTGACAGCGTGGGGCACAATTGCACGCATTCTCTGGCCCCGATATTTATTGAACCAGAGGCTGCTTGTTCCGCATGTCTCTTCGGAAGATCTGCCTTAGCCGGTCACATTGCACACTGTATTGACACTGGCTTTGTGCGTTCACAGGGCGCTACCTGTACTGACGTCATACGGTAAACTTCACCCCAGAAGAGGCCATGAAAGCCCAGGGGGACAAGAGAGTTATATATAGCTAATCTTTCTTTAACCTCGGGGCTAGACGGGGTGGGTGGTCAACGCCACGCCCCGGCCGTTTTACCGCCGGGAAAGGCCTGGTACCCACTGTATGGGAGACTGGGTGGGTCCAAGGGCCGGTCCGGACGGGTGCAGAAAATCTTGCTCCCACCGGCTTCGATCCCCGGACCGTCCAGCACGTGGGAATCACTACACTGACTGAGCTATCCAGGGCCATATTGCCATCACATGAATGCTTCGGAAGTCCGTTAATAATAACTGCATTTTGCTCTCATAACGTGTGACTCTCAGAACAAGTAACGCCACTGTCCTGAATTGCATTAACCGGCCGATCTTTATAACGGAAGAGGATGTGTTCTCTGTAAGGTGGGGACGCTTTCTCATAATTTAGATGAACCCGAATTCAAGCTACAAAGCAGGCGACACACGGTGCCTAACAAGTGTGCACCAATAGCGACCCGCCAACACTTATGTGTTCGGTGTTCTCACCTACCTGACAAAGACCAAGAAAGACCCGAGTTGTCAGCGACGACGCCCCAAGGCGATTCTGAATATATCCATCACACTTACAACGTAAGAGCCTCCCCGGGGGTTAAGACGCACAGTCAGTCGCGGGCTTACTCAGATTTGAACACGAGTCTTCACCCGATAAATACTGAACTGGAACAATTCTACAGGCCACTGCGGCTGTCGTACCTTCAACACACAGTGGATACAGCAAGTGCACAGAACACAGTCACGTGTACTGCTGGGTGAGGTTCGTGCATTTTATGGACGAAAGTATTGGGCAAGTGAAGGGGTTTCCAAGTACAGGGGACAAGATGTGAACCGAACGCAGTGGATCTCTAGCCTTTCACCGAACGACTCCGCACTGACTTGGGAGGCCTCCACGGGCCTACCAGAACATAAAGGTATACCTGTACCTGCCAAGCAAACGGCAAAAATTGCAAAAATGCGCTTATCACAAAGTAACCACTCAACCACACAAGGAAACAGGTCACTTCCCAAGTACCCACCATAAACAAGAGGACGAAAACAGAGAAAGATGAGGTTCAAAGGAGGATATTATATGGACAGCTTATTGTTAAATAAAGGTCGCCTCCACGTTTCTCTAGAATTCATTAACGTAAAATTCTGACTGCCAAGTTCTTTAGGCACGTGTTTCATTGACGAGGTCAGGTTATGCAGAACTGCGACGCCTACAGTTTTCCGAGACACTCCGAAGGGCAAATGCTGAACGCATACGACTGTTTTACCCGGCCAGTGCTGCTAGTCTATATGATTATGACAAAGTATGTCTTTAAAAAAAGTACCTGAATGTTCTTATTTCATTTTAGTAACCATCAAAATACGCAAAAGATGTAAGTAACAAAGTGTAAAAAACCGGAAATTTTTACAAACTGAAAGAGCCCACCCGGACAGAAATTTTTGGGTGGATAAAGAGGACATGTCTGAGGAAGACAGGACGTGCGGCAGCCCTAGCACATCGGCGCCTGTCCAACCGCAACTGTCCAATTCCAGAATAGCCACGGGATCTTGGTGAAATTCCATACTGTGGGGGTTCAAGCGAGTCTGTCGACACTTTCTGGTTCGGACAGCAACAACGGACATTTTACAGGCGGTAACCAGGCCTGTCTCCAGGAAGGTAAGACTTTTCGAACAAAAGCTGTAGGCACAGGCGAACAGCTCATTTTGCGCAACTTCTGTAGTTGGGTGCACTTGTAAATGGGAAGAAGTGAAGTGTCGACAAGTGTAGTGTAGTGTAGTGAAGTGGAGTGGAGTGGAGTGGAGTTCTTAGTAACAGGGTGTCTATCATTATTAGAAGATATATAGATCAAACGAAGTTCCCTGCTTGTTTGGCTGCTTCGTTCATCATACTTTTTTTTTTTTTTTTTTTTCATATTCCTCGGTTCTATTTTGTATCAATGTATATATGGTTGTATGTTTTGTATGCTTCTGTTTAATTTTGTAAATTATGTATTCTTATTGTTGTGTCTATGTATTCTTATTGTTGTGTCTATGTATTCTTATTGTTGTGTCTATGTATTCTTATTGTTGTGTCTATGTATTCTTATTGTTATGTATGTTCCTTTCTGGGTATTCTGTTTCATTGTGTTGTTCTGTGTATTGTTTGTGTGTAAATGTGTACTGTACTACTTCCACCAGGTGTCAACCCATTTGCAGTTAACAAATACATCATATTTCAATCTGTTTGTTTCCGGAATAATTAAACAGATGCGATTACATGTTACGTCATAAACTCAAAATAACTGGACTGGTTTTGACCATTATTTGTAACTGAAATTAAAACAGCAGCAACCACAAAACGGGGAAGAGAACGGGAGGCAGACAGAGGCAACAAGACGACGGGCGTGCCGGTATTCTGTGTGTAGTGCGTACATTTCTTTATGTTCTGTGCGCTATTCATGCCCTTGCATTAATTAACATTTCATATAACAAAACCAAACAAATGTGCTAATGTTCAAATTACACATTTTTACATATATGCTTTATTGACGTTCAGTAACTCCCTGAAGATGATCCAGACAGATCGAAACATGTCCGAGTTCTGCCAAATTGCGTATAAAAAATACAGCTATAATATTAGTGCATGTGTTGGTAGTGCAGGACCAAGACCTGATATGCCACTACACTCACTTCTGACTTGTCTGGTCTATCACAACATGACAAAATTCAGCCAAGTCTAACATCTGACAATCGTATCAAATTTAATTAAGCCCCACGTCACACACACGCACGCACGCACACACACACGCGTGTATTTCCGTACAAACAAAGAAAACAGAACAGGAAACACACCAATCCAAAATACACCGTGTTGGTTGCATACGACCACACCGTACTGGACAGCCCTGGTGCACCCTGCAGGCCACATTCAAAGCTGTACATTATACCATACACGACACTACAATAGTACAGACTACCAACGCAACTACCGACATAATATCACGTCTATTACAATACCAAATAGGGCTAATACGTGGTTTTGTCCGTAGGTATGGCTACAGAACGCGCTGTAGGGCCCTGCCTTTGATCCATCGGAGCCCACCGGAATTCTTTTATATAGACCCTTGTTCCTTTTCTTTTGGTTTAACCATTGAAGTCTCTGGTGCAAAACACGCGTAACTCCCAAAAGTGCGACAATGAATGTTGGCTGTGTCGGTACACAAATGTGAATGCAGTCATTGCTAGGCGACTGACCGTAGCTGACATTGCTTCATGCTAACCACTGTACATTGTCCACAAGTTCCATACACAAACGGTGTGACGTGTTGACGTAACTATTCAAAATAAATTCTCTGAAGAGTCCTATTAAACGACGACGTTGGTTGACCTGATACCGACGTAGGACGAATGCTGCAAACGACGAACTGTTAGCTTTTACATTTCGTCAAGACAACGGCAGAATACACAACGGTCTACGAATACACTGCAGAAGAAGCGCTGTTAGTGTGGGAACTGAACACAAAGTGCACAATGACACCCTCCGGTTCATCAGTCCTGTAGGTTTATACCAAGCAGTACTTGGCCCGACAATTTTAAAAGTACGCTAATATAAAACAGGGTTTTTGTGGGGAAACGTGGGGGACAGAGACCACTTGGAAGACCTAGGCGTAGATGGGAGGATAATATTAAGATGTATCTTAAAGAAGAGGAATGGGGGGGGGGGGCA
>Ga0209628_10004180_pt1 | contig 10361 bp, 7 predicted proteins | sample TergutCu122P4_FD_187285 | JGI IMG/M metagenome (GOLD analysis project Ga0209628, IMG submission 187285) | Cubitermes ugandensis P4 segment gut microbial communities from Kakamega Forest, Kenya - Cu122 P4 (SPAdes) (version 2) | ecosystem: Host-associated > Arthropoda: Insects > Digestive system >... | reverse complement strand
TCAGGCCTGGCCTCCTGACGATAAATGGGGGATTGAGCGTACGGTTATAGAGGGGATGAATTACGGGCTTAATTTTTGGAAATATGGCTATTATAATGATGCTAAAAGCGGCGACCCCACCGGAGGAATGTACCGTTCTATCATCTATTGCAGCCATAATGATAACGTGGGAATAGCTACCACCAACCCGCAGGCCACTTTGGATGTAAACGGCTCATTTAAGGCGCAAAGCGCTGTTATTGCCGGTACATTAACAGCAAATACACTGGGTACACAAACTGCCACCATTGCCAATACTTTAACTGCCAACAGAATCAGAGTGGACAATCTATTATGTGCCAAAGAAATAAAGGTTCAATTAACCTCTTGCTGGCCCGACTTTGTATTTTCTAAAGATTATAACCTCCCTGCATTAAGCGAAGTAGAACAATTCATCACCGATAACAATCACCTTCCCAACGTTCCCTCTGCCGCCGAAGTGGAAAACAATGGTGTTAATCTTGGCGAAATGAACGCCATTTTGATACAAAAAGTGGAGGAATTGACGTTATACATTATTCAATTGGAAAAACGCCTCTCTGAAGTGGAAGGTAAAAAGGGAGGGGAGTGATGAAAAAAATAATAATTCTATTTGCAGTTCTTTTAACAATATCTTCGATAGAGTGCAAAGGGCAAACAAGAGCAATCTGTGAATCTCAAAAAGTTGAATTTATTGAGTCCTTTAATCAATGTAATCATAACCCTTGGGCGCTTATTTTTGAAGATAATTTTGATGGGAATTGTTTAAATTTGACAAAATGGAGACCAGAGTTAGGAGTCCCAAGAGATTACGAACATCCAAGTTCGTGGCGCTTACCTGAAAATCTTGAAGTTAGTGATGGCACCCTTAAACTTATTGCAAAAAAATTAGAAATACCGTACACAGGAACATGGAATGATTATAGCACGGATCCTCCAACGGAAAGAACAGCTATTTTTAATCATACCACCGGAGAACTTTGGACAAAACAAAAATTTTCTTATGGCAAATATGAAGCACGAATAAAACTTCCAAAAGGAAAAGGTTTTTCATCAGCCTTTTGGTTATTTGGAACCCCTCCATGGAATGAAATTGATATTTTTGAATTTTGGACAAAAGATGGAATTGAAAATTTATCAAAGGTACAGCACATGACAGTACATTATGATTATACAAATAATGATAAAGATTATTCCTGTAGTACAGAATCTAAGGGCGTTGATTTTTCCAAAGATTTCCATATTTTTACTGTAGTTTGGGAACCTAATGTCATAGAATGGTATGTGGATGGTAATTTAAAAAGAAGAGATTGCCGTTATTATACTATTTTAGGCCAAGAGACAGGGTGTAACATTGAATCATACACCCCATATCTTAGAAATGAAATATATCCGAAAAATCCTATGTCAATAGTGCTTAATTTTGATATTGACAATGGCAATGGGTGTTCAACGTGTATTCCTGATGCAACAACCCCTTTTCCAAGTCAAATGGAGGTTGACTGGATAAGATATTACAAAAAAGTGCCTTGTAATAATGATATTCTGATTACTAACTCTTCACAATCTCCTTTGGATGCAAATATCTATAATGTTATAATTGGAAAAAATGTAGAAATTAATTGTGAATTTAACATCTCAAAGGATAAGCAATTAGATATTATTGCGAAAAATGGCATTATCCTAAAGCCCGGATTTATTGCAAATGCAGAGTCTGTGTTTTCTGCAAAAATAGATCAGTCAATATGTGATAATACATCCGTAGTAATGGTTGAAAATCCTGAAGAGATTATTATAGATGAAAGCGATACAACTATTTATGGAGAACTATTTAGTAAAGATATTTCCTCGATAATTATGAAAGAAGAAACATTCAGTGTTAAAATTTATCCGAATCCCAATGATGGAAATTTTATCGTAGAATTTGATGTTTTTTTTGATTATGGAAAATATGCTTTAAAAATTATGAATGTTCAAGGACAAACAGTGTATTCTATGGATGATATAATTCAAATTGACACTCCTATTAATTTAAAGGAATATCATAAAGGAATATATATACTCTCACTGTATCATAAGGAAACATTTGAAAAAAAATTTTACAAAATAGCGGTCTTCTAATTTTTTTATTCTTTTGCAACAATAAAAGCACTTTCATCATGAAAACTTTTTTTCTAACCTTATTCTTCTTTATCTGGTGTAATTTTTGTGTCTTTTCACAAGAGTCCGATAGCAGCAAGAAAGTAGTTTTTCCTTTTGAAATTACGTTTTCTTTAAATAGAACAACCGTTGCAGACGGAAATAAGCATAATAGGTTTGGATTTGGAGCAGGATTTTACTATCCTTTTTTTAATGAAAAAAGATGCAATTTAATTGTAGGTTTAGAATACAACAGAGCCAGTTTGTTTGTTGATTATCTGAATACTAACGGAAAATGGGGAGGCGGAAATTATAAAACTACTTATACCATTAATAATATTGGCATACCTGTTTGTTTTCGTGTAAATATGGGACGAAAAGTAATATTTTTTGTTGAAGCAGGCACTTTTTTTGACATTAATTTCGGTAGCGAGAAAGGTACATTTAAAATAACTATAAATAATCCCATAGATTCCACAACAACAAAAATTGAGGAACAGTTTAATAATAAAAAAATTTTTAGAAGCCCTAACCTTGGTGTTCAAGGAGGTATCGGTTTGCGAGTTCCTGTTGGAAAACATGAAATATTGTTTAAGGGTGACTATAAGTTTGGCGTGAGAAATCTTATTGATAGCTATTACGGTGTTATTCGTAACCAATACTGGCGATTTTCCGTAGGATTTAAAGCAAATTTTTAGCGGCACTGTGCTTACGCAAAAGGTGATGATACAGCGGTAGCGCAATACACTACCCCGTTCGGCTTCGCTGCCTCCCCTTTAAAACCATCCCGATGGAAATTTGAAGAGTTTTTTTTGTGCCAAGAAAATGTTGTAAACGCAAAAAAGGTATATACGTTTTGTTCAAAAGAGATGTCTCTTTTCCTAAAAAGAGGCTTTTCTTTTTCCAGAAGCAACACCTCCCCAACGTTCCTTCTGCGGCAGAAGTGGAAGCCAATGGTGTTAATCTCGGCGTTGGGCGCAATAGCGTTCGCGACCAGCACTTGAAAGGCATCCCCGGAAAGATAATTTGTGTGAATCTTCCCACTTTGGATAAGTACTCCGATTTCTGACTTTGTGAGAAGTTACTCCACTAATATTGAAGTGTGAGACATATCTTGAACAATGATACCATCGGCGAGAATTTCGTAGGCGAAAACCCAATCTTTTTCAAAAACAACACAATGATAACCTAAAACACGCCATCTGAGAAAACGGCATAAAGGATATATGGCAATACCGTCTAATGATTTTAAAAATTCATTCATTCGGTCGGTGCGTTTAAGTGCAGCCTCATGCGACATTTTTAACTCTTCGGATAGATAAATCCGAAGAGCACGTATTTTATCCCAAACCGCTTCTGAAACAATAACATTACACGTTTTCATAATACGCATTAAGTTGTCGTTTTAATTCGTTGGTAAACTCATCAACAGTATGACCGCCACATTCGGCGACAGCCTCTGCCATAGTTCTTTTTCTTGGCATGGGCTCATCTACTGTAACATAAGGCAAAGTACGCGCAAAATCAACAAAACTTTGTGAAAAATTGTTGTCTTCTACTCTCATATAAATCATAATCGTATCTTTTTTACATCGGCAAAAATAATAGAAATCCAAAACAAACAAATGATGTTTAAATAAAAATTTTTCAATAAGTGTAATTTTTTTCCCATTTTTGCAACTATTATTCCCAAAAACTCAAATATATATTTTGGATTAAGAATAAGAGCAAGTCGTCAAGCGATGATTCTGACGACCCCGAAAACCCTATTCCCTCTTTATCCTCTCCTGCCAATAACCTTACGCATCAGAATGAAAACGCTTCTCCCGGTTTTACCATCATTCCCAATCCTAACCCGGGCGTTTTTCAAATAGAAACCAACTTCCCTCTGTCGGAGGTTGCCATCCTTAAAGTGGTGAACTCGCTGGGGGCTACTGTTTACGATACGCAAAACCTTGCTTCCAATACCATTCACCTGCCCATATCAACTTCAGGGCAGCATTTTGTAGTTCTCATTCTTAAAGAGGGCACGGTGCTTACGCAGAAGATAATGATACAGCGGTAGCGCAATACACTACCCCGTCCGGCTTCGCTGCCTCCCCTTTAAAACCACAAATTTGAAGGGGATTTTTTTTTGTGCTTTTATGCAGAGATACCGCCATTTAATGCCATTCATAGCCCCATTTATAAATTTGGCGCTATTTTGAGGTTCAGAGTCTAAATATTTTTGGATATAACCATATTTTTGAAGCACACTTCTTAAAATATGAACATTATGCTCCAAAAAGAACAAGACCTTATGGTACGAAATATCATTGGGTGTACAAAAAAAGTTTATACTATTCCGGATAAACAAAACAAAACAACACGTTCCAAGAGTTCTTTCCAAAAAATGAGTACAAAAAGAAAATTAGAATCCATTTTTCTCTTTGTTACGGGAAAATGTAATGCAAAGTGCACTATGTGCTTCTATTCGGGAGATATGGACACAAAAAAAACTGATTTAACCTTCGATGAAATGAAAAAGATTTCCGAAACCGCCGGCGAATTTAACCGGTTATGGCTGTCGGGAGGCGAGCCCACGCTACGTTCCGATTTGCCCGAAATATTGGAAATGTTTTATCAGAATAACAAAATCAAAGACATTAACTTTCCCACAAATGGCTTAATGCCCAACCGTGTGGTTGAGTGGGTGTACCGTTTTAGAAAAAATTGCCCCAACTGTACCATTACAGTAAGCGTATCTATAGATGGTTTTGAAGAAACACACGATATTCAGCGTGGAGTGCCGGGTAATTTTTACAAAGCATTGGAAACACTGAAAAAAGTGGAACACCACTTTGGAAACGACCCTCGTGTAATGACTAATATTGCTACGGTGATTACAAAGTACAACTACAACGAGATTTACGATTTTATGACCTGGGTGTATGGACGTTTCAATACGGCAACCCATACCATTGAAGCCGCCCGCGGAATGACCCGTGAAGAGGGCGTGAAAATTCTGACAGAGAACTCTTTAAGGAAATTGCAAGACGAAGTTTCACCCATTTATTCGGGCTATGCCGAACGTATGAAAGCAAACACAAAAGGGTTGCGTGGAAAAATTACTAAAATCTTTTATCTGGGTTTGATACGAACGCTGTATAATGTTCGGGCTAACAATATTGATAAACCCACTCCTTGGGGAATGGATTGTACTGCAGGGAAAACCACGTTAGTGATTGATTATGACGGACGTTTTCGCGCTTGCGAATTGCGTGAACCTGTTGGAAATGTGAAAGATTACGAATGTAACGTAACCGATATGATGTGTAGTAACGCCATGAAAAAAGAAATAGAAGAAATTGGATGCGGATACAAAGCAAATTGTTGGTGTACACACGGTTGCTGGATTTTATCATCCATCGTTTTTAATCCGCTCAACATGATTTCAAAAGTCTATAAAGGCTACCGTCAATGCCAAAAAATGTATAAACCTTTAGAATTTATCAACGAAAATTATTTGAAAAATTTAGAAGAAAAATATAAATTAGATCAGGAAAAACTAAAACAATTGAATTTTAAACTCACTCTATAAATCCTCAAAGATGGAAAAGAAAATTCTTCTTGTAACACGCGGTTCAAGCGGAGATGTGTTCCCCTATCTTGCAGTTGTCGCCGAACTAAAAAAAAGAGGGTTTCAAATCACCATTAGTATTCCTAATCTGTTTGAAAAAGAAGCAAAAGCATACGGACTGAACTATGTAATTCAGAGCATGGACAGGCTTGAAGGAATGATGAACGGCGGAACAACAAAATCAATTGGTGCAGGAAAATTACTTACTTGGGTAAATGATACTATTGATAATCAGTTTGATGAATTAATGCCATTGGTTAAAGATTGTGATTTGTTTATAGCAACCAACACGGAATTAGCTGCACCAAGCATTGCAGAGTGTTGTAAAAAACCGTTGATACGAACCGCTTATGCTCCGTTTTTACCCGGAAAAAAAATTCCACCCCCCATTTTTCCATTTCCAAAACCAAACTGCTTGATGGTTTTATTATTATGGAAACTGTTGGAAATTTCCATTAATAGATTATCGTTGAAAAGATTAAATAAGCATCGCTTGGAACATGGTGTTCCAAAAATGAAAAACTATGTTCATCATGCTCCGAAATATTCACACAACCTGTTAATGTACAGCGAAGTTTTGGGAACGACAGACCCCGATTGGAATTATTCATGGGATATTAGCGGCTACTGTTTTAACGATACATTTAAGTACAATAAAACTGCATATTTGGAACTGCTCCGGTTTATTGAAAAAGATGAAAGACCCACGTTGTTTTTTTCTTTGGGAAGTTGTTCCACTAAAAAAGGAAAACGATTTACAGATATGTTGTTTGCCATTGTCAAAAAAAATGATTATAAATTGATTATTGGGACAGGGTGGGCAAAAACAGGTTCTCATCTTATTGATAAAGAGCATCTTTATTTGATGAGGGAGGCTATTCCACATTATTTGGTTTTCCCGAAATGCAATGCCGTTATTCATCACGGTGGCTGTGGGACAACGCACAGTGTAGCCCGTTCCGGAAAACCGCAAATGATTACCCCGCTCTTCATTGACCAACACTATTGGGGACATCGTGTCTATACTTTAGGATTGGGTCCAAACTATATAAATATTGGGAAAATCTCTTTTAACAAGTTAGAAAATAAAATCAAAAATTTGATTTTAAATCATGATTATCAAAAAAATGCAATAAAAATTGCCGAAAAAATGAGCCATGAAGACGGGATTAAGGCTTTTTGTGATTATGTGGAAAGGTTATTAAAAACAAAAAAATGATGCTGTTGTTTATTCATACGGTGAAAACCCTAATTGATTTTTATTACTCCTGCTTGAAGAGTATTTAAGATTTCATATATTTTTGCACTATAAAAAGCGTTTATAGGAGAGGAGTTAAAACCCTAAAATTGCTATTGTTAATTGAGACCATTTTGATTTATATGATCTTATGAGTGAAGAAGATATTACTACATTTCCCATTGAAGAAGTTCAAAATGAATTACCAACTTCTCCTGAGTTTGCACAAACCTCCGATCTGCACAAAGTTATCTTTGTGCCCTCCATGTTTGAAAACTATTTCTTAGATTATGCTTCCTATGTGATTTTAGACCGTGCCGTGCCGGATATCTACGACGGACTGAAACCCGTTCAACGGCGTATTTTGCATTCTATGAGTGAATTGGAAGACGGGCGGTATAACAAAGCAGCTAACATCATCGGAAATACTATGAAATATCATCCCCATGGCGATGCTTCCATCGGAGATGCCATGGTGCAGTTGGGACAAAAAAATATTACCATTGATACGCAGGGAAACTGGGGAAATATTTTTACCGGCGACGAAGCCGCCGCCCCAAGATATATCGAAGCCCGATTGACCAAGTTTGCACTTGAAGTGGTATTCAATCCTAAAACTACCCAATGGAAAATGTCGTACGACGGCAGAAATAGAGAACCGATTGCATTGCCGGTAAAATTCCCGCTGCTTTTGGTACAAGGAGTGGAAGGGATTGCGGTAGGCTTGGCTACCAAAATTTTACCCCATAATTTTATTGAATTGATTGATGCCTCCATTGCCATCCTTGAAAATAGAGATTTTGAGATTTATCCCGATTTTCCTACCGGCGGTACCGTAGATGTTTCTAAATACAACGACGGCGTGCGGGGCGGCAAAATTAGAAATCGCGCTAAAATTACTATCGTGGATAAGAAAATATTGGTTATCCACGAAATTCCTTACGGCACTACCACCACCTCCTTAATTACAAATTCTATTGCACCGGCAATTGAAAAAGGAAAACTGAAGATTAAGAAAATTGATGACAATACCGCCGAAAAAGTGGAGATATTGCTGCATCTGCAACCCGGTGTTTCACCCGACCAAACGATTGACGCATTGTTTGCTTTTACCGATTGCGAAATGTCTTATTCGCCCAATGCCTGCGTCATTTACGACCGAAAACCGCAATTTCTCTCCGTAAAAGAGATTCTTCGGATTAATACGGAAAATACGGTCGCCCTTTTAAAACGGGAACTCGAAATTGAACTCTCCGAATTGGAAGATGATTGGCATAAATGGTCGCTGGAAAAAATCTTCTTTGAAAAAAGAATCTATAAAGAACTTGAAAAAGATACCGAAACCTGGGAAAAACAGATTGACAACATCGAAAAAGCCTTTGACCCTTACCGCAAACTTTTTAGAAGAGAGATTACAAGAGAAGATGTGTTAAAACTATGCGAAAAACCGGTGCGGAAAATCTCAAAATTTGATATTAAGCAGGCGGATGAAAAAATTGCGCAAGTTGAAGAAAAAATGAAGGAGGTAAAGCATCACCTTGCTCATTTAATCAAGTATTCCATTCAATATTTTGAAAATTTAAGAAATAAATATAGTGAGGGGAGAGCGCGCAAAACCGAGATTAAAAACTTTGATAATATCGTGGCGGCAGCGGTGGCGGTGGCCAATCAAAAATTGTATGTGAATAAAAAAGAAGGATTTGTGGGAACTGCCCTTAAGAAAGATGAGGAGGTGGAATATGTGTGCGATTGCTCCGATATTGACGAAATTGTTGTATTTCGGGATAATGGTACTTTTTTGGTAAGTAAAGTAGCTGAAAAACAATTCTTCGGAAAAGATATTATTCATGTGGAAGTGTTTAAAAGAAACGACGACAGAACCGTTTATAACATGGTTTATTCCGATGGGTACAACGGTGCGGCAATGGTAAAACGGTTCTCTGCAGGTGGGGTTACCAGAGATAAGGAATACGACCTCACCAAGGGGAGTGCCGGCACAAAAGTGCTCTACTTTACCTCAAACCCCAACGGCGAAGCTGAAAAAGTGCGCGTGATGCTCAAAGCCAAACCTAAACTCAAAAAATTGCAATTTGATTTCGATTTCAGTACGCTATTTATCAAAGGACGTGCCTCGCAAGGAAACATTCTATCGCGAAATCCGGTGCGGAAAATTGAAATCATCTCCAAAGGGGTTTCCACATTAAGCGCCATTAATATCTATTTTGACCCGGTCGTAATGCGCCTCAACACCGATGAACGCGGCGACCTGCTGGGCGCTTTCAAAGAAGATGATAAAATTATCTCTATTTATCAATCCGGAAACTATAGAGTTACCGGATTTGACCTCTCTACGCACTTTGACGACAATCTATCCATCATTCAAAAATATAATCCTCAAAAACCCCTTACGGTAATCTATGAAAATAAAGAAGAGGGGAAATTTTATATAAAACGCTTTATCCCTGAGGCTACGGATAAAAAAGTTGAATTTATCGGTGACGAAAAAACTACCCGTGTCATTTTCATCAGTTATGATCTATTTCCTCAAATTGAAGTAAAATATTTTGAGAAAAAACCGGAAAATATTGAACAGGAGACCGTTTCATGTGCCGAATATGTTGAGATCATGAGTATTAAAGCCCGCGGAAAACGGATTGCTTTTAAAAATATCATAGAGATTCTTCCTGTTGAATCCTTGCCGGAACCGGAAGAGGTTGATAGTGTACAGGAAGAAATAATTGATGAGGATGCAGAAAGCGGCAAGCAGGAAGCAGAAAGTAAAGATAATTCTATCGATCTTCCGGTTTTATCTCCTTCCGGTCTTGAAGAAGAAGTAATTGAAAATGTAGTTGAGAAGAAACCAGCAACTCCAACAAAGAAAAACAAAGAGGATGAAGAATGGGAACAACTGACGTTGTTTTGACAAAATTATCTCAATTATAATAATTTACATTCATTACAAACTAAAAGAAACTTTAATTTTTTTAATTTTCAAAACTATAAACCATGATAAAAGTAGCCCTTCTTTCCGGTGGTAACTCAGGAGAATATGAAATCTCTCTAAAAACGGCCATCAATATTCAAAATCAATTAGATGTCAATAAATTTAACACCTACTTAATTATTGTAATTAAGAATCACTGGGTTTATACTGATGCCAACGGAGAGAAATTTTATGTGAATAAAGATGATTTTTCGTTAACTATTCGTAGCGAGCATATCTTTTTTGATATTGCCTTTATTGCTATTCACGGAGATCCGGGCGAAAACGGAAAATTGCAGGGATATTTCGAAATGATGCAGATTCCTTATACGGGATGTAACAGTTTTTGTTCTGCGCTTACATTC
>Ga0209628_10004179_pt1 | contig 10364 bp, 5 predicted proteins | sample TergutCu122P4_FD_187285 | JGI IMG/M metagenome (GOLD analysis project Ga0209628, IMG submission 187285) | Cubitermes ugandensis P4 segment gut microbial communities from Kakamega Forest, Kenya - Cu122 P4 (SPAdes) (version 2) | ecosystem: Host-associated > Arthropoda: Insects > Digestive system >... | reverse complement strand
CACCAATACATCAGTCAGCTACTCCTGCTGCTGCTGCTGCTGCTGCTGCTGCTTCTGTTGCTGCTGCTATTGGCATCGTATTTTGTAATTGTTAAGGTCCCAGCAGTTAGGAAAATATGGCTTGTTGTATGCGTTTTACATAGGTCACTGTAAAGTTACATTCTCGCGTGCTACACTATAACAGCACAGCGTCAAAGCTTGAGCTGTATTGTGTTATTTTTAAGAGCACTGCACTTTGTTCTTTCATCTCTGCGTACTAATTTGAAGCACCGTTACTTTCTTGTACGTGGCCATTCGACGGTTGGTATTAGAGAAAATTCTGTGAAAGACACAGCAGTACCTGAGCCGAGTGGTTCACCGGAAATACTTTACAGTACCTGAAATGTTTTTTTGCACACATAGCTACATGCTGTTGGCACGGACTGAACACGATACGTATAACAAGTTATCCAGACAAGATATCCAAAGCTCTTTGATACGTAATTTGGGGCTTGCAGGGTGCTGAGTTCTGAGGTATGACGCCATGTTGTTTGGTAGATAAGAACACGCGTTTGAGACGAACGTGCTGCCTACTTTTTAAGGGTAGCAGGGTAAAACGACCTGCTGCTGTCGTTATGCTTGTACCCTGGAGACAGGGAGCAGGTTCATAGAAGAGAGAAGAATCACGTGCTTTACCGCGAAGATGGAGGAAGCATGTCCTTCCGAAACGTTGGTATCTGTCAGCCAGAAGAGGGTAATCTTGACTTCCGTCGGTGTTTTCATTGTGGTGCCTAGTACGTTGGACACCAGTACTTTAACCCGTTTGTAGGTAAAGCCTGTAGGTAAGGAAGTAGTAAAAAGCGTGTACCTGGAAGGTGTTCCAAACTCTGCGTTTTTATTTAAGTTCCGTATGTACTCGTATTTACTTGTTTATGATTACAGAAGACTGCTTTCTTTGTACCAAGTATGAGAAAGGGGAAATTAATAACGGCCGACCGCAAGAGAATCGATTTCTTGTCCCTCGCGATGTATTTTTGTTGCCACTGGTTTAGTCCGTAGATGAAATTCAGATCACTGTTTCATAAATCAGACAGTTAGCAAATACATCCAGCGTGCAGAAATTTCTGTATAAGAAAACTTCCAGATACGGCTTCTGTCCATAATTCGGACGTAATCGAGTTCACTTTTTGTTTGCTTTGCGACACGAATAAATGTTACACTCTCTAAACAGTTACAAGTGATGCAGCTATTTGAATTACAGAACATACTTCTACATGCTAGTGTGGTAAACATTTTATAAACCGTGTTCTGAAAACGAATTAAGAGAGAGTAATAATGTATTGTTGCCTAGATGTACGTGCACATTTAGTTCTGCATATATAGAAGCATGAATGACGTGACTGTAGGACCCTTGCCAGAGCTTTTGTAATGATTTTAGATTTTCTGGTTAGGCTATATAGAATTCGCGTATTTGATTACGCTGTCTCTTATGGTCATCTACTTCATTGAAACGTCACCAGACAATTAGGTACCGGTTGTCGACGTGTGTTAGTATGTTACCTTTTCGCATCAAATAAATTAGGTGGAAGTGTTTATAGTTCATGAGCAGTGTCGAAAGTTGGGATGTTGCTGAACAACAACATACACATTTAATTTACAGGGGCCGCGTACTCTTTTAAAGTAACGGCCTTCACCCTGTGACGACCACGTGTAAGCGAGTACAGAGTCGTGCAAAAGTTTATCTGCTACATATACTTGTATGTGACTTTATCCTTTCTCGTTACCAAGTTTCTGTGTGTGTTTGTGTGAAACGCCTGATGTTCCAACTTCTTAAACTCAAAGGCGGGCAGTCACTTAAAAAGCGAAAATTACGTTAAGAGTAGCCTCTTGAGTAATGCTAGAAAGTCCGGATATGAAATGCATTCTAAGATGCACGGATGCATAAATTATGGCAAAACTGTACGCAAGGGGCAGCGGTGAAGCTCAGGTAGGGTTGCAATGCTGTTGCAATAAGGGTAGTAGTCTAACCTTAACAGCGAATGGTCATCAGTGAACTCGTCAGGGGGCTCAGAACCGTAGGCCATAACTATCACGTAAGGCTTGATTTACGTGATGAAGGAGGGGGAGGAGACAAATATTCCTAGTTCACAAGTGTAATATTGGACCGATAATGAATGATTAAACCCACAGTTTTTAATACCCGTAATAGCCTGGCTTCCAGTGTAGTCGCATAACAACAGCAGTTGAAAGAAGTGGCCGAATACAAGGTACAGAGATTTTAAATAGTGACTCGTACTGAAATTGTAGCAGAAATTGTACATACTGGTGGCTTGGTCCGATAGAGTAACCGGGCTTTAACACCATATGTGTAAATAGTGGTCGGATCTCGGACAGCAGTCGGTTATTAACACAGAAACTGGAAATACTGGCCGGGTGAGAAATAGCAGGCGGGTTTTAACACGGGAAGTGTTAATTGCAGCTGTGCATCAAATTATAGGAGGGTGTTAACACAAAGTATAAATAGTGGCTGGGTATCAAGTAGTAGTCGGGTGTTAAAAAAAAAACTCAGAAATTGTAAATAGTGACCGGATATCAAGTAGTAGTCGGGCGTTAACATAGAGATTGTATATAATGGCTTATTATACAAGAGCTGTTAGCCGTCGGCAGTTAAGACGTTGTATTTGCATGACATCAAGAAGTCAGTGGCTGCTCGGCTGTTGAAAGAATAATTTAGAGTATAATATTTTAGACTTCCTCGGCGGTGAAGATCCATATTGTGGTCTTGTGGGCCCTAGCGCTCTCTGGTCTGGTAAGCGGGTACCGAATTTTCCGAGGAGCGTTTTGCTCACACCTTCAGAATAAAATCAGTCACGTGACATGGTTTGAAACGTATGAGAATATACATTTTTCAGTTTCTTTGGTTTAATTTGTGAGAGTATACAGTAGCGAGCATTCACAATTTTTAAGCATTCTCTAATAAGGCCTATGAAATACTCGCACCGGGACGTGAAAGTAGCATGGCGACTGTTCTTACTTACAGCAGGCAGTACGGTAGAGCCAAGGTATAGCAAGTAATGGCCATGATTGGTGTGTCTTAGAGCGTAATTGGCTGTAGCTGTGGGCTGAATTACCATGTTGTATATTGTGTCACTGATACGAACTATATCACTGGTTTTCAGTGAAATACCGTTACCAAGGAGAAAGTATGCATAGTTTATGTGTATGTTGTAGGCTGTAGAAATATCCTGATTTTATCTCTATAAAACCTGAAACATATGTAGACGAATGTAAGCAAAAAATCACCTGCATGTTATGTAATAGAATGTTGTGCTTTAATAGAGCATAAGGTACGGTTGGCGTTGCAGACTTTGTATGTTGCAGACCAGACTTTCAAAAATTGAGACCTGCTACAACGTCATCCAAGATAAACAGTTTTGTATCTCATGTTAACCCCGTAAAGGATGCTCGGTACTGTAAAATGCACAGTCTGATTCAGCATTTAAAAATCTCTCCATTTTGTCTGCAACGTTTTTAGTTTCGAATTATTTGCAGAAGGAACACGGTTTTTCTTAAACTGCGGTGTAATTCGTAATGCGGAGACACTGTGTTTTTTTTTGGTACGATAGGAACTGAATTTAAAAATATGTGCTGTTAAGATGAACACGACATTTTAAACAGATTAAAGTTTCGAAACCAGGGACACTCCTTCATTGAGCATAACACCAGTTTCGTCACTGATGTAACCGCTACGTGCACAGGTCATCAGGGTTATACTAACCTAAAAGAAATGGTACTTGTTATAGTCGTGACTGAAATTTTGGACATTACGGTCATTTCAGGCTAAAAAAAACCCACAACGTTTCGGAGTCTGCTTATGCTTCCGTCTTCGGGTGGAACGGGCAACCGGATAACCAAGTCAGGTGGGCCCATTCTAAAGGCGGATTGCGACGGGCTGTTTCTGACAGGCACACTAACGTAGATTTTTCCCGTTTCCCGTTCCACCTGAAGACGCAGTCAGAATCTGCCTTTGGAATGCAGAATGTTCGCTAGCTTGAGACGGTGGAGAGTGTCCAGAATTTTGTCACGAATGTGACATTCCCCTTTTGAAGTTGCACGCGTTGTCTTGTTAATTGCGACATGCTGATTACAGATCTAGACTTCCAACAATGCGCCCGACATCGCATTTATGATGGAAACTCTAGTAATTAATTTTCCTGCATTTGCTTACATTTACACAAGTTAAAAAAATCTTTGCATAGCGTTCGGATTTTAGCCTTTTGGATTCTTTTCTAATGGCCATGTTATTTAGTCCACTGTGGACAAATTTGTTTGGTATTTTTCACAGCTTTGCACATCCTGTAGAACGCAATTACAGTCATTAGTGCGTGGTATTGGATTCCTTTTCGTAACTTAGAATCTGTACGTGAATACTGAGTTTGTTAAAATTGTCAGTCGTGCACAATCTGCAATCTATACCCTATCGAAGTATTTGTAATTGTTGTCTTGAAAACAATATTTAATTCACATTTTGTAGGCATAGACCTATTTATAACCTGTCTGCGTACCAAATTTAATATTAGTAGACGTTATCAATAAATATGAAATATTGTGATTGTACATTTTTTATTTTCCCGGATTATGCATCATGTAAATCGAATGAAGAAATAAGGTAGGATTGCATCTGTTACTGTTGATCATTATCCTTTATTATCGATTGCTGCTGTTATCGATTACTGTGGACGGTAACCTTGTAACGCTACAAACTAAGTATTCATACATATACGTAGGCCTTCATGTAAATCTCCTGTTATTTTTGTCCGATTTTAACCAAACTTGAATTTCCTCGAAGTATTTTAGTAAAATCCCCGAATATAAAATTTATGAAAATCCGTGTAGCGGGTGCCGTGTTGTTCCGTGCGGACAGACGGAGAGACAGACGTGCCGAAGCTAATATTCACTTTTTTTTAGCGCGTCTAAAATTGATAATCTCGTAGTGGGTTTTAGGAGAAACGAAGAGGAGAGACTGTAATGACATGAAAATGTGAGAATATGATGTTTTTTGTTGGTGAATTATTCTTGTTGAAGTAACATCATTAGTTTGGATTTGTGCAACAAATGGTATGCCCATTCATACGTCTCTCACACAGGTAAAAACGTTGTGCGTTTTGTAACTTCGAGGGCAATTTTGTGATCTGCTTACAGGATTTAGTCACAACCAACTTATTGTATGTTGCCGAAAGAGGGAGTGAAAATTTGTTGTCTGGCATTATTATTTGCGATATATCACTCAGCAACATGGCAATGGGTTGGACGTACGGGGTTCGATATCTGGTAAATGGAGGAATTTTCTGTTTGCTGCAGTGTCATGCTTTTAGTCCCTCAGATATCTTCTTGTTGTTATTGTTGTTGTCGTCGTCGTCGTCGTCGTCGTCGTCGCCGTCGCTGTCGCCGCCGTTATTTTATTTTATTTTTGTGAAAAACTAATTACTTATGGATAGAGCCTGTGTGTGCTGAATATAACCACAAAATTCTGCACCGTCTTCGGTGTCATAGTTACTGACCTGCAGTTTTTCACGCGCAGGATGTATATGTTCTGTGATTCATCTAAATAAAATACAAGTAGCCTCAATGGTTGGTTAGCCAGCGACATCAAACTGTAAGCTGAAGAAATTTTGTACTTTTTCCCCCCCCATACTGTTATTTTACATTACACAAAAGAATTTCAGGACAAACTTTACGTGTTTATCTCTTCGAGGATCGATTACGAATTATTATTAAATGACCCTGAGAGTAAGGGACACTAGTTTATCTCACAAGGTTGCGCGTCTTTCATGATGTTAGTACTGAAAAGTACACCGTTCCAGTAGATCCCAAAGGCATAACGTGCAGATAATATTTTGTGAAAAACGGTCAGAGGGTTACAAGTTGAAATGTTAGGTAATGCAGCCTACTGTTCTCTTTGTAACTTCAATGGTAAAACTTTATCTGAATTGTATTTACAGATTAGTTCTTACCAGGTAGTGAACACTCTCCGTCTCAAATGTAAAAGCCATCAGTAGCGGAAAAATCGCTATTTGTTCTGAGATTTTATACAAGACTTATAAACGCAATGTGTGGGCTGAAAGTAGAAATTTTTAATGCGAAACTTGGTGGTGTGTATGTTCACCACTGCCCCTAAAAATGTTAAGAAAGGAAAGTGGGATAATAGGGACCAGCGACGGGTGAGCTTAAAGAGGAAGTTGTGTGAGGATTGTTGAATATGTTAATAAGTGTGGCATCCTGAATATAAACGCGAAATACAGGGTGGAAAGAGGGGCGTATTTTAGGCGATATATTACATAGATCAGTAGGATATACCTGCAATATATTCCAGCCGCGATGTGTGATAGCAATGAAACTTTGACTTCTGGAATGCTTCGTTTGATATTAGCAGAAAACGATACTGGTGTTAGTGATAGTAATAAGAAGGGTCGAAGTACGGAGATATTAGTGGAAAAAATAGGATCTTTACTATATTTATTACTTCATCACTCTTGTACATGCTTTCTGAGAAAAATAGTTTGCCTGTGAAAGTACAGGGAGACATGATTTTGTGTCTGTTTATTACACAGATGAATTGCATATGAAGCAGAATTACAGTACTGTGTGCCTTTTCGGCTTACAGTTAGTGAAATGGTTGGAAGTCGAGGACTAATCTGCTTGTGCTTTGTCGTATTCAAGATTACGACCGAGGTGCTGGTGACATTCTACAATCGGTTCCGGCAGGTACAAAGGTTAAATCTGTCCGATGTGTTATCAGTTGATGTGTATTAGGACGTCTCCCATTGTCACAACACACAGCGTTTCGGCAACAGGTAGTGTCCGAAACGTGGAAAAAGTCCAAACACATATATTTGATAAAATCTGGTGAAACCATTGTTAAGAACTGTATTCTTAATTTCCATGTGTTTTCTGCTACCACGACAGTTTCGCGTTGTTGTCGTTTGTCTTGGCAGTACCGCTCCAAAAAATTCTCACCGATGCTTCAGTAGTAGTGTTTCTTACTCAATCGTCGTTAAACAAACTGACAATCATGTATTCATGACTGCGAGCATTTTTGTCGTGTCCCTTGAACGGTAAGTGAGCGCCCATCGTCATTTGTAAGGATATTGGTGTCTGCATGGCGATAGTGCCCGAAGAAGAGTCGCAAAATCGAGTGATGACAGGCTTCTTCCATGGTGATTAAGCACCGACCTGTCAGGTGTACAAGGCCTTCATTATCACTTTAATCACCAAGGCGTCTTTGTTACGGATAGTGTAGATATTGTGGCTGGTTGTGAAAGTATTTTAACAAGATAGGCAATTTACTTAAAGCGTAGCGACTCGCTACGGGATGACGGTCCGGGGTTCGAATCCCGGTGTGGGCGAGATTTTCCGCACCTGTCCAGACCGGCCATGGGGCCCACCCAACCTCCTGTACGATGGGTACCGGGTTTTTCCCGGGGATAAAGCGGCCGGGACGTGGCTTTGAACACCCACACCCATCTTTCGCCGAAGTTAAAGAAAGAGTATAGCTATACCAATTCTCCCCGTGTATGCCTTTATTGCGTGGACAGAAACAGCTGTACCATTTTATACCGACAATTCTTTGTCTGAATTACTATCTCTTCATGTCATTTCTTACTGGACTCAATTTATATCAAGCTCAGATCGAACAGACTCGCAATAATTCTTGGACTGTCTGAACCTGAAGATGAAAGAGTAAGAGCATTCGAAGCCTCAGGAACTACTGGCTCAACGACACTGTGTCACATCGCAGGTGACTTGAATCTTCAACTACAACTGTGTGAGAGCCTGATCTCTTGCAGACTAATCAGTTTTCTCAAATAAAATGTTCATCATACAAAGAGGTTTATAAAGTATAGATCTAGAATCCTGTTCTCTACATGGCGACAGTTTAACGAAATACAAATATATGTGCATTATCATGCATAGTGCGATTAGTTTTGCAGCATTGCGTTTGTATATGCAGTAAGTGAACATCAAGGCCAGTGATGAATGCTGGGTCGTGTAGAACGCAGCACTCCTTAAACTAAAACCACATGCCGTCCGTTTTCAGTGTAGGTCTTAAATATGTTGCCGTCGCGAGATATTCGTAGAACTTTTCTTCTTTCTGTTATCTGTCATACAAATTACTGACACCAGTCGCTGTGCTGTTTACTTATACACAACTCACCCAATTCTGATAAGATGCTGGCATGTCAGTCCTCAGACGTGAATCTTCACAAAGAAAGCGTATCGTCCGCAGCTCAGCCAACATGTCTTGCGACAAGAGACTACACTTCTCTTGATTGCAGTATCTAATTACACGCATTCTATGTCAATATCTTACTCATTGGCCAGTTGCGTAACTAGATAAAGTACAGCCACCCTTCGCAGCCTGAAATCAGTATGAGTTAGTATGTAGAAATTCAGGTCCTGCTGCATATGAAACAGCAGTGCAGACACAGATTCCACTTTCTTGCGGTGGTGAATGGTAAGTTCTCGGTATTCTGAAATAATGACGGCATGTATTTTAGTAGAGTTCCAGCGTTTTAAAGGAAACGGATTTCCTCGTGCTGGTGGAGGCATAATGTTCCCTCGAAACCTGTGTGCATTGTGGCTGTATCGCCTTACGAAGAAAAACGTCTAGTGGGAAAAATACATAGTTTTCCAGTGATAGAGTGCGTGGTACATGCAGTAACTACTGTGCCTTGTAGGGTTAACAGAATAAGTGAAACTAGTATGTAAAGAAATACCAATGGTAACTGCAAGGGCGAGCAGGTAAATTCTATCCCGGACAGGAAATTCATTTTGTGCCAAGTAGGAAAATTTTTCTGATTCTTAGCACAGTAGAGAGAAAAAAAAAACAAATGTGATTGAATGTTTACTTTGTGTTCGTGCAGTTTTGTTCATACCGTGCCACCGTCCAACTTGGCATTTATCCGAACAACGAATAGTCTTGTTTTGATGAAAAGTGTGGTGGCCGTGAATTAGTTCTGACGAATTTGAAGGGTCGACGTGTATCTGAAATATCTCTGCGCAGGAAGTAGTTCATCGTATTAACGCTGTAAGTACGTGGGGTGCATTGGCGTTAATGCTTGAAAGAAGCCATCGTGTATCGAATTGCTTGCTTTGTACATACGTGATGCTTCTAACATGACGTGTTCCACACCTCTCTCACTCTCTTTTTTATTCGGCGTTTCTCTTACTGCCGTTGTGTGCCCCCCTCCCCCCCGGCCCCCTCCATCGCCGTCTTCGACGTAATGGCTAGGAAGACTTGACGGACGGACTCTGCTTGGCTTGGTCGCAATCGATTTTAACAGCAAGCTATGGCGATGGTGGCAGAAATGAACAAACTCTTATTCGAGCATTATAGATCTATGGGACACTTCTTGATTGTCTTCCGGGGTCCGCACTGTTTACCCCCTCCACAAGCTCCTCTACAACCCCCACCCCAGACTGTTCGCCTGGATGCGTTCGGCTTTTGTGTTCGTTTGAGGGGCCTGCAATATAATCACATCTGTGCATAGCTTATATGCCGCACCCGTGCTTGGCATATCCACTGGACTTTATTATATGGAAAAGAGCAAAATCATCAGAGGTGTTTATTCGACAGCAGTTTTTCTTGAACGCCATTTCATCGAGTAGGGTGGGTTATGTAATCAGTTCCCATGTAATGGCAAGAGGCATTTTTGGGCTGTCCTCCTGGTTTTGGATCAGTTTTAAAATTTCCTTGACCCGTGGGATCAGCATCCCCCGCTCTGTTAATTTTCTGTCATCAAAAACAGCGATTTAGCGACCAATCGAAGCTTCGGAGTGGCAGACACGTGAGGCAGAGAGTTAGAATTGCTTATTTGTTATAATGACTAGGTTTCTGGCTGAACGACCGTGGAATCAGGGTTCGATCTCCAGTACACCAAGATTTTTCCTCTTTGTCACTACTGCCAGGCCGGTTTTAGTCTCCGCCCTGCCTCTTATCAATTAATGCGGGTGGCTTTTTCTGTGAGGATAAAGGGGCCGGGACGTGAATGGACCACTCATCTGCATTTGGTGCCATGGTTAAGAATTGAGTCGGGTTGTACTGTGCCGCTTCTGTGTGTGCCGCCATGATGTGCTCTGGGACAGCTTTACTTTTGCTTCGGTAATTTGTTTTGGCCTTTGTAAGTTATACGTGTGCCAGTCCCAGTGGCCGCGCGGTCTAAGGCGTAGGTCTGCGGCCGCTCGCCTACTGAGATTGTGGGTTCGAATCCCTCCGAGGGCTTGGATGTCTGTCTGTTGTGAATGTTTTGTGTTGTCAGGTAGAGGTCTGTGCGACGAGCTGATCACTCGTCCAGAGGAGTCTTATGGATGTCTGTTGTGACTGT
>Ga0209628_10004178_pt1 | contig 10364 bp, 3 predicted proteins | sample TergutCu122P4_FD_187285 | JGI IMG/M metagenome (GOLD analysis project Ga0209628, IMG submission 187285) | Cubitermes ugandensis P4 segment gut microbial communities from Kakamega Forest, Kenya - Cu122 P4 (SPAdes) (version 2) | ecosystem: Host-associated > Arthropoda: Insects > Digestive system >... | reverse complement strand
CCCCCCCCCAACATGGATACTATAAATATGCATGTCTTGAAATCTTGGCTATTGAATCACCAGAGTTGTATTAACATGACATTATAACACCACATACGGTTACAGAAACACACCTTAAACATAGCCATTTAAAAAACTCCACTTGCACATTATGTCTTGCAGCACACTCCACACAGGTGCTTGTAACTGGTCACCATTAAGTCACACACATAGAGTGTGCCTGCCTACAACTGAAACCCCACTCTCAATATGGCAGTCAATCTCCGATGAGGAGAGGTCAGAGTATATGAGGTCTGATAAAGAAGTAACTGAATTCCACTCATTTCTCCAGTACCCTACATCACACTGCAATGGGACTTCTCTAAGTGCGTCTGGACATATTCCTGAATGCTCTCAATCAGTGTGACCTCACTGCAGCCATTCAGTCTGACAAAATAATTGCAAATAAACAGTAGTGTTTGTACCATGCATCACATTAGTGATGCCTGGGAGCAGGAAACAAAGTGTGTATCACACTTTCACAAAACTTGAAAACGCTGAAACCAGAACTTATAAACTGCCCTGTCAGATGAAGCCATGAGCCATACACAAGGATCTGAGCAGCTCTGCTGCTTTAAAGGTGGGCAAAAATAAAGGCAATGTCTAGACCTTTTTTTATCAGGAAGGTAGTGTGCAACATGAATATGATCCACAAAGCCAAACAGAAAAACTGGCACTTTTGTTTAAAAGCGTTGAGATGTCTTCATAATGCATTTTGCTGTAAATGACCAAGAAAACAGTAATCTGCTGTGTCAAACTTATCACAACTGACCAGCACACTTGGCTCAACTTGTGCAGCAACTGTACCCAAACACCGCATTCCACAAGGGTATCAAACCCCATGCTCCCCACACATGGTCCTCCATGGCTACTTCCTCGTCCCGTGAACTAAAAACGCCTTGAAAGATAAAAAATTTGAAGATGTGGAAATGATGCAGCAACTTTTATTAGAGATTCACAGAACAGATTACGAGACGTGCTTCCAGCAGTGGAAGAAATAGTGGAATAAGACTATCCAAGCAGAATGGGCCTGCTTCAAGTCTGCCATTAACTAAGTTTAGTACTGTGAGTTTCATGGCATCAATCCAAATACTTTTTATCAGACCTCGTAGCTCCACCCCATAATCATTACTTTAATTTCAATGCTCTTATCACTGGCAGTTAAACAGTATATCATTTCTGGATTAAACAAACCATGTCCACAGCTGTCTTAAAACTAGTACACACACATACCTTAACACCAACGAAGTAAAATAAAATTTATATGGTGATAGTTCTCATGCACATAAATACAAGTCATATGATGATAACATGAAAACCAGAATGCTTCATGCTAGGCAAAATGTTTCCTAGTTTCAACTTTAGCTGCTCTTTTAACAGAACAGGGGAATAGAGAGGTGGGGACAGAAGTGACCCATGCACTTCAACTGTTATCAATCTTTTGTGCTGCCCTTTAGCTCATATATTCAGCATCCCCACACCCTGAACAAAGTGCAGTATCCTGATGACAGAAATGCCCTCAAAGCCCAATGGGTTCATAAAATGATGACCCAGGTGAATGGATTTTAACGTGGCCAAAGCCTCCCAGTCACAAAGATAGTGTGAGGCTGCTTCAGATGCCTGCTTGCATCTATCACACTTACAGCAGTTTACCAGCCCCAGTTCAAATAAATGTCCTTTTAAATGACACTGTCCTGTTGCAACCTCATCATTATTCTTAGCTGGTTTCTGCAAAAAACTGAGCAATTCCTCAGTTCTTTTTCTCGGACGGTTTTCTTTGAAAGCCCTTATCCTGCCTTTGTCCTTTATGGACTGCCAGTGCTCCTCATATTACCTGCTTGTCCAGTACCTGACCACCCCCTTGGCAACCTCTGCAGATACACCAAGTATAGGCTCAGGTCCTATGAGTGATGTGAGGAGCCTTCTCTGGCTAATTGATCACTATTTCATTTCCATCAATTCCCGTATGTCCTGGCACCTGTATCAGTTGGATCCTATTATGTTCTGTGAGTTTCACCATGGATTTATGGTAGTTGCAGACTAATTTGTAATTAATCTGGAAACTGCCAAGGGCCGTGAGGGCTGCCTTTCCTACATTCTCCATTACACAAGCCTTAATGGCTTATTCTTCAGCCTGGAATACTGTGGTGTGAAGCCAAGACTGAAGTTGTGCCCCCTTCATGAGTCCCATCTAGCTGCTCTTTTAAGACATTCTACTATATACTGTTTGTGTCGACTGCATTGTTCTACATATTGTTTGTGTGTAAATGTGTACTGCACTACTGCCACCAGGTGTCAACCCAATTGCAGTTAAAAAATATGTATATATCATATCATTCATATAAATGAGACCCAATCCTGTGACTTCTCCTGGCACTACAAATGGTGTTGAGTGAAAGAAAGAGAAAGTACCTTCAAAGAAATGGAAACCTAACCTGTATTTCTAACATATGCCTTGGGAATTTCCGGTGTAGGCCTGTATCATACCATTCAAGAAATTCAAATCCTTGCCAACTGTGACTATCACCCTCATAATGAGTTCCTTCTTACAGACAGATGATTCCTAAAAGTAGTTAAGATCTGCTTTCACAGTATTAATTTATTTTTCTGATTTTGTAACACCTTTATTCAGTTTTGTGTAGTTACCAATTATACCTTATGAATACTACCATTACTGTGGCAAATTCTTTTGCATTTCACTAGCAACTACAGACAACTCTCCACAATCGTTTCTATTTTGCATCAATGAGCAACGTCACTATCTCATTTGCTGAAATGGTAGCTGTGCACATTCGATGAATCACAGAGCTTCCAACCACGAATCACAAAGGGGTCCTGATAACTGAAACCCCAGTACACAGCTTGAGTTTTGCAGTAGGGTAGGGGGCACTCCTATGACATGCTGGGCAATATATTAGGTATTGACAGTCCACCGCTTTTAGTAATGCCCAATTTAATTTTCTGTGTTCAATGCTACTTTAAAAAGTATTACAAACGGAGACACATGTGCAATGTGCACAACATCCCAGCTGGTAACTACGCACAACTGGAGCTCAATTCCCAATCAGGTTGTATTTCCAATATCTATGTCCACAGTGGCCTTTGGTGTCACACAGTCCCCACTGCTTCAACTCCTTTCATTTACTTTCTTTTTTATTTTATGCCCATTTGACAAAGAGAGCCACATGAGAAAGAATGAAACTGCCCACTAATATTTCACAATGGTCAAGCTTTACACAGTTGAGATGGTATTTAAAAAAATCAGGCACAGCGTGCATAATGGATATGACAACACATGCAGACAATTCGAAACGTGGATATAGTGTCACTGTGGCAATACAGTACACCCAACAGTATACATTCCACCCTTCAAAACAGTAATGTGAAGAATTTTATGAAAAATACCAAACTTTATGCTAGATTATAGAACAGCTGTGTGTTCTAGTAGTTACAAAAAGTGCTAGAATATATACCCTGTATATGATGTATAAGAGTACACTAAAACATGCCTGGAATGTTGTATGAATAACAGTAAATTGCAGCAGAATTGCCAAAACCAGGCAAGCATCAATGCAGCTGCAAAAAGTGGTTACCAGTAACTGCACTAACATGAGTACCAAAACCAGGAACAAAGAGCTAATAAAGTAGAATTTTTCTTCTTCTTATCCCTTCATGATTCAGTGAAATGTCAAAGACTAAGTCTATGATTGAAATGAAAACTCAATCCACAGATTACCAGATTTAAAAAATGTATATACATATGGATATTCTTTATCATACCTGCCAATACAATAAACCTCAAAACAGCCTACTTTGTTATAATACATGCTTTTCTCCAAGCTTACTGACAATAAAACAAAATATCAAAGGCTAACATATGTTACTACAATAGAACTTCAATGCCTAACCTTCAGTGCTATGCACAGTAACTAAAATCATATGTCAAAAACTAAATTAAATGCTTGCCCTCTTGCATATCTCTGTTACTGATACTTTAAAATCTGTAACATTTGTACTGGCAACCAAGATCACACATCTAAAAGGTGTTAAGATGCAAGAATCACTAATGATTATGAACAAATTATACTTACATCATTTTAATGCCAACATACTGCACTAAATAATAAATATTTTGAAACGTTAATGGACAGCAATTATTTACATGTGCCATTACTCTCCACTAGGCCTGGGATACAATTTCTACTGAACATTATTAACCAAAAGGAGAAAATGAAATCCGGCCGTTAGAGAAGATACATAAACAGGACAACAGACAATAGGGCAATCCCATCAAAAAAGAGAATATACCCCAAGACAATTGAAACAATGTTCAAAATTGAGTTAATCATTACAATTTCACTGTTTCCCAACAGTAAAGTGTACTGATATAGCAGAGAAATGGGTTACAGCCAAAATGCAATGCAAACTATCAAACAAATCTACGCTAGCCCAAAGTGACCCCGTTATCAGATCTTCTGATGCAAATACTATTCCTACTGACAATACAACTTCAGTGTTAGCCGACTGGGTAGTTCAATCAAGATTTATCTCACCCAGCTTTCCCACATGTGACAACACACTTGAAGCAGAATCCCCATTCACCATTCATCATAAGATTCTCCTGCATTTAAGGTTCATACTTTGTGGTCCAGGCCAAAACCACACATAATAATATATGATTTTTCTCAATTCTAGGTTCTTGTCACATTTAAGACAAGCAGATTCAATCTCACATCATTTTTCAGCATTAAATCAGTATCTGCCATTTATTTCATTCCATGTCAAGGTATAAAGCAAAATAATTATGGTGTATGTGTGTGTATACATACATACATACACACACACACACACACGCGCGCGCGTATATTGCCCAGCAAGGGTATTTTATTAGAATGTGATAAAGTGAGGTACAATACACATAAGATGCAAAATACTAAGATAACTACTTTCATTTAAAACTGTAATACGTGTTGTGTAAAAGATGTGATGACAGCGCCATGCAAACAAAGTGATACTGATACTGACTGTCATCTAATGTAACAGTGCACTATCAGTTGTCAAGGGTAAGCCTATTTACACCTAAGGACATTTCTAACTCAGCAATACCAGTGACTGGTCACGCATGGATGTTAAGATTGAACATTTACACCATGCTAACAGAAGAATTTACAGAATGTCATGTACAATGAAAATAATACTTCCATTCATGTTTCAAGTTCTTTTTCTTTTCTGTGCCATAAAATAAACATAAACAAATAAATATAAAGTAGACTGTATGGGGAAAAAACTATTAGGTTTAAATTCATAAAGAATATAATGTTCTGTAACAACAGCAGTAATTGTTTCCCATTTTAACACAACACCCAATTATGAATTTTCTCAATGTATGGCATGAAAAGTTCACCCCACAGAGGAATCTGAAATGGAGGCTCTACAGTACATTATAATTGCAAATGATAAAAGTAAAGGCAGCATTGTTCCTGTCCAAGGCACGTAAGAGTATATGTAGAACATCACTCATTCGTAACCTCATCACTATGTGGTAAGTACTGAACTTCATGACCTAGCCACTTTAACCTCAAGTAATGAACTACGGTAGGCACTACCACAGTACTGGTCGACCACACTGTATCCAGTGTATCACAATGGAAAAGACAACCACTGTGGGCTGTGGCCAGATATGCCATTGCCTACAAACTTCCCCTTCAACTGAAACAGCCAGTTGATACATACTTTGGTTACCATTTGGGCTATGTCTTTCTTGTAGTCAGTACTCAACTTTCAACTGAACCAGCCCATTGACAGGGATGTAAGTCACAGTTTAAGCTATGTCTCTGTTATAGTCAGTAGTATCTATTTGAACTTGATCAGCCATTCAAGACAAGCTTAGGTTACTGTGTTGGGTATTTCTCTGTTACAGCCAGTGGAGCCTAGCCTAGGGACACCCATACACCGCATTAGGTTAGCTAATTGGCTATCTCTCTATTTAGGTAAATGGATCCCAGCCTGCACATCTGCATACTCCTCAAAGCTGTTAGTCGAGACGGACTTTGGCGACTGTTTCGGCAATCACTCTGATACAGTAAGTGTTGTTCTTTTCAACTGAGCCAGCCAATAATGATGGAATTACGTTGCCATTTGCGCTACATCTCTGTTAGGCAGTGCTCTCCTTTCCAACAGAAATGGCCAATCCAGAATAACTTTGGTTGCAGTTTAGACTATTTCTCTCTTACAGCTCGCATTCTTCTTATTCTCCTCCCATACATGGACAACCCTTTATAGCCATGTCTGCAACATTCATCTGGCTAATGATTACAATGTGCACTACATATATGGTAGACAATATGTGGAAACAAGTTAAGGTTTCCCTCTGTGAGCGACTGTAAGATCCACTACATCTCTAGTTTGGACAATACACATTCAGCGCCCTGTGACAGGCACATTGCCTTGACCCCTTCAAACTATTCATGCATGTCGTCAGAAGTGTGGAATCAACACAGTGTCATGTGCACTATCAAGAATGCACTCCTCCATCCCCCTTCCACAGTATGCACCGCCATTCTGTGCTTGCTTCAACTACCACTGCTACACTGACACTGTGTAGCTTTCATCTGCACTGAAAATTTTCCCAGTGGTTGACCAGTACTAGAGTAATGCCCCATGCTATCCTAGCTCCCAAATGACATATCCTGAATATAAAGCATAAAATTCTCTTATACATAGTAATATTGAACACAATGTACAAAATACAAGAAAAACACGAATGCATATAAACCTTGCTGCGGGTATGACGTTTGGTCACCCGAGGCTCCATAGTTACCATAACCTTGTTGCTGTCCCCATGAACCCTGCTGGTTATAACCACTCTGGTCATACCCTTGGGATGACGGATAATTTGGAGCAGCAGCAGTTGCACCTCCCGCAGCTCCCGCGGCTGGAGTGGGCTGCGAATAGCCTGCATAACCACCGTATGCTGTTCCACCTGAACCGTAACTTCCGTACTCTAAAGACAAAACATATTACAGAACGTACATAAACATATGGCCTCAATTCAATAACCACTACGCACATAACGGTCACAAAACCTGCACGTATTCGTTTTATTCCAGTTCCATTAACTACACAAAACGTTCTCCAATTCCAATATAAATACCGGTAAAAAGATGACCGTTAACAAATCACATCTGAAGGGGCAATTTTACAAACACTGTATCTGTATATCAAGCTGTTAACAGGATGCTATAATTAATCAACTAGAAAACGTAATATAGCTTGATAAAAGCAATTACTTACGATTATCCCCCATTTTCTCTCTCCGGCGTCCCTTCTGGCTGGCGGTGTTCACGGATAAACGCAGATGACGCTCAGCTAGATACCAAAGAAGATATATCGTCTACACAGAAAATTACTTCGTAAAGTCAGAGATAATCAAGCAGTAAGGTCATTGGTGTCGATATATTATAGCCATGGATTACAGCAAGCCATATTCTGTGGTTAGAGTGAACAGTTCAATCGCGCAAAGAGCGAAATGCCCCACATATGAAATATGTATAATACCATTCTGACTCATAAATTGCAAATACAGTGTACATGCCGATCTTTGTTGAACACTTGTGAATAGAGATGATGGAATCGGAAAATCTCTAAAAAATATGAGTGGAATTGCACGACACGGGTAAAACACTTCGAATATGTATTACTGAAAATCGCATTACCAAGTTTGCTTATGAGTAAATGGCTGGGTAGCAGTGTGTTATCTTAGAAGTGAGAAGCTGTAAGGTAGTTTGGCATGCAATTTAAGGATGAAAAGATTCTCAGCACAACGCCTTTCCGTTTATTATTAATGACAATTGTGCGAAACTGAAAGCCCAACAGCACAAGAAATAAGTTAATTTTATCATCCTTGTTTTTAAACCCAGTGACAGAGCTAAAGTGTGGTCCTTACGAATAATGGGGCACTTAGATGAATCGTTGATCATAAACCTTCGGGTTTGGGGCCCTGAAATCTACCGTGTTATGTGGCAATGGTATAGCCCAATTTTTTTATTCTCAAAAATTTGTAGGTACTACTTGAGACAGATTTGATACTGCTGTCAAACTGTGAGATTGGTAACAAGTTTTTGGGTAGAATTTATTTTGAACAGTTGACTTCATTTTGCATGCATTTTACACAGGTTTTACCACACACTAGGCCATATACATAACTTGTCGTGATTTAGATCTGTTTGCAATTTATGCAGTTACAAAATTTTTTCTGTTGACAATGCCTTACACAACCGCAAGCATGGAATCACTTGCTACCACATAGTCTGATATAGTCACTAAACATGTGTAAGGGACTTGTTACTGTGATAATTAGAAATTCTGATAACTTATGCTGAAAAAACTATCAACAGATCTCATATTGGAAAACATTTTGAAATATGAAAGCAAACAGATGGAGTGTAGCCTAAATGTTAAAAAGGTCTGTGTCCCTTAATCATGCACCATTCCAATAAGGCAAATGTGTATATGAAGGCTTAACTCCACATATTCACCTTGATCAAAGACAGGTATTAGAATGAACTTCATGGTCCCAGCTACTTTATGTCCAGGGACATCTACAGAATTCATTTAGTACGTGGCCGCAGAAGGCTCAGAGCAAAATCAACATGGAGTATGTCCCCTGACCTTTCCTCCAACCAAATCCTGATTCTCTAGCCATCCATCCCATAGCCCAGTCACTTTACTGTGTATCCCAGCTCCTGAACTATTGAATAAAATTTATTTATGCTGTGTAACATTCCACAAAAGCAAAGATCTCATTTATACCATGGTGGAAGCCTACTATCATGCATCTTAAAAAAATTACAAAATGCACAGATCAGGAAAATGAGGAAACATCTGAACCAACTACATCATTCCAGGCAAATGCCAAAACAGTACCCAAAATTATTGCATAGCTTCTTTTTCAGTTTATTATTCACTACCATGCATTCATTTGACTAAACACACAGTCACTGACAGCATGGTTAACCTCACCCCTAATTTTCTTGTATCACAGCAACAGGGCTGGTGACATGAATTACTTGACCTAATTAAGAACCGACTGACTTGGACTCAGATTTGTGTGTGTAACAACAAAGACAAAAACTACCAAAGCTGTTTGCTTCTTAAAGCAAATTTTGATTTCAAGTTTTCTACAATAATTTGTTTTGAGACGCACGGACTAACAGACCAGACAGTGCAAATTATGTATGAAGTATATACACAAACATTGGTGATGCATATACTTCTTAACCAGTTGCACTGCTTTCCATACAAATGTACAGTATTTAATAATATTGTTTATGGGCATTTTACAATAATTCCTAAGCAACTTTATCTTCAGCCAATACATCGTTTCCATGAAATAGTTCTAGTATGGATCATGCTTAAGGAATTTGATACTTACTGCATCCATGCCAAAATACACTATGCAACTTACAGTTCTGAGCAACAGTTTTCAGATTTAGTAGACATACTCCCATCAAGATTGAAAAGACAAGATACTTCTGACAAAATTATAGCCACTACTGAGATATATACTATATATTACATAACCTTTATTGATGTTCTAAACATAATCAACAGCACATACTAAATTGCACTTCCAGAATACACACACATAAAAATGATTTTGATACGCTGTGCACTTTACCAAATTTCCAATGGAGACTGTGTCACAAGGCTACAGCCTTAAAGGCATAACTGCTCTTGGAGACTGGTACATCTTGAACTAACATTGTGTTGTAACACATGACTTTACTTCATTGCTTCAAAAGGGGACTGAATGTAGACTCTCCTGCCATTCATGTGGATAACTGCTGCATATTTCTTAGGAAATGCCAATACTTTTCTATTGCTAAATGATGCTCATGAAGACAGAAGTTTTCCCAAGGGGTAAAGTGAGCACAATGTGAAGCTCATTACTAACCTTCACTTAGTGCCAGTGTTAAGAATGTGTGGAGCTATACATTCACTTTTCCATATGCCTTCATGGTATGCAGGAGGGCAACTTTACTTTTACTGCACATGGGGACAGAAGTCCAGTATCTAGCTGAGATACAAAATTATCATGTTAACAAAAATAAAGCTCAACATTTTTCCAGAAATGTGGTTCCTTCTCTCCATACACAACTCATTTTAATATCCTCTAAAACACTGTTTCTTTGACTTCTTATACAGAGTGTTTCACGACTTTAGGGCATAACTGCAGGAGGTGATTTCCTAGGTCTTTGTGATGAAAAAAGTTCATATAAACATGTGTCCGATTTTGGACGGTTACGGAGTTATGACCGTTTGAA
>Ga0209628_10004177_pt1 | contig 10365 bp, 9 predicted proteins | sample TergutCu122P4_FD_187285 | JGI IMG/M metagenome (GOLD analysis project Ga0209628, IMG submission 187285) | Cubitermes ugandensis P4 segment gut microbial communities from Kakamega Forest, Kenya - Cu122 P4 (SPAdes) (version 2) | ecosystem: Host-associated > Arthropoda: Insects > Digestive system >... | reverse complement strand
CCCGCCACTACACCTATCGCGCATCCGCCGGCACCGCAAGGGCAGGTTTGAAACCTGCCCCTACACCCCAACGGCTCGACAGCGGTTCATGGGTAAAGCAAGGGCCGCCCCAAATCACCAACATCGTGCCGTCCGGCAAGGTTTATTCGCTCTTGCCCTCGACCTTGGCCTTGTCGCGCAATGCCTTCTGGAAGGCGGATACTTTTTGCTGTTCCAGTTGCTGGACGAGTTGCGGTTTGACGGCATCGAACGCGGGCGGCTCTGGCGGCTTGGCGTCGCGGATGTCTTCCGCGCGGATGATGTGGTAGCCAAACTGGGTTTTGACCGGCGTCTCGGTGGTTTGGCCTTTTTCGAGCTTGGACAGCGCCTCGGCGAACTCCGGCACGTAGGTTTTGGGGGTGGCCCAGCCCAAATCACCGCCGCGCTCGGCGGAGCCGGGGTCCTTGGAGTTTTGTTTGGCCAGGGTTTCGAATTTGGCGCCCTTCTTGAGTTGGGCGATCAGATCCTCGGCCTTGGCCTTGACCGCCGCGTCATCGCCGCCTTCCTTGACCGGCAACAGAATGTGGCTGGCCTTGTATTCCTTGCCGCTGGCCTGCTCGGCCATTTGCTTGGTGACGCGCTCGTATTCGGCCTTGGCTTCGGCATCGCTAACCGGGTGCTGCTTGACGTAGTTGGTAAACAGCGTGTTGATGAGTACGGTTTGACGCATCAGCTCGGCCTGGTCGCGGAACTCGCGCGTGGCCGGAATGCCTTGGCGTTCCGCCTCTTGCGCGAAGATTTCACGCGAGATCAGCTCCTCGCGCAACTGTTTTTTTATGTCCGGCGGCGCCGGACGGCCCATGCGCTTGGCCTGTTGCTCGAATTGGTCTTCCAGGCTCGTCAGGCGCGCCTTGGGGATGGGCTTACCGTTAACGACGGCAACGTTTTGAGCCAGCGCGGGCAAAGCCGCAAAGGTTAGCAAGGCCGCGGTGGCGGCGGTGGCGATTTGTTTTTTCATCGAAATAAAAATAGAAAAAAAGAAATTAAAGAATTTCAATAGCGATGGCGTGCACGCCTTGCGCCATGAAGTCGGCCAGCGCATCATACACAAGCCGGTGCCGTGCCACGCGCCCCAACGGCGCGAAGCCCGGCGCGGCAACCCGCACACGAAAGTGTGTGCCATACCCGGAACCGTTGGCATGGGCGTGCCCCTCATGCAATCGGCTTTCGTCGATCACCTCGAGCCGCGTGGGCGCTAGGCGCTCGCGCAAGCGCTGAGTCATTTGGTCGGCAATCGATAAAGTCATGGTGGATGTTGGCTGGTTGCCGGAGCAACTTGCTGATTATCGCCCGGGGCCATTGCAGCAAACACCTGGGCGTCACCAGGTTCATCGTAAACTAACTGAAGGCTGAGTTACTTGGGAGTGCGAGACATGCGCATCCTGTTGATAGAAGATGACGCCGCCATAGGCGACGGCCTGCGCACGGGCCTGTCGCGGCTGGGTTTTACGGTCGATTGGTTTACCGACGGCCAAACCGGTTTTACGGCGCTGGCCGCCGCGCCCTATGACGCCGTGGTGCTGGACTTGGGCTTGCCCAAGCGCGACGGCCTGGATGTGCTGGCGCAGTGGCGCCGCCAGGGACGCGACGAGCCGGTGCTGATTCTGACCGCGCGCGATACGCTCGATGAGCGGCTGCACGGTCTGGATAGCGGCGCCGACGACTATCTGAGCAAGCCTTTCGCGCTGGCCGAGGTAGCCGCGCGGCTGCGCGCGCTGATCCGGCGCCGCCACGGCAAGGCCGCGCCGGTGCTGACGCTGGGCAGCATCGTGCTGGATCCGGCCGCGCGCACCGTCACACGCGGCGGCCAGCCGGTCGAGCTGACCGCGCGCGAGGTCGAACTGCTGGAGCTGTTCATGAACTCGGCCGGCCGCACGCTGTCTCGCGCGACGATCGAGGAAAAACTGTACGGCTGGGACGACGAGGTGGACAGCAATACCATCGAAGTCACCATCCACCGGCTGCGGCGCAAGCTCGGCAGCGAGGTGATTCGCACGCGGCGCGGCGTCGGCTATGCGCTGGGCGCGGATGGCGATGCCGGCGGCCATGACGACACCGGGGCACAACCATGAAACTGCGCGTCGAAAGCCTGTGGGGCCGCCTGACACTGTGGCTGCTCTCGGGCCTGCTGCTGATGTGGGTCACCGGATATTTGCTGGCCTACAGCTATACCAAGCGCACCGTCAGCGAGTTGTTCGACACGCAGCAAAGTCTGCTGGCGCGCCAGTTGCTCAGCAGCAACCTGCACGCGCTGTTGCGCGATCCGCAACAACTGCCCTCGGCCAAAAGGCTGCTGCCGCCGGCGCAACGGGGCGAGATCGACTCGGACGCGCTGGCCTTCGCCATCTTCGACCACGAAGGGCGCATGCGCTGGAACGACGGCGCCGACGGCCGCAAGCTGCGCTATCTGCCCGGCGTGACCGGCTTTATCGACCAAAACGACAGCGGCCGGTATGGACACGGCTGGCACGTGCTGTTCCTGTCCGACCCAGAAGGCGAGTTCACCGTCGCCGTCGGACAGGAGATCAAACACCGGCGCGGCGCGGTGCGCTCAATCGCGCTGGCGCGTTTGTGGCCGTGGGCGCTGATGCTGGCGCTGCTGGTGCCGCTGACCGGGGTGCTGATCGGCATGCAAACCCGGCCCCTGCGTGAACTGGCGCGCGAGTTGCGCCAGCGCCAGCCCGGTGACGACACGCCGATCGCGTCCGACCGGGTGGTCAGCGAAGTACGTCCGCTGATCGCCGCCCTCAACGCCTTGTTCGAGCGCACGCGCCAGCTGCTGGCGCACACCCGGCGCTTTACGGCGGACGCCGCGCACGAACTGCGCAGCCCGCTGACGGCGCTGCGCGTGCAGGCCGAAGTAGCGCAACTCTCGGATGACGACCCGGTCGCGCGGCGGCACGCGCTCGATCAGCTGATCGCCAGCATCGACCGCGCCAACCGGCTGGTCGAGCAGCTGCTGGCGCTCTCGCGGCTGGACCCGCTGGTAGCCCTGCCCGAGCCGGAGCCGGTGGACTGGCGCGCCCTGGCGCGCACCGCGATCGACGAGATACGCGATCAAGCCAGCCAGCGGCAAGTCACGCTCACGCTCGACGATCAGGGCGGCGCGCGCACGCTGCCCGCGCAAGGCAACCCCTTGCTGCTGGCGCTGCTGCTGCGCAACCTGCTGGACAACGCGGTGCGCTACGCGGGCGCGGGCGCGCAGGTGCGGCTGCGGCTGGACGCGCAGGGCATCGCGGTTGAAGACGACGGTCCCGGCGTCGCGCCCGATCAACTGGCGCAGATCGGCCAGCGCTTTTTTCGCCCGCCCGGCCAGAGCGAAAGCGGCAGCGGACTGGGCCTGTCGATCGTGCGGCGCATTGCCGCGCTGCATGGGCTGGACTTGACGCTGGACAATCGTCCCGCAGGCGGCTTTTGCGCGGCGCTGCGGCCGGTTTCTGTTGCGCCGGGCATGAAAAGTTGAGCGTTGAGCGTTAGAACGTAATCCCAGCTTTGCCGCTCAATCCACGCTGGCGCCGATAACGGCGGGGTCGCTGTCGCGCAATTCGCGCCGCAGCACTTTGCCGACCGGGGTTTTGGGCAGTTCGTCGTCGCGGAACTCGATGATGCGGGGACGCTTGTAGCCGGTCAGCCGTTCCTTGCACCAGGCACGGATGCCGTCCTCGGTGACGGTGGGGTCTTTTCTGACCACCACCAGCTTGACGGATTCGCCCTGTTTCGGGTCGGGCACGCCGAAAGCGGCCGCTTCCAGCACGCCGGGCATGGCGACCACCACGTCCTCGATCTCGTTGGGGTAGACGTTAAAGCCGCTGACCAAAATCATGTCTTTTTTGCGGTCCACGATGCGGATGTAGCCCTGCGGGTCGAGCATCGCCATGTCGCCGGTTTTCAGGTAGCCGCTGGGGGTCATGACGCGCGCGGTTTCCTCGGGCCGGTTCCAGTAGCCGGCCATGACTTGCGGCCCCTTGACGGCCAGCTCGCCCACTTCGCCGACGGGCAGCACCTGGCCCGTCTCATCGAGGATCTGGACCCAGGTGCTCGGCAGCGGCAGGCCTATCGAGCCGTTAAAAGCCGGGGTATCGACCGGATTGCAACTGACCACGGGACTGGTTTCGGAAAGCCCGTAGCCTTCGAGGATCATGCAGCCGGTGCGCCGGTGCCACTCATCGGCCACGGCGCGTTGGACCGCCATGCCGCCGCCGACCACGGCGCACAGCCCGCTCCAATCGACGTTGTTGAACCTGGGGTGATGGAGCATCGCGTTGAACATCGAGTTGACCGCCGCGAACCCATGGAAACGTTCTCGGGCCAGCGTTCTGAGCATGATGCCGGTATCGCGCGGATCGGGAATCAGGATGCACTTGGCGCCCATGTGCATGGCCGCCAGCATGGAGGTGGTAAAGCCGAAGATGTGGTACAGCGGCAAGATGGCGGCCAGCGTGGGCTGTTCGCCGCTGGGCACGCGCGCCATGCCCGGTTCGCTCCAGGCGCAGCTTTGCAAGACATTGGCGACCAGGTTGCGGTGCAGCAGCGTCGCCCCCTTGGCGACGCCGGTGGTGCCGCCGGTGTATTGCAGCACCGCCACGTCGTCGCCGGTCAGCGCTACCCGGGTCAAAGTGGCCTTGCGGCCCAGCGCCACGGCCTTGCGGTACGGAATCGCGCCGGGCAAATGGAAAGGCGGGGTTTTCTGGCGGCGCACCACGGCGTTGATGATGGTGCCCAGCAGCAGACCGAGCCGGTCACCCACGCCGGTGGTGATGACGTGTTGCACCGGCGTTTGCGCCAGGCACTGTTGCAGCGTGTGGCACGCACCCTCGAATATGAAAATGACCTTGGCGCCGGAATCCTTGAGCTGATGTTCCAGCTCGCGCGGGGTGTACAGCGGGTTGACGTTAACCACCACGCAGCCGGCGGCCAGCGCGCCGCCGACCACTTCGACGTACTGCGGTATGTTGGGCATCATGATCGCCACCCGGTCGCCCTTGACCAGGCCCAAGCTTTGCAGATAGGCCCCGATCGCGCGCGCGTGCTCGGCGGTTTCGCGGTAAGTGATGTTGCGCCGCAGGCAGTGGTAGCCGATCTTGCTGCCGTGCTGCGCGAAAGCTTGCTCCATCAAGTCAGCCGCCGAGGGGTAAAGCCCCGGGTCAATGTCGGCCGGCACCCCTGCGGGATATTCTTTTAGCCAAAAACGCTCCTCGTGCATGTTGTCATCTCCTTATGTTTAATGTTAGATGATACTACCGTTTTTGGCAGTCACTTGGCGTATGGCCACCGATGGCTTTGACCCTATCGCGGATTGGAAGCGGTTGGCGGCGGCTCCGGCATTGCCGCAGGTATGACTTGCTCAGCCGTAGCGGGAGCAGGGGCGGGCGCTGGGGCAGCGGCGCCCGTTTTGCTCAGCGGCACCTCCGACAGGGTGAGCTCTTGTTCGGCGCGCGGGCTGGGCGCGAAGGGGAACGGCGGCAGGGCCAACACCGCGTTGGCCGCGCCGCCTTGCGCGCGCACGGCGGCGGCCAGTTGCCGCGCCCATTTCTGGCCGGGCAAACCGCTGGAGAGAAAGTCGGTGGTGTTGCGGGTGGTCGGTTCGATCAGGCTGGGCGCGAACAGCACGTGAACCTCGATCGCACCGTCGCCCGCCGATGGCGACCGGTAGGCGGCCCAGGCGCGCGGCAGGCTGGTCCAGCCGTGCTCATCGACCCAGCGATACAGCGCCGGTTGCACGGCTTGCATCCAGTGGTCAAAGTCCGCGTTGCGCCGCAAGCGCAGGCAGCCGCCGCCGGAATCGGCCAGGTCCAAGCTGGTGGGCTGCGCGGAGCACGGCACGGATGCGCCCGGCGCGGTCTGCACGATGACGATGGCAAGCCATTCGTCGTGACCGTCGTGGCCAGCTTGGGTTTTAGCGGGGTCTTGAGGGCCGGTCTCGCGCTTCCAGCCGGCCACGCGCGTGGGCACGTTCGGCCCGGACACCGGCGCCACGCCGTCGCCCGCCAGCCACGGCGCTCGATATGCGCCCAAGTCATACCATTGGCCGATGCTGGCAGGCGGCATGGCGATGCGTGGGGCCGCCCCAGGCGTGCCGGCGGCCTGGGATGCGGCGCCCCCCCCCACCGCGCAGCCGCTCAACCCGGCCACGCCAACCCATAAAACAGCGGCCCATGCCGCGCGCACGCGCTTGCTCATCTGGTTCTCCTTTGCCCACCGGCCACGCCGCCGTATGCGGCTTGGCTTAAAGTGAGTAGCTTAACAAATGGCGCGCGGTGTATGGCGTCAACCCGCCGCGCGTTTTTCCAGAATGTCCACCGCGGGCAATTTTTGACCTTCCAGAAATTCCAGGAACGCGCCGCCGCCGGTCGAGATGTAGCTGACCTGGTCATGAATGCCGTATTTGGCGATCGCCGCCAGCGTATCGCCGCCGCCGGCAATCGAAAAGGCGGGCGAGCGCGCAATCGCCTCGGCCAGCGTTTGGGTACCGTGGCCGAACTGGTCGAACTCGAATACCCCCACCGGGCCGTTCCAGACGATGGTGCCCGCCTGTTCCAGCCGCGCGGCCAGTTGCGCGGCGGTTTGCGGGCCGATGTCCAGAATCATGTCGTCATCGGCCACCTCGCGCGCCGCCTTGACGGTGGCCGCGGCGGTCGCGCTGAACGCCTTGGCGCACACCACATCGGCCGGAATCGGCACCGCCGCGCCGCGCGCCTGCATGGCGGCCATGATGGCTTGCGCCTCGTCGACCAGCCCCGCTTCGACCAGCGACTTGCCCACCGGCAAACCGGCGGCCAGCATGAACGTGTTGGCGATGCCGCCGCCGACGATCAGGTGATCGACCTTGGCGGCCAGCGATTTGAGTATCGTCAGCTTGGTCGACACCTTGGAGCCCGCGACGATCGCCGCCAGCGGGCGCGCCGGGTTGCTCAGCGCCCGGCCCAGCGCGTCCAGCTCGGCCGCCAGCAGCGGCCCGGCGCAGGCCAGCGGCGCATATTGCGCGATGCCGTGCGTGGTGGCCTCGGCGCGGTGCGCGGTGCCGAAAGCGTCGTTGACGTAAATGTCGCACAGCCGCGCCAGCTTGCGCGCCAGCGCGTCGTCGTTCTTTTTCTCGCCTGGGTTGACGCGGCAGTTTTCCAGCAGCACCAGCTGGCCGGGCGCGACCTGCACCCCGCCCACCCAGCCGGCCACCAGCGGTACGCCGTCGGCATAAGCGCCGCCCAGCAGCTCGCCCAGCCGCCGGGCCACCGGCGCCAGCGAATCTTCGGGCTTGAACGCGCCTTCCGTGGGCCGCCCCAGGTGGGACGTGACCATGACCGCCGCGCCCGCGTCCAAGGCCGCGCGAATCGCCGGCACCGACGCGCGAATGCGCGTGTCCTCGGTAATACGCCCGTGCTCGTCCAGCGGCACATTCAGATCGGCGCGAATAAACACCCGCTTGCCCTTGGCCGCGCCTTGCGCGCACAAGTCGAGAAAACGGATGACGGATGGGGATGGCGGCATCGGTTGCTCCTATATTTATAGCTAACTATTAAGCAATGTCCCTACCAGCAATAGGTCATGACGATAAATTATAGAAACCTTTGGTGCATCGGCCATGTCTGGCCTGGAAACGGCGGTTGCGCGCCCGGCGTTTAGCGTCAGCCCGATAGCGGCGTGATGCTGTGCGCCGAAAGATGACTTCACGCTAAACGCTTAACGCAAAACTGTTTCATCCGTCACAAGTGGCGCATCATTAAAATAACGGCCCCCATAGCCTGTACCATTGCTGTTTTGCCGCGTGATTGCGGCAAGATTGGGTGTTGCGCGTCGAGCGTACCGGTAGGCCATTTCCACGCTTGACGCCCGGCGCCAAAGGCCAAACCCGATCCACGAAACGACTCCATGACCCCCGCGATTCGCGCGCAACTTAATCGCCATGCCGAGCGGCTGGCGGAGTTGGACTTTTTGCTGTCCCGGCCCGACATCATGGCCGACATGGGGCAGTTCCTCAAACTCTCGCGCGAGCACACCGAAGTGGCGGCGCTGGCGCAGCGCTGGGCGCGCCATCAGCAGCGCGAGCGCGATTTGAGCGCCGCGCATGAGCTGTTGGCCGACCCCGCGCTGGCGCCCGACATGACGGCGCTGGCGCAAGAAGAAGCCGCGGCGGCCGAGCAAGAACTGGCGGCGCTGGATGCCGAGTTGCAGCGCCTGCTGCTGCCGCGTGACCCGGACGATGCGCGCGACGTGTTTCTGGAAATCCGCGCCGGCACGGGCGGCGATGAATCGGCCCTGTTCGCGGGCGACTTGGCGCGCATGTACACGCGCTACGCGGCGGCGCAGGGCTGGCGTTGCGAAGTGCTCAGCGAATCGCCCGCCGAACTGGGCGGCTACAAGGAAATCGTGCTGCGCATCGCAGGCGGCGCCGAGGGCGCTTACGGCCGCTTGCGCTTTGAATCGGGCGGGCACCGCGTGCAGCGCGTGCCGGTAACCGAAGCGCAGGGCCGCATCCACACCAGCGCGGCGACGGTGGCGGTGATGCCCGAACCCGACGAGGCCGAAGCCATTACGCTGGACCCGGCGGATTTGCGCATCGACACTTTCCGCGCCAGCGGCGCGGGCGGACAGCACATCAACAAAACCGACTCGGCGGTGCGGGTGGTACACCTGCCCACCGGCATCGTGGCCGAGTGCCAGGACGGGCGCAGCCAGCACGCCAACAAAGCGCAGGCGCTGCGGGTGCTGCAAGCGCGCCTGCAAGATAAGGCGCGCAACGAACGCGCCGCCAAGGAAGCCGCCACGCGCAAGGGCCTAATCGGCTCGGGCGACCGCAGCGACCGCATCCGCACCTACAACTTTCCGCAGGGGCGGGTCACCGACCACCGCATCAACCTCACGCTCTACAAACTGGCGCAGGTGATGGAAGGCGATCTGGGCGATATCCTGAGCGCCCTGCGCGCCGCGCGCGAGGCGCAATTGATGGCGGAGTTGGAGGCGGTTTAACGGCGTTTGCGGCTGCGAAAATAGCATGAACACGCTCTAAACCGATTGATTGTTTGGTGAAGCTGAAAACAAGGAAACGCAACCATGCATCAGAGTTCGATGCGCGCAATGAGTGAATTCGTCGCCACACACCTGGCTGCATACAGGGGAAAGGACTTGCACATTCTCGATATCGGATCGATGAACATCAACGGCTCCTACCGTGAGTTGATGACGGATCCGAACTGGCAATACACGGGCTTGGACATGAGCAGCGGACCCGGCGTCGATCGGGTACTGCCCTCGCCCTACGATTGGAGCGCTCTGCGGTCGGCCGGCTATGACGTGGTTATTTCCGGGCAAGCTTTTGAGCATATCGAATACCCGTGGGTGACAATTCTGGAGGTCAACCGGGTGCTCAAACCCGGCGGCATTGTTTGTCTCATCGCGCCGTCCGGAGGATATGAGCATCGCTACCCGGTCGATTGCTGGCGGTACTACTCCGATGGCATGGCGGCCCTGGCCCGATGGGCCGATCTGGACGTTATCCTGTGCACCACCAACTGGTCGCCGCAGGGGCCATACGACGACGATTCAACCGTCTGGCAAGATACCGTGCTCGTCGCCCGCAAGCGCAACAGCAGCTGGCGTACCATGATAAAGATGGCATTGTTGCGCCGGATCACCGCATTCCAGGCGACCCGGCGGCAGTCTGCCGTGCATCTCCCGGAAAAGTAAAAGGGTTCTCGCACGCCTGACCGGGATGCTGGGCATCTTCCATGTCTTTCAGAACAGAACCGTTTTTGCCTGGCGCAGGCAGCACCGTCACAACCGTTGCACCGGGCATACTGCTGTGCAACCTCGGCACGCCCGCCGCGCCCACGCCGCCGGCCATGCGGGCGTATCTGCACGAATTTCTGTCCGACCGGCGCGTGGTCGAGTTGCCGCGCTGGCTGTGGCTGCCGATCTTGCACGGCTACATCTTGCGGCGGCGGCCCGCGCAATCGGCGGCGCGCTACCGCCAAATCTGGCTGCCCGAAGGCTCGCCGCTGCTGGTCTGGAGCAACCAGCAGGCGGCGCTGCTCGGCAACTGTTTGACTGAACGCGGCCAGGCGGCGCACGTGCGCGCGGCCATGCGCTACGGCGCGCCGTCCATCGCCAGCGGCCTTGACGAATTGCAGGCGCTGGGCTGCACGCGCATCCTCATCGTGCCGATGTATCCGCAATACGCCGGCAGCACCACGGCCAGCGCCATCGACGCCGTGGCGCTGTGGACGCGCCGCGTGCGCCGCGTGCCGGAACTGCGCTGGATCGGCGACTTTCACGACGACCCCGGCTACATTGGCGCGCTGGCCGCACAGGTGCGGCGCGCTTGGGCCAGCG
>Ga0209628_10004176_pt1 | contig 10365 bp, 6 predicted proteins | sample TergutCu122P4_FD_187285 | JGI IMG/M metagenome (GOLD analysis project Ga0209628, IMG submission 187285) | Cubitermes ugandensis P4 segment gut microbial communities from Kakamega Forest, Kenya - Cu122 P4 (SPAdes) (version 2) | ecosystem: Host-associated > Arthropoda: Insects > Digestive system >... | reverse complement strand
CAGACGACAGTAGTGTCACCCGACGCACATCCTTCAAGTTACAGCAGTGTTGCCACTACTTTGTATCCAACCCTTGTATTTAGTGACCTACATGCAGTGTGGATGCAAAAATGCATGTACCTCTTCATATCAAGTGTACATTATTGTTACATGATGTTAGCCAAAATTAGATTTTGAATGCAAATTTCAGTGGAACTCCTTAGTACTAAATTTTATAAAATGTGTTTTGCAGATTCTTATGTGCTGAATACAAAGAGATATGGTAAAACTGCCAGGCACATTTTTGTAACTTCTCATTGTGAATCTGTGTAAATCCAGGTGTTCAGTAAGTGACCATTGGAAAGATAAAAAATATGGTGTAGAGATCAAGATACACAAAGAGAATACGGAGAGACAGAAAACAAAAAGTTGAGGGCTTGTGTGAGGTATACAAGAATGGGGAAGGTGATGATTATGATGATAAGAATAAGACCCAGAACTCTCTGAATAGAAATCTTCTATCCTAACCAGTGGACTACCTGGACAGCTCTTAATGTCCAGGTAGATATGAACATAACTTAGAGCTGTCATGTATATGAAATATACCTCAGACAGTGGACAGTAGCCAACATAATTATGTGTTGCATCATGTTTCTAGCATAAAAGAAGTTGCTTCACCTAGGGCATTTGTACCCTTTACTAGGGTACATGAATATATGCCAGATTATAGTGCCTTTTATTTTATATACTGAAGAACCTCAGAAACACTAATTTAAGTCACTGTTAGCATCTCTGATGTTTACTATTTGTGCAGTACCTGTAATAATAATAAACAAACAAACAAACAAACATGTTACTGTTATTTTTTTAAACCCCTTTGAAGACTGAAATTAATGTATAGTATATAAAAAAATTTTGAGGTCAGTTTGCTTGCATTAGGAAGACTGACTAGTGATTCCTTATAGGGAAGTTGTTGCATCCCACAAATGCCTAGGCTGAGCGATGGCTGTAGGCACTTGGGTAGTGGTAGTGATTGTACAAGGCAAGTCAGCTAACCAAGGTGTTTATTGGTGAAAGATTGCAGAAAGGAGCGTTGTGCCTTGGCCTTGCCATCACAGGACAGGGTCCCACAGAGAATTGCCTGAGACAAACTGTACATTCACAGCCAGTAGGGCAGGTCAGCTTGACCCTTGCCCTTGTACAAAGTGTAACTATTAGACATACCCCGTCACACAGCTAGGCAAGTCCGAGTACAGTAACAGAGCAGTTTACAATAAAGATACGAGAAACAAGTTCAACCAAGAAACGAATAAGTATAACTAACTGACTCTGTTCTAAAGGTCTCCTCCAGGCTCCTGCATACAGGTATGCAACAAAGTAACAGCTGTTTGGTTGTAAGAATCATACAGGAGTACAATGTTGGAAAAGGGAACAATTTTTTGGTGTCAAACCTGGTGGTATGTATACCAACCGTTTAGGCTTTAAAGCAGTTAAGAAGTTAAGAGTGAAATATTGGTGGCAAAAGATGAACTACGTTAATCTTTGAAGAGCTAAAATTATGCTATTTTGACTTTGTTGTTTATTCATACTGACAGAATTAATTATTTTCACGTACTGTTTACAGACCTTAAATAATCCTGTTTTTGTCCCCTGTTAAATTTAAATAAAAAACAATTTATATGGCAAGTTTTTGACAGTTTTTTTTGGCAATAGTGACAAGTTAACCTACAAGGTGAATTTTTTTCATTGTTAGATAGTTACATACACAGTGCACACGTCATTGGACTTTGCAATATATCTGCTGATAATTTCAACTGGAAACATCCCTGCTAGTGCAGGCAGGTCATGTACACCTCATTTTAGTAATGTGCCTGAGATGTATAACATTTTAATGTAAATGGTGCAACTACCATAGTGCGCAGATGTGTACATAATTACACATGGCACCATGCCCCTTGTGTTAATGACTAAGATCATTATTATTTTTCCATAACAGTAATACCAACAGTATGCATGGAATTAATTTGTTCTCTACAATCAGCATAAACAAAATCATAGTACTATCTTGGAAGACTGACACAAATGAAAATAATCGCCTCCACGTGTGAGACTATGACACAACAGGAAATCTGTATCCATACCATTAAACTCATGGCATGGAATAAACCATATACTATGAGTAACAGTGTGTGTGTAACCGTCGGAAGGTGTGTGTCATTACATGGGGACATAAATATGTGTAGATTGCTGGTAAATGACATACACAAAAAAAGCGATGGTTGTTATGTTTGGTTTCTTTGTGGACTAACCTGTTAACAATGTCATGTTCGACTTGGGGTATTTGGTTGGCAACTCTTGTCACTCACGTGTATCATTTATGTACGAAAAATAGCGGCAGAGGAGTGAGTAAGTTGTCCGTGACGTTTTCCGACCGGTATTTTTGTTTGAGCAACTGTACTTCAGATGATCCGTGAAAGTAAGATTCCTGTGGGGGATGCGTTGTAATTCTGTAGTATCTCATAATACATTTATGCTTTCGGATTTTAAAGGCGGTAATTGATCATATTACAGTCGTGTTTGGTATTTGTGATCCGTGTAGTGGTTAGATGTTCCTATGCTTGGGAGGTACGTACAGGCAGCATGTTCAGGGTGACTGAACAGCATGCACCTAAACCAATTGTCACTGTGAACATGAAGGCTGCACGTCCATCATACCGTTGGAACTTTTGAATACTACACGGTACCGAAAGAAGAAGACCACAATGTCATCACCGAGGCTTTTGGTTTCCAGTCAACAACGTAAGTACGTAATCCGTGGTTGTACAATTTTCAGGGTTGCCAATACAGACATTCTTACTGCCAAGGCGTTGTCGGCGGTAGTAAATGCAATTTGTTGCGTATGTGCTCGTTTAAGCATAAGGCTTTACGTCCAGCGATTAATGCTGTGCTACAGCTACTTCAGAACCCAGGTGCGGATTATTTATGTGCTTAAGGACGTGTTTGTACTTGTACATGAACTAAAATTACGAGTGACTCGACGTAACAGAAGCAACATTTACAACTGAAGTTAGTATGTTCATGCACTGTCCAATGTATCACGGCTTAGTTTTTGTCACTACGTGAAACAGGTATCAGGGTTGGAAATAATTATTTTAGAAATTTAAGTTTTGTTCACGTCAAAGGAGACCTCATAACCCAACCTTGGTGTTACAAGTGTAATTCTTCGGAGCGAGGTTGTGGTATTGAAGCGTGAAACCATAACGGTTGTCACTAAAATGAAACTGCTTTCCTTGCCCTCCGTGAGCATTTGTAATTAAACTGAAACATCATCGTAATGGTGGTAGTGTGCGTTTTAATTGACATCTGTAACTATACTTGTTTTTCGGTTTTTGTGTTGTCTTCGTTATTATGACAACCATTGTGAGCACTGATTTGAAAGTAATGACGTGTAATACTTGAAGGCGACAATGAGCATGTGGGTTCTGTTTGCAGTACAGTTTTCATGCCAATACTGTATATTGCTTTGGTTCAGTAGTAATAGTAGTAACTAATGAAAGTTTGCAGAAAATGTGTGGTTGAGAAGAAAAATAAATTGTTCCCGCGCTTTGGAGTAGAGTGGGTGTATCAATGAAGTAAATGTTTGAGCTGCTGAGGTTGTTAAGGAGTACATGCATGTTGTACCAATATGTTAACAACATACATGTTTTTAGCTGTGATTGCATTGTAAATGCTTGTTATAAAGAGGACAAATTTTGTGTTTGAGGAGGTATAACTAATGTATTTACTGTTCCAGTGTGACAATGTTGGGATTGCTTGGAGTTAAGGTCCATGAAGAACAAATTGAGAAAACAATATCTGTGATTCTGCGCCTTCCAGGCTTGTTTCTGCTTGATCACTGGTGTCAGTCATCATCTACAGAAATATGGGGAAAAGTCGTAGATTCTCCAGATTTGATATCTGCTGTGGTTTCTCCTCTCAGTAAGTACAAAGTTATTTTGTGTTTAGTCTTTGCTTGACATTTATGTTCCATTGTCCTGTTGTTACCATACTGGATGCAGAAGGTTTATGAGTGTAATACAATAACCTGGTGATCTTTTTAATTTCAAATTATTGATATGGGTACTGATAGTCCTTAATGAAAAGCAATTTGTGAATATCATGCAGCTCAGTTTCCTGTTCCTTCTTATAAATTATAAGGTTCAGAGACAAATTAGCCTGGGATGATATCCTAGTGCAAGTTTTTATGTTAGCATTGTTGAAGTTACTGCTGCTGGAAACTTTGGGGGTCCCTGTATTTTTCAAAAATATGGAATCCACCTCTAAATTCTAGGTGCCAGAAGCAGTGTTTGTACTGAGAACCCACAGTTCTGCAATGACTTGTGTACCTATCTGTTTCCTGGTGCTTTTTGCATGGTGCATGTGAAATGATACACATTTCTATATATAAGAAAGCAAAAACTGCAGTGATTTGCTGGAAATATTAGGTAAAAAGTTTATTCATCTGGGCAGTTAGGCATCTGGGAATTAGCACCCCTGAGGCAGTTAGCTGTAAAGTATGAGAATTGAAAAGACAATTTGTATGTAAAAGTAACACCTGCATGCAGTGGTGTAGCAAGTCTTTTTAGCAACTGGAGCAAGTAATCACAGGAACTATGAACTTTAAAAGAAGTCACAGTCATGTACGGAATATCCTATCATTTGACTTTATAATTCAAAATTTGGTAGGTGCAGAAAATCGAGTGTTTTTATTTAAAACTTTTATTTTCCCACCCATTTTGCAGCACCACCCAGGTCAGCCATTGCACTCCTCCATCTTTCCTGTTTTCCCACCCATTTTGCAGCACCACCCGGGTCAGCCATGGCCACTTTTCCTGAGCTAGCCCCTGCCCACAGCATGTCAGAACATGTTCCAAAGGTGATCATTGTTAAGCAAGTGTGTGCGTGTCTCTCCAGTAGCGTGCATTCAGTGTGTACTTTGCACCTGATGTGCAGTCATGTCAGATAAGCTTGGTAATTGCACCATTAGTTAAGGGTGTGCTGTATTCATTGTTCTGTGGTCAGATGGGGTCACATCCTCTCAGATTCACAGAAGAGTGTTAGCACTCTACAGAGGAAGGTGAAGGTGCATGAATAGTTGGATTGGTTGGAAGTGGCTGAACAGGTGTGGTTGGCAGAGTCCTATTAGGCCAGCTGATATTTTCAGGCAAGGTGAAAGCAGGTGGATTATTGTGTCTGTTGCCGAAAGATTTGCTATCAGCACTGGGTGTGTGTGTTCTGTCATATATAACATCCTCAGGCATTTCAAAGTTTGGGCAAGATTGTTCCCTAAATTTAACCACGCTACTGAAGTTTCTGTACATTCCTTTTCTTGATTCAATAACAGTTTTATTTGTGTGCATTTATAGTTACGAGCCTAGTTTGAGGTGTATGGTTTACTGATAAGGTCTTGTAAATGTGTTCATTTTTTCTGTGTTTTGTGAGATGGATTTCATACAGTCAGATTAGAAGGTCAGTGGCTTTCTATATTCCCATGGTAGTAATTGTAGCATTCAGTCCTGCCTTCTTGCTTCGTAATTCCTTAATTTCATAGTTTTCAGTTTTTCTGAGTCATAATCTTTTGCTGTCTAAACTGTAGTTTTCACATTCATGGGAAACTAATTCTAGTTCTAATTCTTTCTTTTTGCAGTTCTGGTTCACAGTTTGCTGCTTCTTTTACTTCCACTTGAAGACCTGGTGACCCTCTACGTGCACTATCTAAGTGCAGCATTCATAGCAGGATCTGTGCTCATCTCTCATCATTATATCCGAGCAGATGACCTGAGTACATATTTCTTTTCTTTTCCCATATTTGGAGATATCAGGACATACTCATCACCAGTGTCAGTACATTTGGTAGCTATTGCTACTCAAATTATCGTGGGTACATTAATCTCATTTCTCTTGGATGTGGACTGTACCCTTAAGAAATTTATTCTTGCCGTTTACACAATTCCAATTGCAGCAAGACTTGCTCATTTTCCACTTCACTACTTGGAAACCCTTCACATTTTCTGCAGCGCCCTTACACTTCTCTCCATTGCGTACTATTCTCTTATGTCACTGCCGCGTTTGCTTTTGTATGTTCATAAAAGGTACAAATCAGCTGCACATGCAATTGTTCAGCAGGGTCCCATAAATGCTGCCTTTGGCGCATGGCAATGGTCCTTCTTGATGACACAATTTCTGTTCTTTTGGTGTGTGCTAATTTCAGCCCAACTGTACAGTTTTTGGTACCAGAAGGTAAGAATCTTCACTTTTTGAGCCTACTTTTAATAGATCGTGGTAATGAACTGCATGTGTCTCAGAAAATTGTGTGCACACTTGACTAACTTATGTATCAAGTAAGGCGGACAGATAGTAATTTGTTGTGTTGTTTGCCTTTTTGTCTAATATGTTTGAAATATTCACCACCAGCGTTACTGCACGGTTGACAGTATGCAGCAAAGCAGTGTGCTTCTTGTGCTGTTTATGACAGAATGACAGCACAAGCAGATTCAGTTTTCTGTCTTAGGTACTGCATTTTTTTTTACATGGACTGTGTTCTTTAGAGTATCCCACAAATGGAAGTTTAGGTGTGGGAAGTTAGGCAATCAGGATGGATACTCTACCCTACCCATATAACCTAACCCTCTTCCATCAAAATAAACACTGAGAAAATTTTTAGAAAATTTCTGTCGTTAATTGTAGTAATGCAGAGGCACACCGTCCTTTTGAAAGTAATACTTGTCCTGCAATAAGTGGGCATTACCTATGCCTTATGCTTCAAAGGAAAATTATCCTACGGGTCCTTTTGAAGGCTGCACCACATTGACGACTCCGATATAGAGTAACTGTCTGATCTGTTATGCATGGATTTTTTGGTGGCCCAGTACACTGTCAGTACCATTATGTTTATAGATAGCTCAATCTAACAAAACAGTGAAGTTGGGAAAAGATTCTTCTCTGTCGCCTGGTGTGCAACAAGCACTCACAACATTGCATGCTGAATGATCAGGATCATCTATTAGTTGCATCAAGTAGTCTTCATGCATACAATGTCCACTTGTAAAACTGCAAATGTGATTAAAGCTGATTTTATGGATACCAGTCTCCCAGGAATGATTCCTTACAGACTTGTTTGGTGCCTGTGTCAAAGTCTGTAATACTGTTGCACCATTTTATGGATACCAGTCTCCCAGGAATGATTCCTTACAGACTTGTTTGGTGCCTGTGTCAAAGTCTGTAATACTGTTGCACCATTTTCATTTTAGATGTATGTGAGGTCATCCAGATCATCCCTAGTTGACACTGAGCACTGTTGTGTTATCCTCCATTTTAACACGTAACTTGTAATTGTTATCCATTTTTCTGGTGTTTCAAATTAATTTCTCTAACATCTCTGTACCATAGTGACATTGTCTGTTTTCCAGTAGCACTTACGGATCCACTTACATTGCTCACATGGTAATTGCAATAATGCCATTTTATTTTATGCTGAATATTGCCATCTAGTGGAGTATGCCAGTACTAAATGTGACTGTCATTTGTCATGTAGCATCATTCTGATCCAATAGTGCAAAATACTGTCACTCTTTGTCTGTTTGTGCATATGTTATTAGCATCTAAAACATGTATACAGTTTTATCGGACACAATGCATACTGTATCTGTTTACTTGATTACTCTTAAACTGATTGATGGCATGCAAACTGTAGTTCGTATGGTGTTCACTGTTAATATTACAATTCTCTGGGGTGTAATTCTGTGTAGTTTGGTAAAGAGGTGCCAGTTATTTGGAGGATAGTGCGTACTGTGTCAATGAGTGTTGATTGTGTACTGAAGAAAGCTTAGTTAAGTAAACTGTAAAATGTTATGTGACATATTTGTATAGTTTTATGCCCATTTATATACCAATTACTTCACTGGCATGTGTATAATTATTGATGTGAGTGCTGACTACCCTAACCTGTGATTATATTCAGCATAAAAAAATGATATAAGCTGTGACGTCTCCCTCTAAATCCTTGCTTACGCAATACCTTTCATCTTCCCAACTCTTCTAGTGTTATATGAGTTCAAACATCATTGCTCCATAACATTAAGAAATGGAATGATTGTTGTATTTGTCTTAATCTTTTAGCATTTCAGATATTAGTCAGAAGGTCAATGGCTTTTGCCCTGAATGCTAATACAGGTATTTTTGATACCAGAATAGAGTTTTGGTTGTCCCACTCTTGTAACAGTTTTAATATATATGCTGGATTGCAGAGTGATGTGATAGCACGTTTCTCTTATTTTCTTCAGAACACACGTCCTGGGCAGCTGGTTGTCTCACCAATTGAACGTGGACCGTGGTACATTGTAGTCCTGTATGCATTGTCAGAAGCATGCACATCACCCATCAGCCTTTTGGGATGCTGTATTGCAGTGTCATATGCTTCCTGGTTGATACTGAACCTGACGAAGGTTGTTACACAAGGTGTGTAACTGAACGTGTCAGTTATTTCCATTGTGTACATCTTAACAAGCAGATTTGAGATAGTTACGGTAGTGACTCTCATGAATGTTGTAATGCCATATAGTTTAGTAGAAGTATATTGGTGTCATGCAACATTTTAGAGTAATGTCCTGCCACTGTTACTAGACTAGATGAGTGAGCGACTTGCCTGCTGTTGTGTTAGTGACAGTAAGTCTCTCTAAAATGCTGATAACATACATGGTACATGGCATCACATCCCAGAAGACAACAGTTTTCATCATTGTATCTACCTTTTCTTCCACCTACGCCATTGTAACTTCTGCGCTAATAGCTGAATTTTTTAAAATTTGGTATGAATGTTGTGCCACTAGAAGTCAGTCTGATTTTTTAAAATCTTTTCTTTCCATCAGGAATAAAAACTTTGCAGCTTATAGAAACTGCTGAGGCAGAAGTGACACACCACTTAATATAGTATCCCATTATTTTGTGTATTAGTGGATCATTCGAGATGGTGACATCTCTGTACAGAGACTTTGGTTCAGTCCTAGATTATTTCGTGTGAGATGTGTGGTGGATACAGGGGCACTGGAAGAGGTTTTCCTCCAGATTTCTTTGGTTTTTATCAGAAGATTATTTAACCATTGTTCCATACCCATTCACCATGCAATCTTGACGTGGCCACACTTATTCATGTCATTAGTGTTTTACACTGGAGGGCTTCATCTCTGACCCCATGTGAGGATGGGCACAGAGTAGGGCAATTTTTGAAAGTAGATCTTTACAAAAATACATTGCTGCTGTTAAGTAAGGTGCCCTTTATTGTTTTGTGTGGAATGTAAATCGGGTCTTCATATAAATTTTGGTGTGTGAGAGTTGAGGTTCTTGTATTGTGTTGCCGCTGGTTCAGATCTTGATGTTCGGCTGTGTTGACTGATAAACCGTTACTGATGTTTCGAAAGATCATAAAGCCTTTCTTTCCATGGTCAAACAGTCATAACCAAGACAATATTTAAAGAGCCCACTTTTCTGGTATATGATGCTGTGCCCACTGCTACACAGTTCCTAAGATTGTAATGCCTTAATCTGTGGGAATCCGAGAAGATTGCTTGGACTGCTTTACCCTGGAGACAGAGGCACTATTGTCCTTTGAAGCATTGCGAAATTTATACCAGTGGACACAGCCACAGGACTTGTGTCTTAACATTTTTGTTTGTTGGTGATAACATGAACCATTTTGTTTTACATCTAGGCATGTGAAATTTTATGTGGATGTGGATTATAAATATTCCCCATACATTTCTTATATAGCCGTGATGGAAATCTAATGCTGCAAAACCTACAGCAGTGTGGATATGACACCAAAGAGAAATTTTTTTTTCTGTGTACTTTCTTACTTAAGTGTTCACCATATAGAATATCATTTGAAATGAAGGTTGTTGGTCTTAACCAGGTGTTATTCTTGATTTTATATGATTGCCTGAGAAGGGTCAAGTTATAATGCATGTTACTGCTTGTGTTTAAGAGGTGCTTAGTTTGAATCTCTGCTGGGGGGGTTTTTTTTTTTTAATATTCTCTGGGCAAATGCCAGGATAGTTTCTCAAATTGGGCCATGCTTGGCTGTTTTTCTCATCATCCCCTCTTGCCATTTGACAATATATAGCCAAAGATTCTGACATCATCATGAAATAAACCATGATGAATAAAAGTAATAGGAAAGATAGCATGTTTAACAACTGGTGTAATGCATTGTACTTAGAATGTGTCAAAAATTGATATGAAGGATGTATACTTTGAAATTTTGATGTGTCTTGTGGCATGGACAAACTGGTGAGCTGTTTTTGTGAGGACTGTTAATGTGTACACGTGGTTGGTACATAAGATTAATTAGAT
>Ga0209628_10004174_pt1 | contig 10366 bp, 9 predicted proteins | sample TergutCu122P4_FD_187285 | JGI IMG/M metagenome (GOLD analysis project Ga0209628, IMG submission 187285) | Cubitermes ugandensis P4 segment gut microbial communities from Kakamega Forest, Kenya - Cu122 P4 (SPAdes) (version 2) | ecosystem: Host-associated > Arthropoda: Insects > Digestive system >... | reverse complement strand
GCTGCTGCCAAGCGTTTTCTTCTCTGACTTTTGCGGCATCAGCTGTTTTTTGAGCGGCTGTTATAGCAGATTGATAACCTTGTGAAATTTTTCCTCTCAACGAAAAGTCCAAGGGAAGCGTGTATCTTAAAGCAACGGTCCATGCAGGTTTATCGGCGTTTAAAATATAATCTTTCGCCGTGCCGAAAGCCGCGTCAACTCCGTTAAGCGAATACTGTCCGCTTAAAACAAGGTCAGCGCCCATATTTTTGCCGCTGGCGACAGCCGCATATTTAGCGCTTTCAGCATCGCTTAATGCAGAAAGAAGATCGGCTCTTTGTCCTTTTCTTGTAATTGTTTTTCCGCTGATATATGCGTCAGAAACCTTTGTAAAATCAGATACATCGTAAAGCACTCTATCTTCAGAACTATTTAAATAATTGTTAAAGGTCCTTTCGGCTCTGGCTTGATCTTCCTTGGAAAGTTTTAAATTTAAAGCTCTCAACTGATACGCGGCTTGAGACTGCAAAACATCGGCTTTTTCCCCCAAGTCTTTGTTATATCTTGTTTGGTTCCATTCTAAAATCTTTTTTGTTCTGTCGAGCGACACCTGTCTGAAGTCAACGACCGTCCTTGTGTAAGAAAGACTCCAATATGCCATTTTTGCGCTAAGCAAAATAGATTGTTTTTTATATTCAAGCATCCACAGCGCAGACTGAGCGTCGGCTCTGGCTTTGGCTATGTTGGCTTTTGTGGCTCCGCCGTTAAATTCTTTCCATAAAGACTGTTCAAGCTTAATTGCAGGAGCAATGTCATGATAACTGTAATTTATAGCCGGAGTGTTGTTTTGTGAATACGCGCCGTTTAAACCCAAAGACATTTTTGTTCCTGTGCCGAACTGTTTGCTTACGCTTGCGTCATAAGCAGTATATTTTATTTCGTTTGTAGTAAGTCCTGCCGGAGAATACGGCCTTCCGCTTTGGTCATCGGTATAACTTCCGCCGATAGTGAAAAAGAAAGAATAAGCTCTTTCTATTTCGGCTATTTTGCCTTTAACGGCGTCTATATTAGATTGAACGGCAAGCAAATCAGCGTTGTTTTTAACAACCAAATTCATATAATCGTCTATGCTTAACATTTCCGCGAAAGCGTTTGAACATATTAAAACTGCCGCTGCCGCCAACAAAACCTTTAACTTCTTCATAATACTAATCTCCCTTGCGCTTATTTATTTTTTAATTTTTCTATAAGAAAATCTATAAATTTGCCGGCTTCCTTATAATAGGTGTCTAAATCGGAAGCATGATGTATTTTCAGATAACTCGGAACTGAGCCGGCAAAAATTGCCACATAATTATGAGTATCAACGTTTTTGTCAAAGTATCCGCTTTCCTTACAGTCTTCTATCAAGTCGCTGTAAAACTTTAGCCATCTTTCATGAAGCTCTTTCAAAATTTGAATATAAAACTTATCGGAAAGGTCTATTCCCTTCATTATCGTTTCAATAACGCCTTTGCGTTCTTTAAACATGCGGACATTTATATTTAAAACAGCTTTAAGTTTTTCCAAAGGGTCTGAGATTGATTCCGACTCTTTAATCCAGTGACTCTGGATATCTTGGTGCAATCCGGTTAAAAGAACTTTTACGAAATTTTCTTTTGTTTTAAAATAATAGTAAAACATCCCGAGATTTATGCCCGAATCAACGCAAATAGAGCGGATACTTAAGCCCGCAATTCCTTTTTCTATTATCTGCTTTTTGCCAAGCTCTATTAATTTTTTATCAATGTTTTGCGACGGACGAACCATAATTATACCCTGTTTAATTTATAAAATTAAGCGTAATTATACAGCATTATAATAATAATGTCAAGCCTTGATTTTTAGCAGGACTACTGACTCTATATGGTATGTTTGAGGGAACATATCAACAGGCGTGATATTGCTTATTTCATATTTGCCGCTTTTGGCGATTATATCTAAATCCCTGGCAAGAGTTGACGGATTACATGACACATATATTATGGTTTTTGCATCTGAATTTAAAAGAAAATCTATAACTTTACCGGTCAGACCGCTTCTTGGCGGGTCAACAACAACAGAGAGTGAAGAGTGAAGAGTGGAGAGTGAAATTTCTTCGGTTGCCCATTTTTCTGCAGTCATAGCGTAAAATTCAGCGTTTCCTATATTATTTATCCTGACGTTTTCTCTTGCGTTTTCTATCGCTTGTTCTACCTGCTCGATTCCTATTACCTTGCTGACACTTCCGGCCAAAGATAGACCTATTGTTCCGGTTCCACAGTATAAATCGAGCAAAATATCGTTTTTTGAAGGATTTAAGGCTTTTAAAACTTCGTTGTATAAGATTTCCGTGCCTTTGGAATTTGTCTGAAAAAATGAAAATGGAGATATATTGAAAAAGTAGTCCCTCCCGCCTACATTGAGCTTTTCTTTAATGACTTCGCTTCCGTATAACAACCTAAAATTATCTACGACAACCGCGTCAGACAATCTTCCGTTTTGCGTTAAATATATACTTTGAGCATGATTTTTGAGTTCATTTACAAGCGGAGTTAAATCAACATCAACGGCATTTGTAACTATATTTACCAAAACTTCTTGCGTATTTTTGGCCTTTCTTAAAACCAAATGTCTGAAAAAACCTTGGTGCGTCTTATTATTGTATGCCGGCAGATTATTTTTGTTGGCAAAATCTTTAACAATATGCGCAATTAGCGAAAAATCTTTATCCGCGATAAAACACGGCGGGACAGAAATATATCTGTTAAAACTCCCCTTTTGATGAAGCCCTAAATCAGTTTTGCCGTCCGCGTCAAAAAAGCTGAACTCCATTTTATTTCTGTAATTCCAAACCTCCGGACTCTGCAAAATTTTTCCAACCGGCGCAAACCCTGAAAGCAGTTCTTCAATATATATTTGCTTATATTTTATTTGATCGGCGTAAGAAGCGTTTTGAAAAGCGCATCCGCCGCATTTGCCAAACGACGGGCAAACCGGATCAATTCTATCGGGAGATTTTTCCGTGATATTTTTTAATATTCCTTCTCGGAAAGATTTTTTATCTTTTATTACCAAAACTTCGGCGGTTTCCCCGGCAAGCAAACCTTCTGTAAATAAAGCAATCCCGTCAGCGCATCGGCAAAGAGCGCGGCCGGGAAAAACTATTTTTTCGCACATGACGGTTATGATTTGGTTTTTTAAAGGCATTTTCAACTGCAATTTGGAAAGCGCAAAGTGAAAAGTGGAATTAACAGCAACAACTTTGTTTTTCAATTCTACTTTCCACTTCTCACTTTTCACTTTGTTTTATCTATAATTTGTAAACTGCAGCGGCAGCGAAAAACTTATATTTTTAAGGTATGCTATGACTTCCTGCAAATCGTCTTTTTTCGGAGAAATAACTTTTACCTTTGCACCGTCAATCTGCGTCTGCACTTTTATTTTTGAATCTCTTATTATTTTTGCCAGTTCCTTCGCTTTTTCTGAAGGAAGACCTGAAACAATTTCGGCAACCTGGCGGATATAGCCTTCGAAAGCTTTTTCCTGAGCTTTATAGTCGAGAGCCTTCAAGGAAACTCCTCTTTTTGCCAAGCGGCCTTCCAAAATATCTTTTAAGGATTTCATTTTAAAATCGTCGTCGGCTACAAGAGTAATTTTTTTGTCGTTTTTATTAAGTTCCAAGGAAGATTTGCTGCCTTTAAAATCGAATCTGTTGGCAAGTTCCTTCTGCGCCTGGTTAACGGCGTTTTCGACTTCCATCATATCCACTTCAGAAACTATGTCAAAAGAAAATTTGTCAGCCATACCGCTCTCCTCGTTATATATTTAAAGCGAAGTATTTTGGATTTAGGCGACGCTTGCAACGGCGATGCGTATCGTGGGAGCCGCGCGGGTATACGTGAGCCGGCGCATAAGGAAGCATAAATCCAAAAGACAAGCTTCTTACAAATTTAAGAATTTTTTTATGTTTTGCCCTAAAATTTTCACTTTATTTTCTTCGGATATATCAAGCGCGTTTATAAAATCAATATCTTGTTTCTGGCTTCCTATGGGAAAATCGGAACCAAAAAAAATTTTATCAAAACCGTGTTTTTCAAAAAACTTAAGCAATAAATCCCGAGGCATAATTCTTATACTTTCGGAAGTGTCAATGCATATATTTTTTCCTGCAAGTTTTTCAAGAGATTCTTCCCACATTAAAAAGCCGCCCATATGAGCTCCGATAACCTTAAGCTGCGGAAATTTTTCTAAAACTTTCGCCACTCTTGCCGGAGAAGTTTTAGCTTCACCTCCGGCAGAGCTGAGTTCCACGCCGCAATGAAACAAAACCGCGATGCCGTATTTTTGAAGCTCTTCATACACCGGAAATACTTTTTCGCCGTCAGCGTAAAAATTTTGGAATTCAGACTGAAGTTTCACACCGCATGCATTGTCTTTTATTCTTTTAATTTCCTCTTTATATCCTTCAAAAAACGGATGCAGCGCCGCAAAAGGAATAACTCTTTTATCTTTAATTGAAAAAAGCCAATTATTTATAGGAACTACCTGATCGGGACGGGAAGCCACTGCCGCAAGCACACTTTTAGATATGCCAGATTCATCCATACGCTTGAATAACGTATCTAAAACGGGCAAATCTATAATTTTGCGGCTATACGCACGTTCAAGATTTTCTTTAGCTTTTAAAACGATTTTTTCCGGATAGGCGTGAACGTGAGAATCTATGATTTCCATTAGCTGCCCTTTTGTAAAAGCATTATAGCGCTGACCATATATATGTCTTCCGCTTTTGAGCCGCGGCTGAGATCGCTTACGGGAAGCGCAAGCCCTTGAACTATCGGTCCCAATGCCTGAAATCCGCCGAGCCTTTCTGCGATTTTATAGCTGATATTTCCGGAGTTGAGATCCGGAAAAATAAATATGTTTGCATGTCCTGCAACTTTTGATCCGGGCGCTTTTATTTTGCCGACATCGGCAATAACAGCCGCGTCAAATTGCAATTCGCCGTCAATATTAACATCTTTCATATCTTCGTATTCTTTCTGCAATAATTTTGAGGCCTCTATAATTTTATCCAAAGTTTTGCTTTTTGCGCTTCCCTTAGTAGAAAAAGAAAGCATGGCTACATTGGCGTCTTCGCCCGGGAAAAGATGCTGAAAACTTCCTATTGTGGAAATTGCTATATCTTTGAGCCCTAAAGCCGACGGGTCAGGATTTACTCCGCAGTCGGCAAACAAAATAGGATTCTTTACAATTTTATGTCCTTCCGGAGGTATCATAAGAAAATATGAAGACACAAGTTTTATTCCGGCCGCGTTGCCTATAACATGAATGCCCGCTCTTAAAACATCAGCCGTATCATAAACCGCTCCGCAAACGCAGGCATCCGCTTGACCACTTTTTAAATACATCATCGCAAAATATAAAGGCTTATCTAAAATCGCTAAGGCGTCCTCTGAAGACACGCCTTTTTTTTGTCTTGCTTTTACAAACTCCTCAACGTTTTTATCGTCAAGCAAAGCTCTGTCTATTTTTATAATGTCGATTCCGGACAAGCTAATTTTAGCTTCCGCAGCAGCAGCTTTAACCGCTTCTTTATTTTCGGCCGGCAAAATGACTTTGGCAATACCGTCTTTTATAAGCATTTCGGCTGCTTTCAAAACCCTGAGGTCGCCGCTTTCCGGCAAGATTATTGTTCCGTTAATTTTTTTAGCAAGTTCTGTGATGTGTTTTCTGACATCCATTTGTCTCTCCCGGATAGATGCATAGAAGATTAGATGCATAGACGCATAACAGCATGGCAATTGCCATACGTCTATGCGTCGCCTTTTTTGTCGGTTTCTCTTATTTCAACTCTTCTTATTTTTCCGCTTATTGTTTTAGGCAGTTCTTTAACAAACTCAACTATTCTGGGATATTTATAGGGGGCCGTAACTTTTTTGACGTGTTCTTGAAGTTCTGCAGCAAGCTCACAGCTTGGCTCATAACCTTTAGCAAGCACAACAGTAGCTTTTACAAGCGCGCCTCTTTCCTCGTCAGGAACGCCGGTAATAGCGCATTCCAAAACGCTCGGATGCTCCATCAAGGCGCTTTCAACTTCAAAAGGTCCTATTCTGTATCCGGAGCTTTTGATAACGTCATCGGAGCGGCCGACAAACCACAAATATCCTTCTTCGTCTTTAAACGCCACATCTCCGGTATCATATATACCTTCTGACCATACTTTTCTTGTAAGTTTTTCATCTTTGTAATATCCGCAAAAAATTCCTACGGGTTTGCCTTTTGCCGTTCTTATTATAAGCCTGCCTTCTTGCCCGGCTTCGCATGAATTATTATTTTCATCTATTACATCAACATCCCACCCGGCTGAAGGCTTCCCCATGGATCCAAGCTTTGGCCTAACCCATGGAAACGTTGCCGCAAAAACTACCGTTTCAGTTTGGCCGAATCCTTCTTTAATCTCAAGTCCGGTGGCTTTTTTAAATTGGTCAAAAACTTCAGGATTCAAAGGCTCGCCTGCAGTTTCAACATACTTTAGTTTCGACAAATCGTACTTTGAAATATCTTCTTTTATTATATATCTGTAAATAGTCGGCGGCGCGCAAAAAGAAGTGACGCCGTACTTTGAAACTTTTTCAATTAACTCTTTCGGATGAAATCTCTCGTAATCGTAAGTAAAAAGGCATGCTTCGCATATCCATTGTCCGTAGATTTTACCCCATGAAGCTTTAGCCCAGCCCGTGTCGGCAACGGTTAAATGTATGCTGTCAGGAGTCAGATTGTGCCAAAATTTCGCCGTAATAACATGGCCAAGCGGATACGTAAAATTATGGTACACCATTTTAGGCATTCCGGTAGTGCCGGAAGTAAAATATATAAGAAACGGATCATCATTTTGCGAAGCTTCTTTACCTTGCGGCCTTTCAAAGACATCGGGATATTTTTCAATCTCTTTATTATAATCAATCCAGCTGCCTGTATGTCCTTTGACCGAAACCAAAACTTTAAGCCCGGTCAAATCTTTTTTGACTTCATCAACAACATCGGTTATTCTTTTATCCGCGGAAGAAACTATCATCTTAATATCAGCCGCTTTAACCCTGTATTTTAAATCCTTGGCAGTTAAAAGATGAGTCGCAGGAGCTAAAACCGCACCTATTTTATGAAGAGCAACCGCGCAAAACCAATACTCGTAATGGCGCTTAAGCATAGCCATAACAACATCGCCCTTCTTAATGCCCAATGACTTAAAAAAATTCGCCGTTTTGTTGCTGTATCTTTTTATATCGCTAAATGTAAATATTTTTTCGTCGCCTTCTTCATTGCACCATATCATTGCTTTTTTGTCAGGCGTTTTATCGGCGATCACATCAACAACATCAAACCCAAAATTAAAATTTTCTGGAATTGTTATTTTAAAGTTTTTTATAAAATCTTCATAAGAGTTAAAATCGGTTTTGGCAAATTTATTTACTAACATTAATCCTCTCATGCCCTCTCTTAAATGACAACAGCCAAAAATTTTACAGGTTTATCGCCTAATGCCGACATTGAATGCTCAAAGCCGGAATCAAAATATACGCTGTCGCCTTCCTGCAAAATATACTCCTTGCCGTCAAAAATAAGTTTTAGCGTGCCTTCCAAAACAAAATTAAACTCCTGCCCCGGATGAGCATTTGCATGCGCCGGACTTTGTTTTGATTGTGCGCTTGTCACAAGAAAAATCTCAGCTTTTTTATTTTGAAAATTAAAAGCCAAATCCTGGTATTTATACTCTTTTCTTCTTGCTACTTTTATGCCTTTGCCTTTTCGAACGATATTTATGCGAGAAAGGCGCGGCTCGCCGCCGGTAAGCAGAGCTGTTATTTCAACTTTGTATTTTGTAGAAATCTCAGACAACACACTTATTGGTATATCCGCGCTGCCTTTTTCGTATTTGATATATTCGATTTCTTTAAGTTCTATACTTTTTGCAAAATCAGCGGCATTAAGTCCGGAAATTTCACGAATAGCTTTTATTCTTGTCCCTATCTGTTTTGACAGTTCATCCATCTGTCCTCCAAACGCGGGTTACTGTGCATTTTTGTATTTCTTCATAAGCATAACTTCGTTTACTTCCGCTCATTATCAACAGCTAAAGCAAAACGTCTCGCTCCGGCAAGTTTTGCCGCGTCCATAAACTTCATTACGGCTTCATAGCGTACATTTTTATCGGCTTTTATCACTATAGGTTTATCCGGAAATCTGCCGATTATAGTTTTAAGCGCGTCATTTAAATTATCTTGGTGAATTTGCCTTCCTTCCATATACACGTAGCCGTCGGCCGATATCATAACTTCTATATTTTCAGCGTCATTTTTATCGGTGGTTTGAGTTTTTGGCAGATTAACCTGTATTCCGGGAGTAACAAGTATCGGAGTAGTTATCATAAAAATAATAAGCAAAACTAAAATAACGTCCGTAAAAGGAGTTATATTAATTTCAGCGGTAATTTTATTTTTTTCTCTTTTTCTTTTTATCATTTTATTTTCCGGATAAAAAATCTTCGACTGCGGAAGCGCAGTATTCCATATTCACGACGAATTTATCTACCAGCTTAGTCAAAAAGTTATAAACAATAACGGCTGGTATAGCCACCGCCAAACCCGTAGCCGTACAAACAAGCGCCACGGAAACACCTTTGATTACTACTGAAATGCCGCCGGAACCAGCAGCCGCTATATGGCTAAATGCATCCATAATTCCAAGCACCGTGCCGAACAAACCTATATAAACGGCGATGCTTCCTATCGTTCCGAGAATTGTTATAAACCTTTCAAGCGCGACCGTTTGAATCATTATTTCTCTTTCCATGGCCTCATTCAATGTCCCTTCTTTAGATTTATGAGCCAAAAGGCCCGCTTTTGCCACAGGCGCCATAGGAGAATCAACAGAGTTACTGTATTTAATTGCGCCGTCAATATCCCTTTTCCTAAGATATTGCAGCACGCTTTCTACAAATTCCGATCTTGTAACTTTTGATTTATTCCAGAACTCGTAGAACTTCAACAAAATAACCATTACGGATAATACGGACGCGCCAATCAAAATAATAAGCGTTCCATGCCCAAGCATCAATATTTCGCCTATACTCATTCCTTCAAACATTTTTCTACCTCGCTATAATTTAACTTAATAATCTACGTTAACAGACCACGACGGAGTGTACGACGCTCCGCTAAGGTTTGCCAGCTTTCTTACTCCTGAACCGTCTATAGCCATTACATATATTTCTCTTATGCCGGAACGCGTCGAAGAAAAAGCCAAAAATCTTCCATCCGGAGACCAAACCGGGTTTTCATTGCTGCCTTGAGCGTTTGTAAGCCTTGTTATTTTTGCAGTAGGCAAATCGTAAACGTATAAATCAAAATTATTTCTGGCCTGCCTCATTGTAAAAACAATTTTATCGCCTCTTGGAGACCACGCGGGAGAATCACAGAACCCCGTTGTCGTAAGCCTTCTGACATTTCCGCCTTCAAAATTCATTATATAAAGCTGCGGAAAGCCGGGTCTGTCGGAAATAAAAACTATTTCGTTGCCGTTCGGAGAAAAAGACGGGCTTGTGTCTATATAAGCGCCGTCAGTCAGCCTGCGGACAATGTTGCCTTTTAAATCTATAAGATATAAGCTCGGATATATGCTTCTTGAAAGAGTTAAAACTATTTGTTTGCCGTCAGGCGAAAAATTACCGGCTGTGTTCAGCCCTTGAAATTTCGAAACCGCCGAACGCTTATTATTTTTTAAATCAAGAAAGTATAAATCCGGATTGTTATAAAGATAACTTGTGTAAATAAACCCGGTGCCGTCAGGATTAAATTTCGGAAGAATATTTATTTTTTTGTCATTGGTAAGTTTTTTAACATTATAGCCGTCGTAGTCGGCTATATAAATTTCTTTAGATTTTGTGCCGTCGTTTGCAAAAACTATTTTTGAAGACGCTATTCCGCTTTCTCCGGTAAACCTTTTTACTATTTCGTCGCTGACCCTGTGCGCCGCAGCTCTGAAAGACGCAAGCGGAAAATTAAAAGCCTGCTTCCAGATAACATCTCCTGAAGCGGTATCGTGCATTTTTACGTCCAAAGATAAATTAGCTCCCTGAACGCTGACGCTTCCCCTTATGACAACCAGCGCGCCTCTTTGATCCCAAAAAACCATTCTGTCCGCAAAAGAAATATCTTTGGGCGGCTCTCCGAGTATCAAATTAAAATACCGCGATAAAACCAAATCGTTTTCAATGATTTCTTTTACGATTTTAGAATATTTTAAAGATTCCGCGGACGTATCTCCCGGAGCGAAAGCTTCCAACGCTACATCGGAACGGCTCCCC